>Ga0041059_1000188_pt1 | contig 40092 bp, 30 predicted proteins | sample AraColnosormetaG_FD_56232 | JGI IMG/M metagenome (GOLD analysis project Ga0041059, IMG submission 56232) | Arabidopsis roots microbial communities from North Carolina, USA - Col MF nosort | ecosystem: Host-associated > Plants > Roots > Unclassified | place: USA: North Carolina | collected...
GAGAGAGAGAGAGAGCAATAATAGTTATCACATGGAAACGGCTATTTATATATCTCTTTTTCGGCGTCTTTATTTCAATTATCTAATGTACACTTTCTTTTATCATCCTTTATAACTCATATAAATTTATGCAAAAGGAACTTATATACAAACGTCATCGAAAAATTGTATAAACTGGTCGCATGGACCAACTTGTAACCCTAGTGTGTAGACCATCTAAAATAGTGAAAATGTAATAATTTGTTGCCGTTTGTAATGAAAAAATTATTGTTCGTTATTGTTTAGTTTTTTTGGTATTAGATAATAAGATTCATTGCTTAATCGAAATGTACTATATGATATTAATTTTGGAGCAATTAGCTTGACATGCATAGTTTACTTCTTTACATTAGAAAACCTTTTTTCTAACATCGAACTTAAGAAAAGTTATATAAACTGCATTAATTGACTGCATGTTTATTTTGAAATCCATATAATCTTGTGTGCAGAGCACAAATCAATATGACGAGGCGTTGTTAGTTGTTACTAAAAATAACCAGGTGCAAAGATTGATTCCTTAATGCTTCATTGATCAGGATGGCCAAAAAATAAAATAAAAATTGGTGTTAGAGGAAGAAAAAAAAAATACAGTAGGTGGGTAAACAAACAGCAGGGAAATAGCTTACAATTTGTTGAGAATAATTCATAATTATGACCAACATTATTCAGGTTATTTGGGGTAAAGTAAAAATGTATTGCATCAAATCAAATAAGATTTACATTTTAGACAGTGAACTATAGGTCACGACTAATATCAAATATATATTTCCAGTAGCACAGAAAATGATGCTTCATGAACTCTCACTTATGACTTGTCAATAGCTCAAGGACTATGCTACTCAAGTTGTAATATATATATTCTGTATTTATATGCTGTTTTATACACACGTAACGTATATATGAATGTGCCCCCTTTGTTTTTATGTGAATTATAAATATTCTCCCTTTCTTGGCATTACATTATAAATTCGTAATACTATTATTCCACTTCCATGTAATTTCAAGAGTTTTCTTCCCTTTTTATTTGTAGAATATTTATATATCAGTTGCTTGTAAAGTTGGGAGTTTCACTTTCATTGCATGTGAATGGGCCGGGTAGGGTTTTATGACTCTAACGTTTGTGAATAAAGTCGACTACTTGCTTTTCATCATTATCCAAATCCAGCCATGTAAAATATATGTAATTGAAAACGATATATGTAACAAAAATGTTATAAAAAAAAGATACACCAATGTCGATATACATTACGACTCTTTGAGTACAAAATAAAAAAATATGACTAACTTCCGATAATAGTTTTTATTTATTATTAAAAATGAAGTTTCCAAATAAAATATCATTTTAATATCCATACAAATTATGAATAGTATGTGAGGTTTAGGGCAAAGTCTTCTGAGGGTTCATCAATGGGATGGGAGTGGGACGAAGAAACGAAGGCGACGAGAGGATTTAGGTTTTATTGTTTTAAAATTTTTGTGCTCTAGTATTTAAGCCCTTTAACAGGATTTTACAGGGACCAACAAAAATGTAAAGCCCCAAAGGAAGAAGCCCACTTAAAAAATACTAAAGTAAAAATAAATAATTAACAGGCCCATTTGGCCTCATCGACTAAAGCTAGCCCAAAAAGAGGATACAATAAAATTACATAAATTTTGTGTCCTTTTCGATTTAACTTTTTCTTTTAGAAGAACAATCCTTTGTTTTTTTGTGCAAATCTTTAGAATCTCGAGACCAAAACTTAAGTAATCATCAAAAATTTTGTCAAGTTTACATTTCTATGCCAAAAATTATACAATATCATAATGTTCAAGCAGTGCTCTAGAGAGCAAGAAAAAAATGGTTAAGACATAAAAACTAGTCGGCTAACACTGTTCAAGAACCATGATTTATTTGCTTCATCAACGAACTGATTATAATTCAAATATTACAACAGAGCGGCAAATCATTCGAAACGCGGTACGAACATTAAAATTTGATGTGCATTTTGGCCAAAATATTTGTTGATGGATTCAATTGGGTAGTGGAAGAAGAAACTGTCAAAGTACACCTACTTTGCAGTCAAGTTGTAAGAACATAAAGTACGTATTTTTTTACAATTTCTAAATATACTAAAAGCTTGCAGAAAGTATGTATATCTAGAAGTACGTATCTCTTACGTTTGTGAAAACTATTTTTATAATTTGACAATTTTAAATGATTTGATTATTACACAAAAATAGTCGAGGTTATGTAAAAATATTTTTTAAAATTTTCGATATTTTGTCCGGTACAATTATGTCACCATCTCGATTCAAGATATAAAAGAGTTAATTTAGTTTCACAATAAAAATCTCGTACTTACTTTTCAAACTTTATAATTGTGTTGGATAAAAAGTACAATTGAATCTTTTAAAATCAACAATGAGTGTCTGTTTTGATAAATGCATAAATTGGAGTGAAAAGAAAAAAACAATTCCAGCTTTTGCGAAGTTGGACATATTAAATTCTACACAATTGTTTTTTTTTAAAAATACAGAATTGTAGATAGAATGAATATTGTTTTTTTTAATTAAAATAATTGAAAAAATGGGGATAAGAGAAAATGGAATAATGCTTGTGAGCAGAGAGAGAGAGCGAGCGAGGAGGCTAGAGAATCGAGAATCGATCTTCGCCGAACCACCTTGTCTTCTCTTAGCTCATCGAATCTCTCCGTCGCCGTCGATTCTTCCCGCCGGTGAATCTCTGCCTTATTGTTTTCTTCAATTTGATCGTCCTGAATTCATCGTCCTATTTAGGGTTTCGATCACAATCTGGTACTTCTCTTAATCAAAGGAATTTTTATTTTGATTTTGAGGGTTTTATTGGTTTGAACTTAGCTCTCTAGCTCGTGAAAGTGTTGTTAGTTCGTCGTGGAAATCAATTCCTTCCCTGTGTTCTTCTTCAACAACGTTTAGTAATTTTTTCGTAGATGTTTAAATCTCTAACTTGTTGATAGAGATAGATGTTATTATTGCCAAATTAGGTGTACAAAAGAATGTGGAATTTTCTGTTTGAGATTAGCTTCTCTAGTAACCTTCTTTGCAATTCATGATGCCAATTGCTAAGTATGTAACTATGTCTGGTATGTGAGCTGGGATCATATGATACCTGACTATCGACTCAAAGAGAATTATGTTAAGTCAATCAAGGCTTAGTTCTGAGGCTACAGTGTGTGTGGTCGATGTGCTGTTATGGTGGAATTGGATACTAAAATATGTCTAAGAGTGGGACTGCAATATGACCTTCTTAGTTTATTCGATGTTTTGGTTGCAGAAGAGGAGGTCATGGACGTTTCTGCTAGAAAGTCACAAAAAGCTGGGCGCGAAAAGTTGAGGAGGGAAAAACTGAATGAGCATTTTGTTGAACTGGGAAATGTACTCGGTATAGACTCAATGGTTATGTGGATTTTTCTAAACAGCAGATGATCTCACTTTGATCCTCACATAGCTCTTCTGTTTGCAGATCCAGAGAGACCCAAGAATGACAAAGCCACGATTCTGACTGATACTGTTCAGTTGTTGAAAGAGCTCACATCTGAAGTCAACAAACTGAAATCTGAGTACACCGCATTGACAGATGAGTCCCGCGAGGTTCGTACCTTATCCCTTACGCTCCAGGCTTTTCCTAACAGAAAAAATTAGCAGTCTACATGACGTAAAGATATCGATAGGGATCCCAATATAGATAACTCATTGTCTTTTTGCTTTTACGATATGGTGACTACACCTATTTCGTAAGATGCAAACTCAGACGGGCTATATAATGTAACTGCTTATAGGACTTGTTGTTATCATCAATAGCAACACTTACAAATTTACTGGTACTTGTATAACAACGGTTCTTTCTGTAGTTGACACAGGAGAAAAACGACCTGAGAGAAGAAAAGACATCGCTGAAATCAGATATAGAGAATCTCAATCTTCAATACCAGCAGAGATTAAGGTCAATGTCTCCATGGGGAGCTGCGATGGATCACACAGTCATGATGGCTCCACCACCCTCCTTTCCATACCCTATGCCTATTGCTATGCCTCCCGGGTCAATCCCAATGCATCCATCAATGCCATCTTACACATACTTTGGGAACCAGAACCCTAGCATGATCCCAGCTCCATGTCCTACATACATGCCCTACATGCCTCCTAATACAGTCGTTGAGCAACAATCCGTGCACATTCCACAGAACCCCGGTAACCGTTCTCGGGAACCTAGAGCAAAGGTTTCAAGAGAGAGCAGATCTGAGAAAGCAGAGGACTCCAACGAAGTTGCAACACAACTCGAATTAAAAACCCCTGGATCTACTTCTGATAAGGTAGAGAGACTTAAAACTAGAAGCTAGAGATCTCCAATTTTTTTCGGATTTATTATCTTCACAGTTATTCGCGAAATTGTATTTTGAAGGATACATTGCAAAGGCCAGAGAAGACAAAGAGATGTAAGAGAAACAACAACAACAACTCAATAGAAGAAAGCTCTCATTCTAGCAAGTGTTCATCTTCTCCGAGCGTACGAGACCACAGTTCTTCCAGTAGCGTAGCTGGTGGCCAAAAACCTGATGATGCAAAATGATTCGAAAGAATCTGATGTTGATCATCTCAAGTATCCAAGTATCGTTTCGATGAGTACTGTATATAGTGCGAGTACAAAATGCACTTAGCTGTTTAAAGCAGTGTTTTGATGCACCGTGGCATTCGTTTTCCTCGGATAGTCATTTCTCAGATGATTTTCATCCTTAATAGGTCTGCTTTAGTTCTAAAACTCGGATGATTTGTAATTTCCAGTGTCCAAATCTACTAATTTTATTAATCCTATAAATTAAACAAACTTATATCTTGATTTTTTTTTAAAAATCATAGATTATTTATACTATTGTACAAAAAGAATTACATTTAAATCGGTAAATATAGTTTCACCATAAATATATGGTTTCATTAATATCATAAATTAGTAATGATATAGATATATCAACAATATATATTTATATATATATTATATGTAAGAAATTTCTTTGAAATATATTTTTAATATTTAGTTCTCATTTGTACTTATTTGAATTTAGTTCTAATATTTTACTGTATCAAAAAAAATTTGGTGTTATTTTTTAGACATGAGAATTATTTTTTACTTATAATTAGTTATAAAAAAAATATTTTTTATAATGAAAGAAATCTTATAGTAAAAAATTACTATGAAAAATTTCTTTATAAATTAATAAAATTTTAGAATCCCAACATTATTAATTTGTAAAGGTTTTACTGTAGTTAAGTTCAAGTTCAATTTAAGCTGGTGCTAAACGTTAGCTACGTGTTCGTATGATGTCAACTGTCTAGATACAGGAAAATTTCTCCGAATATACAGCGACTACACATCAACCATAGAGAACAGTATGAAGTAAATATACCCTCTATCCATCGCATATGTAGTTTGTGGGAGTGCTCTGTTGGTTTCGCTTTCCTCTGATGTTGTATACCCTGTATTGTCAAATATGACTGCGACACGGTTCCCACTCATCTCATAGACCGCTAGATAATAGTCTGCATGTATATAAAATAATTGTTAAAGACAAAACATAGGGCATACCCAATATCCTTTGTGCATAGTATTTAGTATGTCATGGAAGTTAACTAGGTCTTTGAGAGTTCGAACGCCATGAAGAGCAAAAGAAAGAGAGGAAATACGGAAGAGAAAGACAAAACAAACTAAAAACCAAAAGACATTTGACCTATCGTTTCTGTTTCACAGGACGACCATAAGATGTAAAAGTCTTGCCCATCCATTCCACAACCCATTATCGATTCACAAGGCAACATAAGAAGAAGTTTACATTTCGATGAGCTAGAGCAATTCTCTAGCGCAGATCACAAACAACCAACTCCAACCTCTGGTTATACTATCCAAGATTTTTACAGGATGGTGCCTGAGGCTGCCAGGTTTCGAAGGAATAAAGAGTTTTGGTGTAGCAAGAAAAATTAAGTTACAAGACACTAATTATATTGTAGATAGAGACAGAATTGAAATAAAATATGGAACATAAATAAATAATTAGATAAATGAGTCAGCAGCTTCGGTGAATTGTTCTGTATCTCGGAGTATTACTGCCGGCGACGAGGATAGTCTTATCTTCTCCTCTCTAATGACTTTGATTCATTTTCCTCTTCAGATTCAAATCCTAGATTCAATCGGAGAATGACCACGACGACGCCGGAGAAGACTCCGGCGAGACCTCTCTCTATCCAAGATTGGGACGTTCTCATCGACGACTTCCGCGACGCCGGCGCTCCTCGCGACTGGTTCACTTCCGTTTTCCAGATTGATTCTCTGGTGGACTTCGCTCTCTCGTCTCTCCTCAAAAAAGACTTCCCTACACCAGTGAAGCTCTCAATCCTAGTCTTTCTCGATGAATTTTCCCCGATTTTGTTTGATAATTGTGGTAGCGATACCTTTGATCGCTTCATCGATGTTCTCCGGACGATCGTGCAATCTCCAACTGATGGATCGTCAGGATTGAAAGAGCAAGCTATGGTCTCTTTCACGTCTGTGCTTGTATCGATTGATTCTTTCTCTGTAGGTCACGTTGAAGCAGTTGTTGATTTGCTTCTTGCGCTCGTTAATCGTCCTAACCACGGATTTGATCGACAAGCTCGTGCTATCGCCTGTGAGTGTTTACGTCAGCTTGAGAAAGCTTTTCCTGGTTTGTTATCTGATGTCGCTGGTCATCTTTGGTCGTTGTGTCAAGCGGAGAGAACTCACGCCGTGCAAGCTTATCTTCTCTTGTTCACCACAATTGTCTACAATGTGGTTAATCAGAAGCTTAAGGTTTCACTTCTTAGTACCTCTGTACCTTTGGTGCCTTTTAATGCTCCTAATTGGATGCGTGATGAGAGTTCGATTATGAGTCAAGGTCAAGGGTTGGGGCCAGATCAGAAGGAACTGAGACGAACATTGGCTTTTATGTTGGAATCTCCGTATTTGTTTACTTCTTGTGCTATGATGGAATTTATGGGTATGGTTGTGCCACTTGCATCGGCGTTGGAGTTACAGGCTTCTATGTTGAAAGTTCAGTTCTTGGGGATGATTTATTCGTTTGATCCAATGCTTTGTCATGTTGTCTTGCTTATGTATTCTCGGTTCCCTGATGCGTTTGAGGGACAAGAGAAAGAGATCATGAGACGTCTTATGCTCTTTTCAAAGGAGACTCAGATCTATCTTGTTTTCCGTTTGCTTGCGCTGCACTGGTTAATGGGTTTGTTGAATAAGCATATGTTGAGTGGGGAGCTTGAGAAGAGGACATCTGTTCTTGAGATGGGTCAGAAGTTTCATCCTGTCGTTTTTGATCCACTCGCTTTGAAAGCGTTGAAGCTTGATCTGCTGGTACAATGCTCTGTGAGTTCCAACGCTTTGAGTGGAGGTGATAACAGTAAATCTGCTGGGGATTTGTTGCAGGACTGCTTGGTATCGGTTTCGGATTTCAAATGGTTGCCTCCATGGAGCTCAGAAACTGAACTAGCATTCCGCACTTTACACAAGTTTCTGATATGTGCATCTACACATTCCGACTCTGACCCTTCCACCACTAGAATCCTTATGGAGTCTAGCCTCTTCCAAAACGTGCAGGTCTGTAGCTCTCTTTACTTGCTTCTTGGTCTTGCTTGATGATGGTTTACTTTTGCTAGTTTTCAGAAGGAACGGAACTGTGTGGCCCTTTTTAGTTCTAATTAGCTTTTAGTTCAGGAACCAATCTTTTGCTGATTCTGCTCTCAGATATACTCTTCATTTGTTTTGATTGTCTTCTATATTTAATTCAGGGGTTGCTGGTAGACATGACTTTGGAGTTTCAAATCTTGGTCCCTGTTATTGTGGCTTTTATTGAGCGGTTGATTCACTGTCACAAGCATCAGTGGTTAGGAGAGCGGTTTCTTCAGATAGTCGATGAGAATCTGCTTCCCAAACTTAAGAAAAAAAACTTATTAACAGCTTACTTCCCGCTTTTCCATCGAATAGCCGAGAATGATACAATACCTCCTTCTCGATTGATAGAGCTGCTTACGAAGTTTGTAATTTCACTTGTTGAGAAGCGCGGACTTGATGTGGGGTTGAAATTGTGGGATCAAGGAACTGAAGTTCTTGGCATCTGTCGAACATTGATGAGTCACCATAAGAGCTCTAGATTATTTCTCGGACTCTCTCGCCTTCTTTCCCTCACATGTCTCTATTTCCCTGATCTGGAGGTCCGAGACAATGCTAGGTATGACCATGACACCCACGTAAACGAATCTTTCTAATATTTATGAATTGTGATGACGTTAACTCTACCTCATAAATTGGTACATTGTAGGATATATCTGAGGATGCTGGTCTGTATACCAGGACAGAGAATTAAGAACATTTTGAAGCCGGCAGATGCTGTCACTCCATCAACCCATTCTTCTACATTTTTTAGTGTTCAAAGTCCTCGTTTTCGTCATGATCCTAGTAAATCTCGGAACCTTTCATCCTATATTCATCTTGAACGGGTTACGCCCCTACTCGTGAAACAGTCATGGTCATTGTCTCTACCATCTCTAAGTGTTGGAACTGATGGATATAGCATTATAGAAAACAAAATCCAGGTAGATGAAGTTGAGCCGGATGGCAGTCAAGAACTTCAGATTTTGCCAGAAGCTCGAAGAATTGAATCAGGAAAACCTACGTTAAGGGTAATGGACTCAAAGATTGCAGAGATTCTAGAAAGATTAAGAAGATATTTCTCTGTGATTCCTGATTTCAAACACATGCCAGGAATTAAGGTTAGAATAACGTGTACTTTGAGATTGGATGCTGAACCATATAGCAGTATATGGGGAAGTGAAACTCAGAAAATCGATTTAGAGAAAGTCGACTCACCTCCTGCGATTTTCGCGACGGTGCTCAAATTCTCATCTTCAGCCCCTTATGGCTCTATTCCCTCATGTCGCATACCTTTCCTTCTCGGTGAGCCTCATTGGAACAGCAATGTACCCAATGAAGAAGTTTCTTTAGACATTGTCGTGGTAGAAAACACACTGAAAGAGGAGGAAAAAGATGGCTTGAGAGGAGCACCTGTAACAGTGGAACTGGAACCTAGAGAACCTACACCAGGTTTGGTCGAGGTTTCAATGGAAGCAAATGCAGAGAATGGTCAGATGATTCAGGGAAAACTCGAGAGTGTCCCTGTGGGGATTGAAGACATGTTCCTAAAAGCTCTTGCTCCACCGGACGAACCTGAAGATACAATACCGAGCTACTACTCAGATCTATTCAATGCTTTGTGGGAAGTGTGTGGTTCTTCGTCCAGCACTGCACACGAAACATTTGCACTAAAAGGTGGCAAAATGGCTGCAGCAGTCAGCGGGACTCGGTCAGTAAAACTGCTTGAAGTCCCTGCGGAAACTGTAATACAGGCCACTGAGCTTCGTTTAGCGCCCTTTGTGGTGGCTATCAGTGGAGAACAGCTTGTAAACATTGTAAGAGACGGAGGAATTATTGAGAACATTGTGTGGAAGGAAGAGGAAGAAGAACAAGGGGATCACACAAATGCGGACCAGCCTTCTTCATCCTCGGTGGGATTAAACCGAGGCCCTCTTCGTCTGACATACATTGGATATGGAGATGACCAAGAGGTTCCGATGACGAGAAGTAGGGGGAAAATGGGAACGATAAAGATGCTGATGTTTCTGCCGCCAAGATATCATCTAATGTTTGAAATGGAAGTTGGGCAAGGATCGACATTGGTGCATATAAGAACAGATTATTGGCCTTGCTTAGCTTATGTTGATGATTACTTAGAAGCTTTGTTTTTGTAATAATAGCAGAGACTTTCACTATTTTCTTCTTATTCTTTGGGCCCAACCTACATGTAAAGTTTTACCCAAACGAACAAACACAAATTCTGTTTTTTGAGAAGTTTATTTTTATTGGGATAAAGTAGGAACTAGTGCAAGTGAGATGGTTCTAAAGTTAATCTGTATCTTTGGAAGGCCATAAATGACAAAGTTCTAAAACTGTTGTTTAACTAAATAGAAGAAGAAAAGAAAAAAAACTATTATCATAAAAAAAAAGCTAGTAGGTTAATGTTTAGTCTTCATGTACTCGTTTAGTGGTAAACCTTGTTGGTTCGGTCCCTCACACTTCTCTACCCTTTCCTTTGCTCTTCCTCTTCCTCTTATTCTCTCTCCTTTTGGGTACTGCAATTTGGTTGATTTGCACTAAACTTGGAACATACGAGCTAAAACACACAATTGGGCTACGCAATGGTTTACATTCTCCAAGATCCACTTCTTTCAAGTATCTATCTTCTCCAATAATGTAAGCTGTTTTGTAGCATTTTGATTTGTTTGAACTAAAAACCACCGCGAGTTTCTTCTCTTCGTCAATGAAGAAACTGTCAAGCTGAAAATCAAGAAGAGCACCGAGTACTGTCTCAATATCAACTTTTAAGAAGGGTTTCCAAAACACCACATTGGGCTCAATCTTAGTAGTAACCCAAATCTCTATCACATTTTGATCATAGCGTTTAAGTAACACCGCGAGTTTCTCTTCTTTAACACAAGATAGACCTCCGGTATCTCCGAAATCAATATCAAACTGAAACGGTAGATGAAGAAACTTGCCAAATCTCTCTGCCGTAAAATCAAAACAGATTAAGATTTCAGGGGTTTCAACTTCATCTTCATCTTCATCGGAATCTTCCACTAGTATTCTTTCTTTAGTCAAAAAGTAAGTATTTCCATTTACCAATGCGCATATATCATAGTCTATATGCCAGTTGGGATCAGTGACATTAAAAGCACTCCATGAATTAGACTTTACATCGTAAATTTCGTAGTAGCACTGGTAGTCATCACAGAAAACTTTCAATATCTTGTGATTCTTGTTGTTGTCACATCCAAGAGCATACGTATTGTATCCTGTTTTTGTGGTTTTGGTGTTGATCCATCTGGTTTGTCCTAAATACGGGTTCCAAATAATGAGCCTTGATGACTTCTCCCTTGTTACACATAACAATAAGCCGGCGCAGTAAAAGACTTGAGATGTTTCGACTTGATACATTGATATACTAACAAAGTCTTCGTTGAGGATTCCGTGAAGATTGAACCTCATTGAGCAAAGCCTATAATCCAACATCATGAACCCTAGAAACTGCTGTTTTGGTTCTCCTATACATAGAATCCGTTCTTTGGATAAAGCGTTCCATCCTTTGCAGGTGGATCTCACTGCTCCTAGAGAAGTTATCGGAACCCTAGACAGTATCTCCTCTACCAAATCCTGCGTAAGATCACTCATCATCGTCATTGTTTTCAAATAAGAAAATTAGGGTTTCTAGCTTTCACGCCTGCCACTCTTATATATGCGTAGCGTAACTCATCTTTGCCAAAACTTTTTTTCTTTTTTTTTCTTTTATAACCTTCAAAGAGATAAATATGTAAGCCTTGCAAAATGTTAAATCGACAAAAAAAAAGAAAATGGAAATCGTTTCCAATAGGCACATATAATTTATATTTTTCTTTATTGTCTTCTTTAATAGAAGAATGAAGTGAAGGAACTGACTTTTCATACAAAATTTGACACAAAACAGATAATGTATGAAACGGAAACGTGTGATATGCAAAATACTTGAATAAAATGGATAAATACTAAACCTAGAAGAAGAACAAGGCGATCAAGCAAATGCATGATCAATCAATCTACTTCACCCTCGGCAGGGAAAACAAGATTAAACCGAGGCGCTCTTTGTGATCAACTGATCATGACATACATACAGGCCCGACTCAATATTTTATTGGGCCCTGTGCTACAAACAAAAATGGCCCTTAAATCTAAACAAAATAATCTTATGTGACATGTGTTTACTGTATTTTTATTTTAAACTTATTATCTTTTATTTTGGTGGCTGTTTTCTTTGTAGTTTTTCCCTAAACAAAAAAAAATCTGCAAACTAGAAGACTTAAAATTAAGAAAAAAAAATGAGGACCATGTGCACTAGCACCTCTGGCACTCCCCTAGAGCCGGGTATGATGTTGATGTTTCTGCCGCCAAAATGTCATCTGCTGTTTGAAATGGAAGATGTTGAAGTATCGACATTGGTGCAGCATATATAAGTAACAGATCATGGCCTTGCTTAGCTTATGTTATGTTGATGTCTTGATGATTACTTAGAAGCTTTGCTTTTGCAATAGGAGTAACTGTTTACTGCCATTTCTTATTCTTTTGTCCCGCACCTACTTACAAAAACTAACAACTACAAAAAGTCTCAGGATGTTGTTTTGTATCATATATATGTTATTTTTTCAATAAATGAAATCAGAGATACACCATTTGTTTCAAAATCTGTTAATTTTTCCGGTGAAATATGAGATAAAGAGCAAAGAAGTATTCTAGTAAAGTTTCTGACAGATAAAAATGTCTTTTTAAACTAAAAGAGATAAGCTATCATCGTATTAGCGATTAATTAATAGTAAGTGTACTTCTTGTTTCTTTTTCATTGGTGTTAGACCTTGTTGTTTGTTGGTTCCCTTCCTCTTCTTCTCTTTTCTTTTGCTCATCCACTTCCTGTTCCTCTCTCTTTTATCGCGTCTTGCAATTGGGTCATCAATTTGCACTAAACTTGGAACATAACAGCTAAATACCATAAGTTCGGTATAACTATCTGCTTTATTATTTCCAAGATTCACTGTTTATTAAGTATCCATCACCTCCAATGATGTAAGCATTAGCTGTTTTGCAGCGTTTAGATTCGGCTAAATCAAAAACCACGGCGAGTTTCTTCTCTTCGTCAATGAAGAAACAGCTATCTTCATGTAACTCAAAATCAAGACCAAAACTAGTTTCAACTGTAGTAGCCTTGTTTGACTGTCATTTATAATGACTCTTCTTGACTTCTCTAATCCAAAACATGACACAGAAATGCATATCGATCTACTTCATCCTCGGCGGGGGCTCTCTTCGAATACATTAGATATGGAGATGATCAAGAGGTTCTGATATGACGAAAATCAGAGGGAAAATGAGAAAAATAAAGAGTATTGCAAAAATGGAAGTTGGTGAAGGATCCACATTGGTGCATACAGATCATTTGCTAGCTTAGCTTATATGAGCTTTATTTATGCAGTATAAGAGACTTTTACTGGTTTTTCATATAATTTTTGCTCACCTACATTAAGTTACCTAAACGAACAAACACAAATTGTTTTGTTTGGAGAAATATATTCTTATTTGTATGAAGAAGAAATTAATGCAAGTGGACAAGAACTTTATTCGTGCCTCAATGAAATGAGTCTAAAGATATTTTGCATCTACTACATCATTTTGTATCATAGTTAATTAATTGATGTATTCTAGGTTAGATCTTCAACTATGTATTTGTTTTTTTTCTTAATAAATGAATTTAGACAAAACAAGTTAGTATTAAAATATGTTAACTATGCCGGTAATTGAAGATAAAAAGAGCAAAGAACTAAGTTTAAGATCAAACTGTCTTGTCTGTTCAACCAAACAGAAACGAAATAATTTGACTAGTCTTGTCCAAAGGACATTGCAAAAACAAAGAACAAAAACGAATGAAGAAAAGGAAGAAGGTATTTCTGTTAATAAAGTTTTATTACCTTTTGCTCTTCCTCTTCCTCTTCTTACGTTGCCTTTTTGTGTCCACCATTTTGATTGATTTGCACTTATCTTCCTCTTCCTCTTCAATTTGGTTGATCTTCTCTAAACTTGGAACATAAGAGCTAGAACACACAAGTGCGCTCCGATACACGTCTTTTCGGACCTCCACAGCTTCTCCAAGAACCTCTTTTTTCAAGTATCCCTTCTCTCCAATAATGTAAGCTGTGTGGTAACAACGTGTCTTGTTATTCCTTTTACCACGTTTTTTATCTAGATTAAAAACCACCGCGAGTTTCTTCTCTTCGTCAATGAAAAAACTGCCAGCTTCATCTTTACATTGTTGAAAGCCAAACCTAACGAGTGGTTTCATATCAACTTTAAACAAGTTGCTCCACAACACCTCATTGGACTCAATCTTAGTGGTTACCCATATGGCCATCTCGCCTGTATCCCAGCGCTGATATAGAGCCGCTAGTTTTTCATTTCCAACACAAGAAAGTGTTCCAACGTATTTCCTATGATACTTAAACGGCATAGCAATAAAATTTTCAAACTTCTCCGTTGTGAAGTTAAAACAAAGCAAGAAAACACGATACTTATCTTTTGCTCTTTGCTCTTGAGTCAAGAAGTACGTATTTCCATTTAAGGATACGCCGCGGTTATAAGAATCTATATCCCAGCCTGGAAGGTGATCTTCTTCCCCCCATGATTCTGTCTTGAAATTGTAAACTTCGTAGTAGTAATAACACTCATCGTACAACCTCAAGATCTTGTGGTTCTTGTCCTTGTCGTAACCGAGAGCAAACATGTCTGATTCGTCGTGAGGTTCTCTTGCTTCGATCCACTTGGTTTGACCCAAATACGGATTCCAAACCACAACACTAGAGTTGTCACTTGGAACGCACAACACTAAACCATCGCATTGAAACACTTTAGAGATGTCGATTTGATTAACTATATCACCTACCTCCCTGATAGATGGACGATCAAAGCCTTCACCGTCTCCTTTTAGAATTCCATTGAGATGGAATATCATTGATAAAAACCTATGATCCATCACCATGAACCCTAGAAACTGATCCTTCGCTTCCGCTTTATACAACAGCCGACCTTTGGATAAGGCGTTCCATTGTTTGTGAGTGGATCTCACGGCTCCAAGAGAAGTTATCGGAGCCTTAGAGAGTATCTCCTCTACCAAATCCTTCGAAAGATCAGAGATCATAGTCATTGTTGTCAAATGGAGAATTAGGGTTTTGGTTTTTTTATTGGTGAGAGGATTTGTTTTTTTTTTTTAACTTCCACGCTTGCCCACTCTTTATATTAGCGTCTACTAGATAAGTGTGCGTCTAATAACTTTCACAACGATACCCTAAATATGTCCACTACTCACACTCTTAGGGAAGCTCATATCATTAAATTATTCAAATCCCTTAAATTACTTCTGTAATCACATTAACTTCCACGCTTGCCCAATACTCCCACTCTATATATGCGTCTACTAAATAAGTGTGTGTTTTTCCCTAACAACTTGCATAACGCGCGATACCCTAAATATGTCAAGGATACTCATATCATCTATCGTTATTCAAATCCCTTAATTTAATCCTATATACTCAATCACATTTACTTCTGTAACCACACCTATGTCTTCTCTTTTGTATAAACTTAAGTACTCTAATTTATTTGATATACAAATTTATATCTTTACAAAATATGCGATTTCTGTCTGATCCTCTCGCAAAATGGCATTGCAGAAGAAAATTAAATTAAAAACTAATAAAATGGAAATTCAAGTAAAAACAAGGTATTTTCATACAATTAGTTGTTTGGCACATCTAAGGCTCCTATGATTATGATTGGTGAAAGTCTTGGTGCATGAACTGAAATTCATATTTTTCATGGTCTAATCTTTGTTTATAGGTTCCTTTAAAAGACATATTAAGCATGTCCTAAAATCAAGACTGTTTTAACGTTTGTTTGTTAATGGCTTCGCAAAATCTAGGACGAGAAACCCTGAGTTTGTGTTGTTCATTAACCTCCAAGGAAAATGAACTGAAACTAAATTAATTAACTTCCGTTGATCCATAAATATGAGCATGTTGTAGTCGTATCCAAGATCACACTTGTCTGGTCTGTCAGTTTCTACTTTCTAGGTTTGATTCACATGGCTATTCCCATATGCAGGTTCCAAACCACAAGCCACGTGTTGTCCGTTGTGACACATAACAATAAGCCATCTTAACGAAAGACTTTAGATATATCAACTTGATTGAATACACATTTACATATAAAAAAAGTGGAATCTTTTTGTTACTAAATTAGTAAAATGCAAAATTCCGTATCGTATTGGAAAGCAATTTGCTCTGTAGGAAGCACATCAACAAGAGTAACACAGTTGTTTTTTCTTTTCTAACATTTTGTTCTGTACAAAACCTCTAATACTTAGGAGGCTAATATAGTTTACAATAATAGTCTTCCACTACTTTCTTTTTCTAACCAAACGATTTAAATTTATGCAGAATCTCAAAACCCCAAACCACATTATCTTTTCTTTTCTCTCTAGCTCTAGAGATACAGAATAAGAAGAAAAGAAAAGGGTTAAATATGATTACATTCTACAAGCTATTGCTCTCAACCGGTTGAGCCTGTAGGCCTCCTCCTCTGTCATCGTTCACCATCTTTTTTAGGGATCGGTATTGCAGCCGTACATTGTCTCCGCTTTCGACAATCTTTAATAGATACCTTTTATTGAAAAATATATGAGAATGGATTAGTTTGAGAATTGAACTCAACAACTCGCTTCACCTATCACGTATAGTTTTGTTTTCAGCTCTTATATATCATAGAGTAATACTTACCAGCCATTGAGACACTGAGATGTCACGATTGCTTCTTTTCCAACAAACTTTTCTGGAGTTCGCCGGTTTCCCTGCAATTGGAAATGTGTTCCATAACAAGCTAGAACCAAATTTTATCTGCTGGAAAAAATGCATCAGAACCAAAATGAAATGTAATGGCCTACCTTGATAAGAACTTTCTCATTTACAGCAAATGGATAATGCACCACTCGATGCATACCATCATCCGTAGCTGGATCTCCATTTTCCTGTAGAGAATTTGGGATCAAGTTGTAACTTGTATCAGATCTTCATCAACAACATAAGCTTAAGCTAACCAGAAAACAGATGATGATGCAGGCTGATAAGTTTGGAGATGGTAACTATGTAATCGGAAACCACCCACAAAAGCAATATGTAGAGCAGAGTCAGATCATCTCACCACATCCATTTGATCACTCATTTCTTTTCTACGCCTTCTCATGGCTGCGTTGTGGAAAAGTCGTTTATCATCCTGTTGCTTGATAGCTGAAGCGGCAGCTCTAAGTGCTATGTGTTCGACATTAGCAAAGAAATATGATTACTCGGTTAGGACTGTTTGTCAATGTGAAACCCGAAAAGACTATCGTGGATCAAATTATTTATTGAGGAGCACAGATAAGAAGATAATGAACTTTATCGGAATTACCATGGTTAGGAACCAGAGACCCAGACTCGATCTCTGTATTGCAGAGCGTACATCTAGACTGTGCATAAGATCATTGTGGTTACTAAATATTCTTGGGTATATAGGAAGAACCATCACATGAGACTAGCATATTAATAGAATCGAAGTAAACTAGTACCAACCATTTCAAGGACTCTTCTAAGCATAAGGCCACCAAATGAATGTCCACAAGAGACAACCATTGCATCTTCAAGAAAAGCACCACTAACATCAAAAGTTTGCAACAGACAAATTAGAACGTTTTTTTCACTGCACTGCCTTCGCAAAATTACAGCAACAGAATAAAAAGGTGGAAAACAATTGAACATATTATACAGCTCATGGAGCTAGTAACAAAATATGACTAAATAATGTCTTCAGTGTATGTCTACTATCTGGCACGGATGATTAGCTTTGGACCACTTGCTAAATCAGAATAGAAAACTACTTGAGGAGAAGTTTAGAAAAAGGGCTTGCCAGCACTCAAGAAAACCTAGCTAGGGTACTTTTTACGTGATCAGATTTAGCAATTCATCCAACTAACCATACTAAGAGAGGAGATTTATTCGTCATAGATAATATTATACACTAAGGAAAAAAATGGTACTCACGAAATTGGATCCGAGAGAACACTTCTTAAGGAAGGCTCTTTGCAAACATCATCCCGTGGAACCTGACATCAACAATTCATAAGACCTCGTGCTCTGAGCAGTTAACATCAAACAGAGAAACTTATATCATTATAGTATTGAGGTAGTGCCAATCATAAAACAGATCCAAAATAGTGAGATCCTCAAAAAGAGTAATATAAGTAGCACGTCCACTTATTAAAATCTCGATTGAGAGTATCTAAAAGAAAAAAATGCATGATCTGAAAGAATAGGAAAGACATATGACTTTTAAAACTCGTTCCTCAATACAATTTCTGCTGCAAATGTCAAGTAAAAAGGCAGATTTGGGTACTACAGATATCAATGTTTTATACGTTTAAATGTAATTCTACAATCTAGACAGCTAGTTTTACTACTGTAATAAAGGGTGAGCTTACATTGGTTTTCACAGGCGGATTAACTAGAGTGTCATTCTCGGCTAAGAGGTTATCCATAAACTGACTAACAGATACTGGCACATAGCTTTGAGGAATTACATGGCCGGCTGCTTCTATTGGGGAACAATCTAATATAGCATTACTTTTCGGCATAAGCCTAAAAGCTAATGATGCCCTGCAAGTGGAAAGAGTTAAAGTTTTAATCAAATATGTATGCATACATTCATGTCATAAGGTTTGTTAAGGAAAAGCTGTCATTAAGTTGTTGAGGAAAAGCTTATTTCGTCTTAAAAACATACCTTCCTCGAGTGTCAGTGGCAGACAAATGATCGGTAGTAGTTCTGTAAGAGGCAGCTGGACGGAGACCTGCAGTAGCATGACTAAGCGCTTTGCCGGTAATCAGTAAGAGATCACCCACCCCACATCCATTATCTGCTGTGTACCAACGACCATTTGGGTCACATACCTAAGGAAAGAAGAACTTTCAGAAGGAACAAAAAAATAAAAGCCAAATGTACTAAATGGAATAGTGTAATGAATCAAGCAAAATGGAAACTCAGGATTATGGCTGATCATGTCTAACTCATAGATAGTATTCTTACACAACTATTTCGTCCCTCGAAAGGATAAAATATGACACGTTTTCCCATCAAGTTTCTTAGCTAAAATAAAAGCATATATGTAACCTTCTACACACAAAAAGTTCAATAGAGGTTACCTGAATGCCAGTGCCATCTGAGCAGAACAGTGTCAACAAACCCTTCTCAACTTCAATCTTAGCAGATAGGTTCCCACCTCCAGAAGCATGTTTTCCATTTTGTATCGATGCATGAGCATAGGAAGCCAGTAGCACCGAGGAGGAAACCTCGTTCGGAGCTAGTGGAAAGTCATCAAGCATATGGTTAAAAACACTGCAAAAAAAGGAGATACGCTCATTGTATAAGTTAATAAAAGTAAAGAGACACAACAAGTATTAGTAAAAACAGAGAATAAGCATCATAACCATCCTACTCGCTTCTTAAACGTAGATGCCTTGCTATTGCAGATAAAGCAGCTCGTGCTACTTTACCCAAACACCTGAAAATCTCAGCCATGCATGGAGGTGAAGAATCTAAATCTTCAACAGACCTGTTCACAAGACAAAAATCACTCACTACACATCGTATAGATCAAGAACTGCTATAGTAACTAAAATCAAACCAATTTCTCAAATTCAAAAACGCAAAACCAATTCTTTCTACAAAAACCAAAACCAGAGAACAAAAATGTCGCAAAAGAGCTAACCTTCCGGCTCTATACATAGAGAGGCCACGATTGCCTTTACCAGAAACAGTAAGGCTTCTAGTTCTAAAATACAAACGAGCAGCTTCAAGGCCACATCGCATCAGTGCAGTGTCTTCACTCCCTATCTCGATCACAGACGCATTATACCTCATCAAAGACACAGACAAAGCCTCCACAGCTTTTGCATACACCGGAGAAGGAGCTCCTTCATAAGGCAAAATTTCAGATAATCGAACCCTAGCGAGAGGAGTCCCAGACATCATCAAAATAGGATCACCGGAAGGGTAAGCAGCAGAAATCGGCGAAACTGGAATCGCGTGAGATAAAGGAGACTTGGTTAAACCAGTAGGTACATCAGAAGCAATTGAAACGGCGGCGTTATAGTTTGAAGGCGTAATCGGAGACGAGCCCTGCCGGTGCATCGCCACTCCAATCAACCATATGTCTCTAGAGTTTTCCGATTCTGATTCAGTTGCCGGCGTCGGAAAAATGGATTGGAATAGTAACGTGTCTCGTTGAAGTCGTTGAGATCGTTGTTACAGAGAGGAATTGTGATTTTACTACTGTACGGAAACCTGACTGGTTTGAATTGGGTAGACGATGAGTAGTTAGGTTACAAATTGTAACCACGAAACGCCGTATAAGGGTATATCGCCGTCAATATAGTGGAGAATTGTGCCGGAAACGTTGGATTCGCCGGAGAATTGTAATTGTGAAAATTTCTAATGTAGTAGACTCTGGTTTTGAGTTTGTGTTAAAGGCTTTGTAATTTTACCTTTTTGGTCAAACTACCTACATATTCGAATTGGAAATGATTCACTAATTAATTTGATGTATTCTGGTAATAAATTATTACTTGGTGGCAAAATAATAATAATTTTACTTTTAGTTAATTTACATTTTTTTAAAAATTTACTACAGAACGCAATTAAATAAAACATGCGATGTAGCCAGGAAAATTGTCACTACACATAATTGTATGTATTGTAAGAAATTAAATTTAATTAATTGGTCAAAACTTAATTGAAAGATTAAATTTGAAAAATTGTGATGTAAGTTGCGATTATAAAACGTTATCTTAATACAAATCTTTTTAGTTTAGTAGCATTAATGTGTGGGCAATAATATAATCAATACTTAATGTAGTATATATTGACTAAAAAAGGGGATATAGGGGTGATGATGAATGAGGAATTGAGGATGTATGGGGGATGGTAAAGATGATGAGGATGTTTTACTTGTTAGTGGTTGTGGTGATGAGAAGAGAGGGATGCTTTTGAATTTTCATGATGAAGTTAAGAAGCATACGTTGATGATGTGAGTCATGATGTGTATCGTGATGTGACAACATCATCAATAATAGTAATTATGATAATGATGATATGATCTTTTTCTTATTTTATGAGAAAAGAAAAATAACCTCAAATTAATGATGATGTAGGACGTGGAGGTGGATGAGTGTGATGATAATGATGATGAAGATGAGCATTATCATTATGTGTTGTATAAAAAAGTATCACGATGCTCCAACATGATGTTGGTTTAAGTTTCCAACTAAAAAATATGTATTTTAAGGTGCTCTTATAATATTGGAGCAGGACTTGCTCAACTAGAAACCGGAAACTATAACTTATTTGATTATCATATGTCTAATAAAAATCATATAACTTGAAACAAAACTAAGTAAACAAACCCATGAAATTAATCAAGGAATGGTCCCAAAGCTACTTTTGTTTTGGGGGCAAAGCCAACTCAAAGGTCCCCAAACTGACATGAATGCCAAAACTAATACTTTTACAGATCACAAAGAGAGGAAGATTCACAAAGATGATTGAATTTCAACACATGGAGATATTTTACACAGAGAGTTCAAGTAAAGATTTGTGTCTACTTAATACACACATGTACATATATACTACCTGATTTGGACATCAAATATAGCAAAAACCTCGGTTTCTGCAGGCAACCATCACTGAAGAGCCTTCAAAATGAATTGATGACGATAAACGTAGAGACAAAACCTTTTGATTTCTTGGTTTAGCAGCTGCAAACCGGTCGATTTTTACTTGTAAATCCATTCATTTGCTCTTCCCCCTGTCGAATCCATGTCTATGAAAATGCTGACAGCCTGCATGAAGAGGAGAAACCATCCATGTCGATTTTTAAACTAGAAAAAACGATGTTAAAGTATCAAAGTGGTCTCTAATCGACCTAGGTGATCTAGCTAATATATGTCTGAATTTTAAGGTTACTGTTTTAGGTTGATCTCACCTTCCCTATCCGAGGTCGCTCCTTCGACTTTGCTAGGCTGCTACGGATATGTGAGACTGCTCCCCAGCATTTCAACATGTTGGCTACATCGTCAAGTCTAAGTATATATTCTTCTTCGGTTAGAGGAAAAGACCTCTAGGCGTTGAAGAAGAAGCAAGAAATATATAAAGGTGAATTAGCTTACAAGGATTGACTTGCAAAAGCAAGAACTATACCAACAAAATATGGATATACACTTCATCTTTCTATGTGGCAAAGATTCTCATACCAAATCTGAATGATATGGAAAACGAAGATCATAATTATCTAAAGTCCAAACAAGTACACTAAAATCAATTGAACTATCATATCATTAGGCTTCTGTGATCAAGTATACAGCAAAGGATTCTCTTACCTGTTCTCTGTACTTCCACATGACATTCATTGCAAGAAGATTCTTCCCCATGAACTCCTACATTAATCACATCTAAGAACTATGATTTATATTTTTAGCTTCTAAAGCGACAAATCTTTCCACATTGATAAAATAAAGCTCACACCAAAAATCTCAAAATGAAAAGGAAAATGATCAACTGAATTTCGTAAAAGCTGATTCTGTATTCATGCAATGAAATGAAGATGATTGGAGGTCTTAACTTCTTTCTACGATACAGAATCACAAACACACTTGAATACAGAAGGGCATACCTTCTTGATGAGTTGAACATCATAAGATTTTCCATACTTCTGTCTGATGAGGGTTGCAAGATCTAAGCCGTTAAATGCAGAATCATCTGACCCAACCATTCTTTCAAGATTAGCCCGATTCATATCATTCGCTTGCTAAAGAAAAAGAAAAAAAAAGTAATTCTAAATGATTAGATGATATCAAGCAACCAATAAATTTAAACAAAACGCTTGTTTACTTGCTGTGTCACTAAGCCATGACAGAGATGGACAAACATTTAGACATCAAAAGGACTCAAGAAATCAAATTAGTTACGCACTTTTTCCAGGATCAAGCAGGAGTAGATCAACATTCTAAGTAATCTCACGAACTAGAGAGTTTGAGGCTTTCATGTACAACAAGGATTAAAACCACATTGACTGTTTAATATAATTCTAGTGTATAAAGCACAGGGAAACCAAGTCTCAGTTCTTAAAGGTCAAGTCATGACTTCACCTTAGAGGACAGCAAAAAATGGCCGGAGTTTACAAAGCTTATAGATTTCTCATACATACCCTTTTAGTTTTATCATCGAGTGATTCCTTTTCCTCGTCATCCGAATTATCTAGATTCCCCTCATCATCCACAATACTGCAAATTCTTGAAAACTTTCTCCTATCAGTTTTCCCATAAGTAGTCTTCAAGCAGAGGCTATGAGAGAAAGCCAGTCGTCCAGAGAAACACGGACCGCAATATCTCGAACAAGAAACCTTAGATATTGTTCCTATACCGCTACGTTCGTGTATAACAGATTGTTGACAGTGATGATGACTTGATACAATGCTCATCATATCCTGTAAACCAGTGAAATTCCAAACCATGAAGCAATTTGCAGAATCTAATAGAGGATGAATCTAATCCTCAAACCAACAGTGAACACAGTGATACAGAATCTAAGTAGAGAACCAAAGCAAAAGTTCCTGATAAAGTGATTTCACAGACAATTGCGTAGTAATTGTTAAGAATATGAATCTCGTAGCATCATAATCAATCTCACTCCTTTTATATTCTAAGAGATTCATCCAGAAATCGCTGTTCTGCTAACTAAGCAGCAATTATCTGAGGATTCATCGAGAAGCGACTAAACATGAACAAGTGAGGGAGATAACCAGTGAAGCAGAGACTCAATTTAAGAATTTAGCAAGAAGTAGAGGGAGAGCGTAATCTTACCGCCGGAAGAGGTGGGGAAGTGCACGGCGACGATGCGGAGGAGGAGATTAATAGATGGGGGACAAAGAGATATCACACATATCAGTGAATGAACGGTGAAGGAGGAAACAAAAATAAAACTCTTAAAACTTTGCGTATAGTTTTCATTTTCGCTATATCAATGATATCATAAGATTTGCTAAAAATTATAGTAGAACAAAAAAAAAAGATAGCATGCACAAAAACGTCTTAAATTAAAATACATGACTTATAAAAAGACAAAAAAAAACACATATTTATCCAAATTAGTTTAGATAAATATGATATTTAATTTTAAAATTGCTATGATATAAAAAAAATATATAAATTTGGATTAAATAGTCAACAATTATGATGAATTAATTTTCGAGATAAAAGTAAATAATTAAATATTGGATAGGTTATCAGAATAAACAAAAGTAAGCCAAAGTTTTTTTCCATTAAAGTCAAGGTTTTGTAACTTGCACGCTTCAGCGAAGAAACGGTGGCGTCTCGGCCCTTCCACACATTGACACATAATATCTACTTGGTCTTTTGCTCGTCTCATTATCTGAATTTTTTTCTTGCAGCATCGACACATGAGATTTCAAGCTAAACCATCTTACATATCTTTTTGTTTTTGTTTTAATTAAATAAAATACCAAATTGATTCGACATTCCAATATGTAAACCAACATACCTGAATACCCAAAACTCTTTTGACTCAAAATCGAAGTTTTCTTTCATTTTTCTCAACAAGCAGAACTTATTTAAATCTCATACGTTTATAAGATATAAACTGCCTTGATTAATAATATAGATCTACTATATCTTGTTAGCTTGTGAAAGAAATATTTGGATGCACAAAGATTAAGGTCTTGAATGGTTGTTGAAGCCATTCCAAATCTGACCAAAGTTAGACCAATCTTTTTTTCTTCTACCATTTAAACTGATCTACACAGGACGAATACAATGTAGATGAGTACACAAATCACAAAGAACAACTATTACATACCAAAATATCACTATCTATATTTTAATTTCTTTTACTTTAAAATTAAAACGTACTCCAATATAGAGTTTAGCATACCATAATATCGGTATGGTTGGTGTAGTATATACCACATAACCATTCAAAGTCTATATAAATTTTCGGTTATGTAGGGGTTTTAAATAGGCCGATAGTGAAAAGCATCGATCAAAAATGAATATACTCCTAATCATGATTTTTGGATTAACACATACTACCTAGTGATGACTTTTGGATTAACACATACTACCTATTGACATTATAAACGGAAAGGTGGAGGTGTAAATGATAATAAATATATATTAGTCGGTGAGTTTAGAAAGAAACAAAAATTAAAGGGGTGTGATTTCGAAGAAAATGTTGCATAGTTTTCAAAATTTGAAAATCTCAGCTAAAGAGAGAAAGAGAAGCACCATTTTTCTTTCTCGTCGTGTCATCGTTTTCTCAGATTCCTGAATAATCATTCCCTTCCGATTCCAAAATCCCCAAACCTCATCCACTCCTCCATCTCCCGGATTCGGATTCCCAGAATCATGCCCATGGAGAACGACAATGGCCCACACGTTGGCAACGTCGTCGTCACCGCTGAGCAAGCGACCAAGATTAACGAGACTGATGGACGGTTGCCGGAGAATCGGCAGACCGGTGTTGTCTCTGACACCGGAAGTGGTAGCGAGAGAGGAGAGCAAGGGGTTGGAGAGTCGGCAGTTGCTGTGGCGGTGCCGGTGGAGGAGAGCGGATCGATTTCGGTGGGAGAGCTACCTGCTCCCCGATCTTCCTCTGCTAGAGTTCCGTTTACTAATCTAAGCCAAATTGATGCGGATCTTGCTCTTGCTCGCACACTCCAAGAACAGGTGCGTCTTTCTTTCTCATCTCTCTATTTCGGATTTCTCCGTTTTTAGGTTATTCCATGCTTGTTAGGGCTTTGTTAGTGCTACTTCTCCGGCATAGGCGAAAATCTTAGGGCTTTCTTTCTAATTGCATTTGCAATGTTATTATGTAGGATTGTCTATTGAAAAATTGTTGTTTTGTATGTGTGCGTGTATGTTTCGGGTTTCAGGAGCGGGCGTATATGATGTTGACCATGAATAGTGAAATCAGTGACTATGGGAGCTGGGAAACTGGAAGCTATGTATACGATGAGGATGAGTTTGATGACCCCGAGAATGAGGATGAGGATGATGATGAAGATGAATATGAAACAGATGATGATCCTCAGGAAGATGGGCTTGATGTCAATGTGCACGCCAATGAAGATGATCAAGAAGATGACGGTAACTCTGACATTGAAGAAGTTGCTTATACAGATGATGAGGCCTATGCTAGAGCTCTTCAAGAAGCTGAAGAAAGGGATATGGCTGCTAGATTGTCTGCCTTATCTGGGTTAGCAAACCGTGAGTACACACTTATAGCTATCATTCAAGTTCTCTTTGAGGGGCGTTCTAAAATAAATTTTGGATTATGCTAACTGTTATTGGTTGCAGGGGTGGTTGAAGATCTAGAGGATGAGAGTCATACTTCTCAGGTAGGCTCCTTACACTACAGAAAAATCCTTTAATTATCTTGAGCTGTAAACCTTTTTCAGTTTTTCTGCTTGAGAATATGAAAGTTTGAACCTTTTTTCCCCCAGTTTGGGAGTTTGTTTAGTCATATAGTGGCCAAAGGACAAAGTCGTGACATTGAACCCGCCATTGTCTAGTTATACATCTTACATGGCTCCATCTACCTACTATCCTTCTGTTGTGGCATTAGTTTGTTTCGTTTTCGTGATAGTTTAGTCCATGGTGTTAACCATTTTAGACCGGAGACCCAGTTAGATTATCCTCCCTGTGTATGGGGTAGTTATTGTTTGTAGTTAAGCCAGTCACTGGAATAGTGTGCCATGGCCCATGAATAATTATTATGTAGTCTTACTCAGTCGAAATTGTTTGGTATTTGGTACTAGGCGTACCTAATTATTCTCGGTTTATGCTACTGGAATTTTTCACAACTGTATGTCTGTATGTTTGAAGGTCAAAATGCATTTACCAGAGGGTAATTGAATCAATTTAGCATTAACTGGTCACTGGTATTGGAGATGGTTATGCTCACACCTTGAAGTATGGGCCCTCGCTGTACACACTGAACTTTGTGGAAAAAAATATACTGAAATTTAGAATTGCAGGGTAGAGAATCATAGAAACTTAAGCTTCATTGATGTGATTTGAATCTTCTTCCACTTACGTTCTGTACGATTAATTTTTGCAGGATGCCTGGGATGAGATGGATCCTGATGAGCTTTCATATGAGGTATAAAAACATTTGTGGTATTCTATGCTTTTTGGATTCTCGGTCTCTCTCATGATTTTGTGAATGATTTGTAGTTTAATGCGAATTAGATTGTTAAACTTGTTAGAATCTAGTGTTAAGATCCGTCATGCATTTCAATTTTCAATATGCAAAATTCAGATAACACATTTACTGGCTTATAACTAGACTCTAACGTTTGCAGGAGTTGCTTGCACTTGGCGACATTGTGGGAACCGAAAGTAGAGGATTGTCTGCTGATACAATTGCATCTTTGCCTTCAAAAAGATATAAAGAAGGAGACAATCAGAACGGAACCAATGAGTCGTAAGGCCTTTTTTGTTATCAATTAAGTAAACCATTGACAATTTTGTGCATGTACCTAGATAATTAAGTTTTTCTATGCTTGATGCAGATGTGTTATATGTCGTTTAGACTATGAGGATGACGAAGACCTGATACTGCTCCCATGCAAACATTCTTACCACTCGGAGTGCATAAACAACTGGTTGAAGATAAACAAGGTATGTCTTTTATGAAAAATAAACCTGTAGAGAAGCTAAAGTATATAGTTATTGTAGTCAGCTATGTGGAACCTGATAAACCCAAGCAGGGAGTCTGTTTGTAGTCTGTTTTTATCACTTGACAGATACCGTTTTTGTTAAGGATAGATGTATTCACGTTAGAAAAACCGCCACAGCTCCTGATATTTCCATAAAAATTATCTGTTTATGAGAGGGAACTTTATGGTCAGTACAGACTATCTCATGGTTGTTGAGTTTATGGATTGCATTTATGCGTTTCCCGATTGTGTTCATCAGCATCTTCAAAAACTGAGGGGTTTTGTTGCTAATAAGCAGAAATTTGAACTTGTTAATTCATTAGGAAGAGTATCTAGAGTATGGTGAATCATCTCATCAGCTTCCATCACAATTAGGAAGAAGAACTTTTGTCAACATTCATGTATGAACGAGCTTTTGGAATTCCATTAACAAGCCAAAACTGACACAATCTTTTGCAGGTTTGCCCCGTATGCAGTGCAGAAGTTTCAACTTCGACCTCTGGACAAAGCTGATGAGGCAAAGGAAGAAAGATTCAGAAAGAATCATAAGCTAAGAACTTCAAAACCTTAGCTGCCTGTTTGTACACTTCTTATAAACAAAATAACATCATCAGATTTCCTTGGATCCTTTAAAAAATCTCAAAGATTGGAACATTCTCAAGCGTTTTTAGTTTTTGCATTCATCTGCTTCCGTATTTGCCGTTGTGGGATATAGTTTATCACATAGTAAGTATCTATTTCATTGATGTTCACGTATGCTACTGTGAAATAGCTAGGATAATCTGGTTTTCGATCTAAGAAAGAACATATAAGCTAGAACTTTGAAATTCCGAGACTCAGAGAAACATCACAAGGGTGGGGGGTTGCATGGTAGCCTTGTAGGTCTGAAACTTTAGAATAGATCGAAACTTGTTTTATTACCTAAGATAAATATGTGGACACAGAAGGTAATATCAAAACTCGTAGCAAAGAAAAGTACAACAAATTTTCATGTTTTCTCTTTGGAACATGACTATGGTATTGGTCGTCTACATGAAAAGTTGGCGAGTGGAGTGGCACCAACGGTCATATGCTGGCTGAAGATTGGGCCACTCGGAGGCCGAGACTGAGAAATCTTGGAGCCAGTTAGTGAGTAAGATTTCTTGGTCCAATGCAGGTAAAGTCGAGATGGCTTTGTCTATGGCTCGTTCCACCTCAACTCTCTCATAACCCGTCAGTACGGGAAACGCAAGCCCGTTCCTTGCGTGACTAAACAGTGGGAGCCAGTTTGCAAGGAGCCTGAATGTCACTTGTCCTGGAACTTGTGTGCTGTCTCTTGCTAACTCTCCAATTAAGAGCGCTGCAAATCATTAAAGTTTGTGAGAAAACCACGGATCATGTCGAGATGCTATGAATTCGTGGGCATAGAAACCGAATATAACAGAAGTTCCTAAACAAAACCAAACTGAATACATATACTTTACCCGAAATCTTAACCATGAGGCCTTGAACCCTGGGAGCAGCCGTGAGAGACAAGGAAGCTAAACCGGAAGCGTAGCTCCACCGCTTAATCCCTTCTGCCACCGCACCATAACGCCTAAGCTTCTCTGTCATCCACAGCAGCTCCTCCGCAAGCTTCTCGACCGCTAGTTCAGCCTCATTTTCTTGGATACCACCCGCTCTCACCACCGCAGACTCTCTCCTCCTAGTCTGCGATAACAAGTTCCCAGTCATGTCTGCTAAGGACCTGACGGTGTTGATACATGCACTTAACCCTCTCACGTAGGAGGCAACGTAGCCGCCCAGAGGGAGGGCGCTGACCACACGCAAAGGCAAACCACCGAAGGGCTCGTCAGCGGTTCGAGAGCGTTTCAAGCAGTCCTGCAATCGCGCAGTAGTGCGCGCAAAGGAGGAAGCTAGGGCCGCTCTGTTGACGTCTAGTAAATCCACGTGGCCGCTCTGAGCGTTGTCTTCCATGATCTTCTCAGCCATTCCCATGGCAAATTGATATTTTCTTGAGGTTACTGGAATCTCGTTCATAAGCGCTAATGCCTAATCGTGAAAACATGTTAAGATATATTATCTCATAGAATCCATATACGCAATAAACTATAGCAAAGTTTATGTGGTAACTAACTATGGTAATTAATTATCTTTTGATTAATTAATCGAGCCTATGGATTAAACTTCCCTCTTTGGTTTTTCATGTATGACGTGGCACCGTGCATGATATCCACGTGGAAATTACAGAGATAAAATGTCCACGTTAGGAACTTCGTGGTGCCAGAAATAGAAAGATCCAACATAATATTATATAATTTTATATAGAAAACATGCTATTTTGATTAAGATCGAGTTATACAAGTCTAAGTACGTCTTAGTTGAACCGCGCAAAGAAGTGAAAATATTGAAATACAGTATCAATGGAAATGTTAATGTTAATGAACTAACTTTTGAATAAAAAGAAATTATATATTACAACTTACGTGACAAAGAGCTCTACCGAGAGAGTTAACAGAAGGCTCATCAACGCCGTCGCAAATCATCATACCCAAATCTGACGACCCTGAATACTTCACCAACGCAGTTGATGACGTGGACGACGACGAGGAAGCCTTAGCCGGGACCAACGCGTTCTCCGCAGCCGTGGTAAGAAGACCCGAAGCGAAACTAAAGGGAGGATAAGAATAAGAATAAGCAGAAGAAGAAGAAGAGATGAGAGGAAGAGGAAGATAGTCCAAGAAAACTCTAAGGATCCAAAGGGTAAGCCACGTCATCATCATAGACATGAACCTGAGGTGGTCCGAAGCCGACCATCGCCTAGAAGGAATCTCTGGTGTAGAGGCGGTGGAAGCGACGGAGACGAGAGAACGAGCGGCCGTGTTGACGGTGGTCATGAAGATGGAGTTGAGGAGACCCGTCGTGGGACGGTTGTTTCTGTATGTGTACTCCAAGTATTGTAGCTCCCTCGACGACGACATTGTTCTCTCTTTTTGTTGTCTCTCTTAACGAAATTAATTAATGTTCGATCGGTCTATGTATGTATATATATATGAAGATAGAGGTTGGTTTGGATATTTCTTCTTTCCAAAGTTTATGATGAGGTGCACCGCCTTTGATCCACGGGTGTGTGTTCTCGTCGTCGTGTAAGCATTTTATGTCTTGTCGGTTAAATCTTTGTCGGGACTCATACGCCGTCGTTCCCTTTCTTTAATTTTTCACATAGGTGAAAGTCTGAAAGAGTACAAATGTAATTGGTGAAAATATGCTAACCAGTTAACCTATCGGAATTTGGTAGAAATTTTCTTCCATTTCACTTTTCACATAGTGTGACATAGGTAAAAGAGGGAAAATAGCATTTGGTCGAAGTATGTCAACCAGTTGAGCTATATATCAGAATTTTGTAATATTCAATCGCTTATCAAAAATATACTGAGATTTAATTTACCTAAGGCAAATATGTTGCAATGTATATATATATGAATCTTTTGATTCAAAGTGGAATGTTATTTAATTTGAAGACCTTTGTATCGCTGGTTTCGGTTAATTTGTTGGTCAGCAGTTCAGTCTTTCAGTTTCCGCTAAAGATTACAAATTTTAGAGGCAAATTATTTGCGATATCGAGATGTGACTGGTTAGGAGAAACTTCGGAAGGTCACACGCTATCTAAACCACTATACCAGGTTGGAAGTCTCCAACTAAAGATGTTTGACAACTTTTTGTCATCGAAAAATGATCAGAAAGCGGTGTTTTTAACTATTCTCCGATAAATATTGGTAAGAATTTGATCTATTATGGTGAGTACATTATCCAGGTTTATATAGATATGGTAAATTATGTTTTGAGTTGGGTCTAGTTAGTGGCAAAGCATAGAGCAACCGATTGCATATAGTTTCCGGTGAATATGATATAACTAACACATGATGGTTATAATGAATAATTATGTCGAATACCATGCGGCGGATCATATGTTTTAGGCTGTATATGCCATACGTGATCTTGGATGACATGTCTTTTTTTCGAGATGATAACATTTATTAGTCGGTCGCTTAATTGATTTCGAGTTTTCTGTTGCCATTTTAAATACACATTTGCGTCAAAAAAAAAAACGAGTTTGCTGTCTCGAAAATAGCACCAATGCCCATTATTTCTTAATTGTATTTTTTCGGCTAAGGTTTCTAATTATTAATTTATTATCAAAACCTTACATATGGTAATGGTACACTGTACGAGTTTTTGGTTGTCTTGTGTTTTTCAATTTGTTCTTCCTCTTTATGTTTTGAGTTTTGTTGTCCTGTTTCATTTTATTCTTACTTTTGTTTTCTCTGAATTTTGTTTTCAGTGAACGTATAATTTAAAAATCTGCAATACAAACAAACAAATATCTAAAAGTCAAGTTGGCTTTACGCATGTGATCGACGAAACACCTAATTGTCTTGTTCTTTTTCATTCGTCTGAATAATTTCATGAAATTAACAAGACAAAGGTTCACATTTATAAAAAGGGAACGAGAGCAATCAAACTACAGAAGATCACTACATCAAAATAACGCATTTCTCAGATTCTCAGATTCAAACACATTCACCTAATTGTTTTGTTCTAGCTAGGCCTTTTAGCTATACAAATTTTGCATTAACATTACAATTTCCATCGGCATGTAAACAATTAGCACTAACTAATTAATTAGTACTGCAATATATCAAACATAAAAGATGGTTAATTAATTCAGTGTCAAGTTGCTGATCCTAATGAGAATGCAGTGCTGAGACAAGATCTGATGAGTCTAACAAAAATGTGACTAATTCAAATCACATTAATTACTGTATGTAGCAAACATAAGATTATATATATAATATATCACACCAATTTATATAGGGAATAAAACATATCCTTGTATGCAATGCATAACGTAGTTATTAATATAGCCTTACATGAATAACGTCGTTAAGATAACGATATGACACTATAATGACGAAACCTTATGGGAACATCATGAAAATAATGTAACGCGAGTTTTGACTTTCCAATGTAAACGAAAGGAGTAGAAAGCAACGGAAGACTACGAATGAAAGTATGGAGCTACGTATAGTTTACGAAATAATTAATTATACATATAGAAAAGTAGTGAGTCAACTTTTCTTTCCATCGTAATCAATAGCCCAACTGTTTACTATCATTGTTTGAAATATCCTCTGACACAGAAATGTTATCTTATAGTCAATTTGACGTACAATATGCTCTCTTAATAAAATCAAGAAATCTAGTTTTTATCAAAAACTAAATTTTGTCCCCATTCCATGGATAATGTTAAAACATTACATTCATTATAGATCCATGCATGTGAATGAAAAGGCTCACGGGTAAAAAGGTTATTAAGGTATCAATATGACCTCAAATTTTGGATAGATATTGAAGATTTCATACCACTTTTTTTAGTGTCAAAAGACGGAAAAGTAATAACTAAACTATACTACTTTTAAAAGTTTGAAAATTGAAAAACAGATTTTACACCTAATTTAAAATATCAGATCAAAGATCTTATCTACAAGACTAAAATTAAACTAGTAGCGGTCTTTGCTGTCCATTGACCGAGTTTTGCGGGTGGTTTACTCATTTAAGTACCACAGCATCAAATTAAAATAACTGTCACTTGTCGAAAGTGACTAGATAAAACCAAAAATAGCTTTAATTGAGTCAAAATTGTAGTTCTAGTGCAAAGTAAAGAGTTATCATCTTACAAAATGCGACTCATTAGTGTATTAATTAATTAATTTTCAGTCCAATAATCTGGTTAATTTGGTAAACTATCCAAAGAGTAATTAAATGATTCCTCGTCATAAATACTAATTTTCTACGTTTTAAGCAAAAAAGACAATAATTATTTGGTCTGAAAACTAAAAAAAGACACGAGATTAAGGGAAGAAGATAACGATCTAGAGGAATAGGCAAGTGGAAGAACCAGAACAACAGCTGTTCTTTTCTTCTAAACTTCAGAAGTCAGCCGACAGTTAATTTCTCCTTTTTTTGAGGTTTTGTCGAATCCTATAAATTTCAACTAAACTCTTCTTCATTTTCAATATCAAATCTTGTCTTCTTCTTCTTCTTCTTCTTCTTTTTCTTCTTCTTACATTTGATTTCTCTGTCTGAATTCGAGAACCAGATCTACTAATTACCTGAGAGAAAAAAGATCTGCTCTGTTTGTCTGAAACAGACAGAAGTCAACAAATCTTTCATTTGTTTTTTAGCAAATCAAAGAAATGGCCGGAGGGTTCGTCAGTCAAACGCCGGGTGTTCGGAACTACAATTACAAACTGACACCGAAAGTGTTTGTGACATGTTTCATCGGTGCTTTTGGTGGTCTCATCTTCGGATACGATCTCGGGATCTCAGGTTTTTTTCTTTTCTTCAAGTCTTGTTCTTCTTTGATCTGATCTAGGAATTTCCGGTGACTAATTAGGGTTTCTATATTCTTGTAGGAGGGGTAACCTCAATGGAGCCATTCTTGGAAGAGTTCTTCCCTTACGTCTACAAGAAGATGAAGAGCGCACATGAGAACGAGTACTGTCGATTTGATAGTCAGCTTCTCACTCTCTTCACTTCGTCTCTCTATGTGGCGGCTTTGGTGTCTTCTCTCTTTGCCTCCACCATTACTAGAGTTTTCGGAAGGAAATGGTCGATGTTTCTCGGTGGTTTCACCTTCTTCATCGGTTCTGCTTTCAACGGCTTTGCCCAAAACATCGCTATGCTTCTCATTGGTCGTATCCTACTTGGTTTCGGAGTCGGATTCGCCAATCAAGTAAGCTCTAAAAACTGTCTTTTTCCTTGATGAAGAAGTAACACTGGTGGCTTAGTTAACTGGTTTTGTTTTGTGTTTCAGTCTGTACCGGTTTATTTATCAGAAATGGCTCCTCCGAATCTAAGAGGAGCTTTCAACAACGGGTTTCAAGTAGCGATTATCTTTGGTATTGTGGTTGCAACGATCATCAATTACTTCACCGCACAGATGAAAGGAAACATCGGATGGAGAATCTCTCTCGGATTAGCTTGTGTCCCTGCAGTGATGATCATGATCGGAGCTCTGATCCTTCCCGACACTCCCAACTCTCTCATCGAACGTGGCTACACCGAAGAGGCCAAGGAAATGCTTCAGTCCATCCGAGGAACCAATGAAGTCGATGAAGAGTTTCAAGATCTCATTGATGCAAGTGAGGAGTCCAAGCAAGTGAAACACCCATGGAAGAACATCATGCTTCCTCGTTACAGACCACAATTGATCATGACTTGCTTCATTCCTTTCTTTCAACAACTTACCGGAATCAATGTCATTACCTTCTACGCCCCGGTTTTGTTCCAAACCCTCGGGTTCGGTAGCAAAGCTTCCCTCCTATCAGCTATGGTAACGGGTATCATCGAGCTCTTGTGTACCTTCGTCTCTGTTTTTACAGTGGATAGGTTTGGAAGAAGAATCTTGTTCCTCCAAGGAGGTATCCAGATGCTTGTCTCTCAGGTAACACAAACGCCTAACCCTAACCCTACTATACGTTTCTTAATTGGCACTCAATATCTCAAAATATCGGTGTGTATTACAGATCGCTATTGGAGCCATGATTGGAGTCAAATTTGGAGTGGCTGGAACAGGAAACATAGGGAAAAGTGATGCCAATCTAATCGTGGCACTGATCTGCATCTATGTAGCGGGTTTCGCCTGGTCATGGGGACCGTTGGGATGGTTGGTTCCTAGTGAGATATCTCCACTAGAGATCCGATCAGCAGCTCAAGCCATAAACGTTTCGGTCAACATGTTCTTCACATTCCTTGTGGCTCAGCTCTTCCTCACTATGCTTTGTCACATGAAATTCGGACTATTCTTCTTCTTCGCCTTCTTTGTTGTCATAATGACAATATTCATCTACTTGATGTTGCCTGAGACAAAGAATGTGCCAATCGAAGAGATGAACAGAGTGTGGAAGGCACATTGGTTCTGGGGAAAGTTTATTCCTGATGAAGCTGTCAATATGGGTGCTGCTGAGATGCAACAGAAGTCCGTATGATGATGATCAAGAATGAAGTTTTCTTTGGGCAATAAAGATTTATGAGAAAAGAGAAAGTGAATAATTCTTGGGATGAAATAAGAATAATTGTCAAAAATGCCTTACTTCCTAAAAGAAAGCTGCTCTGTCTTTAGCTTCAGAGACTTAGCTTTCATTGTTTCTTCTTTCTTCTTTTTTAATGTTTCTTTGTTGAAATTGTTATTTGGGGCCTAAAGATGTAAAAACAAAAAAAAGAACAAAATTATTTAAAAATGGTTTCTTATTTTACATTTCATTGAATCTTTATTTGAGAAAAATAGTGTTAACGCTTTATGCAAGAAACAAGAATAGTCATCACTCATCAATCGATATTCCAGTTTATCCTTACCATTTTTTTCTTTCCAATGATTGCGGTACCTCTTCAGCTCTTCTTTGCAACAAATTTTGTGAGAAAGTAATTTCACATTTTCGAAAACTGATCGTTTAATATAACTTAAAACTATCACTCATCTAGTGACGGTATTACAATTTCCCAAAAAAAAAAAGTTAGAAATAATACAAGTACTGATGTGCATCAGTGCATGGATGAATAATTGAGTACAGAGTCAAAAACTCCCGACCAAACCTAGCAGTGATATTACCTTTAAACTTTGATAGCATATATCAAACTGAGATTGACCTATGAATATGATGGCAACGAGCTCGTGGAAACTGGTAACTGAAGATTCTTTTTTTTTGTCTATTTGGTTTCATTGCCTGAAACTCCCTATAACGTTTTCCAATTCTTTCTTTCAAATTACGCATTGTAAATAACATTATTTTTGTTGAAAGATATTTAAGATTATTAAAAAATTCAAATTGATCTATATAGTACCAATTCTTTTTTCTGAATGTGATCATGAGAGAGTGTGTGTGTGTGTTTCGTTTTGTCAACGAATTATGAATTTGCTACGTACGTGACAAGTTTCTATGATTTTGAAAGAGAATTATGAATTTGTTACATCTTTCTATTTTTTGGGGTCCAAAATAATAGAAATAAAAAAAAGTCTACAGACAAAGAATATTATATGATCTGTATGTGAAATTGGAAAGATAAATAAGGTAAATTATGTCTGTAAAAGAAACGGTCTAACAAACAGTCAAACACAGACAAGAATCACCATGAAACTTGGAGTTTAACATTAATTAAGCAACTCCTGTTACTAACTAACTACTTCCCAATCTTCAGTCAAACGACAAAGATATAAGATAAAACTTTATAACATAACACGCGATATTCCACAATACCTAATTATAGGATCATTACATTGATCTATATAAAAAGATCACAAAGTGCATTTTGAATTAAGCCACAAGATTCCTTCTAAGACCAAAGGCAAGAAAAAAAAAGATGGCAGGAGGAGCTTTTGTATCAGAAGGAGGAGGTGGTGGAAGAAGTTATGAAGGAGGAGTCACCGCATTCGTTATCATGACATGTATCGTCGCCGCCATGGGAGGTCTGCTCTTTGGTTATGACCTTGGAATCTCAGGAGGTGTTACATCAATGGAAGAGTTTCTTACCAAGTTCTTCCCTCAAGTAGAGAGCCAGATGAAAAAGGCGAAGCACGACACGGCTTACTGTAAATTTGATAACCAAATGCTCCAATTGTTCACTTCTTCTCTCTACCTCGCAGCTCTTGTAGCTTCCTTTATGGCTTCAGTTATCACTAGGAAGCATGGACGTAAAGTCTCTATGTTTATTGGTGGACTTGCTTTCCTCATCGGTGCACTTTTTAACGCATTTGCCGTTAATGTTTCAATGCTCATCATCGGTAGACTGTTGCTTGGTGTTGGTGTTGGATTTGCTAATCAGGTACGTGAGGCATTTGTTGCTTTCTTGTGTATCAATCATCTATTTCTGTGGTTTAGGTTAATATCTCAATCTTTTTATGTGTAGTCTACTCCGGTGTACCTATCTGAAATGGCTCCAGCGAAGATAAGAGGAGCTTTAAACATCGGTTTTCAGATGGCTATAACCATTGGAATCCTAGTGGCGAATCTGATTAACTATGGAACATCAAAGATGGCTCAACATGGATGGAGGGTTTCTTTAGGTTTAGCAGCTGTTCCAGCTGTTGTTATGGTGATTGGATCATTTATTTTGCCCGATACACCAAACTCGATGCTCGAGAGAGGCAAAAATGAGGAAGCAAAACAAATGTTGAAGAAGATACGTGGAGCTGACAATGTTGATCATGAGTTTCAAGATCTCATTGATGCTGTTGAAGCTGCCAAAAAGGTGGAAAATCCATGGAAGAACATCATGGAGAGTAAATATAGACCAGCTTTAATCTTCTGCTCGGCCATTCCCTTTTTCCAACAGATCACTGGAATCAATGTCATTATGTTCTACGCTCCTGTTCTCTTCAAGACTCTTGGTTTTGGTGATGATGCTGCTCTTATGTCTGCTGTTATAACCGGTGTTGTCAACATGCTTTCAACCTTTGTCTCAATTTACGCGGTTGATAGATATGGTAGAAGGTTGCTTTTCCTCGAAGGTGGCATTCAAATGTTCATTTGTCAGGTAAAACAAAATGACTTGGTTTACAAGGAACCGCAAAATAACAATCATGACCATAGTCAAATGAAACAAAACCAATTCCATATATACCTAATCACCAAAAAGACTTAATGATCCGATGTTCTTTATTTATTTTCAGCTTCTTGTTGGTTCTTTCATCGGTGCAAGATTCGGAACCTCAGGAACCGGAACATTGACGCCAGCAACAGCAGACTGGATTCTTGCTTTCATATGTGTGTACGTTGCAGGATTTGCATGGTCATGGGGTCCATTGGGATGGTTGGTACCGAGTGAGATATGTCCATTGGAAATTAGACCAGCGGGACAAGCCATCAACGTCTCGGTCAACATGTTCTTCACTTTTCTCATTGGTCAATTCTTTTTGACAATGCTTTGTCACATGAAGTTTGGTCTATTCTACTTCTTTGCAAGCATGGTTGCGATCATGACGGTTTTCATTTACTTTTTGTTGCCGGAGACCAAAGGTGTTCCTATTGAAGAGATGGGAAGAGTTTGGAAGCAACATTGGTTCTGGAAAAAGTATATCCCAGAAGATGCTATTATTGGTGGACATGATGACAACAATACCAATTAAGAGGAGTTGGTATGGTTATATGTCGATATTTGGGTTGTTTTCAGGGACTAATTACATAAAAAATTATTGAGACATTTTGTTTACCTGACTCATCTTATGAATATGTTTAACTTATTTGGGGCTATATATCTTTAGTCTTAACATTCCTCAGTTTTTGTTTTGTTCCCATATTCTTGGAAATTCAAGGACATACAAAAAGAATGCTAAACTCACATTTTTATAAATCTATAGTTTCTATCATATAAATTTTAAATTCAACTTTAATAGTACACGTTACAAGTTAAAACAAAACCACAAGTTTATTGGCAAGAAAACAAAAAAACATCTCATGGTGGATTTAGTGAACTAAAAACTCATTATGAAGTTGGAGAACCCAAGTTCTCTAAACGATAAAAGATTTATCCTATGCATGCTTTACAAGAATATCCAACACTTACCCAATTTTGTTGGTCTTAAATTATTGAATATGTTTTAAAAAAAAAATAGAATATTAATATCTAAAATTTTCTATTAGGATATAACATTTTCCTATAGTTAAACTTGATAATAAATGTTTTAATTTTTTTTTTCAAATCCATGAAAAATTTATAATTTTGATGTCCACAAAAATAAAATCTATTAAAACTAGATTTTAACCCGCGGTCTACCGCGGAGACAATTTATTTTTAAAGTTAGTATATATAAACATTTGTAAATTGTATCTATCTATAAAATATTTTTATTTTATAATTTACAATTGTTATTAAATAACGTCATGCCAAACTCTTCATGTCAAACCCGTCTCGTAAAAAAAACATTTATTTTATTAATGTTGATCTTATTTATGATATGTTTACGACTCATTGTCTAAATATTTTAGTCGATGCGGGACGTTGAACCCACACATTTTTCGCAAATTGGTTAATATATGTTCATTTTTAAAATTTCGAATCACAAAATATAACGGAAAAAAAATTGAAAATTTTTTAAACTCTATATATTATATAATGATGTTAAAAAATTGTGATATATTAAAATTTTTATAAGTTTAAATATTGATAATGTTTTATTAAGTTTAAATATATAAATAATTATATTTAAAAAATTAATATTTTTTACCTTTAAGGTATTGACATAATAAATCTAAAAGTAAGGATTTAGAAGATTTAGATTTTTAATTAAATATTTTCATTTCTAAATAATTAATGTCAGTAGCATGACATTGTAAATAAGTTCAAATACATGATTTATTTATTTTAAAAAAAAATTTAGTAAGAATAATATTTATTTAAACAAAAAACTTTGTTTTAAAATATTGTTAACAAATATGTTTATGCTAATTTTAAGGGATTGATGTGAAGTTTGTTTGGATTA
>Ga0041059_1000189_pt1 | contig 40038 bp, 39 predicted proteins | sample AraColnosormetaG_FD_56232 | JGI IMG/M metagenome (GOLD analysis project Ga0041059, IMG submission 56232) | Arabidopsis roots microbial communities from North Carolina, USA - Col MF nosort | ecosystem: Host-associated > Plants > Roots > Unclassified | place: USA: North Carolina | collected...
GACAATACTCGTGTTACTACCGTCAGATGCTTTTAGATATTGTCGTCTATCCTGCGGTCGAGATTTCGTGTAATTTCAAAGCTAATACCGTGATCCATGATAACGTTTCTAAAGCCCATATAGATAGATATCATCCCATTAACATATCCTTTTTTTTGTATGCTGAAATGGGGCCATTAGAAGCCCTGAAGAAAATGAAGAATACAAACAATTTCGTTTTTTCCATTGAAATATTTTGCTATTTTCGTGCTGAGTCTTATCATACATTAAAGTACGTATATGTTTTTCCTCTTTCAGTCACTATTTTGGAAGAACGCAAAACAAACTCCACTTTTCTTGCAGTTGTTTCCTCTATAAAGTAAGTAATTTACCACTGTACTAATCTTTTCGGGGTCAGTCATGATCTAAACTAGATGGATCAACACAACAAAAAATTACCTTTGATATATCAAAATTCGTAGAACATTGACCATATTCATTATGCTATTTATCACCACATCACATGATAATAAACAAACAAACATCCTAGATAGTCTTAAGATAAATTTTACATAGTAAACTAAACGGAACACGTCAATGATTTGACGTGACGCAGGGGTGATTAACGGAGAAATAAACGGAGTTGGTTTAACTATCTACAGTCAAACAAAGACTGAAAGACATTAATGCCCCTTCTTTCTCTTTCTTTTTTGGTATCTTTTTTTCTTTCTTCTTTTGCTTTTAAAGCAGAGAAGGCATAATAAAGGACCAAAACGCAGCGTTTTCTTCCGGAGATCAGTCGGTCGGAAAGCGGCTACCTTTTTGTCTGCCTAGAGAATTTGTTCGTTTCTTTCTTTTACTCTCTTCAGACAAAACCCACGAGATACAGAAAAAGAGGACAAGAGAGAATCGTCCATGGAAGAAGACACTGGTATCGACGAAGCTAAGACATACACGGTGGAGAAGAGCGAGAAAGTGGAGCCGGAGAAGGACGGACTGAGTCAATTCAGAGACGAGGAAAAATCACTTGGTGCGGATATGGAAGATTTACATGATGAGACTGTGCGAGAAACCCTAGGCAAGGATCAGGTTCAAGGTAACGGTTTATTCTGCGCAAAATTCTTTATTGGTTTTTATTTATTTATTCGAGACTTTATTTTTTGACGAAATGATGTTTGAGTTTACCAGGTGTTCGAGAAAATTCCTCTGTGGAACCAAATGTTGAAGATGTATTAGAAGTGAATGTGAGTTTGCTTCAGACTCTTCTGCTATTCATAAACTTTCTTAACACTTACAACTTTGATTCTCTCATTAACATTGATTGTGCTAGAACTTGTAAAGTTTAACTCATTTCAGTGTCTTCGATGTTACTCGTTCAGTGATTATACAATAACATGGGAATAGGATTAATCGTAATGGTTTTAACCTTTGGCCAAGTTCAATCTGTATCTGTATCAGTTTGATCTGTTACATTTTAGTGTGTCTGATTTCTTAGGCAATTCTGAGGACAAGAATCACTGTTATCAAGGCATGACATTTAACTGCTTTTTGTATCACATTGGCAGGAGACTGATAGCGTCAAGGAAACTGTTGTAAGTGCGATTGTGCCGGTTGATGAAGTGGAAGAGAATCGTCAGGTAGAAACATCTCCTTCTCTGGCTGCATCGTCAGACTCATTGACAGTGACGCCATGTCTATCTTTGGATCCTGCAACTGCTTCAACCGCACAAGATTTACCACTGGTTTCAGTTCCAACTAAACAAGAGCAAAGATCAGATTCGCCGGTGGTTAACAGATTGTCGGTTACTCCTGTTCCTAGGACACCGGCTCGTGATGGTTATAATTGGAGAAAATATGGACAGAAGCAGGTTAAGAGTCCCAAGGGCTCACGGAGTTACTACAGGTGTACATACACTGAATGTTGTGCTAAAAAAATTGAATGCTCCAATGATTCAGGCAATGTGGTAGAGATTGTTAACAAAGGTTTACATACTCATGAACCTCCCCGGAAGACTAGCTTCTCCCCGAGAGAGATTAGAGTTACAACAGCTATCCGGCCTGTTTCAGAGGATGATACAGTAGTAGAAGAGCTATCAATTGTTCCTAGCGGTTCAGATCCGTCTGCTTCTACTAAAGAATACATCTGTGAGTCGCAAACACTCGTTGACCGGAAAAGACACTGTGAGAACGAAGCTGTGGAGGAACCAGAGCCAAAACGAAGGCAAGTTTGTAGAATTTTGCATTTCGGTGCTTACTCTTCACTTTGAAAGATGAAATTAATAGACTTTCTTCTCTCTATTTTTCAGACTGAAAAAAGATAACTCACAGAGTTCAGATTCTGTCTCCAAACCTGGAAAGAAAAACAAATTCGTAGTACACGCAGCTGGTGATGTTGGTATCTGTGGTGATGGATACAGGTGGCGTAAATACGGGCAGAAAATGGTGAAAGGAAATCCTCATCCAAGGTCTAGAAAACTAAACGCATGACCCATCTCTTTATCCACATATGACATCTTCTAATACGCATGGTGATTGATTTGTTCTGTTTCAAACATTCAGGAACTACTACCGATGCACTTCAGCGGGATGTCCAGTTCGTAAACACATTGAGACAGCAGTCGAGAACACAAAAGCAGTAATAATCACATACAAAGGAGTACACAACCACGACATGCCGGTGCCTAAGAAACGCCATGGTCCTCCAAGCTCAATGCTCGTAGCTGCAGCCGCTCCAACATCAATGAGAACCAGGACAGACGATCAGGTGAACATTCCGACTTCAAGCCAGTGCTCGGTGGGGCGAGAAAGTGAGAAGCAGAGTAAAGAAGCATTGGACGTTGGTGGAGAGAAAGTGATGGAATCAGCTAGGACTTTGTTGAGCATTGGATTCGAAATCAAGCAATGCTGATTATATGTAGTTTATGAGTTTTATAGAGTTCATCGACTCAATTTTCGCCTCCTTGTTCTTGTTATATAATAATAATAAAAAACCCCATGAAGATTACCAACTAAATACGTTAACATTCGTCTGTGTAATGATGGTATATGTTTATTGTGATATTAAATCGCTAATTTTAGTGAATAGCCTCTGGTTCGTCTAGAGGGTCTTCTGAAACTTGAAAGGGACTAAAAGACGAGAACAAAAACCCTTTCTCTCTACTCTGTGTAAACCCTAGTGTGTTCGTGCTCTCCGATGGCGAGTCTTCGATGCTTTCGTGAGCTGAGCCGCCGCGCTACGACTGTTTTCTCCATCAACCAGACGCGATCGATCTCTTCATTTCATGGGATTGAGTTTTCCGGGACCAGCATTTCTCATGGGACCGTAATTCCGAATCGATCTCTCACTAGGAATTTGCCATGGTACAGTCATTGGTATCGCTCTCAAGATCGTTGTTTCTCTTCGAACACAAAGGATACTGATGAAGATGAAGAAAGCAGTGAAGGAGAGGATGATGATGAGGAGGAGGGGGAAGACTTTGAGGATTCGGCGGATATGGAAGTAGAAAGGGAATATTCACCGGCGGAGAAAGTGGAAGAGGCGGAGGAGATAGGGTACAAGGTGATGGGTCCTCTTAAACCTTCGGAGAGACTTTTCAAACCCTATGAACCAGTGTTTGCCATTGTTCAGGTCTCGTCTCTGTGCTATCTCAATTAATCCTTTAGTTTCATTTCTCACTCTCACTGATGCTGAGTGGTTATTTTTATCCTGTAGATTGGTTCGCATCAGTTTAAAGTTAGCAATGGGGACTCCATTTTCACCGAGAAGTTGAAATTCTGTGACATCAATGATAAGGTATGCTAGCTTCAAGCTCTTCTTCGTTAATCTTTGCTATTCTTCTCTCAAAGGGCTAGACTTTACCGTATCTCTCGTAAGAAGGACGAACCTTTGCATTTGTGTTTATGATTTATGATTGTTGCTAAAACCTTTCTCTTTATGTCCCTTTGCAGTTGGAACTAACCAAGGTTCTTCTATTGGGCTCGGCAAGCCAGACGATTATTGGTAGGCCTATTTTGCCAGATGCGACAGTTCATGCTGTAGTTGAAGAGCATGTAAGTGTCTCATTGACTTGCTTGGTGTTTTATAATACTAGTGAAGCTGTGCTTAAGAATAATTTACAATTGAAAAGAGGATAGATGAGAGTTTGCTTGCTGAATCCGGTGACTGAGAGAAACTAAATCAAACTGTCTGCTGATTAGTTTGTGAAAGTCTTGCAAGTCATTAGATTAGTGTTCATCTATCTCTACATCATCTGAATGTCTTGATTTAAGATGGGCTTGGAATGTAGAAGGATCTACTCATGTACCAGCATTACTCAACTAGTTTTTCCTTGATGCGTGACAGGCTTTGGATGAAAAAGTGCTCATTTTCAAAAAGAAACGAAGAAAGAATTATAGGAGAACGAGAGGACATCGACAGGTATACTTTATAACTCTCTTGTTTAGATAGACAGTGTGTTTATTTCATCTTTGCCTTCTTCTAGTTCTTTCCACTGTGTTATGATTGTTGTTTTTGACCATTCAACACTTGTGTCCAGGAATTGACGAAGTTGAGAATAACCGATATACAAGGAATTGAAAAACCAGAACCGAAGATCGTCCATAAGCCTTCGAAAGAAGCTGTTACAGAACAGACGAAGGCTGAGCTAGTTGCTTAGAGATAAAATTTGCTTCTTTCTTTTTTGCTGATGCCGATACATTTGAAGTAAGTTAAATTATCACTTGCTGTTCACTAAGAACTAGATTTTAAAGTCGTTGAAATGATGAAAAGGCCTTCTTGGTAGTTAGTGGTAAGTAACTAGGCTCCTGAGATATGAAATGTGATTTGCCTTTCACTGTCTTGTTCTCCTTGCTCTTCATTTTGTATTTAAACTGGCTCATGCTTGTGGGAGCTGTTTGTTGCTTCTGTTTCAGAAATAAAGATTTGCGGAAACATCTCTCTCCTTATCTTCTCTATGCTTTGTACTTTGTACTGTACTACTGTGGTTTGGTTATGGTTTAATTTACTTCTTCATGCAAGTCTCGGTCACAGATATGAAACTGGTGGTAAATTGGTAATAACTGCAAGTCACATTACACTCAAAATCTCGATTTTTTCCACTATGACTCTTTAGATCAGGTGATTATTATTGTAACTATATATGGCAACCACTTCCTCATCAACAAATGATTCACAGAATTGATAGTACTTGGAACTGATTTATAATTTCTTTTATCAACATCGGAAAATCGTGTAAGAATGCCTTGAAATATTTGAATGTTTGTAAATAGTATCAAAACCATTGTTTGTATAAATATGTATAAAGAACTTAAACAAAAGCAATTTGGAGCCAAAGAGAATTATAAAGCTACACGAGTACGTAAGTCCATGGTTAAGATCGGGTCGGGTGGGGACGGGTTGGATAAAAGCAAACAATGAGTCAAGTAAAAGAAGAATCATCGTCAACAAGAGAGAGAGAGAGATAAGCACAAACGCGGCTTTTCTTCTCCTTATAAATAAGAGAAGCTCAGTGCGTTACTCAAATGGCCGTCACTTTGGTAACGTCCTTCGCTTCTTCGTCTTCTCGCTTCCATTTCCGCTCATTCTCCTCTTCTCCGTCGTCTCTCTCCTCTTGTTTCGTCCGATTCCAGTTCCCCTCTCGCCTTAGACTCGCTTTTGCCGTCACGCCTCTCTACTCTTCTTCTAGAGCCATGGCTCATACAATCTCACACGCTACTCTCGGCCTCACTCAGGCTAACTCCGTCGATCATCCTAAGGTTTGTTCCTGATCGCTTGCAGCATTATTCGATTTTGCTGTTATGTGTTTAAACTCGATACTAGTGAATGCTTTGTAGATTCGTCGCTTTACTGTTTCCGATTAAGATGATCCACTGATTTGCTGACTTCGATTATGGTCAAGTCTTGTCAGAGATTAGCTTTCGAGTTTGAATTTTTGTGGTTAATTGGATTCTGATTAGTCGAATTTGCTGTATCAGATCTCATTTTCGGGGAAGGAGATCGACGTGACGGAATGGAAAGGTGATATACTCGCTGTTGGAGTGACGGAGAAAGACATGGCTAAGGATGTGAACTCCAAGTTCGAAAACCCGATTCTGAAGAAGCTTGATGCTCACTTGGGTGGACTTTTAGCTGATGTCTCGTCTGAGGAAGATTTTTCTGGGAAACCTGGTCAGTCGACAGTTCTTAGGCTTCCGGGTCTTGGGTCTAAGCGAGTTGGTTTGATTGGTCTTGGAAAATCTGCTTCAACTCCTTCGGCTTTTCAGAGTCTCGGTGAGGCTGTTGCTGCAGCTGCTAAAGCTTCTCAAGCTAGCAGTGTTGCAGTTGTTCTCGCCTCCTCTGAGAGTGTTTCTAATGAATCTAAGCTCTGTTCTGCGTCAGCTATAGCTTCAGGTGTTTTATTTGTTGTTGTTGTGGTTTCGTCTATTAAAGCTCGAGAATGGTTGTTTCATTACCATTTTGGAACTGATCGTTATGTGGAATTGTTGTTTATTTTTACAGGCACAGTGCTTGGTTTGTTTGAAGACAGCCGGTATAAGTCTGAGTCGAAGAAACCATCACTCAAATCTGTAGATATCATTGGCTTTGGCTCTGGACCTGAACTAGAGAAGAAGCTTAAGTATGCTGAACATGTTTCTTATGGCGTTATTTTCGGGAAAGAACTCGTTAATTCTCCAGCCAATGTTCTCACTCCTGGTGAGGATTGTTTCTTGAGCATCAGTCTTAGACTTTTCATTTTTTTTTTTTTTAATAATGTGAGCATCATGTCTGTTGAAGTTTATTTCAAACATTTTTCTCTAATCTGCTTTGTATCTTACAGCCGTACTAGCTGAGGAAGCCTTGAATCTGGCTTCCATGTACAGTGATGTCATGACTGCCAACATCTTGAACGAGGAGCAATGCAAAGAGTTGAAGATGGGTTCATATCTTGCTGTAGCTGCTGCTTCAGCTAATCCACCTCATTTCATACATCTTATCTACAAACCTTCTAGTGGCCCTGTTAAAACAAAACTTGCTCTTGTTGGAAAAGGATTGACATTTGACAGGTACTAGAGCTGTTGGCTTCTGTTTGCCGCATCAATCTCTTTATTTAATACTTATTAGTTATTGACCAGATGGTTTTTGTTCACAGCGGTGGCTACAACATTAAAACCGGGCCTGGCTGCTTAATTGAGCTCATGAAATTCGATATGGGAGGTTCAGCTGCTGTTCTTGGCGCTGCAAAAGCCATTGGTCAAATTAAGCCTCCAGGTGTTGAGGTAAGTTTATCACACGGAGCTTGCGTTTCTGAGTTAAATGAATGTACCTAAACAAATGCTTCGTTGCACAATCAGGTGCACTTTATTGTCGCAGCTTGTGAGAATATGATAAGTGGTACTGGAATGAGACCTGGAGATGTCCTCACAGCCTCAAACGGAAAGACGATTGAGGTATCATAACACCGTTTCCATATGAATTCAGCTTCAAAAGGTTCGAGCTTTCCATTGTTAGTTTTACGCCAAACTAATTGTGGGTGGTATTGCAGGTCAACAACACCGATGCTGAAGGTCGACTAACACTTGCAGATGCTTTAGTTTATGCTTGCAACCAGGGTGTCGATAAGGTATTGTTTCAAAGATTCTTCGACTTATTAATACATTCTTTCTGTTGGTTTTTCTCTCAAGTCTCAACTTGTGAATTACAATATTTGCAGGTTGTTGACCTTGCAACATTGACTGGGGCTTGTATTATTGCTCTTGGAACATCAATGGCAGGTACATAGTCTTGTGTTTTAAATAAGACAGAATAAAATTCTTTCGTGATGGTTGACTATTGGTTTTTCTGCAGGCATATATACACCTAGTGATAAGCTTGCAAAGGAGGTGATTGCTGCATCAGAGAGGAGTGGAGAGAAGTTATGGAGAATGCCTATGGAAGAGAGTTACTGGGAGATGATGAAGTCAGGTGTTGCAGATATGGTTAACACTGGAGGCCGTGCAGGTGGATCCATTACCGCGGCTCTTTTCTTGAAACAGGTGAGTATATCATAAGAGTGGAAACAAAAGAACACATTTCAATACTGACGCTATTGTTCTCTAACGAAGAACCGGGTTTGGTTAATGGTTGCAGTTTGTGAGCGAGGATGTTGAGTGGATGCACATAGATATGGCTGGACCAGTGTGGAACGAGAAGAAGAAAGCTGCAACTGGGTTTGGAGTTGCGACACTAGTTGAGTGGGTACAGAACCATTCTTCTTCTTAAGATGAAGTCTGGTGATCTCTGACTGATGTGAACTAGTTGTGTTTTTGCTTTGTGTGGTGGGACAAGTTTTTTTTTTTTGTGCAACTAAGTATGACAAGTTAAATCAATCAGAAGATTAGTTTTGTTGTTGTATGCTTACCTAGTCTAAACTTAAATTCAACAACCACCGTGAGAGACACAGTTGAGCCACCGTTGTTGCTGTGTCCCGTCATGTTGTTGTATTTGAATGGGTCCGTGAGTTGTTGAGAAGGAGAGATAGTCGCCGTTCATCACCACTACAGCCACCGTGTGTCACCGGAGAGTGACACCACGAGTCACAGGATGTCAACCGCTGTCACCGGAGTAGTCGTAGTCCATCGCCAAGGCCGTTAAGGGTAAGGAAACCCTAGATCTATTATGTAACTTGCTCAGGAAGTTTTTGGCTTTCTCTTATGATCTGTGCTTTGTTTTGGTTTTGATTGTTGAGCTATGAGACCTTACTGCCGTGAGCTTAAACCGCCTCATCGAGCCCCGAGCAGATCCACCGAGAGTAATCGCCGAGAAAGGTAACGGCGAACCTTATCTCCCGTGTTTGTTGTTGATTATTGAACCGGATCTTAACCAGTCTAAACCAATGACTCTTAATTTAGTTAAGACCAGAACCGAAACCAATGACAATTTGCGTTGTTGGTGTATTATTACGTCTGTGTGGTGTAACTAGATTATAAGAATTTGGTTTGGTTTAATTATTAAACCAAGTCTAATTAATTTAATTGGAAGAATACCAAATCAATTAATCGAGATTTCTAAATTTGGTTTGGTTATTAGATTAAATCATGTATTTTTAATTGGATTTCACCTATTGATCCACAAATGAGTTACAAAAGTGATAATACTGACGTGTTTTTCAATTTCTTTTATCACTTCGTGTAAGAATGCCTTGAAATATTTGAATTTCTATAAATAGTATCAAAACTATGTTTTGTATAAACAACTTTAAATTTGAAGGCAACAAATAACAGTAGTAAGTATTTCAGATATGGTTATCAAGATAAGTTTAGTAATAGTGAAACATGATCACATTAAAATTTGAAAAGAAGTCTACAGCTAATCAAGATTGTTAAGATCGGGTCGGATAATAGCAATAGTGAGTGAGTCAAGTAAAAGAATAATCATCGTCAACAAGACACGACGGTCGGACGCGGGCGGACGCAAGAAGAGACTGGGCCACTCTAATTTTCTAAGATAACTCTAATTTCATACTATATATATATATATATATATATATGTCTGCATCAGCCACTCTGTTCTTCTCCTTATAAATAAATATAAAGAAGCTAAGCTCAGTGGAGACTTCTCAAATGGCGGTCACTTTGGTAACGTCATGTGCTTCTTCTTCTCGCTTCCATTTCCGCTCTTTCTCCTCTTCTCCGTCGTCTCTCTCCTCTTGTTTCGTACGATTCCAGTTGCTGTCTCGCCTTAGAGTCTCTTTCGCCATCACGCCTCTCTACTGCTCTTCTAAAGCCACGGCTCATACAATCGCACACGCTACTCTTGGCCTTACTCAGGCCAACTCCGTCGATCATCCTAAGGTTTGACTTTGCTGTTATGTGTTTAAACTCGATACTAGTGAATGCTTTGTAGATTCGTCGCTTTACTGTTTCCGATTAAGATGATCCACTGATTTGCTTACTTCGATTATGGTCAAGTCTTGTCAGAGATTAGCTTTCCAGATGCTTAACTGGATTCTGATTACTCGAGTTTTCTGTATCAGATCTCATTTTCCGGGAAGGAGATTGACGTGACTGAATGGAAAGGTGATATACTCGCTGTTGGAGTGACGGAGAAAGATATGGCTAAGGATGCCAACTCCAAGTTCGAGAACCCCATACTGAAGAAGCTTGATGCCCACTTGGGTGGACTTCTAGCTGATGTCTCGGCTGAGGAAGATTTTTCTGGGAAACCTGGCCAGTCAACAGTTCTTAGGCTTCCGGGTCTCGGCTCAAAGCGGGTCGGTTTGATTGGTCTTGGAAAATCTGCTTCAACCCCTTCGGCTTTTCAGAGTCTTGGTGAGGCTGTTGCTGCAGCTGCTAAAGCTTCTCAAGCTAGCAGTGTTGCAGTTGTTCTCGCCTCCTCTGAGAGTTTTTCTGATGAATCTAAGCTCAGTTCTGCTTCAGATATAGCTTCAGGTTGTGATTTCTTTTAGTAAACCTTGAGAAGTGCTTGTTTCATTACCATTTTTGAACTGATCCTTTTGTGGAATCGTTTTTTACTTTTGACAGGCACAGTGCTTGGTTTGTTTGAAGACAGTCGGTATAAGTCTGAGTCAAAGAAACCATCTCTCAAATCTGTAGTATTCATTGGCTTTGGCACTGGACCTGAACTAGAGAACAAGCTTAAGTATGCTGAACATGTTTCTTATGGCGTAATTTTCACGAAAGAACTTGTTAATTCACCAGCCAATGTTCTCTCCCCTGGTATGGATTATAATCATACTCTTAGACTTCTCATGTTTTTTATAATGTGAGCATCATGTCTATTGAAGTTTATTTCAAACATTTGACTCTAATCTGCTTTGTATCTTACAGCCGTACTAGCTGAGGAAGCCTCGAATCTGGCTTCCATGTACAGTAATGTCATGACTGCAAACATCTTGAAAGAGGAGCAATGCAAAGAATTGAAGATGGGTTCATATCTTGCTGTAGCTGCTGCTTCAGCTAATCCACCTCATTTCATCCACCTTATCTACAAACCTTCTAGTGGCCCTGTTAAAACCAAACTTGCTCTTGTTGGAAAAGGATTGACATTTGACAGGTACTCGCAAGAGCTGTTGTCTTCTGTTTGCCGCATCAATCTCTTTCTTTTATACTTATTGGTTATTGACCATCTGGTTTTTGTTCACAGCGGTGGCTACAACATTAAAATTGGGCCTGAATTAATAATTGAGCTCATGAAAATCGATGTGGGAGGTTCAGCTGCTGTTCTTGGCGCTGCAAAAGCCATTGGTGAAATTAAGCCTCCCGGTGTTGAGGTAAGTTTATCACACGGAGCTTGAGTTTCTGAGTTAAGTGAATGTACCTGAACAAATGCTTCTTTGCACAATTAGGTGCACTTTATTGTCGCAGCTTGTGAGAATATGATAAGTGGTACCGGAATGAGACCTGGAGATGTCATCACAGCCTCAAACGGGAAGACAATTGAGGTATCATTACACCGTTTCCATATGAATTCAGCTTCGAAAGGTTCAAGCTTTCCATTGTTAGTGTTGCAGGTCAACGACACCGATTCTGAAGGTCGGCTAACACTTGCAGATGCTCTAGTTTATGCTTGCAACCAGGGTGTCGATAAGGTATTGTTTCAAAGATTCTTCCCCTTATCAATAACATTCTTTCTGCTGGGTTTTCTCTCAACTTGTGAATCATATATATTTGCAGATTGTTGACATTGCAACATTGACCGGGGAGATTATTGTTGCTCTTGGACCATCAATGGCAGGTACATAGTCTTGTGTATAAAATAGACAGAATGACATTCTTTCGTGATGATTGAATATTGGTTTCGATTTTTGATTTCTGCAGGCATGTACACAGCTAGTGATGAGCTTGCCAAGGAGGTAATTGCTGCATCACAGAGGAGTGGAGAGAAGTTATGGAGAATGCCTATGGAAGAGAGTTATTGGGAGATGATGAAGTCAGGTGTTGCAGATATGGTTAACTTTGGAGGCCGTGCAGGTGGATCCATCACCGCAGCTCTCTTTTTGAAACGGGTGAGGATACCATAAGAGTGGAAACAAAAAAACACACTTCAATACTGATTCTATTGTTCTCTAACGAAGAACCGGATTTGGTTAATGGTTGCAGTTTGTTAGCGAGAATGTTGAGTGGTTGCACATAGATATGGCTGGACGGGTGTGGAACGAGAAGAAGAAAGCTGCGACTGGGTTTGGAGTTGCGACACTTGTTGAGTGGGTACAGAACAATTCTTCTTAAGATGTAGGCAGGTGATCTTTGTGCTCCCAGTTCTTATTTAACATTCTCAGAGGTTTTAATGTAGGTAAAAGGGTTTTTATTTGCTTGTGTGAACTGTGAAGTGTGACGCTTGAATATGACGAGTTACCCATTTGAAAGTATTTGACTATTTGTAGATATTCTTGTGTTCCGTAACATCACTTACCTAATAACACAAACTATTAGGAGCACAAGATGAAGGATACAAGTCGTCAATCTTATGTTTCAGTGGTCATCAATAATAACACAAACTATTAGGAGCAAACAAAACAATTTATTTAAATCTCTTTTGAATATGTTTTAGCTCAAATCAATAAATAAAGGCGCCGAGAAAAAAACAGAGCTCATTTGCACAACAATCAGTATAGTCCAAAGCTTAAGCAAGTGAGGACATGTGTTCTAGCTTTCCTCTTGAGCAGGAGCAGAAACAGGAGGAGTAGGTTCAAGCATTCTTACAGAACGAGGAAGCATAAACTCAGCAAACACAGGGTAGTGAGATGAAGGATACAAGTCGTCAATCTTATCATTTACGATCTCGCACATTACAGGAACTATAGATCTACCTCTGTAAAGTATCCAATCCGTGTGTAGATCTTGCGTCTGTCGGTCCCAGCAGAGGCATAACGCTCTGAATATCAGCTTCAGGAACTCGACCGTTCCCTGCTTGTCACCTGAACAAAGGCCCAACATGTTATGATCTAGAAGCTTTGGAGATAAATGATTTTTATAGCTCATGAGAGGGTGGAATGTTTCACACCTTTGAAATCATGGTATGTTCTTATGAGAGCGACGTTTTTTCTTACTCGGGCACTTGGCCATGCGTCTCTCATATCTCCTACCACACCATGCTCTCTGCAAGTTGAATGATGCCCAAAAGCCATTCATCAGCAGTCAAATAAGTAAATATGCTTTGATTTGAAACTAGTTGATCAGTGTGTGAAGAATGGTTTAGCCATTCTTGCATTAACTAGGAGCCCTGAAAGAAAACTCTAGGAGATTGGTAAAAAGCACAAAACTTGTGAATGTGATATTAAGGTACCTAGATCTGCCCAACAGAAACCGCCCTGTTGTTGATTCCTTCTGTGTGTTGAATCCTCCACAGTACACAACCGGCAAAGTGGGAGGTAATGATGCTATGTGTTGCCATGTGAGTAAAGCACTTCGCCTACGGGCACGAGGGCTGATTTCATCCAAGTTTGTGTTGACTATCTGAAACGAAAAACCAGGCGGCTCCGCTCCTTTAAGTTGGAATGTGTAGGCAGCTTGTCAAAGAAAACCAAAATACTGATATATAGGACAAAAACACCAAAATCATAAACTAATCTAATTATAGTTTAACTAAAATGAACCCAACTAGTAAAAAGGATATAGCCCATGTCGCTATACAAGGAACTGCGGAACCCCATGCCGTGCTTCCAGGGACCGAGGGAGACTCTGACAACCAAAAAGTTCCACCCTCTAGCAGCTCTACCTTCAATTAGTATAAAGTATAGTATCAAGCAGCGTATTAATTATTTAGAGCGTAGTTATGTATTGTCTTATCAACCGAATTAATACTTTTTCCTTGTTGAAGAAGATGGTGCAGTGTTCATCATTAGCATCCCCAGGTCCTGTTCTTGATATGCCAAATTGATCATAGGCTGCAAGCAAAGAGTACTACCATCTATTTAAGTTCAAAGAAACAATGCAAACTGAAGTATTATTAAGGCATGTGAAACTAGAAGCTAAGCTCCATGGTTCACAGTAACAAAAACCAGATAAACAATACCACCATCATTTCAAAGAAAGCACCTGTAAATGTGAGAATATCATGCATTCCATTGCCATAAAACAGATGCATTAAGTGCACTAGACTCCGGCTTTTGTAGCCTAAAAACACTAACTTGAACTTGATGCAAAAAAGGATACGGATTGACAAATTGGCTATCAGATTTAAGCAATACCAACATATACTAAAAATAGAATTAAATCTAGTAGATCACAAATAGATTTACATAGTAGATTGAGAACAAGAAGAGTGGTCTACGATTGATAACAAGATTCACACTAGTCTGTGAACTTAAGAAGAAGCAGACTGCTGTATACAAACAGGGTTCAATTAGACCTAACTCACACCATTTAAGTAGAGATTAGACTTCCATAAATCAAAGAGAATTCAATTATACCTGGCAACCCCTGCTGAAGATAATCCAACTGCGACTTCACACCTAACCAATGTAAACATGATAACAAAAGATCAAAACGAAAATCCTATCTCTGTTCAATATTTCAGAAGGCAAGAAAAAGCACAAGAATCAATCTCCAGCATTCAGGAAAAAGAAGCCTTCTTGGAGAACCAATATAAAGAAGGAAGCAAGATCTAACAAGCATTGAATCACCAATACGAAGAAGGAATCAAAGATCTAACAAGCATTGATCCATTGTGGCTAAAGATTATTACCTTGTTGGGTACAGAGAACAATGGGGGAGTAACTAGTGATGACAGTGAGACACAAATCTTTCCTTTTGAGCCATGAATTAGGGCTTTCTTCAGGTAGATCATCGTGAAGATTGAATGACATCACACTCAAAGACACACTCATTGTTTTGTCTCCTTTCTTCTTCTTCTTCTTCCTCTAGTTTTCTCTCTTCTTTCTTTATGGTTTGGTAAGACGAATAAAAACAAAGGTCTCTCTCACATCAGCAGCAGCTCATCGTCGTCGTGACCTACATGATTTTCAATAATAAGTCAAAAGCTTATCAATTTTTATGTGAAAAAACAGCTCAGGATTCGAAGAAAGAAAATCAATCAACATAATTTATTATATTATATTATTGAGGAATCCAATACGAACCTTGTTGTTTCAGACTCTTATCAACAACAACAGTGGAGAAAATGAGTCTTGGACATTTGACGACTTTTGCTGGAAAATCTGTGAAAGTCATGCCCTTTGATCACCAAAAGTCTCTTAAAGCCATTTCCTGATACATGTATAAATCAGCAACTTCAGAAACAAATCAAATCGGAAACGGGGGAAGAAGAAGAAGAAGAGTAACTAATCGGAGGAGGGACCGGTGAAGTCACGGTGGAGGGACCGGTGGAGTCACGGTGGACTAATCGTCGGCTTTTTGGTCTCTCTCTAGATTTTTTTAAGGTTTAAAATTAATTTCAGACAAGCTTCGAACCCGAGACATGGAACCCCTACAGACACGTGAGTTTTTAATAACCGTTCAGACCAAACAGGAGTAACAACAACTGTTTGAGATAGTTTTGTTGAATAACCGAATTAAACCAAAGTGAATACAAAACCGAACCGAGATTTATATTTGTAAAGATACGACGACGCCTTTGACGAAAAAGGAGACGAAGAAGATCCAAACACGGCGCTAAGCTAAGCTCCGTTCTCCTCCTCAAAACTATCCGACAAAAGACAGAAGCAGAAACCTAACCCTAATTTCCTTTTCTCAAAATCCCCGAAAGGTCCGTCTCTCTCTCTATCTATCTCTCTAACTTAGCTCTCCTCCAAATTCGGATGATTACCCATTACGAATTTGCAGAGAAGAACAAATCCTCTCTTTCTTCTTCCTCCGTCTCTCTACCCCTTTCATGTCTTCTCAAGTCTACGACTCTCATCCAGGGTTGTTGGTGCATCAAACCCTAGTTTTTGATTTCGCTTTTGAGATTTCTCATGCTTCTTTCGTTTCGGATCTCTCTCTGAATCAGATTACGTCTTTTGGGCTCTTGTTGTTGTTGTGCTGCTCTTCAATCTCTTCTCCGTTGCGTTCTATGTGCCAAATATGAGTGAAAAGAAGGTAATTTCCTACTACTTGTTGTTTGCCTCTTGAGTTTCTTCACTTATTTTGTTTCCCTTAAGGTTTAGTTCTCATGGTCTAGAGAACGATGCAGAGGTCACCCAATTGCAATAGAGACTAGTTTTAGGTGGTTTAGTTTCATGGAGATAGTATCTTTTTATAGCTTCGTTTTGATCATTTTGTAGTTTTTCTCTGAGGTCAATGTATATCCGAGAGACTTAACTTTCATTATCATTTGGTTTCTTAATTGTTCTGTAAATGATTCTCCTTTGAAACTTACATTTGCTATTCTACTTTTATTCATGGCAGGTATTTGTGTTTGGATCCTTTACAGAACATGAAACTAGGTCATTTTTTGAGCAGAAACCCACTAAGGATCCTCAGAATTCTAAAGACAAGTGTGTGGGAAGTATTCAATTTGGCTCCTTGAATCTTGCTGCGGAAAATTCTTCAGTAAATACTAATGGCGAGTTGAAGAAAGGTGAGGCTGATGGGACAGTTAAATCTGCTGGGTCTCAAGAGAGACTTGATGCTTCTAGACCTGCCAGCTCGGATAAGAACAATGATAGTGATGCAAAACTCCCAAGAAAGAACTCTTTGAGAGTTCCAGAGCATGTGGTACAAAATGGAATCATAAAAGAGATCTCTGAAAGCAACAAATCTCTCAACAATGGTGTGGCGGTGAAAACAGATCCTATTGGTTTGGATAACTTGTCTATGTCTGATGGTGAAAGTGATCCTGTGTATAAAGCTTCGAGCTCTAAATTTCAAGCGCTGGACAATGAAGATTTCTCAAGTGACTCTTCGTCTGGAAGCATTCAAAGAAAGAAAAACCTGAAGGTTCCTACTGAATCTGTTCCACCTGTTAAAGACTTTACACCAAGAGGATTAATAAACGCTGGAAACTTGTGCTTCCTGAATGCAACACTACAAGCGTTGCTTTCATGTTCTCCTTTTGTGCAGCTCCTCCAGAAAATTCAACTCCAAGATATTCCAAAGGTTTTTAACGTACATTGTTCCTTTTGTGATTTTGGTTCTATTTCCTATAATATTTGTTTTCTTATCGATATTCTTCCATTTTCTTTTTTATCAGGCTGACTCTCCAACCTTAGCTGCATTTTCCGAGTTCATCTCCGAATTGGATGTGCCAAGCAGTTCCAGCATCAGAAATAACGTTACTGTTGTTGAGGCTGGTAGACCTTTTAGACCTGCCATGTTCGAAGGAGTCCTTAGAAATTTTACCCCAGATGTACTCAACAACATGTCTGGTAGGCCAAGGTTAGTGACTCCCTTACACAGTCTAAATTTTGATGGTTCCTCTGTTTTAAATAGTTCATATGTATGTCCCTATTCTAACTTTGTGTGCATGTACTGGCAGGCAGGAAGATGCTCAAGAGTTTTTGAGTTTTATAATGGACCAAATGCATGATGAGTTGTTGAAACTCAAGGAACAGTCCCCCAAAGTCACCGCTTCTAAGTCATCGGTTATTTCTTCTGCCAACGATGATGGTGATGAATGGGAAACAGTTGGACCCAAAAACAAATCAGCTGTGACAAGAACACAAAGTTTTGTTCCGTCTGAGCTTAGTGAGATATTTGGCGGGCAGCTTAAAAGCGTAGTGAAGGCAAAAGGTATTTGTATTTTTTGTAATCATTCTAAATTTCTTTCATGATAGAATTTTCTCATATGTCATTTATGGTACAGGAACTAAAGCTTCGGCTACTGTACAGCCGTATCTCTTGCTACACCTTGATATTCATCCGGACGGTGTGCAAGGAATAGAAGACGCGTTGCATTTGTTTTCTGCCCAAGAAGATCTTGAAGGATATAGAGCCTCGGTTACTGGGAAGGTAAACTATTTCTCTTTTTACTATATTGAAGCTGTGGGATTTTAGGACCCAAAATATTTCTTATGGATTTCAAATAATAATTTGCCTCGTTACTTGTTTGGATTCTCTCATTTCAGACTGGTGTAGTGAGTGCTAGTAAGTCGATAAAGATACAGAAACTCTCAAAGATAATGATACTGCACCTAATGCGTTTTAGCTACGGAAGCCAAGGGAGTACTAAGCTGCGTAAAGGCGTTAAATTTCCCCTTGAACTCAACTTAAACCGCAGCCATCTTGTTTCTCTATCCAATGAGGTATAAAGCCGAAGCAGAACTGTCTATGTTTCACATTTCTCTTACTCTCTATGTGATATCCCTCTGTTGTGAACTAGTCAAATTTCTTCTTGTAGAGTTTGAGATATGAACTTGTGGCAACAATTACCCACCACGGATGGGATCCCTCAAAAGGACACTACACCACAGATGCTCGACGAAAGAATGGTCAATGGCTAAGGTTTGATGATGCCTCTGTGACCCCCATAGGGACAAAACTGGTGTTGCACGATCAAGCCTATGTCCTCTTCTACAAGCAAGTGTAAGAGATTCAAAGGCAGCAGATTTCCATGGTCGGAGAAAGAAGAGTAAACTCTTTATCGGCTTGTGTCCGGTCTTCTGAGTTTAAGTCACGATGCTATAATCTGGTTCTCATCTTATATAACTTTGAAGGAGGGGGTCTCAGTAGGTAAATAGTTTTAGAGTACCTGGTTTACACTGGAAGTTTTGTTATGATTCCTTGAGATGGGTGTTTTAATCTGATTTTACTACTTCATAGACTTATTATTCGAAAATTCATGTCTTATGCTACATGTCTTCTTATCATTGGCCTAATCTTCCTTTTCATGGTTCAATCAATCAAGTAGAAGGCGATGAAATGACAAACTGGTTTAAAGATTCGGTTTTTATTCTAGATCATGGAATTTAGAGATTCAATAAGTACTCTGGATCCTTGGTTAGTGATCCAGTTAATTATTCTAGATCATAGTTTAGAGAGCCGGTTAATTAATCTAAATCATGGTTTAGAAATCTGGTTGTTTACTCAAAATCATGGTTTAGTGATAAAGTTTTCCTCTTTCGAATCTTAAACAAGGAAAATAAATTTATTTCATTCAACATATTAGAGATTACAAGAGTACATTTCAAACCCTTAGCTCTCAAGTTCTGGTCCCAAATCTCATGGCACAACGTAACCTGCCACATTAGGAACATCAAAACATTACGATCATCATGTTAATACAAAAAAATGTATCAAAGATTTACAAGTTTTGTAATATTTTTTTTGCAAAATACAAACAATCACAACATAGCTCTAGCGAGACCTTCAATTTTTACAAGATTAAAATCATAAAAGAAGAAAACTTCTTAATATATATATAGACTTACTTCCACACTTGGTACCATGAGCGAGAGGCTTCCCACAAAAGGCAGTGACATGAACAACCTTATCCATGTCTATCATTTGTTGCACCGAAGCTGTGATACGGCCACATGCGCAAGGGATGTCTGATCTCTTAACCACTCTGCAGCACGCTTCGGACGGGTTTACCTTTGGGCCTGGACGCTGCACGTAGACGGCGCATTCTTTCATCAGACCTTCGATGTCTCCTTGGCACGTTCCTTGCCCTGGAACTGGTAGTGTTCCTGAGATCACAAGGATCATTGTTAGACCAATCAAAGCACGAGAACCGATCACCATTTTAGTTTGAATCTAGTGAGAGTATCTTTGAGTTTTTGGTTGAAGAGAAGTTGTTTAGGGGTCTTATATAGTGGCTTTGGAGGTTTTAAGGGTTTGTGTTGCATGCGAGGTTATCTTCTTCTTTTTTTTCTTTCTTTTATGATGAGACTTAATTAGTTTGATTTTTCCAATTGGTTTCATGTGACAAAAGACTTGAATTTTTCTAAGAGATTCTGAAGATGTTTCCTCGTAACTACAACTACATGGCAGCCAATGCATGAAACTTATATGTTATGAAATTAATGTACTATTGATAGATAAGTAAACGACAAACAAATCCAAAGATGAACCAAAGGGACAAGCTATTTTAATTATCAAAACATATCAATTTTCTTCAAAAGTATTTATTGTACCAAGTGAATGATATGTTTCTTACTTTGGATTCTCCCTGTTATTCAAGAAAATACATTCCTTTAAATTTAGTAAAACAAATCTACAACTTTTAATTTAACTGAAGAAAGAAAATAAAGAGAGGCGCTTCGAATCTTTATCATTGCTATTAACTTCATCAAAACTGTATATAAAGATCTCGCACTCTCATGACAGAACAAATTATTTGATATAACCAAACAGAACAAAACAAATTCTATAAATACTACAATAATCATAATACAAAATCGCTATTACTTGCTTTGTAATCGCATAAAAAATCTTGGAGAATACAAAATCGCGTTTCTTACTTGCTTTGTAATCGCGCTCAGCATTTGCGTCGAGCTTTACGGTTTTGACGTCGTGAGGGTTCTCCGTTCCACCGCAGATTCACCGGAAAATCGAACCGTCGAATTGGTTCCCAAGAAAATCTCTTTCCATGAGTCCCTTTACGTGTCAATCTCCGAAGATAAAGTCAATGAATGGCCTCTGCAAGACTATTTCTATCGAGATACTTGCCCTAACGCGAAGGTAACCGTTGGTAAAGCAATCCGAGAAATCTACAAGGCCAAACTAAGTATCGCGCCGTCTCTCATCCGGCTCCTCTTTCACGATTGTTTCATCGATGTCAGATTTTTCTTACTTTCTCTTGATGCATTGAGTTTTCTTTGGAAATTGGCTTAGTCAATCGATTCATGTATGTTAAATCTGACTCAAATTAGCATTTCTTGGAAGTTACTGTAGTAGAATCTTAATTTCTAGGTCTTAGCCACTGATATGCAGAAATAAGGGGTTTGATTCTTTGTTATTAGAGTCAAATTCAGCTCTTGTTGGAGTTGTGTTCTATTATTACCCAAAAAAGCCGCCAAAGCAATTTCCAAATGTGAACAGAACAAACATGAGAGTACAAAAAAAAGAATTAGTGGCAAGGCGTAAACTGAGTCCTAAAAAAGAGAAGAGTTGGAGGTAAGGCGTAAACTAAAAAGGACAAAAATTGGAGGCAAAGTGTTGCAAGGATGGACCTGTACCCATAGAAGATCACTCCTAGTGTCCATGTGGAGAAGCTATATGATTGGTGGGCTGCCTATTGATATGTTTACCAAGAAAATTGTTGGTATGTTAGGGGAAAGTTATGCAATGATACATTGATACCTCTAGTCGCCTTGCAAGTAGTCTAGACGGGCGATAGAGGCTTCGTCTATATGGGAGATATATACTTGGATCCAAATCTGTTCCCTAAAAAAACAAGAAACAATAGAGACTATCTTGAGATCATTGTGTTTTGGCTTTAACTCATCATCATTCATCATACGAATTCCATGATGGGACTATTGACGTGTGGAACAAGTAACGGCTGAGAGAAGTTGATTATTTCCTTTTTTTTTTATTGATCGATAAGTTTAAAAAGATATATACAAATACAAATACAAATAGGAAAAACCTTATCACCGATTCTCCTCCTCTATATATAAAGACCTAATAAGCACAAACTCTTTCTTCACAATCAAATCTCGATCTATTACACCATAAACCCTAACGAGTCTGTCTCTTTTGATTCACAACTATGGTGAAAGCTTCAGCAACAATCATCATTCTTTTGATCTTGTTCTGTTCTTTGGCTTGTGAGGCACGTGTTCGTCTCATTAGTCCTGATCTTCTGACTCACAAAGTCGAGAAACTTCAACAACCTGATCTTCCGACTCACAAAGTCGAGAAACTTCAACAACAACAAAAACGTATCTCGAATCCTGATCCTCGCACCATTGAGGCACATATCGAACTCATGGAGTCTTATGAGTCTTTCTACCCACATTCCACGATGATCCGTCACGTCGTGATCTAAAACCCGACCTTGTATTCTCTGTAACTTTTGTATTTTTCTGTAACAAAAACAAAAAAGGGGACTAGGCCGACCCTTAAACAACTGGTCGTGATCTGAAACCCGATCACCTGATGAGCTCAAGGTAGAGCGAAACCAGTCACATGATGATTCTTGATACTTAGAATAAATAAAAAGAATATACCGGCAAGTTAGTACAGTTTCAATATAGTTTATGGACGAGGTTCGAAATTTTATGGTTTACCTTTTTGTTTTTCCCTCTTGTTTGGGGAGTTTATATTAGATAGAATCATGGAGTTCAATTTGTCACGACGTTTTTGTCTAGTAAGATTAGGTGAAGTAACGTAAAACAAAACATTGAAACATTGAAGTTATACAATTGGCGAGCCTAAGCTTCAGTTACAAGCAGAAAATCTAAAAAAACAACACATGGCTTATTATACATATGCACTTCATCAGTTTCAGATCTCTCTCTCTCTCTCTAGACAAAGGTCAAAGGGACACACACTAGAATAGAAGTCATTCACCCCAAACTAACTTGAATATATTCTTACTAGCTGATGCACATATTACATTGTTGCTTCTATTTCTCAACATCTCTTCTTGCGCCGAGACATCTGCTTCCTTCAAAACAGCGCAGAGATTGTTTTAGTTCAAGTCAGACTAGAAGGTCAACAGTTTCCTCCTAAAGAAGAAGTACAAGGATTTCGAGATCTTAGGAAAAGGCAATAATTCTTACTAGATGAGAATAGGCAGAAGCAAGAGACAAAAGCGTTGGGTACATATCAAGAACCGCTATGGCAATTTCCTCCGTTACCTGCGGGACCTGCAACAGAAGGTTTTGGAAAAGTTGCAGAGAACTTATCAGTCGAATTGGATCCTCACATATAAGAACCAAATAAGGCTTAGCAGGACTCGTACCTGCATTAGCTGAATGGCAAATACATCGCTGATTGTCATTTTATCAAGGTCTTGACACCTTTTGACAAAACTATCAAAAGAAGGACATGAGGCTGCGCCTTTGCTCTGGTCATTATCATTCACCCGTAACTTGTAGTATTGATATATTGATTTCGTGAGGTAGCCGTATTTTCTTAGCGTCTCACCCAGCCCGTGTGTCCTCAGCACATCAAATCCCTCCAGAATCTCTGTCGTGAAACAACTAGAAGCACATACAAAGGATGACAAGTTTGGTTCCAAATCTCAACGAAAAATGCACAACCAATCAAAATATTGCGTTATAAAGATAATCTTACGCTGTTTTAATGCTTTCTGCTGCATCAGAATGGTTTGGATCCCCTTCAAGAATGTATATGAGCTTCTTGAATCCCGATCTCTATTTAGATTTTCATTTTAAGAAAACAATAAGAAACAACCATCAACAAAAGATGGAGCAAGTCAAAAACTTAGGAGTTGAGAGTACACACACCTGAAGTCTAAGTTTTTGGTCTCTGTAGCGATTATCTCTAATTGATGAGCGCATATCATCAACGTTCTTCCTCTCAGCAATAAAGTCTAGAACATATTCAGTCTCAAGGTACTTATGCCGAGCAATCCATATACAATCCCCGACTGGTAATCGTCTAACCTACAGATTCAACACAAATTTTCCAATTATTCTCCGTAATTCCGAATCTGTTGACATCTATCCAAGAAATCAAATGCAAACCTCAATCTTGATGTTGAATTCAGAGCATATGTTTTCAACTATATTCCTGGATCGTGATCTGTGAAATAAGAAGGTATGGATTAGTGTTCATTAACAATATGGTAGCTAGGCTACTATCACACTTTCATAACCAAACCATAAGAAACCTCAAAATAATTAAATAAATAAAAGAGTAGCGTAAGATAAAATTTTCCACAAACCCTTTGGTGGCAAACTTTTCTCGATCATCCAGTATCAAGATCACATCATATGCTTCCTCAAACGTTTCTCCAAATTGAAGAGGAGGGAGGCGTGGAATATTTGTTATTCCTTTGGTTCCATCTGATGCCAACTATATAACCAGGACGCCCAATAAAGAACAATGAAAGCTGATTAGCAACTACTGATCATTATAATATATAGCTAATAATCTACTGAACTCAAATGGTTACATACAGAAGATGAGCAGGCTTTCACAGCATGACTTGAACCTGATGAACATGGATTTAAGGTGGATCCATCATTGCAAGAGCGGAACTTCTTAGCACGAGATCCCTCAAGATCAACTTGACCTGTATTTGTAGCTAAGACTTCATAAGATGAAACATGCAACTTTTCACAAACACAGCACTAAGCACAGTATATCATAAAGACCGTACGAATTTGTGATTTAAAAGGTCCTGATGAATCCTTTTTACTATTTCTCGAGTCCGGACAGGAATTATAAACCTCTGCTTGACGAAGATGGCACATTACAGAGAGCCAGAGAGTTGATGGATCTTTGTCCCCAGATCCATCTGAAACCTCTCTGAATGCAGCAACGACTTGTTCCTTCGAATAACCAAACGGAGTAAACTGTTGAAGAAAACCAATAATTTTAAACAAAAAATTAATACTGGAGAAAAAGATGTCACCTCGCCCCCATAATTTTAAACCAATCAACACCGTATAAGAAGAATTAAAGGTCCAAATAACATTATGATGGAGTACCTTTTCAAGAATATCGCTTGGAATGGCTGATTGTGCCCTACATCTTGGATCGACATATGGAAGTTCTTCTCTCATGGTAAACGAACAGGTGGGATTTTGATTAGGTGTTTTCTTTGCTTGCGGTGTAGGATCCATTTCATCAACAGATAAGATATCAACTGAATCAGGTAATCCAGATCGCAGGATACACTCATTTGCAACTTCCCGACCTTCAACTGTCAGCATGTACCTAAGATAAGAAACAATGAAGTCTCAAGATAAGTTCTACTTCTTCACAAAAAATACAAGTCAAGGGCACCATAAGGCAGAGTTTCAGATAAGAGCTTTTACTTTGCTGGGTTGCTAGATTTCACCACTAATCCCTTCTGTATAAGAGTGGTCATGCAGCTCCATCCACTATACCACTCCCTCTTAGAGTGTCCAAGTCCTGCTTTCCCTTTCCCTTTCTCTGGCCTAGTCAAAACTCACACGAAATGGAAGAATAAGACATACAGCAGAGGTTGGGTACAAAACCAATATATTAGAAACTGGGAACATCACGATTGATTCATACCCAACAGGAGCGTGTGATAGCCCATTCGCGTCAGCAGCATCAATAAGCTCTTGTTTACGCATGAATTCTTTCCCATTTGTAGTCCTTCTGGTAACACGAAAAAACAAAAACGGTACTGAAGAAGGGTTTACAGAGGGGAAAGAAAGAGTATTTTGTGAGTAACATAAACATGTAACTAACCTGTGCAACGTTATTAGTAATGCATATCCCACTGAATTTCTTTGCGGAATGTACCGTTTTTTTCCATTGGCCTTTTTCCCTGGACAGGTTAAAAATCAGCATACATAAAGACATTACATTGATAATACATGTGTACAATGTGATATAGATACAGCCAACAGCCCAACACCACTACCAGCACGATTATCAGGTAAATCTTCTTGCTCAGAACTTTCAACAGCAGTATCAAAATATCCTTTCATGAGCTTAACCATCCACTTGCCAAAGCCCCTATGCAATCAAGAAACAGACACTTGGTTGGATAGAAGCAAAGCCACCCAAAAAATTAAAACCACTCACAATCAGATCAGCTTTGCATTTAAAAAGGCTTAAGAAACTAAAATGAATATAAACAAACACTTGCCCTTGAAACAAAGAAACCACTCACTATCAGATTCACTGATTTCACAAGGATAAGAAACACGCATATTGTCTAATTTTATCTACATGACTTCAACTTCAGATAAAACAAACACAAACCCTTAGCCAAAGCCTGAATTAACGGGAACCAAAAACGTATGTGAACTGTAGGTAATAAAGATACAATTGATATACCGAGGAGCATCTTATTACTTTCTTAGTCGCTAAATTCATTCCACCATTCACTCAATACTGAAAAGGGGGAGAATTTCGAACCAGAAACACAAAAAGGTCACATCTTTTTCCACCATTGCGAAAAAAGGGCACCTCAAACAAGAAACCAATGACCCAATAACCCATATCCCAATAAGAAGAGTAGAAAACCAAATTCCATAGGAGAAAAGAGGAGCGAAAGAAAGCAAGAAACATACTTGATCTGCGACAAGTCTTTGAGTGTGTTAATGGGATCCTTGGCGTCGCAGACACTCCTATACCCCTTAACAAATGTCCTCTCCAGATTTTCCGACAAGCCTTTGGGCTTTTCTGCGTATTCTTGCTTCTTCTGCAACACATAAGCCGCTAAACCTCGGTTCTCAGGGCACAGTACCCGTCTCTCGTCATCCATCACTACCCACTCCAAATAGTTTCAATTTATCAAGCGATCATAAAATTCCTTGCTGATTGGATATACTCGTTGCCGAAAAAGAGGGAAATTCTCTCGCAAAGGTTTGATCTTTGGTTCGCCGGAGAAGAGGAATAAGCACTTTCAGTTTTTAGGCGTTTTGTTGAGAATTTTTAAAAAATGGGGATTTTGACTAAAACCTTCTCTTGCCGAAGAGTAAGTCTCCGTTTCATACGGAGACTTCTGGTTTAAATCATATCAATTTGGAACAAATCTTTTAAACCAGTACAATAATTAGTATTCGACTTTGAAACATGTCATTCACTTGGTTCGTTAAAGACTTTTGATGAAAAATTTATGTTCGATAATTAGGATAGCTACCATGTAGTTGTCACAATTTGTCACTTGGTTCATCTTTGGGTTTTACTATTTTGTTGTTTACTTATCTATCAATAATACATTAATTTCATATTTTCATCAAACAACAAAGTCGAGAAACTTCAACAACAACAAAGACGTATCCCGAAACCTGATCCTCGCACCATTGAGGTACATATCGAATTCATGGAGTCTTATGAGTCTTTCTACCCACATTCCACGATGATCCGTAACGTCGTGATCTGCAACCCGACCTTGTATTCTCTGTAACTTTTGTATTTTCTGTAATAAAAACAAAAAAAGGGGACTAGGCCGACCCTTAATCAACTGGTCGTGATCTGAAACTCGATCACCTGATGAGCTCAAGGCAGAGCGAAACCAGTCACATGATGAAACTTGATACTTAGATTGCTATAGCGATTTTGTAATATGATTGTAGTCTTTATATAATTTGTTTTCTTCTGTTTGGTTATATCAAAAAATTTGTTCTGTCGAATTTTCTGCCATGATAGTGCGAGATCTTTAGATAGTTTTTTTTAAGGGAATGTATTTTCTTAAATCAGATTCAAATTTGACAAGGGTTAAATAATAATTGTGTTGTAATGGAACTGAAAGAATGTATGGTATAACCGACCGGTCTATCCCGTGGCTTCAGCTAGCAGTTATACAATTGTGGGCCTAAGCTTCGGTTACAAGCACGATTGGTTCTATATCTCCACAGAGATTACTAGATAACGACAACAGACAAACTATCAAAGCACATTGTTTATAGATATTTTGCAGCTAATCTTGCTGCGGTTTACGGGCTATAGGTCGGTGAAACAATCTTCTGCGTTTTGCTCCCCAAGATACAACCAAACAGTTTGGTTCTTTCCTCTTTGTCCCAAGATAACCTTGACAGTTTTCAGAACCACAATTGCACTTTACTTCAGGACCAAACTGCACAAATCTGCCATTACACAAAGAGAGAAGCTAATATATCAGAATCTCAGATTACTTAGGCTAATTATAAGCACATAAAAGAAACAAATGGTCAAGAACTTGACCTGTAGTCATATGTAAGTGGCTCTCCTGCTTCTATTTGACGAGCTGCAAAGACACCCACACGGGTCTCACCTTCAACTTGCCTGTTAGAACAAAATAATCAAACTGACTCATGCTCTCTTACTCGAGCATCATCGACATATTTATATGAAATAATATATGCTTTACCACTTTTCCAATACACAGTTTGGGTTGCAACTGTGGTTCAGAAACCGAGAGGCGTTCCCTTTGAAGGTAGCATCAATCGTGAAGTCTTTTTGAATCTCACACATGTAAAAGTCTTTCATGCCTTTGTGTTTCATATCCCAAAGCCTTTGCTCACATTGAGCATCACTAATCACTGTGGATAGAGTGAAAACAAATCACTAAAAACTCTGTCGCTTTCCACCACAAACATAAGGCTCAAAGACCAAATCAAGATAGTTTACCTTCACCAATGTATTCGACAATGAAGTCCTCTTTGTTGATTGATTCTGCTGCCTCAACTCCCCAACCGCAATGTTCAGTCTGTAAAACCAATAACATGACATGTCAAGATAAAAAAACACAAGAAGAGTGTAATGCAAGAATCATAAACTAGAGACTAGTTTTACCTTAACAATTTTGATCTTTTTCTCTTTGCGGAATGGTCTGTTTCCACAACTTTCAGGACAGCTGCATCCCTTTGAACAGCTTATGCATTGAACCCTGAGAGAAATTTTTCAAAACGGAAACTATTCAAAACGAAATGAATGTTAACAGAGAAAATTTGTTTGGTTAATTAACAAATATACCTGCAAACACAGCTTCTATCGCAATTAGGGCCACAATTTGTGCACCCAACACCATCATTAGCATTATCACGCTTTTTCTTAACGAGGTAAATATCTTAACTCAGTCAAGGAAAAGACACACTAATGTTGTGAAAAAATGAGAATTATGTACTTTTAAGGCAGAAATATTGAATGTGGAAACTATAAAGGATACTGCGTCTAATGTGCACATAAGAAGGCGGATCTTCCTTCACAACAGAATCTTTCCATGCTAAGTCAATCTTAAACTCCTCTTCCACATATGGCAAAGGCAACTGGCAAAAGACTTCCTGAATAAGAAAGTAGATAAACATTCAGTGCCTAGCTCTTGAAATTGTGTAAGATAAAAACAAAATATCCAGCTTTCAAATCTCTTCCCTCTTTTTGATTTTCGAGCGGCAAGTCTATGTAAGAATTAGTTTCCTTTACTACAGTCACATTTGGCACGTGGCAAAGAAACACTGACCTCAATCTCACTCTGTGCAACTGCATGCTGCTCAATCAACAGAGATTTTGTCAGTCCTGTGAGTAAAACTCTATGAAAGTACAAATCGTAAGAAGCTTCAAGAAGTATCTTATGAAAGCGGTAAACTAAAAAATCAACCTTTGTGTCTAGCCGCCAATCAGTTGGATGCCTCCAACAAACTGCTCTTCCTGGTTGGTCTTTTAAGTGAAGTATTTCTTTTGACCATGGAGAATGTTTATCATGAGCAGCCATTGGACACTTAACACACCGCCATTGTGTTCTTTGCTTGCAGACAAAGCACTCCTGCATACTCCATTCTATCAGAAACTGAATGATACCACACAATCAAAATAATCCATTTCAATTCCCTACCTAAACACTATTACTTAGAACTAACTGTTAAGTATATCCTATTTGATGGCCTATCGTCTCTCTGAGCATTTCTACCAAAAATAAGAGCAACAAAATATGATTTGCTTCATTGAATACAAAGCCAGCCAATAAAAATGAAGAGAAATCTTCCTTAGTTCTAAACAATAAATGAGGATCTTACATGTTGAGGGCATTTAAATTTGCTTGACTTAGAAAAACCAAGACTTTCTTTCGCACAAAGCGAGTGATAAGCGCCTTGGCAGCCGCGAACAGAACACGATAAGTCTTCCCCCGGGTACACCGGCTTATGGCAAACAAGACAATCAACCTGACACCAAATCCCATATAGTCATTATGTCAATAAATCTAATAACTTAGTCACTAATTGACTTGAAGATTCGAATGACTTTAAAAGTAAACTAGTAGTCAAACAATATCTAAATGAATATGAGATCTTACACGGACATCACTAAAGCCAAAAAAAGGTGATGAATTCAATTCACAGATGCAATATACTTCAAACAAACTTCATAACTCAAGATATTATGTATATCCTAAAATCCAAATCCCATGTAGTCTATATGTCAATAAATCTAAAAACTTCACAAGTCATTAATTTGACATAACAAACAACATACCATTTTCTTGGCACCAACAAGAAAAGGAAGGAAACATGTCGACTCTGAAACACCAGAAGCCACTCTTCTCTTGACCCAATCCTTCACATGATCATCCAAGACAAACCCTTTCTTGACTCTGTCAGACGGATTCTGTTTCCGGGTAAAAGCAGTGACTCCATTAGCAATTTTAATGTCCTTGACCTCTTCCTCCGGTGGAATCATTGGTAAATGTTTCCCATTGCATTCTCCGGCTAGATTTTCCGGGGAATTGATAGATTTGGCTAATTCAGGGCCTGAAGCCGCCGGAAGAAAAGAAGGGCAACAAGTGAGAGCAACAGATGCAGACATAGACATGTTTCCCAGATCTAACATCCTAAACTCGAAAGTACAAAAGATGGAAGAGTAAGAAGAAGAAGACAGTTACGTTTTGTCTTTGTTGGGTAGGCGAAAAGCGAAGAGACATGAAAAAATATGGAGGGAATTTAAGGCGGGAGATTTGTCCTAAAATATTATACAAAAAGGTCCTTGTATTTTAAATATTGTTTTAATTGCCCCCAAACATTTTTTCTGCTAGTTAAATTTCTTTACCAACTAAAATCCCCCACATTCATATCTACCAATAACAGTGCTACACGCAATGATTAATGCCGGTTCCCAAAACGGAACTGAACAAATAGCTAAAATTAATCAAATCATGATTTGAAAGTATATCGTATTGATCAGTGTTCGGTTTGTTAGTTATAAACAAGATATTTCGTTTTCGTTTTTGGATATGTTTACATGTCATTTTAGGTTCGTTATGTCACAACTTAAATCAAATTATATGCTTTCTAGGTATGTTTTAATTAATTACTCTCTTTTTTTTATCATACATCTTTACAGACTCACGAAAAATGATCTATGATTTCATCTAGTGAAAGATAAATGGATTAATCAGTTTGTATAACATCTTAATTTCGTTTTTTTTTTTCATTTCGTTAGTGTCTATTGTCTAAATTTCGATAATTCAGTTTTCATTTGATTACTATACTCAAACAAAATACCTAGCGTAAATTGCTTTGTTAGACCATATTTAGCAACAAAATCTAATAAAGTATTGATCTTTGAGTCTAGGTTTCCACAGTTCACCACGCAATACTCACCTTTCTTTATACACTTTACAAAGATAATGAGTAATCGTTAAATAATCCAAAGAATTTACTCATCCATGTACACATAGTTTATACTTAATCCTCTTAGCAAGAAATTATGGCGTCTAAGAATCGATTTAGATGAAAAACGGACCAACTAAGCAAACTAGAATATATGTTCACTTCACGACAACTTTGTATATAATTATACACAAAACAATATACATTCATTTTGTATGATATACAACAAATCTTTTGAAAATACTACACTCTTTTCTTTAATGTATTTTTAGGCTAATGTTGAAATATTCTTGTATTTATATTATGAAATTTGAATTAGACCGGATCAAACCGGATCCACGTTATCTTGATTTTAAAATGAAGAACTCCAAATAAATCTAGATTACAAACTGATTATCATTTGCTAAAAAGATCCTAAAGGTTATCATTTGAGATTCAGCAGGCGAACAACAAAAATTATTACTATATTCGTACGGTTCCATTCGATTTTTGTTCACTCATTTGTTGTTACTACACTTTACTACTCAAAATTTGTTACCCTCGTTTAGTCCGATTCGATGGTTCCTCATCGTTCATTGCGGTGAATTACTATGAAAGTACAAATTAAAAATAATCTGAAACATTGATGATAACAATGTAGCAATGTAGTCGTAACATGCCAACATCGAATTCTGGGCCAACTATATTTTGCTTTGGTAAGCGAACCATTCATTCAGTTTTTAATTATTATATCCAATTGTTTGACGCGTTTTAAATAAATCAATAACATAATCCATGTTCATACCAATTAAATATAGATATGTATGTACGTGTTGTCTTGTCTTATGAATCAACCCTCCTTGGAGAATCTTATGCCATAAAGCCAATAAAAAGTTACCTACTCTTTCAATTTACCTCGTTCGTTTAATCTGTTTTGATCAACACTCCCCATATTATCAAATCATTTAGGAAACGTATAAATGAAACGAAAATATATGTTTTAGTTACTCAACAATGTTATTAAGGGTCAGGCAACAAAAAAATCTTGAGGGGTAAAAACAAAGTTCTCGATTTAATAATTATAGACTATAGGTTTAAACAGAGACCCACAAATTCTGCATTTCTCACCTTCCAACTGTAACTTTAATATTTGTTTCAAATTGACACGGCGGGTAAAAATAATCAGGTGTATCCTCCCTCACACTAAGGCGAAACTAACATACTAATAAGGAAGAGACACGTGTAAAAAAGACCGGTCAAAGACGCTACGTAGATAAAAGTCACGAAGCTTGCTCGTTTTTAAAATTCAAAGAGGTTTCATCTCCGTATAAGTAGGCGACGAAGCATACCACGAAGATCGAAAAAAAACAAATCAGATTCTCAAATACTGAAAATAAAAAGAAGAAGAGAGAAATCTACGGTGGTGGGTGATTCGCCGGAGTTCAATTTCGTAGCTAGATTTCTCCTCCTTTTCCCCCCGACGAGCTGTGCGAGAGAGGGAGGGGAATCATGCAGAAACGGAGAACGGTGAAGGAATCTACGAAGATAAGAAATGGTAAAGGTATGGATTCCGGCGAAAAGAAGAGATCTGAGAAGAGATTGATGAAGTTCGAGGAGTTACCTAGGTATTTGAAAGATAACGAGTTCATACACAATCATTATCGATGTGAGTGGTCAATCAAAGAAACTTTCCTCAGCGCTTTCTCATGGCACAATGAGACTCTCAACATCTGGACGTATGTTTTCGTTTTCTTCTGATTTTTTTTTCCCTTGGTTGAAAATTTGTAAACGGGGTTTTGAAATTTGGCAGGCATTTGTGTGGATTTGCGATATTTACTTGGATGATGGTTGTGAGTTCAATGGAGACGACGGAGCTTGGCCTCGCCGGCTTTGTTAGCCTTCTCTCCGGGTAAGAAAAATCTCGAGGTCAAAATCGTCATTTTTTGTTTTGAGGAAAATTAAACAAATTTCAATCTTTTTGGGGGATTTGTGGGTCCTAATGACAGAGCAACAATTCGCTGGCCATGGCCGTCAATGGCAATGTCAAAAGATGTTTACTTCTCCAGCGATCAAACTCTGCATCACGTAAAGATTCTTCCTTTTTTATTCTGTGACATTGTTTATTCTAATTTAAGTAGTAGACATGCAACATAAGTGCTTTCAAATAACAAATCCCATTTTTGTTGTGTGCTGATTGCAATTAGCAGTAGTGCTAAATGGTAACTTTCACCCACCATGTCATGTTCTCTTTGGATTTTTTCTATCTTTCTGTTTTTAACTTTGGTTTTTATGGATACTTCAGTTTCTCTAGACTTGCTCTTTATGCTCACCTACTTTGAAATCACGTGATTTCCTACCGAAATTAAGGAACAAACTTTATGATTGGATTTGTTTAGTTTAGCATAAATCTTGTAACCTGCCCCAACTATTTGATGTTTCTCTCACTTTAGTTTTCTGTAGATTTTCTTTGTGCTCACCTAACTTTCCAACTAACATGATTTTTTCAACGGGTTTAAGAAAAGAAAGGCTGTTTTTTTGTCAACATAAACTTATGATTTGGTGGTGTCTACTGGCAGGACTTAAACGTGACACACACTCGCTCGCTCCTGAATTCTCAAGGAGATGTTAACTACGAAGCCATTCCGAAATGGCCATGGCTTGTGTTCTTGACCGGAGCAATGGGCTGCTTGATCTGCAGTTCCATGTCACACCTCTTCGCCTGTCACTCCAGACGGTTCAACCTCTTCTTCTGGCGTCTAGACTACGCTGGAATCTCCCTCATGATCGTCTGTTCATTCTTCGCACCTATCTACTATGCATTCTCATGCCACACTTACTGGCGACTCTTCTACCTCTCATCGATCTCAATCCTCGGTCTCCTCGCCATCTTCACTCTCCTCTCTCCATCACTCTCAGCTCCACGTTTCAGATCTTTCAGAGCAGCTCTGTTCCTAACAATGGGATTTTCTGGCGTAATACCAGCCACACATGTGCTTTACCTTCATAAGGATCACCCAAACGTGCTTATAGCTCTCGTATATGAACTTGCGATGGCTGTGTTGTATGCAACAGGAGCAGCGTTTTATGTTACCCGCATACCTGAAAGATGGAAGCCTGGGGCTTTTGATATTGCAGGACATAGCCATCAGATATTCCATGTGTTTGTAGTCTTAGGAGCTCTTGCTCATAGTGTTGCCAGTCTTCTTATCATGGATTTTCGACGGGCTTCTCCTTCTTGTGCCTTTTAACTCGAAAACACATTGTAAAACATTTAGTAATACTTCATTCAATGTATCAATGTATGTTTGTCCCCATAGAAGACGCAATGTACCATCCAAGATATTCAAAAGTAAACAAAAACTCAATTTCCTACAAGTATTGTTCAAGCTTCATGATACAAAGATCTAATCTAATTGATTCTTTCTGAAAGATAAAGCAGAGCTATATATAGAAGGAATCAAGGAACCTCTAATCAGTTGAATCATTGGAAAATGAAAGGGCGAGGAAGATACAGAGAGGAACAACAAGAAAAGCAGCAATCTTCAACAATTCCTCTGTTTCTTTGGAGATCACACCTATTCTTGACCAATCACCACTATACCTGAAGAGATTTTAAGAACACTATACTATAAGTATTAAATAACTCTGCAATTCTCGCTCTTTGAGTGCTAAAAATCTTACCCAGCATCGATGAATCCCAAACTCAGAACAGCGATCGCAGATCGAGCGACGATTGTGTTGGGGACTTTGATTCGCAAGATGGGTCGTTCTTCGTTTGATTTCTCTGAAAAGTCTCTCCTTTTCGACATTATCGTGACGCCATTAGCAAAGCTTCGGAGTTTGTTGTCGTTAGGACAGAATGAGACGAAGCTACTGTGTTGTAAGGTCAGCATTTTCACTTTTCCCGGAATGAGAGATTATCAGACTTTACATGTTGATAAGGGTAATGTTTTTTTTTTCTAATACAGCTAAAGACTGAGGGTGCTTAGGTAATTTAACTTGAAATTCTGAAGCTTCTAATTTTTCCCACCATTGTTCTCGTTTAGCTCGGCTAAAACCCTAGAAAACCTCTGGAGCTATGGAGATGATGCAGGATTCGTTCCAAGTCCATAGGATTCCACAATCGAAGTATGTCGATGGAGTTAGATGGCTTCCACAAGCTTCTGCTTTGAATCGTTTCTTCGCAACAGCGTCCTATGACGCGGATTGTGATTCTTCATCAATCGAGATCCAATCGCTCGACCCAAACCCTAGAGGGAATCACAACACGAACCCGTTAATCGAGTCGTTATCTTCATGGACTTCACCTTCTCGCGTTTCGTCTCTAGAAGTCGCGGGAAACGGCGGTGGTGGCGGTTCATTCAAACCAATGGTTTCAGCAGCTACGTCTTCTGGTTCTCTTCACGTTCTGATGATTGATTTGGTGGAAGGAGCTGCGATTGAAGAGTTTTACGCGGCGGAAGGGGAGAGGTTTCATGTGGGACGCGTGGAAGGTGTGGATTGGAGAGAGGGAGGAGAATGTGTTACTGTTGGTGAAGATGGGAGAGTGAATGTAGTGAAGATTGTGAATGGTGAAGGTTTAAGGTATAGAAAGGTCTTTGATGGGAATGGATTGGTGGCTTATAGAGCTGTGAAATGGGCTTCTCCGACTGAGTTTGTTACTGGAGGATATGGTTTTGGTTTGCAATTGTGGGATCAGAGGAAGTCTGGTGAAGCTGTTTCACAACTCAAAGGGAACTGGTGAGTTCTTAACTCTGTTTAATGATTGAATAAATGCTAGTTCAATCTGGTTTTGAATTCCTGGCATGTTTGCTCTTCGATGATATGGAACTTGAAAGTTTGTGCGTTTGGCTTTAGAACACACTCGTAATATTTGATTTGGTGAGCTGTTTAGCAAGTAGAACTAAGAATGGGAACGGTAGATCCTTTGAGTTAATAGTCTATATAAGAAGCATGCCTATCCTACTGTGTCTATTCTGATTATAACATTGCAGGTTTCAAGGCAAAACTTCTGCAATTGTCCACTCCATTGACATTCATCCATCTCGGAAGCACACTTGCATTGTAAGTGTTTTTTCTTCTTCGCATGTGTTAGATGTCTTTTAAAGTTCTTATCTGTTTGAAGTTTGAAAAACGTCTTTCCCATCAACTGATGAACATGATAATTCCTAGTGTGATCCTCAATCTTTACCAAGTTTTTGGGTATATAGCCTTTGGTAATATTCCTTCATATTTCTTAGGAGATGAAAGTGAATCATTTTGTTTCTGTGTTTAGAATATTAAACCACCTTGTCACTATTTTCCTTTACATTTTACTTGTCGCTCACATATACGCACACAAAACTTCAGTGTAGCTTTAAGTATCCCCACAACTTACAAGCATGATTTAATAACTTTATATCTTGATACTGTTGTGTGTTTAGGCAGGAGGTTCTTCAGGTACTGTATTTGCTTGGGATCTTCGGTGGCCACAGCAACCCATTGTTCTTTCTGGGGTTGGAGCAAGTGAGAATATAAACAATCCTCTGTCTGAAAGTGAGGTATGGGAAGTTCAGTATGACTCATACACAAAATCCAACGTCTCATCCTCAAGGATTCTCCCTGTTATGACCTGCTCTGAAGATGGAATCCTTGGTATCATAGAACAAGGTATTTACGCCTTTCTACCACATTTGTTCTTCTTTCATGTATGAGTTACCAAATTGATGTTTCCTCTATTTATTTTTGTCCTGGCTATTTTGCTCAGGGGAAGAACCAATCGAGCTTCTGGCTGAACCTTGTGCCATTAACAGTTTTGACATCGACAGGCAAAATCCACAGGTGAAAACATCACCTAAGTCTGTTTCAACAAACTAGTTACTTACATTATGTGTTTTCTCAAGCTGGTACATACAAATGTGCAGGATGTGATATGTAGCTTGGAGTGGGAATCAATAGCAGTTTTCTCAAGGCCTTAGTATAATATGGAACTGTGCACGGTATGCTATGTTTTCTTCTGCGAGCTACAACGAAGAAATTGAGGAAGGTAGTGATAGATGATGAGAGACAAGTTTAAGGAAGAGGGTGTGGAATGTGTTTATAAGTTTCATTATAACAAGATCTTAAAATACAGTCTGCACAAACAGAGTTTTGTATTCATCTTAAAGTTAGTGTGATCTTGAAGATTTGCAATCCTGGCTTGAATTGTACTTCTGAATCTCTGTCGCTGTATAAGTAGTGTGTGTATACCGACACCAAGTTAAACCTCAAACCCAACTATGACACGTGGCGAAAAAGAAGTCGGCCACGGTAGGTCCCACCGGAGCTAATACTTGGCCCTCTAATGAGCCGTTGAAAAGCTTGAATCTCTCTTTTTGTTTTCTTTTTCAATTCTTTAAGAGGTTAGAATTTGGTAACAAGAACTTGTCAAACCACAAAACAAAAAAGAAGACATGTCCCACGCAAAAAACTTAAGCTCTTATTAAGTTCTTTAATCGTTCAAAGATTATTATTTCACCAATACGTTCCAGCTCTTTTCTTAAGATAGTCCAGAATATCATCATTATTTTACTTGATTTTTTACTCTTTTTGATAACAGACCCTTTCTTTTTTCGTTTTTGTTCTCCTGTAGGAGTTTTTGTTAATGAGAATTTCTGATACGAACTCTCAAATTGATTCCATATTATGCTGAGAAAAGGTGAACAACTTTGTCCTGTTTATGATCTGATATATTTTGTAGTTTTGTCCACTTTGATTTTGGCATAATCATAATGGTTTTGGTCTGGCGTGCCTTTTGTGATTGATTATATTCCCTTTTTGGATAGTTTCCTCTTTGATTGTCTAAATATTGTTTTGTTAATTCACCAGAAATGTTCATCATGTCTTCTACGTGAAGCATTTCCTCTGTTCAAGAGATTAGATTAGTCATCTACTCTCATCCCAAAATCTGCAAGTTCATCAATCATTCTTCTGCAACTTTCCTGGTACAATGAGATTCTTTCTTCTTTTATTAAGATTCTGCTCATCTTTTGGTGAAGAAAACTTTACTGTTTACGATTTTTTTCTTGTTTTATATGAAGTAACAGTTACTGACATTATGTATCTATAAATCTGTTCAAGAGAAACATGGTTGAACGAAGCCGGAGCTTTAGAATACCTGGAGCTGAGACAAATGATCTAAGAATCGCTCTTTATGAGCGCAAAGAAGTAATTGAGAGGCTTCAAGAAGAGTTAAATGCAGAGAGAGAAGCATCTGAAACGTCAGCGAACGAGGCCATGTCTATGATTCTTAGGCTGCAAGGAGAGAAAGCTGAGCTAGCAATGGAAGCTGATCAGTACAAGAGAATGGTCGAAGAGCAAATGTCTCATGCTGAAATGTCCTTTGCGCTTTTGGAGGATGTGATTTACCAGAAAGAGATTGAAGTCACTGCTCTTGCTTATCAAGTGGAAGTTTATAGAAGCCAGCTTTTGAGCTTGGGGTTTAATGATTTGAAAAGCTTAGATGTTAAGCTTCAAGAGGATGATGATCAAGATGAGAATATGTTGAAGATGAATGATTTTTCATTGAGTGATAGATCTCAAACACCTTCTCCAGAATTGGTTACAGATCTTTCGATTCCCGAGGAAAAGGAAGTTATCGAGCAGAGCTTGGAGTCACAGAAGAGTTCCCTAGATGTGTATTGGGAGCAGATCAAGAAACTAAATGAGCAAGTGAAAGAGCTAACAGGCTTTAGAGATTCGATGCGAGATCAGCACAGGACTTCAGTGTCTGAATCTAGGGGTGAAGAAGATTTTGCAAGCTCATCAAACTTTCAAGAAGTTACACAAGAAAGAAAAAAGGAAGCAAAGGGTTTGAGTAAGACGACTGATGACACAATGATGATAAAGGTGTCAAAGCAGACAAAGATGGAGAAGAAACCATCTAAACAGACAAGAGATAGAAGCGGTAAGAGAAACCGTGCAGAGTATCAAGCTGAATTGCAGCGGTTGAGACAGAGAGTTGAGAGGCTTGAGCGAGGAAAGAGTAACACAGAGCCTGAAACTAGTGGAGTGATTAAGCAAGAAGAGATTAGTCTACTGAAGGAAGTGAAGGAAGAGCTAAGTTCTGTGCAATCATCTGACGTAAAGAAGAGCTTGAATACAATGGAGAATTTACAACCTTGGGTCGACCCAACCATTATTTCTGTTCAAGAGGTATATGCATTCAGATTTTTGACTTGTAAAATTTAGTTAGTATTTGATTACTACTAACAAATATTTTTGCATGTTTACTGAAACAGGCAATGCTTTACTTCTGGCTATGAGACAAAGAAAAAAGAATGGTACAAGCAAATTTTTGGTGTTTGTTTTGAGTGTATATTATCATTGTGTTCTGTTTCTGTTTGGCTAAAGTAGAAACTTGTAAATCTTTGTATAAAACTCACAATTGTACGTAGATTGTCTTATGAGTGGCAATTAGCAAAAATATCGTCTTGTGGATTCCTTGTTTGTGTGTGTATTATATCTATTGAAGAGAAATACAAAAGACTCACTGTTGATCAGATTGTTTTTCTTGGTTAACAATTTATAAAGACGAGAACTAGAGGTTGATTTGTGTGATTAGGTTTCTGAAGGGAGATTTGGATTTATAAAGTGAAAGTAAAACGCGTAGAGGAAGGTGAAGAGATTAGCGAAGAAGTTTCGTTATTCACCTTATATGGCTACACGACGAGTACTAATGTTTCTTCTTCTTCAAAGGTTTGTTTCGGTTTCAAAACGTTTTGAACTTTTGAGACTTTGAGTTATGCTATTAAGGAACGTTCACGTACGTATACGCATCAGAGAAAGGTTGGAACTTGGAAGACGAGTGAAAGAGCAATGAAGATGATGAATGTTTATAATAACAGTAAGCTTTTCTTTGAAGAACAAAAAAAGAGCAATGAACTTTACTTTCCTAAAGATAGAAGGGAGATTAACTGTGATGGGTAAGAAATTAGGTGTTATTACCAGAACACGACAGAACTTTTTTTAATTACTGTTATATTTTCGACTTTTTTTTATTACC
>Ga0041059_1000190_pt1 | contig 39868 bp, 24 predicted proteins | sample AraColnosormetaG_FD_56232 | JGI IMG/M metagenome (GOLD analysis project Ga0041059, IMG submission 56232) | Arabidopsis roots microbial communities from North Carolina, USA - Col MF nosort | ecosystem: Host-associated > Plants > Roots > Unclassified | place: USA: North Carolina | collected...
CAACATGCGGCTTCGACATTTTCGAATTTTCCAGAGAAAATTGATTTGGCGATCTCGAGCACACATCCTTCAACATTGAAGAGAGACGACCAACATTTTACAAGATCAATAGGTAAGCCAGGTAGGAGAAGTCCTGGAACCGTTGGTGGTGTTTGCATATGAGCTACTCCTTGAGAGACAAAAATGGCAGCACAAAGGGAAACCATTAAAGAGATTGAGAGAAAAGTTTTGGTTGCCATCTTTCTTGTTAATCCTTTTTCTACGTATTTCTTTCTTTCTTTTTGGTTTTATGTTAGACTTAGATGCTTGGGATGGTTTTGGATATCGGAAGAAACTTAGAATTTATAGTATCAGGAAACAAGGCTTTATTTGATAAATCAAGAGTAACATATCACTTTTAATTCTGTGTTCAATATGTAACTCATGTTTAAGTTTGATGTATTAATTTTCTCTCATTACTTTGAGTTGACTAACGTAAATGTAGTCTTGCTAAAGGTTTGAAACAGAAGATGTGAAAGTTATGCATCAGTAAATAAAGTCACCGATGCCTACACACCAAATTTCACATATTAGTAATAGCTTAGATAATGCATAGGTTCTTCATGTGGGATGCAGTAAGATTATCTACCTACTGGTTCCAAATGCGTATAATTTTCACATTCATTGTTCAAGTTTTGAAAGACCGTACCTGCTAAAGAATTGTGATAAAAATGGTTTTCGGATCAAACAAGCAAATGCATCATATAACGAGAAACTACTGAAAAAGCAAAGTTTAAGAACAAAGATACTCAAACAAACTCTTTTTATTCTTTAAGGTCCTCCAAGTATGGCATTCTCGGTATCTTCTCTACTCAACGCATAGCTAAACCTTCTTTCCATGTCTCTCTCTAGATTTCCCGGCCCACTTTTCATGTACCTACATAACAAGCAATCTAGTTAGTCCAACTTGGCGGGATTACACATAGAGAAACTCCAAAGGAAATGATCAGAGAACATGGCAATGCATCAACTTATTTGGTCTGTTGGATTGATACACAGAGACATTAAATTAGCTTCTAATTCTCAACTCCTTGGACTAAAACATCAAGATTAGATAGCACCAACAGCGGATGCAACCAACCGCATAACAATCGGTTCCGCACTACAAATACTGAACTAGGATTCACTTCACAATCATCTTCAAGAGGTTAATTCATCACACTATGCTATACTTTTATACTTATCCAAGCTAAAAACAAACTCTTCTTCTCAACATCAATATCCTCATTGTTAACACAACTAGCTTTAACTACACAATCACAAACACTTAAACTAGTTAAGAAATCATTCATTTAGGATACTAAAAACAGGAATTTATCAACAACATCTCAGAGCTGAGAACTTCAGGAACTCAATGAAACTACAAAAGCAATCAGCTTCATACCTAATGCAGAGATCAGTGACATCAAGAGATAGTTGAGCATGCCAATCAGGTTTCTGAATCAACCAAACAGCTCTATCGTCTTTACTTTGGTAAAACCCTAATTTCCTCAGCCACGCTTCGATACAAGGTAAGCTATGCGAATACAGTGGCTTGTTCTTCTCTGGTAGCTTCTTCAGCCATTCGTCCTCCGTATCTGACACCTCCTCCGCGTCTGAAGATTTTGAAGATACTAGAGTTAGAGGCTTCCTCCGAATTGTGGAAGAAGAAGAAGAAGCGAAACTACGACATCTGGGAGAAATCGAGGCTTTTGAGCTCAAAATGTGAAGAAATTTCGCAGGGATTGATGATTGTGCACATGGAAATAGAGCACTTGAAGGAACAAATTCAAATGCAGAAACACAGTTCATGATTACGAGAATTTTCTCCGAGAAAATTCCTGATTTTCCCAGGAAAATTCTTGCAGAAAGGAAAAATCTGAAGCGGAGGAAGTTTTCGTAATCTTTGTTCTATCTTCAATTTTGCCACGTCACCAAATTAAAACTCTTGTTGGGCCATTAATGGCCTTATGATGTAGTAGTAAGCAAGACCCAATAAATTGACAATCTAATGACGTGGCAATATGTTTCCCGCCAAAAACATAACCTCGTAGCTCACTCCCTCCTCTCTTCTTCAACCTCAAAACCAAAATCGAATCTTCTCTCTCTCTGCTTCATTTCAATGGCTGGAGATTTGTTATACGCCAAAACGCAGCGTTTTGTGCTTTTGATAGATCTTAATCCGCTTCTGATCAAACCCAATTCGGAGCAATACCTAGCCGTCGTGATCTCCGCCGCCGAGAAGCTTCTCTTATTTCCTCCTTTATCTGCTTCTCTCTTCTCTTTCAAATTCTTCTTTTCTTCTCTTTCTTCTCTCTTATCATCCTCAAAGCTCTCGTCACTCTCAATTTCATCTTCTCCGCTTTCATTTGACCTTCCTAACCCTACACTCGTCTCTCTCAAACGCGCCATCGACGCGGTTAAAGGATATGAACTTCGATCTAGCTCCACGGTGGCGACGGCGGCATCGCCTCGTGGGGTTAATGTCGCGGCGAATTTGCGACAGATTGTTTATGATTACGCTTGGGAACCGGTGGTTCGAGATCCGGAGATAGGTATGATTCCTGGATTTACTGATGGTGGATTAGATGTTGTGAGGTCGAATTTGGTTGTGATGTTTTCCCCAATTTCTAGGGATTTGGATTGGGTTTCTGAGTTTCTTGATGTTAAGAGTGGTGATGAGTGTTTTAGCGACTTGGATTTGTTTAAGTCAAAGTTAAGGGAGATTTTTTATTGTGTGAATGAGTTATTTGATGATAGAGATATTCAATTAAGCTGGATTGATGTTAAATCTGGAGATGAAAGATGTGAATTGGGATTGAAGTCTGGGTTTTTCGATAGTGGGATTAGAGAATTGGGTTGGGGGCATTGTTCTACTGATTCAATTGTTTTTGGTTCTTCAGTTGTTCCCTTTGGATTAATATATCCAGCAATTGGTATTTCCCCAAAGCTATCTACTAGCCAGAAATTTACCCTTCAGGCTAGTCTTGAGATTGCAGATATTAATGGTAAACCTATGGAATGCAAGTGTGGTGGTGAGTTAGAGTTTTCTTCTTCTGAAATATTTAGTGGGAAGAGGTGTGATGAGTTTATCAACTTAGCTAGTGGGACTGAGCCAGTCAATCATGACTCTCTAGTTGAACAGTTTTGTGATGGGAGTACCAAACTCAGTATTAAGGCCTTGAGGATGTGTGATGATCTTATTGAACTAGAGAGGTATACTTGCGATACTTTTGTTGTTCATCAAGTCTCCCAGGACTCTGATCAAGATCAGGAGGAGGAGAGTGCGTTTTGGGCTGACCTGGTTTTTCAGATATTAGGAAAGGAGACGGGTGAGAGAGTAGCCAAAAGATCATCACCCATTTGGCAGATCTTATTAAGTTATCTCTATAGGGAAGGTTTCTCAGCATTGGTATCTTTTTCAAATAGCAATGGTAGTTTGCGGACAGGAATCCTCAAGCCCTTCACTTTTTCCTCGGCCTTAATCTGTGTTTTTGACAATGGAGTGTCTCCTCAAACTGTGGATCATGAAGATAGCAGGAAGAAAGTCAGTTGTAGCGAATATAAAAGAAAACCAAGGAAAAATTCTCTTAATGACATTAGCTGGGAGGAGTTCTGCAGATCAGTGAAAGATTATGGTCAAATAGATCTAGAAGATGTTTATTTCTTCAAGTATAGCAAGTCGAAGAAACTTAAGTTTCTGAAATGCTGGATGAAACAGATTAGTAAACCCAGAGGTTGCAGCTTATCCGTGGCTAGTAATTGCAATGCATTGGAGGATGTGGACGCAAATCCAATTGAGGAAAAGAACAACTCCTCTGAAGAGACAGATAAAGCTAGTTCTCCTTTACCTCTAGCTGAAGAGGACATTGCTTTGAGTGGAAATCGTATATCCGGAAAGCAGGAAAGTAATACGTATGTTCATGCATCAGAATCATCAGAGAATTTCTTCGTTAGTCTTCCTAGTAAAATCAAGCAAGGGATAGAGTCTGAAGAAATAGACTTGTCAGCTCTTGCCGAGCGGCTTGTCAAGTCTTGTGTCTTCTACTCCTCTCAAAGAGCTGAGAAGGACTATAGCTGTGAGAGTGGAACCCTCTTGTTGGTCATTGACGAGCTAACCAAGATGTTACTGAAAGATCCGAAAGATTTAGTTGCCAAGTTCAAAAAGAAAGATTCATCATCAGTGGCTAGTGAGCGGAATTGTGATGAAGCTGGACCCAGTAGGATCGTTAGAGAGTATCCTTTTACTTTCTGTTTGGTTACAGTAGCCAACTTATTCATTTACTGATGCTTTCTTTTCATTTATCTAAGCTGAATTGTTTGGCATTGTTGTTCTGTTTTCTTTAATAAGCTATAAGATACGAGCTGCAGATTCTTTTCAGGATGGAGATTCTAAGATGTAAGAAAGGTTTGGGAAATGAAGAATCTGTGACACAGAAGTTTGCAAAACAGATTTGCATGTTCCTTGAGGGCATTCAGTGCAAGTTAGATGGCGGATTCTTTGGTGAATGGAGCCTTGATAAGTATGTAGACAAAACTATAAAAGCCAGGTATATAATGCCATTCTCAGCACGTATATTGTAGCTTGGTTATGTGTATTCATGCTAACGCATCTTACTTTTGCCCCTTCTCAGGTATCAGCATATTCTGGGAGGAGCTGTCAATATAATATATACAGAGATGGATCTGCTCATGTTCACTGATGAGGATCTTGAAGATAGTTTCATGAACAATGAAGACAGTAGTCAATCAGGGAGAGAAAATATCCATAGCAATTTCAAAAATCATCATCATAGTCAAAGTAATGAAGATGTTCCTGGTACGAGTAAGCAGAAAAACACTGAGGAAAGCAGAGAAGCTAAGAAAGAGGTTGAAGCACAAGGAATGAGGGAGAGGGCAAGAAGATTCTCGAGTTTCACAAGTTGGATGCCTGATCTTTGTAGAGTCTGGGCACCAAAACAAACGAAGAACTCTAAAGGCAAGGCCGACCAGCAACAGAGAACGGCCAAAAGAAAGAAGGAGCAAAGATCAGTGGAATATGATAGAGTATGTGAGACACCAATGACAACAATAGAGACCAAACGAATACGAACTGGTAACAAAGATGACTACGAATGTGAGACTTTGCCTCGTAGTTCAGTACCAAAGGCTTTGTTTCAGGATGATTGTTCTTAGGTACACTTACAAGTGAATGAAGCCTAAAAATGGGAAAAGAAAATGTATCATTAGAGTTTGAGTGGGATGTTCTTTGTTAGAGTTAGTAATTCAAACCCTATACGTAGATGGAATCTCATTGTACTTTTTTACAAAATCAGATATTAATACAAGAATGAGTGAATCAATTTGGTTCCAATTTCAAACAAAGGTCATTGGTTGTGTTTGGGAGATTCAAATCAAGTCTACTTATCACGACACAAAGGACAAGATGTACTTATTCATGTGCATCTTTGACAAAGGTAGGAAAAGAACCATTTTCCAAAGAGCAGAGTTCTAGTTCATCATATTCATTTGATCATGAAGACGAGTCATCGCAGATATTACAAATTTGCTATATCCAAGAGCATATGCATCTCAATCTCACAGAAAATATATAATATAGATTTTGATATTTGAAAGGTCTAAGAAAAGACAACAAGACTCTTCTAGGACAAGAACTCAATTCCAGCCTAAGACTAAGAGTCAATTTTTGGAGGTGGAAAATAGTAAGGGGACCCGAATGTACAAATCCCACTAATGATGGAGGAATCAGACAGATCGACAAGTGCGTGTTCGTCAACATCCAAGGTGTGGACTTCGTTAGGGCACATGCCGGGAAAGGAGCTAGCAGTGACACAAAAGGGTTCAGACTTTGACAGGAAAATGCAGAGATCTCCGATGTCTTGAGTGTAAACAGCTTTCCCTTCTTCGTATAGCTTGAAGACCATTACAGCTCTTGTTTTCATTTTCACCACGCCATTGGATGTGTCCTTCCTATACCACTTAACCAAGAAAGTCTCATTTGTGGTTGTTGACTCAACCAAGTGTTGGCTCGTGCAACACGAATGCAAGAGCTCCCTTTTGGTCTTGGTGAGCTCGGGAAGGTTTTTGAATCGCAACCTCTGAATCTTGGGTTTGTTCTTGTGTTTGTGGAGATCCCATGATCCAATGAGGTGACCTCCAGATCCAAGAATTCGAAACGTGCCGTCTTTCTTGGAAAACATAACAGGGGATGAGTAGAAACATGGGTTTTCGATTCTGATGTTGGTCCACTCGGAGTTTCTTTGAGCTGGTCTACATAAGCTGAGCTGAGGTCCTAAGAACTTGAGAGCGACAACACAGTCTTCATCCTCAGGAGAAGAAGAAGACATGGCGACGTTGGTGACAACTTTGGTTTGGCAATGAGGCAGAGTCACAAGAGGAGGCAGGGGAATGCGTTTCGGATCTGTATCAGATGCAACCAGGTTTAGATCGTCTTGGAGACGCACTATTCCATCGTCTTTCAAAGTAGCTACCCAGCCATGAGAGGACCCGATAGTTACCCTGGCCTTTCCATCCACCAACTCCATTGGTACCTTCTTTTCCAAATGAGTGCTGTCATATCCATTAGCTTCGAAAATAATGAGTTTTCCGAGATCCGGGTATCTTGGTCCGGAAGGATCAGCGGTGAAGACGTGATAAGGAGGGTTTTGCAGCAAGGAATTTGACAAGGCATTAGAATGGAGAAGAGAAGATCTTACAAACACAGGTTTCCCAAGGCGGAGCCGGCTGAGAAGCATAGCCATGAATTAGATGGATGTTCTTAATGGAAAAGCAAGAAATTCCTTATTGAAGAATTTGTTATCTTCACCACCTAAAAACCCTAATGAGTGAAGAAATTGTTATATTCTCCACCTAAAACCCTCCATTATTAATACAGAGGAATGGCCTTGCCCACCAAGGCTTTCCATTCTCCACCAAGTCTTTGGATATTTCTCCTTCCATTATGTCAACAAGTATCATTAAGTTCCTTTATCTATCTTTTACTTTTAAAGCTAAATAAACGACTCAAATTAATGATTAATCCGTGGAAACTTTATATCTCTCTATTTTGGCCAACACTTTGGTTTATATCTCCTCCTGATTGTGAGTTAAAAGTGAAGACAGTACATCTTTTGATAAGGATGAAAATGCTTGGTTCTATCTTAAACAAATTTTGGTCATGACATAATTTTCCAAAAAAATATCTTACAAAAATCGTGATTCGTTCAAATGCTAGTCCAACATTATTTTCCCAAGATTATCAAGTTTCAATTTGATGATATATACATAAGCAAGAACAATACACTTGTACATTAGAAACATAGTAATATGATTCAGTAAAATCAGTCAGTTAAACTTACATTCGAGAGATTAAATGGATTCTTTATCACACACTATTCTGTTCTATGTACTTATCCGCTTTGGCTTTCAAAACTACACGAATGATGATATATTGCTGCAAACAGGATATTATAAAGTTTAAACATAATAAGTTGGGAGACTTAATTATGAGAGATGATAGCAAATTAACTCCAAGAGCATCTTAGCATATGTTTATCAATCTTACAAGAGAAGATGGTTTAGGAGGAAAGACAGACTCATAATCCAAACTAAACTAGTCCAAGATAGTTTGTGGTGGAATATGATAAGGGGCCGGGTATGTATGACTAGAACTAAAGAGGGAGGACTCATCCAGTCCGAAAGTGGCGGATTCATCGAAATCAAAAAGATCGACGATGTTAGGGCACATGCCAGGAATGGAGTTAGCAGGGACACAAAACGGTTCAGACTTTGACAGGAAAATGCAGAGATGACCGATGTCTTCAGTGTAGACTGCGTTTCCTTCTTCGTCTAGCTTGAAGACCATCGCAGCTTTTGTTTTCATTTTCACGACGCCACTGGATGTGGCCTTCCTGTACCACCTAACCAAGAAAGTCTCATCTGTAGTTGTTGACTCAACCAAGTGTTGGCTTGTGCAACACGAATGCAAAAGCTCCCTTTTGGTCTTGGTGAGCTCGGGAAGGTTCTTGAATCGCAACCTCTGAATCTTGGGTTTCTTCTTGTGTTTGTGGAGATCCCATGATCCAATGAGGTTACCTCCAGATCCGGGAATACGAAACATTCCATCTTTCTGGGAAAACATAACAGGGGAGGAGTAGAAACATTGGTTTTCGATTCTGATGTTGGTCCACTCGGAGTTTCTTTGAGCTGGTCTACATAAGCTCAGCTGAGGTCCTAAGAACTTGACAGCGACAACACAGTCTTCATGCTCAGGAGAAGAGGAGGACATGGCGACGTTGGTGACAACTTGGGTTTGGCAATGAGGCAGAGTCACAAGAGGGGGCAGGGGAATGTGTTTGGGATCTGAATCAGATGCAACCGGGTTGAGATCGTCTTGGAGACGCATTATTCCATCTTCCTTCAAAGTAGCTATCCAGCCATGAGATGCCCCTATCATTACCATTTCCTTCATCAACTCGAGTGGCACTGTCTTATCCAAAGTGGTGAGATCCCCAGTAGCAGTCAAAATGATGAGTTTGCCGAGATCCGCTCCACAAGGTCTAGCGTGGAGGATGGAAAAAGGAGGAGTTTGCACCGAGGAAGTAGTTGAGAAGCCACTACTAGTGAGACTCAGAAGAAGAGATGATCTCACGGTCGCAGGTTTCACAAGGCGGCTGAGACGCAGAGACAACATGAATTAATACGAAATACGATTTCTGTTCTTAATGGGAAGCAAGAAATTATTATTAATTGAGTAATTTGGTTATCTTCTCCATCTAAAAACCCTACATTAATACAGAGGTATCACCGTGCCCACCAAGTCTTTGGATATTTCCTTTTGTGGGGTCTCTTCTCTTCTCCACTAAATAAATCATTAATTTCCAACTTCCAAATTTAAGGCTCAAATAATTTTCTTGTTCAAAATGGTAACTATGTATTGTCTCAAATCAATGCGTGTGCCCGTTTTGCCTATCCGTGTCCCAAAACCCGGCCCGTAAAGGTAGACACGATGCGAAGGCCCAGGCCCAATAAATGTGTTGACGATTCTAAACGTCGGCTCCTGCCTGACTTGTCTTTTTAGTACCCTCTGAAAACTTTGGAGAAATATAACAGATTAATGTGGTCAACACATTAGAAAACGAGAAGTGGGCTTTTATGAACTTGATAACATTCAGTAAAACTGGGCGACCAGAAAATATTTCCATTAGAAAAATGGTTTAAGGGGTAAAGGTTTCTGTTGAATACCACCAAATTGCTTGAAGAATCGTCTGTACCAAGATTCCAAGACAGTGATTTCAATAATCATGAAATCTTCATTAAACGTAAATGTGATACATGATTAAGCTTAAATACATAACAAACTAAACCAAAGATACTAACCAATCTAAACTATAACTAAACCAACTATATACACTCTAATACTCCCTTTCATCTTGGACTTCAAAACCTTAAGTGCAATCCACATAAATTGGAGATTCTTGGGGAATGAGTGACATTGTAATGAGCATCAACATTAAACGCACTCCACTGTCTAACAATTCTCCATCTTCATTAGCATTATACGTCACTGTAAACCATACAAGTGTAAATCGTAATGCTTCATGTCCAAATGTTAAACAAAACTCTCCCTGGCTTTGAGAGCAGATGAGAGCAACAACAATTAAGGCCTCCATCGCAGCCTCAGTTACAACTTCGAGCAGATAGTAGATAAAAATATGCAAGCATAACAACGTAGACTTCTCAAAGATGATTTACAACAACGTAATTAAACTTTGGATGCAAAAAACATTAAACATAATGCCTAAATATGACGGTTGAAAACATTAAACATTAAAACATAATGCCTAAATCTAACGGTTGAAACCAATTAAAAATCGCTGCGACACCTACTCTTCATCATTGTTTTATTACAGGTATATGTCTTTCGGAACTGATGCTAGAAAAGTAAATTAAAGAAAATCGATAAGATAATTTCAAAAATCAATAATTGATAAAAAAAATATATATATATATATAATAAAAATACGAATTATGAAAGTAATTTTATGTGGCTTCTTTTATATCAATCCCTTTTATTCGATTATGAAACACATATAATGCATATGTCAATTATGAAAATGAATGCAATTTTTTGGGAGTATGTAGAACTAAAGCTTGCTCTACTAATAATTAATAAACCATTTGCAGTGCATTGCATCCACAACCTTGACGAATATAGGAGTCAATTTAAAAAGTACAAAGCCCGTGCAAGGAGATTCTCACATGATCCGCATGGATTGTGTGAACCATTGATCTACCCATTTGGTCAACAACCTTGACTTTATATATAGTAGATATATTAAAGATTAAACTTTGTACTGTATTTATACAACAAAGTTAAGCTTGCATCTCTTTTTTATTAATGAGAGAAAATTAATAAATATAAATAGTTCAACATTTAACAAAATATACGATTCTTAAGTTAAAATAACAATATCCCTATCATTTAACAAAATAACATCTAACATACATAAACAAAGAAAAAAAAACAAATTAGTTAAATCTCTTATTTTCACGTACGAAATCTTCATTAAAGAGAAACTTTCCTACTCTCACAAATAGCATATCAAAATATACTTACGATATTAATAAGATTATTTCTTATCAGACCGATTATATGTATCTATAAAAAGGAGCTTAGAACAAACAGTTAGATTTAAGACTAACCACTTCTTATGGTCATTTTTAAAATTAAAGTATAAACTTTGATCTCTATATGTACTATTTTATCTTGAATTGTTTGTGACATTAATTAATTTTAAACGATTTTTCTATGGATAATTAGTATGAATGATAATAAAATGTCATTACTAAGGCGTCAGTTGTATGTTGGCATTTTTTACTAGTAGTAAATTTTGTTTTTTACATTTAGGGTCAGTTTCTTTGGTCGACAAAACGAGGAAAGAGAAACATAACGTCAGTTTTATTGGATGCCTTAAACCGACGTTAACACCTAAGTTAACCGACGTTAAAGTCCGTATTATTTGTAGTGAATGTTGACAACTAGGTGTGTAATAGCGGATACTGACACATTTGGTCTCACAAACAGTTAATGACAATTGAAAATCGCTGCGACACCTACTCTTCATCATTGTTTTATTACAGGTCTATTTCTTTCGGAACTGATGCTAGAAAAGTAAATTAAAGAAAATCGATAAGATAATTTCAAAAATCAATAATTGATAAATAAAAAAAAACATATAATAAAAATACGAATTATGAAAGTAATTTTATGTGACTTCTTTTATATCAATCCATTTTATTCGATTATGAAACACATATAATGCATATGTCAATTATGAAAATGAATGCAATTTTTTGGGAGTATGTGGAACTAAAGCTTGCTCTACTAATAATTAATAAACCATTTGCAGTGCATTGCATCCACAACCTTGACGAATTTAGGAGTCAATTTAAAAAGTACAAAGCCCGTGCAAGGAGATTCTCACATGATCCGCATGGATGGTGTGAACCATTGATCTACCCATTTGGTCAACAACCTTGACTTTATATATAGTAGATATATTAAAGATTAAACTTTGTAATGTATTTATACAACAAAATTAAGCTTGCATTTCTTTTTTATTAATGAGAGTAAATTAATAAATATAAATAGTTCAACATTTAACAAAATATACGATTCTTAAGTTAAAATAACATTATCCCTATCATTTAACAAAATAACATCTAACATACATAAACAAAAAAAAAAGACCAAATTAGTTAAATCTCTTATTTTCACGTACGAAATCTTCATTAAAGAGAAACTTTCTTACTCTCACAAATAGCATATCAAAATATACTTACGATATTAATAAGATTATTTCTTATCAGACCGATTATATGTGTCTATAAAAAAGGAGCTTAGAACAAACAGTTAGATTTAAGACTAACCACTTCTTATGGTCATTTTTAAAATTAAAGTATAAACTTTGATCTCTATATGTACTATTTTATTGTGACATTAATTAATTTTAAACGATTTTTCTCTGGATAATTAGTATGAATGATAATAAAATGTCATTACTAAAGCGTCAGTTGTATGTTGGCATTTTTTACTAGTAGTAAATTTCGTTTTTTACATTTAGGGTCAGTTTTTTTGGTCGACAAAACGAGGAAAGAGAAACATAACGTCAGTTTTATTGGATGCCTTAAACCGACGTTAAAGTCCATATTATTTGTAGTGAATGTTGACAACTAGGTGTGTAATAGCGGATTCTGACACATTTGGTCTCACAAACAGTTAATGAGCTATAATGTCTCCAAAAACCACAATCGTAGCAAAGCAAACTGAAGAAGAAGATACAGCAAACAACAAGTGTGAATAGTACAAGAGAAGAGAGACATGCAACGAAAATTATAACCAAAAACGAGGTTCTACATATTAAAGACATCCCATCTTAAAAGAAGCTTTAAACCTTGCGGACTTGGATGTTATGTGTCGATTGAGATCGCCAGATTGGCTGTGTACCGCTCTGTACGATTGCTATTTCCTCTCCCTTCTTCACCATTCCTTGTTTCTGTTTCACCCAAAGTTAACTCTTTAGCCCCAATAAAACACTAACAAAAGCTAGGGGCAATAAAAATTTACCAGTAATGTAGCCAAAGCATTAGCAAAAGTTTCTTCTGCATCATCTGTGAACTCCATATATATGGGGCATACACCTTGATACAAAGCTAATCTTTGTTGTATTTTTTTCCTACAGAGCAAAACCTCTACTGTGAGTTCCTACGACAAAATACATTGTTCTAAAAGAATAAACATGAAATACTTACTCATTTGTGAAGGCATAGATTGTGCCGGAAGGACGATAGTGACTTAACAATATGGCCATGAAACCGGTTCTGGTGAAGACAACAGTTGAAGTTCCAAGTGTGTTTGACATCATGGTTGCATGGTATGCAAACATCTCACTCATATGGTTCTGTAGTAGCAAAAAAATGTTCTTGTTATTTTGGATTAGATAACAAATAGACTCAATGGTGCAGAGTTTCAAGACAAGGAAATCAGGCGTGGCTTACCTTGAAGGCTTGACCAAGATTAGGTGGCATTTCACCGCTAGTAATGGTTGCTTCTGTTCGCAATGCAACAGTGTGCATCACTCCAGCAGCTTTCAATGGGAACCTGATATCAAGTAAAGTTGAGATTCATGCATATAATAAACATTCAATGCCATTATAAGCTAAATCAATAGAGTACATGAAAAGATACTGCCACTTACTTTCCGTGAGCAGTTTCTCCTGAAAGCATTACCGCATCAGCACCTTCTCTAACAGCGATAGCAATGTCTGAGACCTCTGCCCGGGTTGGAGTTGGATGAACTATCATACTCTCAAGCATGTTAGTCGCAACAATAACAGCTTTTCCCATACTACGGCACAGGTTAATGATCTCCTCCTGTATAACAAATTAAAATCAAGAGTTTCAACTTCAACAAGTTCTAAATCTCCTTCTCTGGGTTATCTTAAAAATGAGAGGCAAGTACTAACCTGAAGAATGGGGACTTCTTCAATTGGAAGCTCTGCACCAAGATCACCTCTTGCAACCATTGCCTGTAAGACATACACAAATCTAATTAGACAATCACATGCACAAGAGCCATTCCAACCATATGATATATTTATTGTTTCACAAAACAACATCCAATCAGTTGCTCTCACATAAGGAGATTACATACTGTAAGACATATAAAAGTCAGAAGAACAAAATAGACAAGGTTGACAGAAAAAATCACCCCATCTGATGCTGTGATAATGGAGTGCAAGTTAGGTATGGAGTCTGCACTCTCAATTTTCACTATCACGTGTATATCAGCACCACTATCTGCAAATATTTGTAACAAACAATCTCAAGGTTAGACCAAAAAGGAAATATCATAGGCAAATCATTCACTTAGGATGGAATAGGTTCCAAGTATTTACTTTGAAGGTATTTCTTCAACTCGTGTACAACTTGAGCATCTTTGACAAAGGAAACTGCATAAAAGTCAACTTTGTTCTCCACTCCAAATTTAATATCCTCCCAGTCCTTCTCTGCGGCAAGAAAATAATTACAAAAAATAAGCATCAGAGTAAGATCTTTCAGACTTAAATATGCAACACTTCAACCAAAGCAACAAGAAAAAGTGAAAAAGAGGGTAAACAGAAAATTCGAACCAGTGATTGAAGGTAAAGTTGCACTCTTTCCTCGGACATTCAGGTGTCTCCTTGACTTAAGTTCTCCACCATCAACAACTTCACATTTGACAGAGTCTTTGGTCTTTGACTTCACCATAAACGACATCATACCACCTACAACATAGTAAAAGCGCCATCAATATATTGGAAAAGACTAAAGCAGATGTAAAACCCTTGTACACCAAATAATAAGATGTACATACCATCAACAAGAAGCATGTCACCCGCTTCCACGTCATTAACGAAATCATCATAGTTAACACTGACACAACTTGGTGTGCTGACTCCTCTCTCAATTGTAAAGGTAAACTCTTGACCAGGATCTAACATAATTGGCTGAGGTAAATCTCCACTCCTAACTTCCGGACCCTATGAACAATGAAACTAATCGTCAAAGGCGATACATGGACATAGAGACTCTCAAGTAAATAGATAAATAGGAAACAAAAACAAACCTTGGTGTCAAGCATGATAGCAATAGTGTTGTCTTTAGTTTGTGCATTGTATTCTTTAACCAAATCAATAACCTTCTTATGTGAAGCATGATCTCCATGAGACATATTCATCCTAGCAACATTCATCCCAGCTTCAGCCAATTTCCATATCATTTCTCGTGTGTTGGTCGACGGACCAACGGTGCAAACAATCTTTGTCTTCCTCCTCACTGTCGGCTTCGACCACATCCCTACCGATGTATCACCAAACTGCTGCATTTCCAACAACCTCTCAAGCTGCTCCTCTCTCTAATCCACATTGTAAGACAACAAATTTATCATCAGCTCACATAAAGACAAAAGAAATTCAATTTTACAGATTGAAACAGTTACATAACGCATCAAATTGAAATGCTATCTCAATTACTACAAAACTCAAAACCCAGAAATAAAAAACGCAGCTTCAATACAGAACATAAGCTTACACATACGTTAGGCACATCTTCAGGAGAAACAGGAATGACTTCAGTCTCAACACGAGCGGATCTCACAGTAGTATCAACCACTCTTCTGCTTCTTACAGAGACTCTTCCACTTCTCTTTGCTTCGTTGCCAAGAACCTTCACTGCAAAACTCGCTGGTTTCAATAGCTTCTCGGATCTTGTAGACACAGATCCACCGTTGGGAGATAACATCGAGCCTTGAATTGACCTGGTAGCAACCACTTGAGCCATTTCTGATTTTGAAGAGAAGGAATTCGAGAAGTGAGAAGTTGCAAAGGAATGAGAAGAGAGAGGTCGAAAGCTGAGACAGAGTAGTGAAGGATTTGGTTCTTTTCGGCGGAACTTACGAAGGCGGAGAAGAAGTGCTTAGTTCGTATCGAAGAAGCATGACAAATCATTAAGTAGTTGGAAAATTAAATTAATTTTTAGAAAAAAACAAAATAAGACACAACCCAAAACGACGGCGTTTAAACTCGTACTTTTGGACCAATTTATAAGCCCATTTAGACCATGTGGGCCAAATCTCGGTGTTTTAGTTTGACTTGTAACTTTTGAGGATTGCGAAATGGCGGGAAACTGTCTGGAGCTATTCGCGCTCACAAGAGCCCTAATCACTTGAGATTAGTGATGATACAGAGAAGCTGAGCCTTTTCGAATTCTGATTTCTCGAAGTTTACGTTTTGATTCGCTAAAAATCTCTTCTTAATTTCATTGAGATTTTTTATTTCATTTTTGTATTCCGCGGAAGAAAATGGATGTGGAGGAGAGAATCTCAACGAAGAAGAAGATAGATTTGGAAGGATTATCAGTAATCTGCAGCGATCTGGGTCTTCCCGAGGAAGACGAAGACAGAAGAAGAATTGGGTACTCGAAAAGCGAGTACTGTCTCGACAATTTGAAAGATTTACTGAGATTTCTGAGACGCGACGATCCTGAGAGCAGAGAAGTTTTCAAACAAGTCTGTGCGTGGAATATAGTCTCTAAAGATTTGATTCCGATCATTGAGCATTACCAAGATGAACATAACTTAGTTTTAAATGCAGGTACTGAGTTTGCTCTGTTGCCCTTAAATAAAAGTGTGATGCTTTGTAATTTTTCTGATGAGATTGTGATCTGTTTTTGTTCAGTTAAAGTGTTGGTGTTTCTTACAATGCCTATAGAGCCTTCTTCAGATGATATTCCTCAGCAGTTAGAGTATCTATGGGGATTGAAATCTGCAATTACTTTTAGTAATATTGTTGCAGTGATTGTGTCTTTGCTTGAAGCTCCTCTTGAGAACTTAGAATTGTAAGTTCGAAACTCATTGTTGTGTTAAGTAATGCAAAACGATTTTTTCTTTCTTACTGATATTATTTATGCTTTACAGAGATGTATTCAATGAGGAAGATTGGAAATTGGTTCAGCTTGTGCTTACTTTATTCAGGAATTTACTTGCTATTCATGATGTATCTCCGATTCAGAAAGCTGGAGAGTCTACTTGTTACTTTTTGTCGTTGAGGGATCAGTTTCTCGAAGTTCTGTCTCGTGAGAATGTGATGGATATAGTTCTTGTGATAACTCAGACTATTGAGGGTTTCAATAGTTTGTTGAGGCATGACAACTTACTTCTGCTTGAGATTTATCATTATATTCTCTTGGGTCAAGACATGGAGCTCGTTGCAAAGGCTCCTGAGAAGGTTAATGATTCAACTGGATCAATATGATTCCTGAGATTGTTGGTATTGATGCTGACGTCGATCATCATGTTTTGTTTTGCAGTTGGATCAGGGGAAACAAGCTTCTGTAGATAGTTTGAAGACATTAATGAAGGAGGAGGAAGTTAAAAGAAAGCTTGCAAGACTCAATAATATGAATCAGCGTCATTCACAATTTGGTGGGACATTCACCCGGGTTACCATGGTATTGTTTCTCGCAATGATGCTTAAAATTTTAGGTTTATGTAAATAGTTATGTAACTTGAATGAGATTTTTGATAGGATGGCACTAAAGCTGTACTAAAGGGAATACCTTCTACTACGGAAAGCACAATGCTTAAGCCTCAGCAAGGTCGTGGAGCCACCGAAAAGATTGTCTGGGAACATGGACCAATGTCTGTGACAAATGACAAAGTTTTGAAGTTGCTGCATGATTTCATCAATCAGTTTATGTCAGGCGGATATAATGGTAGATGACACAATATAACAACCTCTTTTGTTTATACTTGGTTTTAAGTATCCTGATGCTGATGCTGATGCCAGCGTACCATATCTCTTAGTTCTGATGCAGTCATTATGTGAAGATATTGAAAAGGAGCATCCCTCCATTCAAAATAGCGACATTGTTACTTTCTTCCAAGTTGCTCAGTCCATCACCTCTTTTCAGTTTCACAAGTCTTCGGCTTCTAGTGTGAGTAATTGAGCTACTTTGGTTTTGTCTCTCATTGGTCTAAGTTGCTATGCATTTATTTTTCCTTCATTTCGACAAGGCTGAATCTCGGTAATTTTATGATTGTCTGGCTTTTTTTTCAGCCAGCAATAGAAACAGAGGAAACCTCTGAACTCACTACCAACCAGAAGGCTGGAGTAAACTTTTCCAAGAGTGACATTTGTGCGCCGATTGCAGCAACAATTAACGACAGAATGTTTTTGCTTGTCATTTCAAAATGGCGCTGTGCATTTGATGGTCTGAAAGAAACTAAAGATTTTAAGTTTCTATCTGCAGCAAGCTCTCTTGTGAAAACCATGGTATGCAATATGCATGCTTTAATCTCTTACTGGCTAGTTCCCTAAGACTGTTCTTCTGCCGCCTATTTGCTTTTTAAATGGTTTTTGTAGCTCATCTTTTTCTTTAGACATATGCAAGTATCATTGGTTTATGAGATGGAGAAATGGAGAAATGATAGTCATTTCCTTCTGCATTTTATCCAGAAACTAGTATACTCATGGTGTTCATTGTTCACGTGGTTTTTCCAATGCAGCTTTGCTTACTAGATCTGGTGATCAAATTGCTACCTGAAGACTCTAAGGAAGCTTTTACTGTCCGCATCTTGCTGTATAAGTTGTTTTATGACCAGACTGATCAAGGGATGTGTCAGTTCATCCTGAATCTGGTGAGAAGTTTTGACACGCACAAGCAACCTAAGAGGTTGGCCTCTGCTTCTGTTTCTTATAATTCCAGAATTTTGCTGTCATGTAGTATCTTGCAATATGTGATACATATAATTTGTGTAAACCTGTATATGCTTGTTAGACTTGTTAAATGTTCAGTTGAAAAGCTCATTTTAATGTTTTTCTAGTATGATTGTACTTGACAGTTACCTAACTTCGTAAATTAACTTGCTTGTGGTTGCTTTGTTTTTTGCCAGTGAGCTTGGAGATCTGGTGGAAAGCATCCATATAATTGTAGGCCTTATGGAAAACCTTCAAGGGCGTGGAACTTTGAGGGTATGTAACTGGTTAGATATGAAACTCCGATTGGATGATATACAAAGCTTAGTAACATGTGTAAAGTGTTACTAATGCAATATTTCAACCAAATGTCTGTTTCATGCCACAGGTTTCAAAAAAATCAAGGAAAGCAAGAAAGAAAAAACCCAAGGGAAATAAGGAGGCCACAGTGCATAAACTGTCTGAAAATCATCCAAGTACTTCAAACGAAGCTAGCACAGCAAAAAGCATACCGATGGTTGATTCAACAGTTTCAACAGAGGATGGACCAATGGATGTGCCTCCCAATAAACCAGAGGCATCGAACCTAGAGACTGAAACTGATGAAACTCAACAAATGCACAGCCCGAAGTCAAATAATGTGGTTGATGATCTGTCTAGCGGCAGTGATGATTCTTCTGATGGCGAAGAGCAAACTGCAACAGATGAAGTTGATTTTAAGGTTTCCACATTTATTTCTGCTTTTGCCAGCAACAGCATTATTCAAAACCTATGCTGGTTGCTTAAGTTTTACAAAAGCAATCCAAAACAGACGAATCACCACGTAATAAGCATTTTACGAAGGATTACAGAAGACTTGGAGCTCGCTCCCATGTTGTATCAGGTTAGGGTTTAAATAATCTCCCAGATTGATACATTTATTTCTTATTGTTTTGCATCTTCCTTAATACATAATTGGGTTAATTTTGCAGCTGTCACTTCTAATAACATTCCATAAGATCCTTGATGAGCAGAAAGTTTGTCCCTGCAAAGACTATGAGAACATAGTTACCTTCCTGACAGATCTGGTTAGAAATATGTTGAAGAAAATGAAGTCACAGCCTCTTCTCTTTGTGGAAATTCTCTTCTCAAAGACTCGCAAAGAATGCCATTACATAAATGCTGAATATATGTTGCATGAGCTTGGCCATCTAAGAAAACAAATGGGTAATCAAGAAAAGTTCTCAGGAACTGAGGAATTTGGTACATCATCAGACAAAGGATGGGCTCACAGAAGCTTAGCAGATGCTCTAGGTGATGATGAAGCTGATGTCGTAATTTCTTATGATCAAGGATTTCAAAAGTAAGAAATGGTTTCACTTGATAGAATAGAATCTCCCCTTTATGATACTTGTGTTTATACCTTATGTCAGCTGGAGATACTTTTCATTTTTATTTGCTAACGCTTGTGACTTTTTCATGCTGCAGTGAGGATGATGACATGGTGGAAGATAAATCTGCAGGACCATCTAAAAGAAAGCGAAGACTTGTTCTTGATGGTGATATGGATATAAAAATTAAAGACCTATATGACAGGTATGTTTTGTTTGATGCGCGAAGTAGTTGGTGAAGGAAATATAACACAATTCATTCTCTATAAAGTGCACTATTTCTTAATTTAGTAGTATAAGCATTGATTTTATGAGCATTGGAAGTTGTAAACTCCAGATTGCTGCATATGAGCTATGATATGCTATAGTTTGGTTCAATTGGTTGCTTATAATGAATATTTTTTTGTAGGTACAAAGATGATAAAAATTGCAGCCGGCTTATTGCTGAAAATTTGGTTCCTGATGGTGGAATTTCTGCTGCACAAGTAACCAACAAGCTTAAACAGCTAGGTCTAGAAACAAGGAAAAGGCTTCGGCGTGGAGGTACTGATCACCTGGATGCAACATCGTTAGCACAACCTTCGTGAGTGTCTCTTAGAGTTTACAGAATTTCCAAACTTCACTCATTTAGTTTTGGATTTTAACGGCTCTCCTCTACTGCTTTTGAAACAGAAACACCAGAAAGAGAGTGAGCTCCTTTAGCAAAGAACAAGAAACGCTTATTAAGGAATTATACAAGAAGTGAGTGTCAAATTTCATCTCCTTTTCTTCTGTGCACGAGTTTTATTGACTCCATTGTTTTTCTACTGTTGTGTATGTGCAGGTTCAAGGACGAAAAGCGCTGTTGTTATTTGATTGCCAGTGAATTGGGCTCTGAAAATACATATACTACTGCCCAGGTTTCACGTAAATTAAAGCAACTTGGTCTCCGTCTTCCCCGTGGTAAGAAGTCTGAAGCTGGCATGATGCTGAAAGATGACCATGATGATTCTTCAGCAGATGAATCCGAGGATGAAACATTACTAGCCTTCAAGAACAGGTAACTAAATATTTATAACAAGATCAAACTTGGTTTCTTGAACTATGTGAATTGATGCTTGAGAGCTGTCTTCTTCTGCAGGAAGAGCAGGAAAAATCAGAAGAACAAGCAGCAAACAGGATCAATCAATGAGATCACTCCAGGAGGTTCTGAAGACAACACAGAAAGGTAAAACTCTCCACTCATTTTGACTTCTCATCGGGTCTATAGACAAGATTAACTCAGAACTAAAACGAACTTCTGAGCTAGATCTCACTAGTAAGTCTCATAAATGTCACACTTTTTGTAATTAGGAATGAAACTAGTCTGCATGAGCCTACCGCTGGGGAAGAAGAGGACAATGATCAAAGCTACATCACCAGGGAAAGTAGACAATCTGAAACAGACGTTCACATCAGCGACAATGGTCCTTCAACTTCATTGCCAGAAGATCCAAACCTTTCATCAGATAATGAACTAGAGGATGACGAGTTAGCAGATTGGGGTGATGACTCTGCAGCTGGTGGTGCCTCCCTCACTCAAAGCCCGCTTAGTAGAAGGAAACTGAAGATGGTACTTGATAAGGACGATGAGGATGATTGAAGATAACAAGACTTATATGATTATATCCATATCTTTGTTATATAAATGCAAGGTATCTCACAATAATAAAAAAATCCAGAAATTCAACTTTCATGTTACATTTAGTAATATACTGTAATTCATTGGAAAATAGTTGGTGTTTTAGTCTTTGTTTTGTCATATTGTTGCTCTATGTTTTGACTTGTTATCAATTCTGGAAACTCTTTTATCGAGCTTTTAAGAAGCAAGCTCTTAGTTGTTCATTTCTTTACAAATCCAACGCAAGTTAATGTGTTTTGCTTGATAGCCACGTTTTCTTCATAAATAATCATAACTTGAAATTATTATTTTAAAATATACGTTGGCTTCATGATTCTCTGTTTTTGGGCTTCTTTCCTCTGTATTTGTTCACTGTCTAGATAAAACCTTATTGTCAGAATTGTGATTTGATTGTTGGCACACACCGATCTTAATTTTAAGTATAGTTGAACGAGTATATGAGAACATGCAGTAATTCTAGTTTATTAATTTCTTGATTGTTTGTGGCTAAATAAACCTTACCTTGGATACACTCGATTTTTCCTAATTGAAAACAGTGTTTGAAATTTTCTGATGGATTGGTGTTCTTTGACTTCAAATAGGTGTCAGCAGGACCGCTCCTAAGCTTTTTGTGGCCTAAAACATAGTAAAATAATATAATGTTTTATATAAAAATTAACGTAATTTTTTTTATCATTTAAATACTAAAATATATATAGAAAATTTCAGTTTTGTTTGAAGAAATAAGAACATAATAATAAGGCTTATTTTGCCAAGTTAAATAAAATATTTAGAGATTTTATTGGTTAAAAAAAAAGATTAATTAAAGTAAAACTTAAGACGAAAAAAAAAAATTAAAGTAAAACTTAATAAACGAGAACTGACAAAAAAAATGGGAAAAAAGAGTAACAAAAATTGTATTACCAAAGATTCGAACTCTTTAACTAATTACAACTAGGAGGTACATCATAACCAAGAGACTAAAGTGAACTTATCAAACGTGTGGCCTAACGTTTAGTATATATTTTCCATTAGGTGGCCTAAAGCAGATGCTTTAGGGCCTGGATGTCAGTTAGTTTATGATCTCAATATGTGGTTTATTTTGTTTGAATTAACTTGTGCAGCAAGTTTATAGGAATCTGAATTCTTTCTTATTGAACAAAAAATCAAGTTTGATGGACATGGAAGACACCTCGAAGGAATTTCTTAGGAGATCAGCTAAATCCCTAAGCAAAAGTGGACATTGGATAGATGAAATTGGGTTTCCACATCAAATTGATCTAGACAAATATATCAAGTTCAAGTGTCTAGCAGCTTCACTACCTTCTCTCCACTTGCGAATCGTTCAGATGTGATGCGGTTATTGAGGATCTAAGGGAACAGAAGTCCGTCAAGAGTCTCATATATTTTGGGGGTTGCGAAAGTTTCACGGTAAAGTTAATTCTGCTTATTTACCATAAAGTTAATTATGCTTATTTTGGGGGTTGTGAAAGCTTCGTTTTGTTTAGATTATGTTGAGCGGTAAGTGCACCTATGAACTATAAGCGATGAAAGGAATGCTTCAATTGGGATTTAGTAGACCATGAAATAATCCTCTCACCGACTTTCTAGTTGGTGGCATTGGCATTTTCTATATATTTATATTTGTTAAGCTTTTCATTCACTATCTTTCTTTAACCTCTTTAAATTAATAAAATGTCTTGTTAATAAATTTAGTTTAGTAAAATTTTAGATTTAAGAAAAATAAATCTTAAACTCTAAGACTTTGATTACAAAATAAAAAATCAAAGACTTTCTATTGTAAGGTGCTTGAACTTTGATTACAAAATAAAAAAAAAAGATTTTGATTAATCAAATAAATGAGTTGGCTTTACTATTCATTAAGACAACTATGTTTAAAAAATTCGATTATGTGAATTTCACGAACGGTTTTGCCGGCAAAAATCTAAATAGAGGTATATTTAAAGAATATAATTTTATTTTATTTTCCTCAATTTTTGCTTACAAAATACTCATAAAATTAAAAAAAACTGTTGTATAAAGTTTTAGTATAACTTTTATAGATTATTATTATTTGTGATTATGCAAAAAAAATAGAAGGCATAAATATTTTATTTGCGTAAGACAATGGACCGGTCCTGCAGATATGTTAAACTCTTTGAATACATATAGTCCACATTCTTCTTTGAATACTTTTGCTGAGTGGGTCTAAATTGTATAGAACCTTATCAAACAATTACTTTGAATTGAATCTCCCATCGTGTCATAGTAGAAAATAATAATTGTGTATGTATATAGTTGGTTAGAGATATACTTACAATGCAAAGGTTTAGTAATTCACTAGACGAAGTCGAAAATGCAACGAATACGTTCTTAGTATATTTGATTGTGGTCAAGCTAATAACCACCTTTTCGGTGGGTTTTTTGAAAAGCTGTTTTTGTTTTTTGGTTACAATTATAAAAAGCTGTCTATACTATCTGCTTTTATTTAGTGTTTTTTCATATGGCGTGTGAATAAAAAGGGAAAGATTAAATTTACTGGACACAAATGAAAATCTTTATTGCGATCTAAATCATTTATCTTACAAAAAAAGACTAAATATTCCATCTTTGACTGTAATGATTCAAACTTCAGTCTCTCTTTTTTATTCATTATCAGTCTTTATTTTTTTCTTCAAAATTGGTCCTTCTCCTAAGTGTGGATCCAAGTTTGCAACAATAATGTCCATGTACACATTTGATAGATTAAGGTTTATAATATCGTCATTTAAATGGAACAATTACACTGTTTGAAACCGGAGTTGGTTTTGTCCGATTTGGTGTATGTGGATTGGAATCTAAAGAGATTTGTATGGGCCTAAATCCAAAATAACCTATTAGACATTGTCTTGTAAAATTGAATATCTTCTGTTTTTTCTTTTCGCTATTAAATATCTTTAAAAAAAAAAAAAAATTGGTTGTTGTAGAAACCATGCATAATTAATAAACGTATCTAAAAGTAGGGAGATATTTATGTCTCGAGGTTATTAATTATTATACCTTGTGTTAACAAAAGACGACCAACAACAAACATTCCCTTGGAGATTTGAGAGATTCATATCATTAAATGCACTTCTCAATATACGGAGTATTACTAATTAAAACCTTATTTCGAGTTCTCTCAAACGTAACCCATGCAAAAATGGCCCCAGAGATAAGACTTTGATGAGTCTCCACGTCACTTTCTGATTTCGGCTTTTGTCCCCTAATCTTTCGACAACATTCGTCTCGCACCCCGACATTTCCCGGGACCTCTGTCTCTCCCCCTCTCTTTCTCCTCTCCTCTCCCATTTCTCAACTTTTTTCCTTATTCACGAAATAGACTTTTTTTATTTTAGTTTTCTTTTCTCCCATTTGTAACTCGTGGTCCTTCTTCATTTGTATTAATGCTCTGGAAATTTTCTTCTTAAAACGTTATACAGCTATTTTTGCTTTTTCCTATACATATTCGTTTCATAGTTGTGTTTTCTTTGTCTATCAAAACAATTAGTTCCATGAGATATGTGTCAATACTTAACATGCATCGTCTTTTTCTGATTTGTGGATAACTCTCTAAACAAATTAAAATAATCATGCTCTAGGAGAGGAGATAACGTCATTCATATCATGATCTTCCTAATTAAAATATAATTATGTTGCCACCGGGAATATAATTAAAATAACCCTATATTCGAAAAGAAAAGAGAAAACAAAAACTAAAAAAAAAAAGGAAAGGAGTGAAGGCAACAGCACATAATGAGAGGTTAGTATGGGCTCACAAACTCTTATGTTTCTTTTCTTTTCTTTTTTCCCTTTCCAATTATTAATATCTATTGTTTCTTACCAAACTAACCACATATATATTTATATATTACCGTTATTAAATTAAAATAAAATTATGTGTATATGTCCCTCTCTATATATAAACACTGAAACATATGTTCCCAATTCAAAAAATTGTTTTGTCTCAAACAAATTTCTCTGCACACACTCAACAACATATCCCATAACAAAAAAAAGCTATTAAAAAAAAAGAGAAGCAGCCATGGAAGAAGGTAAGCAAGAAGCTTCAATGCCACTAGTTCCAATTGACAGCTTCTCTTACAGTTGGTTAGTTAACTTTCCTTCTTTAGAAGCTACCATTGATGATCATCATCAAACATACGAAGATTCATCTTCTTCTTCTTCCTTCATTGAGATGGATCCAAGATTGCCTCCTTCTAGAAGATTCTTCATCAAAACATCTCATGAAAGTAGCTTCAAGTTCGATAACTTCGTCTCTTTCTCCGACGAAGATCACTCTTTAGTTCACGCCGACGAGCTCTTCCGTGACGGCTACGTTATGCCTTATCGATTAAAGCCCACGTCCGCGGCTACCGAGGAAGAATCTGAGCCGTTGGATACAACAACATCGGAGAAGATTGATACACGTGGCCTTAACAGCAAGCCTTCTCCTACTTCTTCAAGAAAGCTGAGGAGAGTGTCCAAATGGGTTTTGCTGAAGTATCTTGATTTCTTGACGCCATTGTGTAAGAGATTAAGGAGATGTAGATCCGCTGTAACAACGGGAAGTATCGGTATGGATTCGAGGATCCGTGTAACGACTTCGTGTAGGAGCAGAGTTTATTCTGATGAAATGACGTCGTCGCCAAGAATAAGTGTTGCTGATGATTATTATTGGAGAAGGTCTTGTGACTCTGAGAGCTCTATATACGAAGCCGTTCTTCATTGCAAGAAATCATTCGGTACGAAATAGATAATATACTTAACATTTTCTATTTAGTTTATAAATTGTTTATGATTATTTGTTAATCTGTTTTTATGTTAATTTTAACAGAGAAATAAGAAGAATAATCCATGGAAGAGGAGCAGTTAGAAGTAGAGATGGAGAATATTAAGCTTGAGAGAATAAGCAAATTGCATTAACACGTTACACATGGAGTGGGAGAGAAAGAGAGGGAGCAACTTGTGATGTGTCTTTTTGTTGATTCTCTCTCTTGAATTAAAGAGATTGATGTGAATGATCCATGTGAATGTGTCATCTGATGTGGATCAAGAATGTTTTTGTTTTTTTACATGAGTGGGCACATTTATAGAAATATATATGGGGCTGCAAGCAGAATCAAGAAAATATTTTCAGATTTTCTTGGCTATTTTTTTTTCTCCATATGTGTATATTCCAATCATGTAAGTTAAATAGTTTCTTTTTATATATGGGGTAAAAACTATAAGTGCCTACCCATGTTTACTTTTAATTTCTGGTCCAATTGTGTTTGAATATTCTTACTTTTTGTGCATATTTTGTCTTTTCTTGTCTTAGAGATCATACGGAGATGTCATCATGCATGATTGAACTCTTTTGTATCATAATTGTCAGTCAAATAATTAAATCGAGCTAAAAAGAAGGAAACCAAATATGATTCACCACATCAATATAGCATTTTGGTACAAAATATATTATAAGTAGGTGGATTTCGTGATCTACATATTCTTTCGTTTTGTATCATTGTGTTTGTCCTGAAGCTTCAGCATTTTCTGTAGGATTAGTTAAAATACCGACAATCTACAATCTATCACATGTATAAATATGCCATATGATATAGAAATGTGTATATCTATAATATAATATTTATAAATTAAAAAAGTGGGAATATTTAGAAATATATGACATAGAATTTTAATCCTTCTAATTAGAAAAATTGCAGTTATCCTTTACCATTGGGTTAAGTACAAAAATGAAGAATCTTGACGCTAAGATCTAGGGTTCAAAACTTAGTCTATCCAAAAAGTATTACAAAATTCAGGAGTGCATCACGGTTACGTCTCGTATAGACGTATAATGCGGATTAATCCAAACGTAAATGCATTACTGAACATTTGATCTTTGTATATATTTGAAATAATCATATGAGCTGTTTACTAGTAATTTACTTTTGAATATTTGAAATCTTTAAATTCTATATCTTAATTTGATCGCCTACAACCATGGTTTATCAGTTCTAAAGTTTTAATAGTTACTTTCCATTAATATAAAACAGAAACCAAATGAGACATGATATGTATCATTTTTGCTGTCAAGACATATATCTATCATCATCATATATATGTTTTTCTGGTTGGCAACTATCAATATATGTCTATTGTCTATTAATCCATGTTGATTTATATAAGATCAAAGATTACACATTGCTTAATTCCGTGTTCTTTTTTTCTTTTGGCAACAAACACACTTTATTAAAATGCTTCAAGACGTGTTGGCAAACCAAAAACGTGTATAAGAAATCAACAAAAGAGAAAACACACTTAGCAAATAAATCGCCTAACCTATACAAGACCCATACACTAACTTAAACTCCGAGAAATTCGGTGTACTAATCACATTGCTTTTGCATTTTCATTTTCATTATAAGATCATATGGTAGATTTTTTTTTTTTCACAGATCATATGGTAGATACATATATCTATCGCTGTATCACATTATAGCTAAAGCTGCATAAATGTAGTCTATAATGCGGAAGGGGACAACCCTATGGTTTTCATGTAAGCGGAATGTATAAGAAAGTGCATTAAGTTCGAATATATAGAGTTATAGACTAAGGACCAATTTAAAGTAATTCACTTTTAGTAAAACAAAATTGCCCATATCTTTGCAGCAACTTTGTAGCAGAAGATTTGCCATTTATATATAAAGGAATTAAATATTAAATAGACCCTATAACATTAGAGACAAGATGGATTCCAAACCAAAAAAATATATTCTTAAAAAGATATTCTAATGCTTAAAATTATTGTAGCAAAGGACATATTCACCCAAAAAGACAGGCAAAAAGATTTGCCTAGGCATCATTTTTCCTCTTCTGTAAATTTATAGGTTCAAGAAAATTTTGGGGGTACATGCACAGATAAATTTCATTGGTTACATTGCATCTAGATCCAAATCTTACAACCAAACTATAGTCAAAATATTAAACATTCAATTATTATTTATTTGGCTTGTAAAGTGAGATAATTGGTGTGGAACGCTAGAAAAAAGCCAGAATTACCTGCATGTAGGACCCTAATCCCTGAATTGAAAATTATCACTAGGAGTTACCAAATAGCTAGAGGAAAAAGTCAAAATTTTCTGAATAAATTCGTTCTCAACTAATTATCAAGCATATGTATATAGGAATTAAGAACGAGTGCATTCGAGAAAAAAATGGCAAATTTTAAAACCAAAAAATGACAACACCTAAAACAAAAATTGACTCAAATTAAAATAATTAATTTTATTTGTTTTTGCTTTTGTTTCTTCCATTTTTTTTGTTTGAAGTCATTTGACCAATGCTTATTTTACATAAATCAGCTAGAGACATTAGAATTTGTTGGAAAACCTAATTTGGCATTCTAAAGCTATATGTGAACAAGATAAGGGGAAGGGGAAACAAAAATATCTTTCTTGTTAATGTAAACCACACACTATAGTGGAGACAAATTCAAACTCAAGATGTTCTAAACATCACCTAGGATCTCTTATCCCTATACCGAATATAACCGACAAAATGCAAATAGAGAAATTAGGCAACAAAACCAAAGCTTAATACGGATAAGCCGCTTGTGTAGTGTGACACACACAAAACTTTGAAAAACGAGAGAAAAATAATTGGGTAAACGAAGAGGAAGAAACTGTAATCTCACGTGCTGGTGAGACAAAACAAGGAGACATATAGACAAGATATGTTCCGAGAAGATCCAAAGCATTCCTCGTGACACTGTTCCTATCTCCTATCCTCATTTCTTTTCATCTTCTTTCTTATTTCATCTTCGTCTTCTTCTTCTTGGGGGACCAAAAACACTTGAACATATTATATGGTCATTTTTCTTTTGTCATAATCTATTGAGAGAGAGAGATATACTAGATTCATGTATTTATGTTTTCGGTATCCGTCGTCAATTTCAACGCTTGATTTGTTCATATAGAGAAGAAGTTTGTGGATTTTCTTTACGTGTGTATGGGATTCTTGATTTGATTATCACAAATGATTTTAAGAAATACGACTTTTCCAACTGTTCACAATAGATAGTCATACACAAGGACGAATAAATCAATTGAATTATCTACGTGGAAGATCAATGTTGTACTCTTTTTACAAATTTTAAATCAGATAATATAATGACTATGAAATCATACGAAACAATTCACAATACAATTTTAGATAATTAAGGTCTTGCATGTGTCTAAGTTAGGAGATAATTACAACAACAACAACAAAAATTCATAAACGATCAAACTGTGATCTAGAGAGATAACTCGTTGCTAATGAATGTGAAGAAACCAATAATTTGATATGGAGAGAGTTTAGTATTTTTAGAATACATTGGACTTGGGTCGACAGCGTTAGATCACATTTTGACCGGTCAGAAAATAAAATCTAAAGATTTGATTGGTTATTATATCAACTCTTTTGAAATAAAAAAATCGTGGTGAAATCCATTTATCTATCTCTTCGAACGTACCATAGATCCGAACAAAAACAAATATAGTCCTTATCGAACTCAGAACAATTGTCTGACTCTTCCAAAGGCTGGCTCATGGTTCAACCGATTTAGCTTCCAACTTGTCCCTTAAGTTGCATTCGTGTCTAAATCAAAGTTGGACGATCCGAGAGATGTATATTTGCACGTAACGTATTTGGTGTATACTTGTACTGTTTATCGGCCTTATGCCAACATGCATGATTCCTACACGTCACCACTACTAACTTTCATATTATAAAACAGAAATGGAAGAGAACAAAATGATTGAAGAAGTAAAACCTTTTGATTTCATAATAGAGAGTTGAACCAGCTTCGAAGCAGACGTTATTGGTCGTGGTATGGTACATTACGAGAAGGAACATCACAGCTAATCAAGTCCCAGACTAGACCAACTAATATTATATATCTCAAACCAACATTTTTTTTTTCTTGCAAAATAATCAGACAAAAAGTAACATCTATAACACTAGCCATACTTCAAAAATACTAGCCACACGTCGTCCGAATCATTAAGTATATAACTTTCCATACAATATACAGTAAATATTAAACACTACAGTAGGATATTCTTAACTCGGATATCTTATAGATTGGAACTAATCCAGAAACTTGTAGCCAAGAAATAAATACTATAGTCGTCAAGAATACATCTTATAAATTTTGACCGATGTTGAATTCTAGACTTCAATCACTTAGATCTTTAACATATCTTTGGACAGAGCAGCAACAAAAACTCAATTTGAAATCTCAGAAGGAACCAAATCTATGTGTTGTTATAATTATATGCCAATAAATCCCGACAAGGAAACACTAGAACTAGCTAGATCATGATTAACCAAGTCATTGTACTAGAAAAAGTAATTAATTGCTGACCAATTTTTTTTCTTTCTTATTTTGTAAAATATGAAATTTCCAAAAAAATGATGTAAGGGTTATGTTGCTTCAAGTCATAATTTACTAAATATTTGGCCGGAAAGATTGATTAGATTCACAAAATAAGCCAACGGAAACCATTATCTTAATTTAATGCCTTTTGTCGGGCGAGAATCAATTCGTTAACTTGTCATATTATTCGATTAAGCAACTCATGTATATGTGTTCTCACAAATTTACGTGATTTTTGTATATATGTTTATAATAATATATTATTAATGTGCAAAAAAATGTAGACCAAGGGAATCGTTTGAAAAGAGATGTGGATAAGATATTAATTAGTTTTGGCATATATTCTCCATGACAAAATTACATAATTTCCCTCATTTTCTCCTGGCTTTTCTTGTAATCCGAGCATCATCTACACCATTTCTTCAACGAAACATAGATAAGGATGTGACACCAATATATTAACAAAAACGAAAGGAAAAAAAACATAAGAGCTAAAGGTTGAGACAATATAACTACATAATTGTTTGCTTCTACTTGTATTATGTGTATATATGTATATTTGACAATTGACATCACTTGTATTGTGTACATTAAAAACTTTTATTTTATTTGTTGAAAGAGAAAATATATATTTAAAAGTCAATTTGATTAAAGAAAAATCCAAAAATTCACTGGATGTAATATTCAGATTAAAAATAAACCACTATAAACTTGTACTATTTTTATTTTGTTTTAATCTTACTTTGAGGGTCGATCGGATTCCAAATTATAATCTTAAGCAAATATTATATTTTATCAGTAGTAAAAATTCAAAATTAAAAAGAACACAATTAGACATGACTATCTAGAAAAAAAACATGATGTCTTATTCTCTTTAAAAATAATCCCCATTATTTTTTTCCATTTCACAATTCCAAAATTCCTTATGTATTCACTATTAAGCTCTTTCTTTGTCACTTTTGTGTTTACAACACAAAGCCTTAACAAAACGAATTGTATTTGGATAAGAGTTTATTGGGCTTTAATAAGGAAACCCATAATCAGCCCATTTAAATTCAAATTATAATAATAAACTATTTTCCACACAATTCCCCAAAAACCAAAAACGCCGAGAGAGATAGAGAAAAGAGAACAGAGGAAGAAGACGAAGCGACGAACCGTATAACGGAGAAATCTACGAATACGTATCAGAATACGTCTACGCTCGTATATTTCTACTCATTCCTCTCACCGTAACGTTAGAGAAGGTGATTCCCCTCCGAAATAAAATATAAAAACCCTTCGATTTTTGGAAGCAAACATTTCTCTCCGTCGCGAACCTAATCGGTGAGTGTTTCTTTTATATCCCCAGTTTGATTTTGCCGGGAAATTTTTCGTTTTCTTGGTTGATTAATCAATTTTTAGGTTATTGTTGGAATCTAGGTTTTATCTCTTCGTTGTTCTGTTTCTGTTTAGATTCTCGAATACTTTGTGTTTACAGGGTTTCCTTTTTTCCTTTGGTTATCTTGTAATCGTTGAGATTCTTGTTTCCGTGGCTTATACATAATCCATCTGATCATAAACTATTTTGATTTGATTTCATGGGGAGCTAAAAATTGATTCTTTTCTTGCTTTATGAGGAATATAGAAGATTTTAGAATCATTTTTATTGTCTTTCTGAAGTACGAGAGTTTGTGATTTGAAGTGTTGAATCTAAAGTTTCTTTATTTGTCTTGTGAGGAAGTTGCATTTCCTTAAAGGTTACTGTTTGGGGATTTACTGACGTATATGTATGATTGAACAAAATGGTAACTTGGTTCTTTATGTTAAAAGTCAATCACAGTTTTGCATTGTCATCTATCTTTGAGGATAAAGTTAGTGAAGTGTCAAGCTAATAGTCGATTTTGTAGGCTATAATGTGATCTTGTTTCCGTCGCTTGCTGTTATGTGAATTGTCGTTCTGTTTGATTGTTCTGAAAATTGATGAATAGGTGCTTTGTTCAGATAGATAATGATTGAAGTTTGGGTTTGTGTAGTTTTCTGTTAAATAATGGTAACTATGAGAACACTAATGAAACTAAGAGAATTTACTTTTTTGTTGATTTTTTTGCTAGACGACTATTGTTGATCAAGAAGAAGGTTTTAAAGTTGAAAGATCATGGATATCCCAGAGAAGATGGAGATGGATCAACTGAATCAAGGGTCGAGCTCATCTCTTACCAATAAGCGAAAAAGAGGTCGTCCTCGCAGAGACGAAAGCCAGACTCAGCAACCAGTGAACCCACCTGTTGATGAGAATCTGATAGGTCGAGTTGTTTCTGGTGTGGTTGAAGGTTCTTTTGAGGCAGGCTATTTTCTCAATGTAAAGGTTGCTGACACGGAAAAGCAATTGAAAGGCGTTGTTTTCTTACCTCAGAAAGTCACTCCACTTACCCCAGCAACTGATTTGTTTCCCCAAGCTAAGATGTATGCAAGAAATGATATCCCAATTCCCTCTTCATACCAACAAACTCCACTTCAGGAAAAGAAAAACGCTGGGAATCAAACTGATGACATCGGTTCTGAGCCTCAAACAGATGCCTTGATCGCTGATAAGAACCAGTCTGCTACTTGCACCACATCGCTGCCTGATGATCATCCAATGAGGGATGCGGGTGTTGGTTCTGTGGCTATGGGTGAGAGGAATGATCCTATTGATACACTGATGAAAGATGTTGCTGGCTCTTCTGCAGAGGGTAAAGTCATTGAACCTGCAGGCCAAACCCTCTCTCTCATGCCACAGTTTGGTAGTGATGGCGTACCCAAAGAAGATCATACTGTTCTGAGATCCGAAGCTTGTGCAGCAAGTAAGACAGCAGTTACAGTCACTATTACTTCACCTAAAGATTCAATTGCTAAAGGTTCTACTACTTTGGTTGATTTCTTTTCAGCACCTGAAACGTCGCGAACGCAGGCCACTGGATCCAGCTCTACACTGAACCTTGAACTCTTTCAGAATCAAACTAAACGATCAGGAACAGAGGATGAGAAAACTCCTGCAGATGCTGAACCTCGTGGAATGGAGGAAAAACCGGCTTCTACTGTTGAAGATGTGCCAGAGGAGCTTCAGCTAGAGCTTGGCAACAAGAACATGAGTGCATCAGGCATTGCTACTGAAGCAAATCCTGATCAGTCTGTTTCATCAAAGAGCGGGTTCTTGGCAAATGCTTTTGAAGGAAAAGAAGAAATCGCAAAAGAACCAGAAGATTCTAATGCAGCAGCTTCAGAGAGCGGCTTCCCAGTGGCAACAACACAAGTCGATGCTAATGATTCTTGAAAAGTGGATGCAGCATCAAAGAAGCTGTTGGTATTATTGAGGAAGTGAACAGTTTTTTTTTGTTTTTCCCTCCTTTTGGTTAGAATAGTTAGTAGCAAACTCTTAGTAGGCTCTCTCTTCTTCTCTCTTTTGTGGCATTTTTGTTTTTGGTCTTGTGCCAAAAATTAAAAATTCTTAGGCTAAATCTTTTGCCTTAAGTTTCTTTTTCTTCCTTCACGGTAATGCAACTTTCGTGGTTCTCTCACATTGCCATTTTCACGAAGACAGTTCGAAATATTGATGCCAAATATGAAAGTATGAAGAGGTTTTGGTGATATAGGCTAAACTAAGAAGGCCATATCAACTGGACTCCAAATGTGGGCCGAAATAAGAAGTCCCTGGGTATTTCGATACAAATGTTAACATCAGAGTTGTTGCCGAATACATGAGAGTAGGAGACAAAGTATTTTTGGTTAATTAATCTTCACAAAGTTATTTAATATCAATTGTTGTTATTTCACAGAATTATTGTTTTCTTCTCGCTCCGTGACTTAGATCTAAGATTCGTATCTTAATAATGTTTAATTGGATCCCAATATTTGTCACTTTTTGTAAAGCATAACATAGAAATAAACTGCTGAAAACAAAATAAGAGGAACCAATTAAAAGATAGTAGGTCCAAAACCAGGTAATGTTGAGTTAAGATTTGGACAAAGACAAAGACGTATCCAAAAAAAAAGACATGAGATCTCAAAGTGTGAGTTCTTACTGGTTTGGCCCTTTGATGATATTCAAAGGTTAATGTTATGAAAAAGTGTATTTGTTCCTTGAAATGTAGTTTGGTATTCGTCTCATTCTTTCTTTGTCCCATCACAACTCATTATTTTTGGAAGTATATACTTTTAAATTCAAAATTAGAAAATCACTTGATAAATATAAACAAAAATTGTTGATCGTGTTCAGAACAATATTCACTGACGACATGCCAAAAATGTATATGTATGAGGAAAAATCATTGAGACCAAATAGGTTAATCAAAGGGTTTTGTTAATTTATCTTAATCTTATGAATCATGCAAATATTTAAGAATGAATAGATTGATCAACTTAGGATAGAAGTTTTGCTAGTTTTAGGAACTCACTATAGAGCAGTAAGCCCTCTAAAGAGCAAACATATCATACATACCTAACACCGATAGGATAATTTTGGAATAGATATTATCGAAAATTCTCCGACGCTCAAGTTAAAAAACACACACATGATTAGCCAAAATTACAACCTCTATTAGGGTTAAAAATTCTCATTTGTAGGTTTCACATTTCCAAATTGGTTCATGCCTGCTAATTTACTTATTTAGTTGACAAAAATTATATATATATATGCGACAAGAATGAATTGGGAACTATAGTTAGATGCGTGATGTGTGAGTCTGTGACAGAGAAGGGGTGAGAGGTTGGAGAATCCAAAGCAGGATGGTCCATAAAACTGGCTTTCGTCTTCCACACTCTCGTTACTGCGTCAGTCTTCATTTTGTTGTTGAATAAGACTCTCATTACCAATTAGTTTTCATAAGTTTATTATTTATTCATGGATGTATAGTAAAACAGTTTTTGATAGATCACACTCTTCATAGATTTCTTTAAAAATATTGGCAATCTTGGATTTTGACGGACGAAAACCTTTAACAATAAAAAAAAAATTAGGCTTAATATGGACATATACACAAAAAGGAGATGATGGCCTAACTTCTTAGTGGATACAACAACAAAATTTTGTAGTGGGACTATAGACGTCAATAACTATTAATATGAAGACTATTTTTCGTGCAATCCATATAATTTTCCCACTTTTACATTTTGATAACTAGAGTATTCCCGAAATTAATCAAAACTAATTTTTGAGGTATGATTGCTATCGTAGAAGAAAGAACTCGTATCATGGTTCTTTGACACCATAACATAAAAAAAAAAAAACCCATTAGAGACCATCATAAAATTGGTTTAAATCATTATGAATTGATTATAATACTTCAACTTTTGCATTTGCTAAAGAAAGATAATTGTACACACAAAAAATTGTTCAAGGAATATAATGTGTGGAAGAAAGATCAAAGAGTTGCTTTGCCGATGGGAGACTATGACTTAGTGGCGAAGTGGAAAGGTTGGGTCGTATTGCGTGTCATCTAAAGTTAAATCATATTTAGATCACATTTTCCCTAAAATAAATTGGTTTCAGAAAAGAAGCATGTGATGCTGATTTGGGAAATTATGCCAAAAACGCTAGAAAGGGATGTCTTGATAAAGGCAACGTCTAGGAATATGCAACTATACTTGATTAAGTGAATAAATAGCAACTCAATTTGGAATATACATGCATTCGATATTTTTAGAGGTTAGTGAGAACAAGTGAAGTATTAAATCCAAATCTTTAAATATTTTTGCAAGACATGAGATTTTATAATAAGATTTTGTTTCATAGGATTCTTAAGGGTTGTTACACTTGTTCAAGAAACTATTCTTTGTCTTAGTGAAATCTCTATTTCTTAGAAGAAACTTAGACCATACCAGATCCAATATGAATTAGTAGCAGAAAAAGATAATAGTTTATTGAACCTTTTCTGTTCTTATTTTTCAACAGCTTTTTGGCATGTGATCTTATTTTTAAGTTAGAGATCCCCACACACACACACAAAATCCCAACTTTACATGTTTTAAAATTAAAAAGGATGTAACATATAAGACTTTACCAATGAATTGTTAACATAACTGAAAGCAAAGTGTGTATCCACTTGTCACAACAGACAAATTAATATGAATTGGAAATAAATCACATTGACCATGCAATGTGTATCCCACTTGTACCCATTTTCGAACCAAAAACTGGTTTTTAAGATGTGTAATAATCACTGCAGGCTTATGGTGTGTTTAATTTGTAAAACTATCTTAAATGTCCGATCACTTCATTTCTTTTTCTTTCCTTAAACCTTAGCGCATGTATTTTGGAAACATGTTTTTTTTTGTGTGTAATTTTACAAATCAAAGTTTGATGTAGTAATCACAGATGAAAGTTTAATAACATACCATATTACCCATGAGGCCAGCGCTTCGAGAAAGAGTTACTCGTTGTGCAACTATTTAACTTGCTCGTTTTGGCCAAATTGAGATTTGGCTGAATATACCCAACGTTAGTCGAACTTAACACTATTAAATTTGGCTAACGTTTGAACTAGTTCGACTAACTCAATTCAAAAGTTGAACATTTAATATAGTTATGGGTAATTTGTTTTTGGTTTTTTGGGACCAAATCGTGTGATCGAGTTGGAGATTTTTAATATATTTTTCTCTACATAATATATATTGGTAAATTTATTAATCTTTAATTGGTTCCCATGAACTTAAAAAAAAATACTTCATACTTTTTTTTTGCTTTGGATTTTTAATTTTTATTTTGCAACTAGGCCGAAACCTAGATATACTTTTTTTTTTTGGTATGCACTTAGATAGTTAGATATTATTTTATTGGTACTTTGAATTAGACTAAAACATCAAGAAACATGCCAATTGTCATCCAGGTCAAGACTAGTTTTCTCACTGGCCACACAAATATTATATTACACTATATATGTGTAAAGCATATAATACAGCACAGACAAAATCAATGGTTCTTAAATATCCACCGAATTTAAATGAAAAATTCCTGACCTATGCAACATTAACTTTATTTCGTCTTCCAAAATAACTAAAAGTACATTTCTATAATTCAGGTTTTGATAGCATAAGAGACTTATATTCTATAATTCTGTATACCTAATTTTTTGTACGGATGATTTAAGATGATGTAAGATAAACTTGAATATCAGTTATATACTACATATACACGTTTTCTTCTTAATTGTGATGCAAAATGTGAATCATTGTCTATAAAACAACTTTGCACTTTCCTTCAATACCATTAACCACAGAAACTGGGTAATTCAATCCCATTAGAAACAGACAAGAGACATACATGCACACACATGTTGTTTCAAGTATACTGGTTTGAATATATTTTGTCATTACTTCAAAAAAATTTTTAATTTTAGTCGATTATACCATTCATACATGCATGAAAAATTTGTGGTTGTAAAAACAATATATTTTGTTTTCATTTTTGTGGTATTTTTAATTTCAAATTTATTGATCAACAAAGCAGATTATATATTGTTAACTAGACTCATATTTATTTGAGAAGTAGTTGATTATATTTAACTTAGTATATATAATAAACGTATGTGATTAGAGAGCAATGATTTGGCATCATTTGTATGCTCTTAGTGCTGTAATTTGTCGTAAGATTTGTTTTAAGCATATGGTAGTATATATTAATTATTGTTACATATCTTTTTCATTTGACTCTTTAATTGTTTTTATAACTGAAAAGCCGCCTCTAAAAGATGAAGATGGCGTGTAAAGTGATACATTTTGTTAGTAGTTTTTGAAGGAAACAACAAAAAATATGCAAAGTGGAATTAACCCGTAATTAGCCTTTTGTTACAACTCAATCTCCATCCATGTGCTGCCTTCTAAAGCAACTACACACGAATATTCTATAGATATGCATCTCTATTTCTGTGCATGATACTATTTTCAACGAAACGATCATCATAGTTATATAATGAGTCGTGACTATGATGGATGATTAAGTTTAAGTGATGCGGTAAAAGATACTTTAGTAAAGGAAGATGGTGCGATTAGAAACAAATGAGAAAATTTAACAAAAAAATGATTGTTGATATTTTAATAGGTTATATAGTAAAAGTAGTTAAAACAGTGTAAAGTAAAAGTTATTAATATATTTATAAAACGCATTATACAATTTAACAAAAGAGTTATACACTACATTGCTTCTTGTCAATTAATAGGTAGCTAGCAAGCAAACCATCCCAAATTTTACATGTGGTGAAATTTGTCATTACAAAAAAAAATGATTTTGGAGTGATATTTTGTCGTTCAGTTAGTTATATATCTTTGCAACATAATAGTAATGAAATAATAACTATTTTTTGAACAAATTTAATTATTAATATTAAAAATTGGTTAACATAATTATTGATAATATTACGACATAATTTTTAAATTTTACGTAAAGTGATATATAGTTCTTACATATTCATAACTGCTGCTTATTGGTCACTAATGATAGCTAAGTTTAAAAGGAATAGTAAAAAAAAATTAATTTATACAAAATAATTAAACTGATTCAAAATGGTTTTTAATTGGTCGGAAAATCCAAACTAAATCATTGCAAATCTGAAGTTATCAAAGACGGAATTGTAACTAAGATAAATTGATGAAGCGTTCCCCGTTATGTAGACATTTGTAATTGTAACCAAGTAAGCAGGTTGTTTTATTTGAAAAAGAAAGTGTTTGGTTGATCACTTTTACCTTTCAATTACTATAAGATGACTTTTACTTTTCAATTACTATAAGTCTATAAGATGATAACAAAAAGTAAAGTTATGCTTGAAAAAGACAGAGTCGGTTTGCGTTAGAGACTAAGGAATCTAATTTAATATGGAAAGTTACCTGCGAAATCACATGCCCATGAGATGATAGATTCTACAAAGAAAAGATTCGTTTTTCAACAAGAATACTCATATCCTTCCCAAGAATTTGACTTCACAGTCCAAAGAAGAGATCCATGTATTCGAACACTAAATGTCAAAATCATCTAGTATAGGGCATGGTTTTGTGTAAAATTAAGCAGTCAATTCATACGGTAAATAAACTTGTAAGATGATTTTGATCGTTCGCGCTTCTTGAGACATGTGTTTTGCGGTACATTTGCATGTTAAAAAAAAAAAAAAAAAA
>Ga0041059_1000191_pt1 | contig 39850 bp, 21 predicted proteins | sample AraColnosormetaG_FD_56232 | JGI IMG/M metagenome (GOLD analysis project Ga0041059, IMG submission 56232) | Arabidopsis roots microbial communities from North Carolina, USA - Col MF nosort | ecosystem: Host-associated > Plants > Roots > Unclassified | place: USA: North Carolina | collected...
GGTTTTTTTTTTTTTTTCATTGCAATTTTTGAGGATGCAAGCGAGACACGGGAAACGTGGAGTTTACTGCGTTGGAGGAGAAGCTGACGAAGAAGAACAGGATCAAGCTGCGGCAGATCTCTCCACGGCTATCGTGGTCAGGTCACAACCGATCGCCGAGATGAAAACAGAGCAGATTTTCATCAGAATCCAACATTTGCAGCAACTTCTTGACCGTTTCTTGGCTTGTCGCCCAACAGGTAATAACTTGCGTCTCAAGATTTCTTTCTCTGTGTGTGTTTGTTTCTTGGATAAAAATTTATATAAGGACCAATGTTATTTTGTTAACAGGTAATGCGAGGAACAACAGAGTTGTGATTGTGGCTCTGTATCCGATAGTGAAGGAGAGTTTTCAGATATATTACGATGTAACAGAGATAATGGGGATTTTGATTGAACGATTCATGGAGTTAGATATTCCTGATTCGATCAAGGTCTATGACATTTTCTGCCGGGTCTCGAAACAATTCGAAGAGCTCGATCAGTTCTACTCTTGGTGTAAGAACATGGGGATCGCACGGTCTTCTGAGTATCCAGAGATAGAGAAGATCACACAGAAGAAGCTTGATCTCATGGATGAGTTTATAAGAGACAAATCTGCTTTAGAACACACCAAGCAATCAAAATCTGTTAAATCTGAAGCCGATGAAGATGATGATGAAGCGAGAACAGAGGAAGTAAATGAAGAGCAAGAAGATATGAACGCAATAAAGGCCTTACCTGAACCTCCACCAAAAGAAGAAGATGACGTAAAACCTGAGGAAGAAGCAAAGGAAGAAGTGATCATAGAGAAGAAACAAGAAGAAATGGGTGATTTACTTGATCTTGGGAATACAAACGGCGGTGAAGCAGGACAAGCTGGAGATAGCTTAGCGTTGGCTTTATTTGACGGGCCATACGCAAGCGGTTCTGGTTCAGAGTCTGGTCCAGGATGGGAAGCGTTTAAGGATGATTCTGCGGATTGGGAAACAGCTTTGGTGCAAACAGCTACAAACTTGTCAGGACAAAAGTCAGAACTCGGAGGAGGCTTTGATATGTTGTTGCTTAACGGAATGTATCAGCACGGCGCTGTAAACGCTGCCGTGAAAACATCGACGGCTTATGGAGCCAGCGGAAGCGCGAGCAGTATGGCATTTGGTTCTGCAGGAAGACCAGCAGGTTTTAAACAAACATTACTTTGCTCTGTTCTTAAACTTCTTAGAATTTTTTGCTCTGTTTTTAGTTATAAATTTTGCTCTGTTTCAGTTTGCATTCTGATGATTTGACATGAATATTCTATTGATTACAGCAACTATGCTGGCACTTCCAGCACCATCAACGGCTAATGGAAACGCCGGAAACATTAACAGTCCGGTTCCCATGGATCCATTTGCAGCGTCATTGGAGGTTGCGCCGCCAGCATATGTGCAGATGAATGATATGGAGAAGAAACAGAGGATGTTGATGGAAGAACAGATGATGTGGGATCAATACTCTAGAGACGGAAGACAAGGACATATGAATCTAAGGCAAAACCAAAACCAACCTTACTCTTACACACCTCAATATTGATTGTGCCCCATAGAAGAAGCTCTCCTTGAGTTGTGACAGCTTTTTTGTTGTCTACCAAACAGTTTGGTCTAATAGATCTACTAATCTTTTTGCAAATTTCTTTTTTTTGTTCTTGGGTCAAATATTCATTTGAGGCATTTGTGAGGTTTGCTTCTGTAATTGTAATCTCTGGTATGACTTTAAAAGAAAAACTTAAATATGTTTTGATATCACAATTTATCTAATCGCTCTAGTACTAGTTCTAATGCTTCACACCGTAGCTTTTGTTTGATTTGCCTGCAAAAACAGAGAATTTTCATTGGTAACGATTCCCAAATCTCTTGTTTAAGAAGATGTCGAATATTTGACATTAGAGGATCACAAAAGGGTTTCATTCTTACAGAATTCAAAGCATGGTTGTTTCATAGCAGGATCATCTTCGATCTCTGGAGGCTCCCGACCAAACATCATTTTACAGCTAAGATCATTAAAATCTGCAAAAACTCAATACAGATGCTAATTAGTGTTGTCACATTTGTCTCTATTAGAAAAATGAAAATGATTGCTTGTGTCTTAAGTCAAAACGTTGACTTCTTAGAAAGAATGATCACACATCATTATTCAGCTTGAAGACTTAATGTGGGTCTACTTGTACTTAATGGTGTCCTTAGTGGTGAATCAATGGGACCCCTAAAGATCACATTAAGCTTCCACAAGTTGAGAAGTGCAGGCTACTATATTCTTCATTACTATTATTAAGTTTTACTATCAACTGTTCTATTAAAGCCCAAATCTTCCAGTTTCAGTGATTGCGATTTACAGTATAAGTAAAGCGAATGAGATTTAGCGTAGTACCGGGCTCCATGTAGATAGGCATTCCCAGTGAGTTTTTGATGAAGATTTGGGATGGAATTTTACAAATATGAGTGCACATGCCAACACAATTTGACTGTTCAAGAAACCTACAAATTGAACAACAGTCAAGTACATGATATAGGTGACAAATCTCAACAGTGAAATTACCGGTTGGTGGTTGTTGTAATGTAATGATTGTTTGATATTTGTCTGAAGCTTAATGATCAAAGGTGGGACCAAATAGAGAGATTACACTTAACCTGCACTTCTCTATGTACACAACACTCTTCTCTTTTCTTCCATTAACCTCAGTCTCCCTCACCTTGGCAATAAAGTTCTCCATGAAAATTTTGAGATAATTTCAACTCACAAAGACAAAACTACTAGGGTCTCTTACCTCTGAAGGTCCAACAAGCCAAGCGAAAGATATTGTCGTGAATAGAGCGAAGAGCTCCCTCGAGACTTTTGAAGGTGGAAATGCCATTTTGATCTGTAAATTCAGAAAGAAATGTTAAATATGTCCATAGTTTGCTGACTACTTGATCTAAATTAATCCATAAGAACTTACCAAGGAGCTTATTACTGTCGGTAATGCTCTGTCCAAAGAGCTAAGAACAAACTCATGTTGTTGCTTGGTGTCAAAGTTACGCGAAACCCTAGTTGCCGTATCCACTAACCTATCATAATCGGTACTCTTACTGCTACTACTAATCCCTGATGAGAAATTTCTCAGATTTCTTTCTCAATAAGTATAAATCTTTTTAATGCACTAAACAAGCAAAGATCAAAGAATAGATGAGAGCTACGAACCAGCTGCGTCTTGAAGATTCTTTGATAGATAATTAATTGCAATTTTCGAGAAGAAGCTGTCCTCAATACTCGCATTCTTCGTATTCGATGTCTCGATTCTTGCTGTCTCTTTTGCAGCCTTGAGTTTTCCGGAGTAGACGGGCTTTGAACAGAGAGTCGGGGAAATGCTTGAGCGTCTATCTAAGCCACTTCGAGTATCGTTGAACCAAGTTGTGAAAGTGAAGATTTTGGTCTGAGAAAGTGATAGCTTAGTGTTCATATCTTTTGTTTTTTTTTTGGGTAGAAGAAGAGTTTTTGGCAGAAATTTTGTTGCAGGTTTCTCTGTTTTAATTTTCTAAGGCCAGTAATTGACGTCTCCAAAGTATATATATATATGGCCTTGAATGCCTGTATTTTATTTTGTCTCTATCTTTTATTAAAAATATTTCTTTCTCTTTTTATTAAAAAGACCCTTTTCTCCGGTAAAGACAGTCCTTTCTAGGAAAGTTAAAACGAGAAAACAATGAAGAATTTAGACAATTCTCATGTTTCTATCTTTTGGAAGATATTGTTCTCTCTCTCTCTTTCAATTTATGATCATAGATCTTTTCAAAAGGCTGAATGGTTAAAGTGTTTAAAATGGTATCTAATCTTATTTTTTCCGGTAAAAATCTGCAAAAGTTAAAATATCATTTATATCAATTTGAATTAGCTATAAAATCATTATTATATGAAGAAACATAAATATCACATATATAATACAAGATAAACACATATTACTCTAGTAAATTAAGATGTAGTATTTAGAAAAAATTATTCTTTAAGCATTTGACAGCAAAAAATAATCTCGTTGAATTATATAATTACGGGTCGTATTTCTTTTCTTCTCTGTGGTATGTTGTCTTTTGTTTACTTGTTGATCTACTAAATATATCATATACTTGATATATGAGATTCCAACAAACCATCTCTCTTTCTCACTCAAGAACAACAAAAATTACCATTGACATTGAAGCAAAACATGAAGAATACAAAAAGGTTACAAACTATAAAAATAATGCAAGAATTGCATCTGAGAAAATACAGATTCAGATGGGGCTCTGTAAATACTAATATGCCCAGCTTCTGCTATTTCTTCAATGTGTTTTCAAGAAGAAATAATTTTACGTAAAGAATACAAAAAAAGAGGCCGCAAAAATACAATACTGTACACAGTACACACACTTCCCTGTAAAAAGCTTGTAATCTTTTCATCTATTTACACAAATTCTCAAACCAAACCTCTTCTCCTTCTCCTTCTCAAACCTGAAAACTCACCAACAAAACAGAGTTGAGAGTGGCTCGCTATACTCTCTTTCGGAGACAACACTATGTTCAGACTTTGGTCTGCTTCCTCCTACGTGGTCCTGTCCTTAAGTTCCCTGGCCAGCTCTTTCGATTCTAGTCAGAGAAACCAAAAGGGGATTTACTGGTCTCTGCTTTGGATTCTAAACCGATGAAGCCTGTTTCAGTGAAGCCTGTTTTAATGAAGCCTGTTTTAATGAAGCTTGTTTCATTGAAGCTCTTAATGTCTCATCTGGTACTGTCCATGAAAGTAACTGTCCAGCTGAATCACCGCTTAGTAACTGCTTCAGGTCGCTTGTGAGATGGAGCGCGGTGACTGGTTGCTTGTGGAATTTCAACACCTTGTGTAGAATCAACTTGTATTCTGGCACTTGATCACCCAAATTCAGCCCTCCTGTTCTGTTGCTACTACTTGTTTTGCTCTCGGCACTCACCGGATCAGTACAATGAATCATCCGCCATACTTTAACTGCTCCACTCTGATGACCAGTTACATACCAGCTTGTCTCAAGCCAGTCGGAAGATGTTGAGCCTGTTACTGATAATACCGAATCAGATGGTAACTGCGATGTGTTAGCCACAGCAAGGCAATCGCCATTGATGCTCCAAACCGCAAGGACAGTTCCAGCAGCGGTTACAATTTCCCCAGTAAGGTCGTTTATGTAGATTGCTGAAATGGGAACTGGGAAGTCAGGAAGCTGCCTCACAAAACTCAATGAACTGAGATCCCATATGATGACTGTACAGTCGTCTGACCCACTTGCAATCATCATGTACGGTTGGCTTACACGTAGACATGTGACTTTAGCTGTGTGAGCACATAGGGCTTTCTCTAACCGTAAACGCCGTGAACCACGTGGACCATCCTTGCTTACTCTCCACACGCACACTAAACCATCCTCTGCTCCAGTGACCACAATGCGCCCATCGTGACTTACACCAGCACACTGAATCTGGTTGCTTTCATGGAGATTTTCATGGGTTGATAGCAGTTTGTCCTGATCATAGCTCATAAATCTCAAGCTCCTGTCTGGGAATCCCCATGTTATGTATTTGGTATAGCCTCTAGGTTTCAGGAAACAGTTGGCTCCAGCAACGAGTACCTTGTCGTGGAAAGTAATGATCTGGCTTATAGAAGATGAGCATTTACGTATTTCGTGAGGAACTAGATGCATCGAGTGTTTCAGAGGGTGGAGAGGAATTTTTCTGTCTGTTCTTCTTTTGACATGAGCTTTCGGGAATAGTTGTTTAGGAGTTTGCCCAAAATGATTAATCTGCGCTAGTATAGAAGCTTTCATTGCGGGGTCGGTAACTGCATCAATATCAACATTTCCTTCGTATGTGTAATGATAGAAAACATTCACAGCTTCTTCTGCAGCCTGAGAATAAACATTTCATAAAAGGAAAAGGAAAAGTAAATAACATAACAATACTTTGATTTCTGCATTCTACTTGACTAGCAGCAAAGGGAAAATATTGTGTAATGTACCTTTCCTCTCTGTTTGTACCCAAATATGAGATCTATCCAATGATGCAAATTCTCTGAGACATAGTCTGACTCCAACGCTTCTCTGTGTTTGAGGATGAACTCACGAACACTACCTCTAGCCCAAGGAGGTAAAAAGACATCACCAACCTGAAATTATGCAGCAAATATATGTGTATCATGTCAACATGAGAGGAAAGTTGTAAATTTAAACACCACTGAATGACTTTGAACTGGCACAAACCTTCTCTCCTGACTGTTTTTCACCCAGATCAAGGCTGAATCTATTTTCCAAAAACTCGGGCATGTAGAAGAATTCAGGAATTAGTTCTTTCACGTCTGAAGTATTTCCCTTTCCTGCTGCACTTAGCCAAGTATCTTTAATACTATTGAAGAGTCTATCAGCATGATCAAACTGACCGCCCTGGAGCTTCTGATTTTCAGAACTGAATGGTGGGAGGCGAATAAGGTAAAACAGAACAATTCCAGCACTTGAATAGTGAGAACCATAATGAAATTTTGGAACCTCGGGGTCATCCCAGCTCTCATATCTGAAATCGAGCAGGAAAAGCAAAAATTAGATACAACTATGATATCATGAAACCATAGCGAATTAACAAGAAAAAAATTGATGTATGACAATGAACACGAGGGACACATTCACTATACAAAGTTTAAATGCACATCACAAACCGTTTTCTAAATTCTTCTTCTCCTTCAGGTGTCTGGCAACCCATTGGTTTGTGAAGCTTGCGGAATGTTTTTGGATCTGAAAAATCAAGACTCTCGCTATCATAATCTGCTAGAACCCACGGAAATACAGGATACTGTGTGAGATCACTGTATCCACGTCCTGCTAAGGTATTGAGATGCATTAGGTATTGGAAATTGCTGATTTCTCCATTTTGCCATCTTTTCGAGAAAGACTTCGCCATTAATTTGAAAAGCCGGCCTCCCTCGTTACTTTCCTGTTTAGCTGATCCTGAAATGGTTGTGTCGAGCCTAGGAAAACAATAAAAAAGAATAAATTACACTTTCGCAGATCAATGAAGACAGAAAATCTCATCTATAATAATCCACATGAGTACTACGGCAAAGAAATAGAAACACCATTCAAGGATGCTAGTAAACAAACTAATAGAGAATAGAAACCTTAAACACTACTCAAACTAAGCTTTAAAAAAGAGACCCACCCATGCTAACTATGTGAATAGATTGACAGATTTATTCATTTTACTAGAGAAAAATAAACAGCAATAAAATGTAAAAAAAGAAACAAACGCATTGTGTTCAATCCAGTAGAGAGGATAAAAAGAAACAAGATGAAAAGAACGATGGTACCGTACATGCTGTTCCTTGGAAGATTCATGGCAACCAGATTTTTGAAAACTTCTTCCCTCTCTTTCTTGTGGAACACAAGGAGATCATTACACCCATCCATGCTAAATATCTCAATAGCAACCGGACGCAGCTGGTAATCACGTTTCAAAATTTCATGAACATTATTAAGCTTCCACATACGCCAAGGATGCGGCAAGTTACCAGTCATGCACATTTTTTCTTTTCCCCAAGCACCACCACCATATGCCCATGCTCTTCCCCCTACTGCTCCTGTTTTCACTGTTGTAGTCCATGATGTGCTAGACTTGGAATGGAAATCCGAGCTTCCAGAGACATCTTTTTTCACACCCAACGCTTGATCAATAACGGATAACTCATCTTCGCATTCCTTCTCACAAATACACCCATCTTCGTCAATGTAAAAGTTTTCTATCACATACAGACAGAATTCCCCTATTAAGAAGATTCCATCATGCTTGTCGAGATCAACAACTCTCTCACAGTTGTATCTGAACCGAATCTTTTCAAGATGCTCAAGATAAGGTCTAATCAAATATTCACCATCATCATTCAGTTCCTTCTCTGATTTTTCCTCCCGGCCATTAGTTTCATCCATTTTAGCAGAGGATGAATGTCTTGGAGAGCCAGTCTCAGATTTCACATGTGTGGTGTCTGTTATGGGCACAGAAGCTATACTAGATTTTCCACCAAAATCAAGAGCAGAATGAAGACTTGCTTCGTTTGTACTGCTAGCTCTATCATCATTCCATCCATTTCTGGCGGAAGCGACATCTTTAAAATCATCAGACTCTTTCAAAAACGACTCATCATAGAGTTCACTGAGTAGGAAAGGTGGCTCGGAATCTGTGTCAGAAATAACTGGTCCATCTTCATTTTTGACTTTGGGAAGCTCAATTTCTCCAAGTTCCAACTTTCCATCAAGAACATTCTGGATGCTATCAATTTTTAGCTTACATCGTTCAAGCTTTTTGCGCATTCTGTATGGACCTTCAATCGGACAGAGCTGCCATTCAGGATCTTCAGTCCCTTTGGATTTTCGCATTGGGAATATCCCACGCTCATGTACAAGCTGCTGGAGATGAGTTTGCCACTCACTCTCAGCATGAAGTATCCAACCATATTTGTTTTGCCGAACTACTCTAAGCTCAGTAGACATGGCATCACGCAATACTTCTAGCGCATATCTTCGTTCATTCAACTGATCCCAATGTTTTAGGTCTAACTTTGACATATCTCGTGATTTTCTCCCCATCTCTCTCTTCCGACGACCTTCCATGCCTTTTATCCTAACACCGGGAAATTTTGCTGAGCCAGCTATGTACTGTACCCACATAATTGCAGCACATTGCTCCAGTACTTTGTTAATAATCTTATCAGAGCTTTCAAGCCACTTAAAGAATTCTGGTAGATTTCCAGTCAACAACTTATCAAAACCCCCATGTAGAACATCAAAGTTTTGTCCTTGGTTTGGTTTAGTGACGAGCAAATCCTCAAGTGCAGATCTTCGGTGTACCAGCAAATATTTGACAATATCAAGTGACATGTTTTGCACACTCTTTCTTTGGTCAAGGAGAAGGGAGATTAAATTCACACACAAACAGCAATTCAAATCAGTATCAAGGTTGCTTGGGCAGAATATGATTCTCCTGTTTGCGACCAACAATTGCAAAACTGTTGAGATGTCAATCCCAGATTCATCAGTAGCTGGATTCGGAGATGGCCTCTTCTTAGATTCAACAAGCAAACCCAGTTGGGATAGTAGATCCTCCTCTCCGATAGTTATCAAAAACGAGGGCAGGAAACAATATAATACCATTCTATTTGTGTTTTTCAAGATTGAGTGCACATAAGCATCAAGTTGTCGTGTTGCTCTTCCAAGGGATAAAAGACCTTTCCCTGAAGGAGTGACTTCTTCAACCCTACCATCTTTGTTAGCTAATTGGAGCATCGATAACAAGAACTCTAGAGCCCTAAGAACACCAGCGGGTTGAGAAAATGCACCCATATAAACACGATCCACTATCATCCAGCAAAATGCATCCAAATTCACAGACCATTTGGCCTTGTCCAGTTTTTTCTCGTCCTCTTCATCATCACGCAAGAGACGCCTTTCAAGATAGTTCATGACCCTGCTAAGGCATAAGCCTTGAAAGACCAGCACACTTTCAGGATCAACATAGAAAGGAACCATTTCCAATATGCTTTCCAGAACCGGTACTGCTTTAATCTGTTCAGTCACTAAGTCAGCAAGTGCCTCTGCCATAAAATCTAATACAGCACTCGCTCCAGCAGAACAAGGCCCGCCACCATACCCAGTTTCATCTGTTTCAAGGAGAAGTTTTGGGCTAACTGTGAAGAATGCATTGGCAGCCGAAGATCCTTGGGAGCCTGACTTTCGCTCTGAAGATGCATCAACTTCATTAACAGACACATAAGATTCAAGGGAAGGAGAACCCAAGGTAGAACTTTTAGATTCGTTATAGTTGGAGCCTAGCCAGGATGCAAGTGCAACAACCGGAGATGGTGATGGAGTGAATGAGACTTTGAGACTTGATTTTTCAGATAAAAGGGGAGACTCGATCATAGGGAAAGATGCAGAGCTCTGAGAATCTGTTGCCTGAACTTGAACTGGATTACCTGTAAAATCTTGAAAGTCCCTTTCACTGGAAGCTGAAGGGCCAACATGATGATCGTCTTGTTTCTTAACATCTTCAACACCTTGTAATGATTTACTTGTGTCCTGTGTTGGTGGTGGAAGAATGTTCTCCATCTTATCATTAACCACATAATTTGCAGGTAAAGACATGTCTTCGGAACCAAGACTGACCTGCCCTTGAGGGAAGCTTCCAACACTGATGGAGGTTTTAGTGGACTGATCCTGATCATGAGGCAAGCTTCCTTGTGAGCCGCTATCGTCAGCATCATTTATATGCTTCTCTTCCGCCTTCACAGAGAGCTGTTTCGCCATCTTCACAGCATAAGCAGCCCTACAGCACAAAATAGCCTTTAGGCGCAAGTTATGCAAATAAACATCTTGCAGGGTCACACTAAATCCAACATCATGAAAATATCCTGGTCTTATCTAAGACCCTCAGACATTGAACAAGATATGATAACTAAAACAAAATACTGTTCACATAGTCTGTCCAACGAAAGATAAAATCTATGCAGAAAAATTTATTTATTTTCAAAAACCTAAAAATATCGTCAATATTTACTAGGCGGTGGAAACATATATCAGTAGGTCTGTAATGCCAACCTGACACAGGAGAAGTAAAGATCAGCACAATTTTCAACAAATTCTGCACGTCTGCAAGCAGTAGAAAATTGAGGGCACATCTTTGCAAGGTCAACCATGAAACGGAGAACAGACGTTGCAGCAGCAGGAGCTGACGCTTCGCCACCCATCAAGCGTGCCGCATATGTTTTGTGCATCAAAGCTTCCCCCTGAAGCTCCCCAGTCATTTCTGCCCCCTCTATAAGCTCTGCCACAAGACTAGCACTCACCTGAGAAAGATTTCCAGACTGGTGGGCTAGCATTGATTGCATGATCAACCTGTCATAAGTAGATTTAGCCATTGCCACCACTGAATCCAACAGTTCTATGAACTTTAACTCCACATAGCTTCCATCATTTGGCACTAGAGCATGAAAGTCTAACATTCGAACTTCCGGTAGTCTTGGATAAACAGGTTTCCCAAAGATCAAGCAGAACAGTATGTAATATATGTCTGGGGAATCATAAAAGTTTTGAAGTACCCGCAGCAGCCCCTGATAACCTCCACTTGTTCGAAATTTAAGGGAAAAGTTCGGAGAGGAAGCAAGACAGACACCAAGAAGGGTCATGATCCACCTCATACTAGTAGGATGCACAGCTTCATCGAGGAAGTATGTTATCAATTTTGACGAGACTATCTTATGCCACAGCTCCAGAAGGTCCTCTGCTTTAATGGTTACCTGAAGATCAATGAGCATTTCCAAAAGCATATTTCTCACAATTACATGCTTTCCCATTGATTCGCGCAACAATGAGCTTCGTGACTTCACTTCAGGTGGGTTAAATGTCATAATCACAAACCTAACGACATTTTCAAGCTCAGAAGTCAGGAATCCGTCTTCTAAGATGCATCCTAGCAGAACAACTAATTTTTCTAGGACCGGAACTTCCACATCACCTCTCTGAAGTGTCACTAACAAATGTTCTACCAGATTGATTCTGCGCAGAATTGTAAGATTGTGATTCCTGTACCAATGCATTGAAACCAAATTTTCCAGGAAACCAAGTAAAGCAATCTGGATGGAAACAGGGGATGTTACCCAAAGGGTCCAGTCCAGAAGGACATGTTCAACCATATCGGCGTTGGATAAGACAATGCAGTTTGAAGTTTCAACAGGGATATCTGTTTCTAGCTCAGAGAGATGGCTAAATGAATCCTTGGGAACAGAAAAGTCATCCATATCCCCATGAGACCCAACTGAGGAACTATCGTACCGGAACCTCGAAAGACTAAGATCCTCGTAACTGTTTTCGAATATAGTCTCTGTAGGTGGCATAGTAATATTACTCTGTACACTCTCCAACTTTTTTGGCTCTGAAAACAAAGCTTCGCATGCTGCAATTTGAAAAAATATCTCCAAAGACTGCATGTCAAACAGGGTCATTTTGGGACGCAAAAACAGAGCTAGTAAATGATATCCCCTTATGGTTTGCATATCCTTCACATTTTGAGGGTTTTGATGAAGCGCACATGCAAGCAATGAAAGAGCCATATGTAGCATATTTCTAGATTCGGCAGCCTCAACAAGCGCAAGTACAACAGTCATTCCTCCCACAGGTCGGATAGTATCACCAATCACACTTTGTCTGCAGATAGATACATTTCCTACCAGACGCCCAAAACGTGGTATTCCTGAACCATTTGAAAAAGAAGAATGAATCAAATTATGAAATCGATTCAGATGAATATGTACAAAATGAAGAAGAGTTTTTAAGACTACTATATACCTCCAATTGGAGAAGCAGCAGCAGACAATGGGTCAACCAGATTGAGGAGTGAAAAATTTCCAGACGCACGGATGAACTCCGAGCATGTTCCATCAAATGCAAATATCAGTTTCTTGCCAGGTAACTGAAAGGCAAGATTTCCCAACCTCTCAAGATCCCAGACAATTCCACTGCCATCTGCCTTGGAGTCACCTTGTCTATTGCTTCCATCAAACTTTTGTCCATTCGACGATGAAGTCATGTCAGTGTCTAATGAGTCCAGGATAGCCATGCTGCCCCCACCACAAGCCTGATTAGGCACAAAGCGTAAGAGGTCTGCATCCTGGAAAAGACCTTTGTACCCCCTACCAAGAATGTACATGAAACCAATGCAACCTGATGTGAGCACCTCCTCAAAAAGATAACATGAGCGTGTTTTCCATGTCAGATCACTAACTCTGGCACAAGTAGCCGGAGTTCCAACTGTTACCTGCAAAGATTTTCCAACAGGCGAAGGAGAGTACCCCAATTTACCCGTGTGCCTTAGTTTTCCATCAAGATAGACATATGCAACACTAGCTTGGAAGAGTCCAGCAAGAGCATTCGGTTTACTATGAACAACAGCAAGGTGATGCCACCTGCCCTCCTCAATCTCCAATCCAGAAAACGACAAAGAATGTGAATTGCTAGTGGCAAGGGTCAGAATACCATCCTCCTGAAAGTAAAGTTCTGCATAGAATGGACTTTCATTGCTTACAGCACCAACAGAAAACATCCGGAAAATGTTCTGCTCGTGTTGTTGGGCACTTGTCATGCGCGTCTTTGATGAACCGCCAGCTTTAGAGGCTTCTGATTCTTTTCCTTGGGTTGTCAAAAAATTACGAAACTGGAACCAACAAACAAATGAATAACCAGCCGCAGGCGGCCAAGATCTTTCTCCCAGGGACACCTGAACAGAAGCATGCCCAGTTTTGCTCATATCCAATTCTACAAAAGGAGCCAGAGATAGATGTTCCAAGGCTGTGTCTTCCATGAGAATTAGTTTTTCCATCATGCCAACTATTGCATGACCTGAATTCATAATCCTCATTTGCAAAACATATCTAAACAGCATTCGGAGCTCAGATGGGGACAATCTACACACACACAAAAAAACTATTTACTAAGAAAACAGATAGTAAAGTGAAAGCAGTAACGTTGGAAATATATTTAAATTTTTTAATAATAATGCAGGGCATTCTTTACCTGTACGCTCCAAGAATTTCCACAATCTTCAAAGCATAAGAAAGAAATGGAGATGAACCCGCAAGAAAGGGGTAAATGATCTCCAACAAGAGTTCCACGCAACCTGTTCAATTACAATTCATGACGAGAAAGAGATAAGTTGAGAGATAAAACGGAAAGACCAAAAGCGATAGGGATCATAAAATTGATTGAAGAATGGACTGGTTCTTACCAATCGATGTGAGGTTTTCCTGATTGAATGGACTGGCACGTGCAAGACTTTCCAGAAGTCTCAAAAATTCTAGCTGCATTTTTGGACTAAAAAGCAACAAAGAACGGATCAGAACTCTGACCGCACCTGCATTGTAAATTCTCTCCTTGTCAGGATTGAACTGGCCCGATGGGGTTGTTACAACAAAAGTTGTGTTTTCATTTTCTGGTATAGTAGCAAGGGCCGTTGACTCTGATGTTAAAAACGGGGGAACCACCACTTCAAGTGCAAGTTCTAACAACAGCTGTATAACCTGCCTTTCCAACTCAACACACAGCAATCCAGACTCCGCCAAAAGCTCAAAAAATGTCTGAGACGTTATAACAGCGTGGAGTTTCATCCTATTAACAGCATTCTCACAGACTGCAGCTGTCATAAGGCGAAACAGATATTTAAACAATTTGATGTAAACCGTCAAGTCAGACTCATCCATGTGCTCTCTTTTCCCTTGAAAAGTATGAAGGGTCGTCAATAAAAGAGAGAAACCAGTGGCTTCGCCAAAGACTCTTTGGGCAGAGCCATTAACACCAACAATACGCCATAGAGCACCCATTGTATCACATTTCGCATCATCATGAAGCTTGTATTGATGGCCAGAAATACCAGTGACCATTCCACTCTTTAACAAATCGACAACAGCTCCTAATTCGTCATGATGGACCTAGTTGGACAGTAATTGAAAGAAAAAGTAAATTAGGGATGTTTGCCAATTATGAAAAATAAATACCTATGATGGCATCAATGTAATCGAACACATCAAATTTGCAATAAAATTGACAGTGGCGTAGTTGATCCAAGAAAAAGAAGCTACCTGTTTAGTGTCTTCTGTGATTAGACATGATAAGATCCTCAAAACGCCACTTCGATGGGCATCAGATATCAAGAAAGGAAGAATAATCGCCACCCCATTGGCCGCACGAAAAGATGACTGATTAGCCTCAGCTTTCTTTAACAAAGAGATCAAACAATCCCAACCAACAGTAATAGTGTTGTCAACTTCAAAAACAGGTAACTTTCCTGACCCAGATTCCATCAACTTTGGTGATGAGATGATGGCATCTTTAGTATCTAAGTTCTTTCTGAAGCTACCTGAGCTAGGCTTCCGATCTGAATGACTAGAGACTCCACTATACTGATCTGGACCAATAAGAAGCTTGTGCTGCTTCAAATCATCCTGTAAGACTTCCAAAACACCAACTTCACGTAGGACTTTCTTATATTGTTGATCAAAAGATATGAGCTTCACAAAGAAAGAAAGTATGGTGTGCTTCAACTGAGATGTAATTGGCTGTTGCAATAAGCAACAAAGTGACAACAATTCTTGCTCTGGAACACAATTCACAACTGTGACAGCATATTCAAGAATTTTGAGAATTATATCTTGCAGCGAGGAAGGAAAACCAGCCATATTGAGGACAAGCAATGGAACGGTTCTTAATTCCTGACATAATCTATAGTTTTCCACGTGGCTCGAGAATATCTTGAACATTCTATTTAATACTTCTGCCTGAAGATCCTTATTCTCTGCCTTCAGGAAGATATCTTGCAGCATTTGAACAGCTTCCAGGTCTTTAACTTTACCACTTCCCTGTTCCCATGTCTCATCGTATATACTGTCAACAGATGAAGTTCGACTTCTGCTATGCCCAGTTGGCTTCGTTTGGGATGACCGTGAGGCCCTCCCTACAGATGGCTCAGCTGGACCAGTCTGAGCCAGGGTGACGAGGACATCAAGCAATCTTGACAACGATGGAGCAAAGTTTTGTGATGAAAAATCAGCATTTTCCGTACTGTTTGTATTTTCTCCATCATGAAACACTTCAGGGTCATCGGAACCACTATCATGATTACTGGACACAAAAATCGGATTTTTTGGCAAGGAAGATAGAACCAGGGCAAACTGAACAAGAAAGTGGTAACCGTGTGCATTACGTATGTCCTCCCGGAGCCTAACACCACCAGCCTCTACAAAGTCAAATATGAAAAAGATTAGTAGCCATAATCAGAACAGCTTTAGCTTACATGTCCACATATATAATGTGACTACTGAATGTTCTACTCTCACGCAGCATTCTTTCATACGGACATAACATATTTAGAGCTATGTAGACTACATTTACCAGGTCTGTACGATAGTTCTACACATTCAAGTAACAAGTCCACAATGCCCATAGTGTAGGCTGAGTCACCACAACTTGGATCAAATTCTTTGACAGCCATCAAGAGCACCTTTATCTGCACGAGAACTCAAAAATTTAGAATATATTTTTCAATGACTTGTTGCAATTATCATTTTGCAACACTATGCTTCTGATGAAACTAAAACATAAGCATACAACATTTAATTATAATTTGCTTCTATCCTGAAATCAACATAAGTTTCCTGATAACCACGTTCTTTATCACGGAAATCTCACATAGTTTCAACATTAGCAAAAAGAATAAACTATACCCACGGTCAGCTTAAAAGTATGCATGAGACTCAATATACTACACTCAGGCAGTCTGCATAATTCACTGGCGTACCAGATGGTGCTTGCGTATGTATCTTGCTGTGCTCCCATTGTCATTGACTAGTAGAAGTCCAAGGATCTGGAAGAGACACGAAAGGGTGCCAAATGAAAGTATAAGCATCAGATTATTCAATCCAGTTTTAATTTGTCCATCTAGAAAGCCGTTCACGGAATTTTTCCATTTCATAGCATGATGCTCTAAAATAGATGCGCAAAAATTACCTGCATTGCATGTCTGTGAAGTTGTATGTTATGGAGGGGAACTAGACCTTCTTTATACTGAGAAAAAACTGTAATGGAGCCATTGGCAACCATATTGAAAAGCGACTCAAGAGAGTCATCTTCAATCAAACTCTGAGCAGCAGAAGGATTGCTTGCTAATGCTTTCATGATATGAACAACACTACCCTCCACCTACACGAATGAAGGGGCACAAAGTATTTATTATTTATTAAGCTGATAAAGCATTTGTGTAATATAAACTTGGTTGTCATATGTAGCTCAAAACAATGTCGAATAACATATCTAATCGTATTATGATTTGGAAAAAAAACAATTGAAACAGAACCTCAAGTCGTCTAGTCTGGAGAACTATGTATCCAGCATCTTTTTCCGCTGATACAACTTCTAAGTCACCAGTTATTTTACTTTTGCTTAGTTCATCATATGCTAGAAGTGCAATGAGAACGTGTATTAGACAACAGAATATCCCAGAATCCAGTAGTGATTGTTTGTCGATAGGCTGAAAAGAACACATAAGAGGCAACACAATATAAGGCATAAAACCATCAAAGAGTAAGGATCCTGGACGATAAGAAATTGAGCTTTGCAAGATTTTATGGAGTGAGTAAGATGAAAGACACAGGAAAAAGTCGAAAATGTACCCCAGATACAAGTACTTCAACAGCAGTTAAGAGGTTTGCACCAGGACTAAATCCCTCCTGTAGGAAGAAACCATGGATTAAAAATAGAGAAGAGAGGGTGACATGTCAAGATGCACATTCAGAAAGAAAAGGCAAACCTTGGTGACATCTGAAAAGAACCTTAATACTTTCTCTACATTCAGTGACCTTGTCTTGCTGCCGATCTTCAACTTTTCAATATCTGTCACAAATGCTCTCCCAATGACAAAGGAGAATATATGTGTTTCTACTAACCTGCGATTAAAATAAATTTCTCAAATTGGTGATTATACCATGTCTGACCTACAAGGATAAAATATGAGGTATGGAAGAAGACTAGCTAGACAGGGGAGAACATACAGGTTGAGAAACGCATTTTCCACCATAAAAATCCAAATCATGTGACAACAAACGCCAATTCAATGTATATCCAACCAAAAAGGGAAAACGAGTTAGGAATAGCTTACATAGTAACTAACTGATCTACATTAGCGTGCCGCTTCACTAATCTACAAAATATATCGACGGTCAAATTCAAGGCGGCCTCCTTCTCCTGCATGACATATGAACGATTAGCACTAATAAATTTCTAGCCTTTTGTAAGCCCATCCAGTGTAGAAAATACAAGAAGAGATATTGTTCCAAGAATAAAGGTAAGGCGTTCACTAACGCATGTGCAAGAGTATGGATTATCAAAGTAAGTACCTTTTCAGAACTAGATGAACGAAACTCTTCCCATAATCTCTTGAAGTCCAGCTCCAACTCATGGTTATCTCTGCTTTGGAGAGGAGTAAAGAGAGGATCAACAATAGTTTTACAACAACAACAAGAGCGATCAGTCAACAAAATTAGAGAATCCAATTGAAAAGTGTTGCAGCTTCAAAGACTATATTTTTGTTTCAATTGAGTTAGCAGCAGCCTTTGACTCTCATTTATCAATCTTATCACAAAAAACGTAGCACCACAAATGTTGCAATAAAGCAATCTAAAAGAAACTTGGTTGGTGTCGATCACTAATAAAGCAATCTAAACTCTGGTCCCCAAACAAACATAAAAAAGCAAAGCTATAACTAGCAGCAACGATGCGCAACATCGGAACAAGATGAAGCAAAAGCAGAAGAGAAAAGAAGAAGAAATTACCTTGAAGGAGAGAAGTTGAAGTGATGAAGAGAAGAAGAGGAGGGGTAAGTAAAAGAAGGAGAAGAGGAAGAAGAAGAAGAAGAGGGCGGAGCAGTTAGGTCAACGGGAAAGGGGTCGGAGTCAGAGGATTGAGCTAATCCAACCTTCTCCTTGATGTCCTTAAGCAATGTTGCCCATTTCATCGTTGTGCTTTTCGATCCCAGAAACTTTCATCCGATGAAGACGACGACCTCACCAGACCAGACCAGACCCTGACTCGGTCTCCAAACACGACCCACCTCAGATCCGAGTCGTCGATCAGATAAATAAAATCAACCCTAAAAATGCGATCAACCCAAAACTCTCATTCGTTCACAAGAAGGAAACAAAACACACAATCCTTAAATTGAGGAATTCAAATTAAAGAAAGAAAGAAGAAGGAGACCCAAAAAGGAAAAAAATAGTCTTTTTTTTTTAAGATCAAATTGAGCTGATACAATGTGACGAATTAGGGTTTCGTAGCAAGAAGAAAGATCTAAGATCCAAAATTTTCAATTTGTGAACCCCTAAACACTTGAAAAAATCCCCTTTTTTCCTTCCACGAGAATGAGCAAAAACCCAAATTTTGACAAAAAGGGAAGAAAAAGAGCTTAGCGGAAAAACGCGATTTTGTTTTTGTTTTTTTTTTCCTTAAAGAAAATTTAAATTAAATCAAATCTCCTTCTCTCTCTTTTTTCTTCCTTCTTTCTTTGTTTTTTTTTTCTGTTCTGGTGTTGTTGACGGCGTCGTCTCTCTCCGCGCCTTGTTTCTCGCTCAAGTCGTCTCACTTTCTCTCTCTAAAACACGATACTGTTTGTTTCTCCTTCGTAAATTATTTCCAATTTTATTACTTTATTAGCCCTTGAAATTTTGTTTTATACTATTTTATAACCACTACAATATTTCATTACCATTTTGACCCCCAAATTAGTCTTGCATCGCAAACCCCACAGCTAAATTTTGTAGACCAAAACAATGGCGCATATAAAATTATCAACTAGGGACACTTGAATACCTTTGACATTTCGTTCGTGAAAGTAACAAAGGTTGACTCTATCTTCTCTATCATTTTATATAATTGTTTGAGTTAGTTTATATACAAATGGTCAAATAAGGATGTTTTAGAGATACACATTAGGATATTATTTTGTTTTATTATATTTTTAATAAAATAAATTCCATATGGATAGGGAAAAAAAAACATTGCTACTTTTGAATTTTTACAATAGACTTAACTCATACTTAAAATTAAAGTTAATTTTTACCTTTCTTAGTTTTTACTTTTAAGCCTATACATAGTATATATATTTACCTCATGCCAAAATAATAAATAAATTTATTTAGCATACAGTTTAGGTTCTTTTTGTAATACGAGAGCCAACACAACATAAAAAGAATTTGTAAACCATATTTGTGAAAAGTTATTATCTAGTGAGCACAATATCAACAGAAATTAGAAAAATTAACGGCAATATGGATCTGGATGAAGGTTTTGAAACAAACGAGACCTAAATTATAATTATTAAGAAAAACAAGGGCCAATGTAGTTTCTAGGTTCACGTCTACAATCGCAAGTAGAGCCCACGGGACGAGAATGCCACGTGTTCGTATAGGTTTGCTGAACGATTGCGAAACGTGATCCCCTCTTTGCAAAATTTAAACACTTTTTGGACCAAAACTTTTATGTCTTTTTAATAATAATACGAAACATATTTAAATTCATATTTAATTTATATATGAATTTCTTAAAAATATAACTATGTCATTGTGAGAAAATTCTAACATATATTTATCTATCTATCAAAATGCAGAGGTCGCGTATGTTAAACAAACAATAAACCTTATAGTACTGGTGGTAAATAGTCATCAACCAAAAGTAGAACATCTGATGATAAAGAGACGATATATTTTCAGAAAAAAATTAAAGATAGAACTTGGTCCGAATTCTGCTTCTAAAACAATTTTCCAACAATTATTATAGTATTTCATTTGTCTGATTCATGTCATATCTAAACACCAATATTTGTATGTGACGACTATAATCATTTAGGACTAAGTTCTAATATAGGAGTTGCCAACAAAAAAATTCCAATGGACCTTTAAAGGTTAAAAGTCTAAAAACATGTCCTATGTTTTTGTGAAAGCCCACTTTTAAGTAATTCTTTTACAAATGAGGCCCACATAAACCTTATATATGACGACGAGACAGTAACACAAATTTTGATTAACTAGAAATGTCATCAACACCTCAAACATATGGTTTTGTATATATTAAGATAATTTATTATCACACCTCAAACATTATTACTATTTAATAATTATCATAAATAAAGAAATATATATATGTTACTTTGTTAGTAGTTATGCATATTTCATTTAAGTTATTATATTTCTTTTATACTGCTAATACAATATATCACATATATTATTTCTTATTATCTTAAAAATTGTTTGATAATTTCAAACATGTGTCACACTAATGTAAAATGCTAACATATATTAAATTTTTGTTACATACTATATGTTAAGATATTTAATTTCAAACACCTCAAACCACACATTATTACGCTAACAGTTAATCCATAAGTAACAAAAAAAAAAATGAAAGGAGAAAAAAAGTATAAATACGGATAGAGGAGCTAAATTTGTATGCTCAGAACTTAGAATATTTAGGGGAAAAGTTGTCGCAACAAATTCCACAACAACATAAAAGCAATGATGGAAGTTTATATTATTGTCGTCGTACGTGTAAGCAACCGTTAGTTTGGTTGTTATCGTTGGTACTGTATTTTGTTGTAGCATCTGTTATCGTTGTCTCGTGACGGAGAATAATTAAACTCGAACAGTCACTACCGGCGATGACACATGGAAATAGATAAAGACTGTTGCTTTCGTGATCATCACGGTGGGGGTTGTGATGAACATGGCGGAGGATGCGGAGGATATAACGATTCTGCTTACATTATGAATTTATGATGCTATAGTTTATGTCCTTCGTTAAAAAATAATAATGTAGTGGAAGCTTTGGTATATTCTTATAAGAGAATACTTGAAACCTTTGGAGTCATCTAGAGACTTCCGGTCTTTACGGTTAACAACAAACTTAACGTTTCATCTTCACACGCGGCCACGTGGTGCCTTCAAGAACGTTCTACTTTACTCTCTCCGCAACTGCTTTTATAACTTGAAAAATCCTAATTTTCTCTCAACCTTCAAATCTCAAATTTCTCGCATTTTCTCGGGAAAATCGTAACGAAACAAACAAAATAACTTCTCCTCCGGCGAAACAAATTCCGGTACTTGTTAATTCTCGATCGTCTCCTTCTCTGGTTCGTAGTACAACCTAGGAATAGAATTTTCCCGCGTTTTTTTCCCCATTCGTCTGATCAGAATCCATTGCTTCGATTTACAGTTTTTAGAATGTATAAGTGGAATCTTCCTTACCGAAAAGATGACGTGGAGACCGGCCGTGAAGGCGGTGAGAGATCTCTGTATCCGACTATGCTTGAGAGCCCCGAACTCCGATGGGGTTTCATCAGAAAGGTATATTCCATAATCGCATTCCAGCTTTTAGCAACCATCGCCGTCGCCTCCACGGTGGTTTTTGTCCGTCCGATCGCCGTGTTCTTCGCCACTACTAGTGCCGGTCTCGCTCTCTGGATTGTCTTAATCATCACGCCTCTTATAGGTAACCAAATTATCAATCATTAATTCGATGATTATTTGATTTAGGTTTTTGGTTTAATTTGTTATTGTTTTGCTGTTGCAGTAATGTGTCCTTTGTACTATTACCACCAGAAACATCCAGTGAATTATTTGCTTCTAGGGATTTTCACGGTAGCTTTGGCTTTCGCCGTCGGATTAACATGTGCTTTCACCAGCGGTAAGGCTTTCCTTGTGAAACACTCTAGTTCTCTTTATTCGTTTCTGTCCTTTCAAGGGTCGGTCTTATTAATTGCTTGAAATCACACGCTTAAGATATAATATAAAATTAGTCTGTGAGACCTCCAACACATTTGAGCTGGGTTTGAATTTCCTCATACTCAATACAACTGGTTCATTGAAGATTGATGTTCCATGGTTGCATAGAAACATTGGATTGTTTTAATCCAAATTCGATAAACGAACCATAGAGTTTTGGGAGTATAAATTTATTCATTAGAGTTTGGAACTTTGTTGTTGGAACAGGGAAAGTGATTCTTGAGGCAGCGATTTTGACAACAGTAGTGGTGCTTTCCTTAACCGTCTACACCTTTTGGGCAGCAAAGAAAGGATATGACTTTAACTTCCTCGGTCCATTCTTGTTTGGTGCTCTCATCGTTCTCATGGTCTTTGCCCTTATTCAGGTTCCTGTCCCTTACAATTGCTTGTTTTGGTTTAACATTCGAAATTCAGGTTTAAAACTGAGCCTGATCGTGGTGCTTTGGGTTCTATTTGTTTTTTTGCAGATTTTCTTCCCGTTGGGACGGATCTCAGTGATGATCTATGGATGTTTGGCTGCGATAATATTCTGCGGGTACATAGTTTACGATACAGACAATCTCATCAAACGTTACAGCTACGATGAGTATATTTGGGCAGCAGTTTCGCTCTACTTAGATATTATCAACCTCTTCTTGGCTCTCCTTACCATTTTCAGAGCTGCCGAGTGAAGCTTCTTTACTCCTTTTTTAAGTCTCGATCAGTGTTATTATCATGTTTTTAAAATGTGTAAATCTCTAATATTGTTTGTTAACGAAACTTATTTTCTCTGTAGTATTCTCATGTACAAAACATAACCTGGCAGTGTATCTTTTAAAGTAATCGAATAGTATTGAAATTTGCGGCTTGGAGACGGTAGATTTTGTTGTTTAAACACACCACAGCTACGTCTGCTTTGAAAATTGAAACGCAAACGTAGAACAAATTTGGAATTTAAACTATTAGCAATATACAAATTTCTTTTAAACCCTACGGAAAAGCAAAAAACAGATATTAGCAAAAGTGTTTCTCTTTCATATCAAACTTCAATACGTTTCCATTCACATGAACATTATTTAGCTTACTTGCAACAACAGTTCTAACTATCAAGGAGATGGAGGCGGTTGCACGCACCCACAAAACGCAAACCGCTTTTTAATCCTCTTTCGTCGCTCACCTCTCACTCCGCTATAGATATAATCCCGAAGAAGAATCCTCGTTTTGCTATCCGATATCTTTGCTTTTGCTCGATCCTCTCTATCTCCTTCCAGTTTCAGTAACAGAAACTGTAATCTCTGTATCTCCAACTGTAACCTACCAATCTTCTCTGATCCTCTTCTCGCCTGTTCTGATATCCTCCTCCTTCTGCTACTCTCATTCTCATCAAGATCCATTGATGATTTGCTTCCATCTGATCTTTCAAATCCATTTTGAACTTTCGTCACCAGTTTCCTGTTGATGCTTAACAGTTTCTCTAATGCTTCTTCAGCTTCGTTGATCTGTCCCTTGATCGTCTCGTACTCGTTTTCTTTTCCTTTCTCGTCTTTCTCCTCTGTCTCCACTTTGATTTTCAAATCTTCAACGGCGACATGAAGATTTGAGAGCTTCTGTAAATCTGAATTAAGTCTCTCGAGAACTTTCCTCTTGTTTGCATCTTTGTTTGGATCCGTGAATCTATCGGAGATCTCTAGTTTGTCCACAACCAATGACTCTTCAGACAAGGATTTACCTTTCGGAGGATTTTGTGACTTTGCCTCTAAACTGTGATCATCTTCTATCTTCAAAATGTCTCTCGTACTTATCCCATATGATGAGCAATCAGAAACCTGATCGAGTACGATATCTTTTGTGATCATCTCGGTTTCCTCGGAGTAGATTTCATGGTTCTGTTTCCGGAGGCTTCCATTTCTCCTTCTGCTTCTTCGGGCAGAGGAAGTTTTTAGTTCTTCCATTGCAAGCTTTTTGGTTATTGCCTCCTCAATAGCTTTAATTCTCAAATGCAATTCTTGTATCTCTAAGAAGCCATCGCTGTTATCCACCAATGAAGCAGTTTCCTGATAAGAGATACCCACAAAAGATTGGTTAGTCTACAACAAGAAAAACTTGAAATTAACAAGCAACAGATGCAACATTGGTTCAACGGGAAAATGTCAGATCAAGGGTAAAGCTCTCTACAACTTCATTACGACCTACTAAAAAGAATTTGATTATTAGGAGCAGATTTTTCTAAAATAACTTACTGTGGCTGGTCCATTCTCGAATTCGTGAAGCATTGCATGTTTTTCCAGAGATTGTATGCTTTCCTTCAACAGGAAAATAGCTTGGGCGTATTTGCACATAAGATCGTTTTGTCCTTTGTTCGCATCTTCTAAGTTGTTCACTCTTCCTTTAAGCTGCTCAATCTCCCTGTCTTTTAACGTGCTTCTGCTTTCAAGGTTCTTACATGCTTCGACCAGCTCATTGGTCAACCCTTCAAGCAATGTTTCATGAACAGCCGAAATCTGCAACTCTCCAAACAATGTTGCAGACTGAGACTCCCATAGTTCAATCTCATTCCTTTCTGTAAAAAGCTCCTGGTTCAGATTTTCCTTCTCCACTTTGATTTCTTCGAGTTCCATGAGTAAGTTCATCAAGTCAGCTTCCAATTTCAGATTAGCTTCGTTCGAATGACTATTCTTCTTAACCTGCTCATCGTAATCTCCACGGAGTCTCAAGACCTGCTTATCCCTATCCTCTTCTATCGCTTTAGCTTCCTTGTATCTACATTCTAAACCCTCCACTGCCTTAGATAATTCAGATTTTTCATTTTGCATGATGGAGATCATCAGCATTGCTTCTAAAAGCTCTTTCTCCTTCTGAACCTTCACATTAGCTATTTCATGTTCCAAATGAACATTGGCTGATCTGGCAGAGAGTAGTTCGGCATTCGATTTCTCTAGCACAACTTGAAGCTGAAAGTTCGCAATGTCTGCAGATTTTAACTTATCACCAAGCTCTCTTACCTCTTCCTCAAGCTTACACTTGACAATACTGAGTCTGTCTAGATCCTCGTTTAGTTTCATTGCTCCTGAAAGCTTTTCCAAGATGACATCCTCCAACAGAATGATGAGATTGCTTTGATATATAGTCTCCGACAGAAGCAAAGAGATATCATCTTCTAGTTTACATTTCTCCTCCTCCAACTGCAATGTTGACTTTGTCAAGTATGCTTTCTCATCCAACGTTTTGTTATTATCTCCCTGTAGAATGGTGTAGTCATCTCGTAACTGCAACACCTGCCTGTGAAAATCCTCAATTTCCACCATCAAAACCTTTTCTCTGTTGACTCCTTGATTAACTTTTGTGGTCAATTCTCCGTTCACGAAGATAAGTTTCTGGGTCTCATCCCGCGAAAACGAGAGCTGCTGACACTGAGATTCAAGTTCTTCCTCAAGGATTTTCTTCTCTGTTTCAATACCTACAGCTTCTGATTTAAGTTGCCGAAGAAATTCAATAAGGACGAGGTTCTCTATGGCAGAGTGCTGGTTTTCATCCCGAATGCTCAAAAGCATAGTTTGCATGTCTTCAAGTCTATTCAATATATCATGCATATTTCTCTGGTCTCGCGAGTTCTCATCACCGGAACCTATACCTGGAATTATTTCAAGCTTCATCAATACCTGGTAGATCCCTGTTCTCAGTATTTTAATGCAGTTAATCGAGGAGTCAATCTGCACTTGTTTCCCAATATTTTCCTCTTCTAGTTCAGAAACTAGCTTCTCTAACAGTTTAGAAGCCTCTTTAATATCCTGATTCTCAGCAATCAAAGAGGAACTCTTCTCAAGCCAGTCCTGCAAACATTTCTGCAGAACAATAATCTCAATGTGAGCATCATGAGCTCGATCCAGTTCCACTTGATATTCTCTCACCCGGCATTGATTTTCATCTTGAAGGTGATGGATCGTTGATTCCATGCCATTCATCCGACTCTCTGAAAATTGCACAAAACTAGCATACTCACAGTCCTTGGCATTTAAAGACACTCCCAACTCTTCAATTTTCTGAAGAGAAGACTCCCTCTCAGTCGCTAATTCCAAAACTTTCACTTTTAATTCTGCATGTTCTTTCTCCAGATCTTCAATTCTTTTTCTCATTGTATCAATATGAGAGAGTAGGCTTTCTCTTTCACTAGTTAAAGTGGTCTTGTCATCATTCAGCAGGTGGCATGATTCTTCTAGGCTTTTCAATTTCGACTTGAGTTCTTCAAGTTCTACATTGGCATTAAAAAGAGAATTCTCCAGTACCATGTTTTCCTCAGAGAGTTTCTTGCTGTTTTCTGTAGCACTCTGCAGACGGGAAATCAACATGTCCTTCTCAGAATGAAGGCCTGATTTCTCTTCAGCAAGTGACATAGAAGCTTCCTCCAATGTTTTCAGCTTTCCTCTGATTGTTTCCAGCTCAGCATTCAAATCTGATATGGAGTTCTCCAGAAGAAGGTTTTTCTGAACAAGCTTTTCCATCATTTCTAACTTCTCAATCAGGGCCGTCTTTTCAATACTTTCTCTTTCCCGGATTTCCTTTAGCTTTGAGTTCTCCTCCTGTAACTCCTTGACAGAAGACCCAAAGCTTTCTGGATGTAAACCAACCAATTCCACCTGTTCTACCATGGACTGGTGTTTCTTCCCTATCTGACTTAATTCCTCTTTAAGACAGTATATTTCTTGCTGCAAAGCATTTCTTTGGTCCACTCTTAGTTCAACTTCTGCCTCAAGTTTCTGTATTGTCTCTCGTAATTTTGAGACCTCCTCCTGCAAACTTTTAATTGATGCAGCCGAGGAGAGATTGAGCTCATTGAGGCTTTTGCTCTGGTCTTTGGCTTCCTGAACTTCCTCCTGTAAACCATTGTTACGGGCTTCCATATCTTTCAGGATTTGAGACCTGTTTTGCAGTTCCAATGCCAAAGTGCTTAGTTCCTCCTGAGACTGAGAGTGTAACTGTTGTAGGGTTTGAAAGGCAGTCTCAGCTTCCATAAAACGCAAGTTTTCTTCTTGTACACAAGTCCACAATCTTCCCAACTCTTTCTGTTTCTCCGTGAGCTCATGACTTTGATTCCCCAGTTTCTCTAGTAGACCATCCAGTTCAGAGTGAAGATTTTGATTTGATCTCTCAAGCACAACACATTTTTCCTCTGCAAATTTTAACTTAGCAACTCCATCCTCTATTTCACGGCTGAGCCTTTGAGTTTCTTCTTGAGCATGAAACAGCTTGAGCTTTAAATCTGCAATTGTGTCCAGACATTGTTGGTATTGGAGTTCGTAAGCTTCATTCTCTTCAATTAATTTGGAAACCTTTTGCTTCAAGCTTTCAACTTCACCCTCAGCATTTTCTGCCCGCTGATTGGTTAACCTTGAATCTTCCTCAGCCTTGTGCAACCTCTCTTCCAGGTTAGATATGGTTTTCAAGCATTGTTGATATTGAACAAGAGCAGCTTCCTTGTCAGTTTCGGAACTAACAAGGCTTTGCTTCAGTGCTAGAGTTTCAGCTTCGGCTCTGTTGGCTCGCTCATCTACTTCTCCAGCCTCCTTCTGGGCTAGAGAAATGCGATCCTCCAAATCAGCTATGTTTTGCAGACATTGCTGATACTGAAGAAGGCTGGACTCCTTTTCAACCTCTACTTTGCTGAGGGATTCTCTGAGCGTTTCGACCTCAGCTTCGGCTCTTGTGGCTCGTTCAATAAGCACCCTAGAGTCCTCTTGTGCACGAGATACCTCAGACTCCAAATTAGACAGTTTCTCCAAATTCTGATCAAACTGAGCTAAGCTAGCTTCCTTTTCAGCCTGCACTTTAGAAAGAGCATCTTTTAAAGCCACAATTTCAGCCTCAGCTTTGCTTGCGCGTTCAGATTCTGAAAGAACCTTAGCATTTATTTCTTTTCCATCAACATTATTGAAATTCAGTCCTTTCCTTGCCTTTGCAGTTTTAAAACCTTTCCCGCTACTCACAGACTGAGGGTCTTCCATGAAGGCTATATTGCGCTTAACGGTACTCAAATGAGAGGAAGAAATCCCAAAAGCACCTTTTCGTAAATCATCTGGGTAAACAGGAGCTCGGATAGGTGGATAACTGTCAGGCGTTTGTGGATCAAAACCATCGGTGGAAGAACCGAGAGGTGACTCCTCACCAAACATCATAGGGTCTTGGTTTGGGAAGGCTTCAGCCATAGTCTGCTGAGCATGACGAATAACACCGGTGGCATGATCGTATCTTTCAGCCAAAGCACGATATGCTCGATAAAACTCCTCAACCAGTTTCATAAGCTCAGGCCGCTTCTTGTAATACATTTCCGCTCGCCTAGCAAAAGAGTCAGCATCTTCTTCAATAACCTTGATCATTTGCTTGACTTTACTATCCATATCTGTCAACAAAAATAGAAACATGTAAGCAGATCGCATACAAAGTATCTTGCATGACACAAAACTGAACTAAAAGTAAAAGAAATTTGTCACGATGGAAATGACCTTTCCCGTGGGAAATACAAGGGACGTTAAAACAAGAAAATCACATACCTGTAAGATTCTCCTGAAGCCATTTCGAGTTCTTGGGGCTTATGTGACTATCCCACCACCAAGAATAGCGTTTAGAGTTACCATTCACAACAGCAGTCATTTTTCCCGGCAAAATCACACAAAAATTATGAGGATATTAGAACACTCCGGAACCAAGTCTCTCTCAAAGCCAAGTACACCAAATTCCTCTGTAAAAAAATCCTAACTTAAGAAGACGAAGAAGAAGAAGAAAATAGCAAGGGTTAAGCTTTGATAATAATGAACAAGTTCAACAGTCATATAAAAGACAAATACAGAAGAAAACAAAAGAAAAAATAGAAACGAATTACCACTAAGTCAATGAAGGCCAAATTCGAGACAAAAATAATTAACTAGCCAAATCCAGTAGTAACCTGGTCAGAAAACATATCAAACAATTCATTACAGATGAAAAATTGGATCAGCATAAATCAATTCGTCTTTGGAAATTAGACGAGAATCCTAGGGAAGAATAGCAAGTGAAACCACATGATCTTACAGGAATTAGAGGTTATAGTAACGCACTTAGTCGGAAACTGAAATTAGCTACACAGGTTAAATCTACAAAGCGAATCTAACACTAGTGAAATCAGGTCCAAAAGCAAGAATTCTGTGAGGCTTACCGGAAATAATACTTGTACTACAAAAATCAGAAATCTTCGGATCAGCTTTCGCTTTCACTTCTTCTTCTTCTTCTTCTTCTCATCTCATTTTCTTCATCTAGATCTCTCTCTCTTTCTCTCTCCAGGCGTTTTTCAGCTCTGGTTCCTACTTTTTACGTTGTGAAGAAGAAGAATTGTTTAGGTAAGCTTTTAAATGACGATATTACCCTCCAGTACAGTTCTCACAGATGTTCTGTTTCATTATTTTAATTCACTTGTTGCGTGACTTTGCCTCCTTGGGATCGCCTTCGCTGCCAACTTAAAAAAAAACACGACTTTCATGTCCGAAAGAAAATATTCTTTTATCGAACTACAACTAAATACAGTATGACATTTTATTTGATTTCTTTATTTTTCAATCTGATACTTCCCATTTACCCCTGATTTATATCAAGTCTGCAGTTCACTTTTTCTTTTTCTATACCTGTCTGCTCAAGAACTAAAATGATTTTGTAATTTTAATACATTTTATTATCCGGAATAACAAAGTATTAAATCACGAAAGATGATTTAAAAAAAAAAAAAAAGTATTAAATACTAGTAATGATAAGGAGGCTGACAAGAGATAAGTGACAAAGACAGGGAGGTCTTGGACGGTGAGCTCTCGGTCCACTTTCGTCACCCTTTGTTTTTTTCTCCACGTTCGCTTTTAGATTCGACTTATTGCGATCTTGCGTGTCAAACTTTTTCCAATCATCTAAAAGTTGAGTCGGAGTTAGAGTTACGTTGTTCATAACTTTTATTTAAACTTTGCAAGAAAAAAGTATATACGATATATGGTGGCTTATCGTTATGTATCATTTCATTCAGCTTTCTAAAATTTATAATTTAAAAAATAATATTATAATTAAGATTAAAAACGATAAATTCAAATTTAATTGACTGAGAATGTTTTTGGTGTTTGGTATGCATTACTTGTTTGACACAACTTATATATCATCCTTTATTTGTTACTCAAACGAAGATTCACGAAACGGACAAATAAACTATCCACCTATTGGGAACAAATAGGTTGTCTGACTTTTAAGCATCACAAACGGTTATATACTATTTTACATAAACGTTTCGAGTGTGTTAAGATTCATTTAATTGTAAACTAAATAATCAACAGCGTGACTTCAAATCAAATTGTCTTCTTATAAGTTTATTACTAACATATATTCTTGTTCAGTTTGTTGCCAATATTGAATTAATTAAAAGGATTGTGTATATTTTCCTTAATTGTATTGTTTTTTTTGTCGGTTATAGAAATGCAAAACAAAAAGAAATGAATAGAGGAGTCAACACTCAACAGCCACTACCTAACAAACACTTTTAATAGTTCCAGCTCGTATCGTTTTTCATGCCTCCAAAGATTAATTATGATTTTCAAAATCATTTATAACTATCCCTCCACATGTCTTTAATAGTCAAATTGATCTTATATTAAAAACTCTATATAGTAAGACCAAGTGAATTTTAAAATTACATCAATGCGATTTATATGGATGATTCAAAAGTATTTATATTTCAAAACTGAAACAAGGCCTTGCAGCCTTTCTTAATGCTTCGTGCAGATAGGCCCATTAATAAAACAATAAAGCCCATACTTGTAAAATCAGGTAAAGACGCAACGCAAGCGGCACATCAGACACATATCCATTCCGACCAAACCATGATAAAGTATATGCCACGTCACTATTCATCGTCGATTAGTTTTTACGAAATTGACCAACATACCCTCGTTGTTTGGTTTTATCTACAACGCAGTTGCTGAGTCACACTTGTTTTCTTCACTCGGAAAATTCGAAAATCGAGATCAAATGTCGATGATGACGGTGTGGGCACTTCGACGGAATGTTCGTCGGAAAAATCACTCGATGCTCGTGAGATATATTTCCGGCTCCGCATCGATGAAGCCTAAGGAGCAATGTATTGAGAAGATTTTGGTGGCGAACAGAGGCGAGATTGCTTGCCGGATCATGAGAACGGCGAAGCGTTTAGGGATTCAGACCGTTGCGGTTTACAGTGACGCTGATAGAGATTCGCTCCATGTGAAATCTGCAGACGAAGCGGTACGGATTGGCCCGCCCTCGGCTAGACTTAGTTACCTCAGCGGTGTGACTATCATGGAGGCAGCGGCTCGGACTGGTGCACAGGTATGAGTTTTGATCCCCGAAAAAGAATAATCGTGTTCTTGTAGCTGATGTCTTCTTTGAATTATATAACTAGGCAATACACCCTGGCTATGGGTTCTTGTCAGAAAGTTCTGACTTTGCCCAACTCTGTGAGGATTCGGGTCTAACATTCATTGGACCTCCAGCATCTGCTATTAGAGACATGGGTGATAAAAGGTACCATTACAGGCCTCCTATTACGACTTGCTTCTTCTTTGCACAAGTTGTTATTTTATTCTCTCTTGAATAGTTTCTGAGGACATGTCCCTCATGTGTATTTATGAAGTGCATCCAAGAGAATTATGGGAGCTGCTGGAGTTCCTCTCGTGCCTGGATATCATGGCCATGAGCAAGATATTGATCATATGAAGTCAGAAGCTGAAAAGATTGGATACCCTATAATAATCAAGCCAACACATGGAGGTGGGGGGAAGGTATGTTATGATATACGGCATTGATTTTTTCCAATAGATGGCTTTTTGTAATAGTCAAAGTTTGATACCCTTTTAAAATCTATTGGTTTCGAAGCAAAGTAAGCTCTTGTTTTTTAGGGAATGAGGATAGTGCAAAGTGGGAAGGATTTTGCTGACTCGTTTTTGGGTGCCCAACGTGAAGCTGCTGCTTCTTTTGGCGTTAACACTATTCTTCTCGAGAAATACATTACTCGACCGAGGCATATAGAAGTCCAGGTAGTGAGTCGTGAAATTTCATGTTGTTTTTTTTTTCATGAAAGGCTGGTTATGGCGCATTGAAACCCAGTTATTGTATATAGAAAGAGGACAAATGTTAACCTTAACTTGTATTTCATTTTTGGCGTACTCATTGAGTAACCATTTCTGGCTTTTCTCCTTTTTTTCTAGCATTTTAACTAATTTTGCTTCGGTGTTTCCACTGCTTTTAGATATTTGGTGACAAACATGGAAATGTTCTTCATCTATACGAAAGGGATTGCAGTGTGCAAAGAAGACACCAAAAGATTATTGAAGAAGCTCCTGCGGTAATGACCATATTTCTTTCTGTTATTGATTCATATCTTTTCTAGCATAAATGGATGTGGGTCTGATTGAATACTGGTGCAGCCTAATATATCTGAAAAGTTCCGCGCAAACTTAGGCCAAGCTGCTGTCTCTGCGGCACGGGTATCCCTTTAAATCCTGCTTTCATCTTTTACAGATTTCATGGTCTTCAGTGAGAAAGCTTAGCCGAAAATGTTTCATTACAATGCTCTGTATATTGCATTCATTCATAGTATGCTCCGGGTGTCTCTATTTTATATAGTGCATTACTAATATTGATCATGAGTTATTTGATCAAAGTTTACTATTGTTAATGTTTAGTTCAATTGATATGTAGTCTTTTGAAACCTCTTCTTGCTAGGCTATCTTTCACTTCAACTTCCACAAGAAGCGCTTATATTCTGTTACCTTCTGATATTTAAAGGCAGTTGGATATTATAATGCTGGGACGGTGGAATTTATAGTTGACACCGAGTCTGATCAATTTTATTTTATGGAAATGAACACCCGTCTACAGGTGCTTCTTTGATCTATATGTTTATTAAATTTAACTCGATAAACATTTGGCTTTCCAAAGGAACACTGATGATCCTTCTTAGGTCGAACATCCTGTAACTGAGATGATTGTTGGTCAAGATCTTGTGGAATGGCAAATTCGGGTTGCCAATGGGGAACCTCTCCCCTTAAGCCAATCCGAGGTGCCAATGTCAGGTATGGCTCTTCCTCCTAAAAATAAATGGAAAATAGTGGTTTGGTTTACTCTCATTCGCTATTCCGTACTGAATCCATGATTTTTCAAGATGTTACTTGTGGCAGAAAAAAATCTGAACAACATGACCCACATATGTATCTTCTTGGCAGGTCATGCCTTTGAGGCCAGGATATATGCTGAAAACGTTCCAAAAGGATTTCTTCCTGCAACTGGGGTCCTCAATCATTATCGCCCTGTTGCAGTCTCACCATCAGGTGAAGTACAAAATTGTGTATACAACTGTTTTTTCCTATCTTATAGAAAGTTTTTTTTTCTCTCGTATATATCTGACCCTGTTTTTGTCCTGTTGTTTACCTCTCTCATGTTGGAATTTGTCTGAAACAGTTCGGGTTGAAACTGGAGTTGAGCAAGGAGACACTGTTAGCATGCACTATGATCCTATGATTGCAAAGCTTGTTGTCTGGGGAGGTAATCGTGGCGAAGCTTTAGTGAAACTGAAGGATTGCTTGTCTAACTTTCAGGTAGATTCCCTGAGAACCTGTATTTTGGAGCTCTCTGCAATTTTAATTATACCTCAGCATAACTATAAATCTTCAAGGCCTTATGGTTCCATTGTGAATTTCTTGAGAAACCTTTTTGAGTTTCTCGCACATCGCTTCTTAGTTACCACAATAGTTCAGTAATTACATGGTATGTTGTTGACAGGTAGCAGGTGTACCTACGAACATAAATTTCCTTCAAAAACTTGCTAGTCATAAGGAGTTTGCAGTGGGCAATGTAGAAACTCATTTTATTGAGCACCATAAAAGTGATCTATTTGCTGACGAAAGCAATCCAGCTGCAACAGAAGTGGCATACAAGGCAGTCAAGCATAGTGCAGCATTGGTGGCTGCTTGTATCTCCACAATCGAGCATTCTACTTGGAATGAAAGTAATCATGGTCAGTTCGCATGGGTCTAGTCTCTTCTTCACAACTTACATGATTCCCGAGCATGTCTTAATTTATTATGTGTAAACTCATCCAGGGAAAGTTCCATCGATATGGTATTCGAATCCTCCTTTTAGGGTCCATCATGAAGCCAAACAAACCATTGAGCTAGAATGGAATAATGAATGCGAGGGAACTGGCTCTAACCTCATATCACTCGGTGTAAGATATCAACCAGATGGAAGCTATCTCATTGAGGTTTAAAACTTCACATCCTCCTTTTAGATTCACTTTTAGACTCATATACTTCATTTATGAGTCTTATAATTGGAATTCTTATGGTTTGTCAACATTCCACGAGACAGGAAGGCAATGATTCTCCAAGTTTAGAACTCAGAGTAACACGAGCAGGAAAGTGCGATTTTAGAGTTGAAGCGGCCGGATTGAGCATGAATGTTAGTCTAGCTGCGTACTTGAAGGTAAATCATTAGCATTATGTTCAAGCAACTCTTAACAGCTCTCATACTCTTTCTGTCTCTCTCGTAATTGCTGCTTATGATGTATGTTTGGTTACAGGATGGTTATAAGCATATCCATATATGGCATGGTTCAGAACACCATCAGTTCAAGCAGAAGGTAGGAATCGAATTCTCTGAAGATGAAGAAGGTGTCCAACACAGAACCAGCTCCGAAACATCATCACACCCTCCAGGAACCATTGTGGCCCCCATGGCTGGTTTGGTAGTCAAGGTCCTTGTCGAAAACGAAGCCAAAGTAGATCAAGGTCAACCTATATTAGTCCTAGAGGCAATGAAGATGGAGGTTAGTATATAAACATCTTCATATACCATAATATAAGAAACATTTAAGTAATTATCGTTTTATTCTCGTTCAGCACGTTGTGAAAGCACCATCCTCTGGAAGCATACAGGACCTCAAAGTTAAAGCAGGCCAACAGGTTTCAGATGGCAGTGCTCTATTCAGGATCAAAGGTTAGTGGTAATTTAGTACCAGCATTTTTTCCTTTATACATTTCATATCATCCTTTTGAAAATTTCATCCAACTCCACCAATTTCAATATCTTTGCAGGGTAAATAACACGATTTGCGATTGATCAACCATTCGCTGGCTTACGCGAAACCTGAACTAATAAGCATTTGGGTGTGTATATAAACCGAAATCTTACAAAAGATAAATAAATCCAAAGCTTTATAAATGTTTTTACTGCCTCTATATAGATCTGTGCGGCTAGAGATTGAAGGTAACTTCTTAGTATACAAAATGGTGATTACATTAATAATCAAGATAGTCCGAGCCATTTCTTGAATACTAAACCAGCTTCTCTCTTCTTGAGCTGAGACTCGCTCTGAACTTTTGGAGCTTTGCCTTTATAAGCAGTCTTGTGATACTTCAAGAAGAGCATCCGATACTTGTACTTATCAACAAACATATTTTTTTTCTCCATCATCTCCACAACTTCATTAGCCCGGGAAAAAAACCCGCCTCTAACAAATGTATAAAGCACCGCATCAAGCAACTCCTGATCAAACTTCATCGATGAAGTAGCTGCAGCTATGGATTTCATTTCTCCCCATAACTCAGTGACCTCTGTGTATTTACTCCCAATGGCTGCATATCCTGTGACCATAGAATGAAAAGTTTGAGCATTTGGCGAATGCCCAAGACTTCTCATCCTCTTTAATGCCTTCTCTGCATCCTGCATCAAACCTTTCTTGCTAAAAAAATGGATCACATTGTTCCAATCATGAACACCAGCATCCAAACTCTGCACTTCTCTGATTTCTCTCAAGAGTTTTGACATGAGTCCCGCCTCTGCGTTTCCTTCACATCCCTTTAAGAGCTTCTCAAATTTCTGATTTCCGCCTCGTAGTATCTTCGCCTCTTTCATTTCCTTAAACACATTGAGAGCTCCATGAGTATCGTTCTGAATTACTTGAGACTGGATTAAAGCTTCATAACAGCTTGAGTCTAATTGAATCCCTGCCTTTTGAGCATCTCTAAGGAGTGATGTCACTTCTCTAGTTTGGTTTGTGTTGCAGTAAGCTTTGAGGAGCGAAGAATAAACCGAAGAACCAGTTCTTACCCCAGCCATACGCATCTCGTCGAGTAGATCATGCGCCTGATCCAACATGCCTAGAGAAATACATGCGTTGATAACATTAATCAGCATCGAGTTATCACTAGAAACAGGAGAGTCTTCATGTTCTGCCTTCAACAGAAACTTTGCTAACTCCTTCATCTTTCCACTTTCCAGGAATGCCTTTGCTAATTTCACATAAATCTCTTCCGTCGGCTGCAGAACACCGCGTTCCGAGGTAATCAATTCGACTTGTACATGCAACTTAGCCAACAATGCACCAAGAACATCCTTTGCCTCAGCTTCAAGTTTCAAAAACTTCCTGTCTCTAGAGAACTCATCATAGGGAATCATACTGTGAATAGAAACCACTCGAGTTTCGGGATTATCGTGTTCTTTAACCTCTGATCCTTTTCCAGATACTCTTTTGGTGTATAATCTACCATCATCTGCAGTATCAAATTCAAGAATGGCGGCTCCAAGTGAGTTCCTTGCTACCTTTCCTCTTCTTAGCATTTCCAAAACCATTTTCGAAGCAGATTCAAGATCCCCGAATTTTAAGTGACACATAAGCAAGCAGTTATAGAATTGCCAAAACTGAGACTCATTCAAGTTGCAAGCTTCATCTATATGCCTTTGAAGCTTCCTTAGTTCCTCTCTCCGCCCATTTCTTTCGTATATATGAGCCATTATTACTAACAAGTTAGCATCAGCTTTAACACCGATCTTCGGTATCATATCAAGAAGCTGTTCAGCTTTTCGGGTTGTCCCAAACAACAAACAACCCGCCAAAGCAACGTTCAACACCTGAGTATTAGGCTTCATCGCAAGCAAAGGTGCGTTGCTCTTCTTCCGTGGATCAACTCTGTTATTATGAAACAAATAACCAATCTCAAGAACCAACTCAGCAGAAAGATAACTTCCTGATCCCGCAAGAGACATATGAGCCAAAACCGCAGACCAAGCACTCACATGAGGATACTCTTCTGTCTCAACTAGCTTCCTCAAGATCGTTGATGCAGGAACAGCCATACCTGACTTGGCAAGAGCCAAGGAGAGATATAGAAGAGGTTCCTTCTCCAGCAAATTCTGTTTACCCTCCTCATAGGCTTGTTCCACTAAACTGTAACCCTTTTGTAGCCAGTTGGAATCAAGACTCTCAGCAAAACAAACCACAACATTGTTAACAACAGATTTTCGCGGAAACCCTTCCATTTGCATATGTTGTTCAAACAATCTCCAAGCTTCATCACATCTATGTTCATCAACTGCAATTTGAATTTCTTCATTGAGTTTAGCAGGATCTCTGGCTTGAAGCAGTATAGATCCAGAAATGCTTGAAATTGCTTCTCTTCTATGGATAGACCATACATCGAATCTGGTACTAGTACGAAACCTAGTTAACACACTGAGGTATTTTGCATTAGACAGAACAGCTTTACCCGCCAAACCATGTTGTAAAGAAGCTTGAGATTGAGTACCTGTAACTTCAATGGCGTGAATAAGAACTCCACGAAACAAAGAACTCAAACGACACTGGTGGAGTGAAACAGGCTGAAGCTTAGTTTTCCTCAATGAAAACATTGAAAGATCTTATTTTTCTTCGTCAATTCGTTAAGACCAATTTGAAGCTCCTCGGCTGGTATGAGGATTTGATGAAAACTGTTTCCCAGTTTCATTTAGACATTTCGTCGAACACTTGGTGCGTGAACTGAACCAGCAAGCTTTGAGCACTAACGTGAGATTAGGAGAAAAAGACAAAAGCTTTCTTGAGAAGACGATGGGTCTTTGACCGTTGATGATGGCAGGTGCGAAGAACCACTAAACCCTAATCACTATTCACTAATCACTATAGCCAGAAGAAACTTGTAAATTTTGCTTAACCGAAAAATATCAAGTGTTGACAAAAAGAGAAAAGAAAAATAAGTAAAGTAATAATATTCTAAGGAATTTGTCAAATTGAGTATCACTATATCATATACTGTCATAGTAAATGGTCCTTATCTAGCAAAAAATTTATTGTTAGTTAGAACCAAACCATGCTTATTTATAACATTTCATAAGATTAAGCTTTTTACTAATCTTGGGTTGGTTTCATTAAATTCTATGATAGCATTTTTGGTTTAACAATACGCATAAACATAAGTTAATCCAAAATGCAATGCATAGTTTCAGATTTATCAATAGGGTTGGTTTCATTAAATTCTATATAGTAACATTTTTGGTAACAAATACGAATAAACACACAATTTCATCCAAAACCTAATGCAAAAATTCAGGTTTATCCATAATCCTTCTTAACAAATTAGCCCCCTCAAACCTTTCTATAAGTATATCACCACATGACTACTAATAATATCCCATACAAAATCCCAAAGCTTAAAGATAACCCCAAATGATTCTTGCAATATTAGCCCTTGTAATAGCCACCTTTCTATACGGTGGAGCCACCACGGTCCAAGCTGGATGCAGAGACACTCTGACCAGCCTTTCCCCTTGTCTTTATTACCTCAACGGTGGCTCATCGTCACCTTCTTGGAGTTGTTGTCGTCAATTTTCCACGGTGGTTCAATCTTCACCGGAATGTTTGTGCTCAGTGGTTAATAGCAACGAAAGCTCATTTTATGGGTTCAAATTTAACCGGACTTTGGCTCTCAATCTCCCTACCGCTTGCAATGTTCAAACTCCATCACCTAGCCTGTGTAACAGTAAGAAACTTAATTATTCTAACAATATACACTTCAAAAATATATGTTTGTTGATCCAAATTTTTTGTGGTTTATAATATAATGGTATAGCCGGTGGTAACGTACCAACCACGTTGCCGGCGAATACTCCTGTAGGTTCACCTCGAAGTGCTCCTTCACCGTCAGGTACCACGTCTCCGGCGAATACACCATCAGGTTCACCACAAATACCTCAATACACACTTCATAATATATTTATCTTCTTAAGAATTGTGCTTTTGGAAAATAGACTGTTAGAAAACAATAAAATTCATATTTTGTGTTTAATCGATGAAACTTGTAAACAGGATCGAAGAAGTTTCCATTGAGTAATGAAAGCTCGTCCAAGAGCAATGTGATCATCTTGTCTTTCGTATCCATAGCTCTGGTCCTCGCTATAATATGAATCTCAGATCTTCTTTTTATTTTACTTTTTTTTAACCAATTTATGTCTCCATGTAATATTTGTAGTGCTTCCTCAATGTATTTGAAATTCATAAAATTCATATTGTACGTTGAAAGTCTTTCATACTTGTTTTTTTTTTTTTTTTTCCTCTGAAACTGCAGTTTT
>Ga0041059_1000192_pt1 | contig 39814 bp, 35 predicted proteins | sample AraColnosormetaG_FD_56232 | JGI IMG/M metagenome (GOLD analysis project Ga0041059, IMG submission 56232) | Arabidopsis roots microbial communities from North Carolina, USA - Col MF nosort | ecosystem: Host-associated > Plants > Roots > Unclassified | place: USA: North Carolina | collected...
AAAAAAAAAAAAAAAAAAAAAAATATATATATATATATATATGAGTAGAGTAAAGTTTTAGTTTAAAAACAAAAGAAAGATAGCTTTGCATGCGTAATTAATAGAGAATCTTTTTTTGCCGCAAATGTAAATATGGACTATTACGTTAATCAACAGTTTTAGACCGATTAATGATTTGCTCAGTTTGGGTTGAAAACTTGAAATCGCAAGTAAGCGTGACGACAAATTAATCATTAAAAGGTAATTTACATTGAACTTAGTACTTAAAAACTTATTTAACAAAAAAAAAAACTTGATACTAATATCATCCATTTAGAAAAACTTTTGTTTTTAAAGTAAACCTGTCTTTTGTTTTGTATCCTCTTTAAAAAAACATCGTTCCCTTAATTATTTACCTTGACTAGCTACATCCCTTGATGATGACTGCTATGTTTGTCCTCGACTCCTCGTCAACTATTCTAATGAATGGAAAGAAGTATTTGAGCCAATATTTTAAAATTTAGTGGAAAAACACTCAACTGTTTTGTGTGAAAATGCTTGCTTACTTACCGTACAAAAAATCTAAGATATATATAGCACCAATTTTTAAAGAGTTTGTTTTTTTGTGATTTCATGATATTTATCAAATACACATGCCATAAATAATCTAATTTTTCATGTCTTTTTAGCACTAGTTGGCTAGCTAATTTTTCATGTCTTTTTTATCAAATACACATGCCACAAAATAGTCTTAACTCAACAAAGTATTTATTAATTTCCCAATAACACAAAACATTTGAGAATTGGGAAGAGAAAAATATATATATCACAAAAAGTTAAGACTATATCTAGTGGCACAAAATAAAATCCCGTGATGCAATTTAATCCCAAAGTAATATAAATACTAATCACTGGAGCCACGTCTTCACTCCAAAAACATTCGCCAACTATACACATATAACAAAACAAAACACTCTCCTGTGACTTCTCTTCTCTTCTTCTCTCTCGATCTCTTCCCCAAAAATCTTCAGATCTCTACATCACCGGAGAGACGAGAAACACTCACCGTGAGAAAACCATGATTCCTTACGCTACAGTCGAAGAAGCTTCAATCGCACTGGGACGAAACCTCACACGTCTCGAAACTCTATGGTTCGATTACTCCGCCACGAAGTCCGATTACTATCTCTACTGTCACAACATTTTGTTCTTGTTCCTCGTCTTCTCTCTCGTTCCTCTCCCTCTCGTTTTCGTCGAATTGGCTCGATCTGCTTCTGGTTTGTTTAATCGGTATAAGATCCAGCCTAAGGTTAATTACTCTTTATCTGATATGTTCAAATGTTACAAAGACGTCATGACGATGTTTATCCTCGTCGTTGGTCCATTGCAACTCGTTTCTTATCCTTCGATTCAGGTAATTTGAGAACACACTTGGTTTTTAATTTGAATTTGAATGAATTTCACTTAAAAATTGTGTGTTTTTGAATTGAATCGCTTCGAATTTGATAATGAATTTGACACTATTGTAACCGAATTACCAAGTGTCAATAGCTCAACTGGCATAGAGGTCGCTGGTTCGAGTGGCACTTGTTACAGTTACAGAACTAATTTTGATTATGTGTTGTTGAACAGATGATTGAGATACGATCTGGATTACCATTACCAACAATTACAGAGATGCTGTCACAGTTAGTAGTCTACTTCTTGATAGAAGACTACACTAACTACTGGGTACATAGATTCTTTCATAGTAAATGGGGATACGATAAGATTCATCGAGTTCATCACGAGTACACAGCTCCTATAGGATATGCTGCTCCTTATGCACATTGGGCTGAAGTTTTGCTTCTCGGAATCCCGACGTTTATGGGACCAGCTATTGCTCCTGGTCATATGATAACCTTTTGGTTGTGGATTGCTTTAAGGCAAATGGAAGCTATTGAGACTCACAGTGGGTAAGTAGGCGTGGTTTAAAGAATCATATAACAAATCCTTTGCTTTTTAACTTTACAGAGTCTTTTTTTCTTTCTTTATTATATAGTATGTGTGACTGCATCATACTAAATTTGAATTGTTTGTTAGTATATGTATTTATTGTATATAAAGAGCTTAAGGTGTGTAGATTCATTAGTGGCTCACCTTTTTACAACTTGAGCTAAGTTAGGTATTAGGTTTTTTGTCTGAATGCTTTTTAGGCTTTTTTAAGCTATTGTGGTTTGTTTTGGAACTGGTTAGATATATACCTTTTGATGAACAATTAGATAGGCTTATTTTTTTTAATTTGATTAACTTTTGGGGTTACCCAAAACATACTAAAGTAAAGAGGACTAGGTCCCTTAGTTTATTGTTTGTTTTTTTACTTTACACTCCTGTGAGAATGAGAAATGTTTCTTGCTTGCTTGAGTTTGGTGTTAGTAAAGCATAATATTCAATTTGTTCCATTGCAGATATGATTTTCCATGGAGTCCAACAAAATACATCCCTTTCTACGGTGGTGCTGAGTACCATGACTATCATCACTACGTTGGAGGACAAAGTCAAAGCAACTTCGCTTCAGTGTTCACGTACTGTGATTACATTTATGGAACTGACAAGGTTAGTATTCATCAAAAGTTTAATCAAAAACTCACCAAATTAGGTTTCCATTTTTCCGGTTTCTATATACTAATTCTGGCTGAAAACATTTGATCATGTGGCTATATCAGGGTTACAGATTCCAAAAGAAGCTTCTTGAGCAGGTAAATCTATGGATGCCACTTTTACTTTTCCGAAGACCTGTAAAATGTTTCTATTTAACCGTGATTTTCATGTATGCTTCATTCATTTCAGATCAAGGAGTCGTCGAAGAAGAGCAACAAGCATAACGGAGGAATAAAATCCGATTAGTAAAAACCGGAGAAGAAGATTTTAACCTTTCAAAGAATAGCTAAGCATGCACTACTACAAGTTACGTAGTCAGCTTCACGAAAAGAGAAAGGGAGTGGATTGAAATTTCGGGTGTGTCTCTCTTATGTCATCAGAGTTGTTACTAACTACCTTCTTTCTTTAGTTCACATGAAAAATGCTCTGCTTCCGACATGTGGGTCATTGATGTATAAGTGTGTCGGAACTGGGTTTTGCTCTCTGTCATTTTTTAATATTTATGTTTCGTCGTCTTGAAGAAAGAAGATGTCGTCATCAAAGTCTTGTTTGTCTTTCATAGTAAGAGACCTTGTTCGTAAATCACCTCTTTGGTAACTTACCACTTAGGTTAACGGTAATATTATATACTGGTTGTCTAACTTACAAATCACCAAGCCCGTCTAGCTCAGTTGGTAGAGCGCAAGGCTCTTAACCTTGTGGTCGTGGGTTCGAGCCCCACGGTGGGCGATTTCTTTTTGGTCTCCCTTTTTTAAAAAAACACGCGTAAGTCAGTAAGAAGTAAGAAGCATGAAGTATTCAATTAAATAAAGCAACCCCGTTAGTTAGTCAAACCAAAGGAACAAATAAATTGTATTTATTTACATAGGGAACATATGTCCGTCCCATCATTTTATTACCAAAACAAAATTCGATACCAAGTTGCTAATCAAATGACAATATCATCAAGTGAGATCTCCTCTTCTTCGTTTAGTTGTTTCATTTTCTGCACATAACAAGAACACAATCGTAGTCATTAGACAGAGAGAAATAGAGATATTGAGTGTACAGAAATCCAAAGTGAAGAGATGCTATACAGTGAGGAAAGTTAGGGGATCAAGGAAGCTGGAGGAGCCTAAGATCACTTCTCTGTCGAGCTTCTCCGTAAGTTTGTGGCAAACCCTTAACTGCAACAACCCAAAATGTATCAGTAACCGAATCATTGATTACACAGGGTTCACAACAAATTTATTTCTCAGACCAGGTCATTTCAGTACCTCTGATCTCGTTGCTCCTCCTACTATGAACACGAAAATCCGCTGTCCCTTTCTCTTGAACCCACTAGATGCTCGTCCTAGAACCGAGTCACTGAAACACATCGAGAGATTTATTAATCTTCATTAACACCCTCATATGTCATCCAAATTACTGGATTGTAAGATTCGGTGTAATATATAACTATCATTAGATTCACGAATAAACCAGCTCTCAGATTACCAACAAACAAAAGATAAACAAAGAAACTAAACGGAAATACCTGAAATATCCATCATCAGAAAGATGGCGTCTTGCCCATGTTGGTGTTCGTCTTGAATGAGGCAATACCGGACTCGCTGATGGAGACAGAGAGCCAGAATAAAAGGTTGGCTTTGGTTCATTCATACAAGGGTAATCTTGTTTTGGCAAATGACCTTTGCTAAGTTTCTCAACAAGTTCCTGAAAAGATATTACCCACAAATACAAAGAAGCCAAACATGTCACTGGTTCTTTAGTGCATACATACTAGTAATAGAAAATTTTAATTTTCAAAAGGTAAAGACCTCAACAATCGGGTAAAAACGAGACAGTTGCCATGTTTGAGTTTCACCAACTCGGTCTCTTCGAGCAGCTCGCTTCGTCTGAGTCACATGGATCAAAAGATTCCAGATATTAGACTGTCAGCAAAATCTTGGTCTAAGTCATTCTAGTAAAAACAAGATTGAGGAAGAATATGTACCTTAAGGACATCAAACTTGAGAGGAAAAGATCCTGTTGTGCTCTTTTTGCACTCCGTATGTACTGGTCCAAGTAATCTCATATTGTTCACAGCTACTACATCATCGCCCGACAATTTTGCTAGCTGAAAGATTTAATCATGAAGTACAAAAGCTTAAGAAATGATAATTAATCACCTTAGTCAAACCTTTTTGAAGTTGAATAATTTAATTTACCTCCATCATCTTACGTCCCTTTTCACCTTCGAACTTCTTCGGATATATTGCAGCAACAATCATAATTAACCTCAGCTTGCTTTCGTGGCTTATAATCTGGACATGTTGCTCATTTTCAGTATAAAATCTCCTGATGTATGAAACTAAAAAGCAGAGCATCTTACATGGTTGGTGCTCAGAAATTTGATAACGTCCTTTCTTCCAGCATCCCCAAAAACAAGGTCCTGCTCGAGCTGCCCGAGATCTCTTAGACCTTGTTCCATGATAGTTCTGTTTATTGTTCTAGCGATCTGCAGTGACATCAACAATACTTATTTTATGAAGAACAAAGGATCTACATTATCACATCACACTAATCAACTTGCAGAATTGACCTCAACATGTAGAGAAAGCTTGTCAATTTGCTCACTGTACTGAGGCAAAGCGTGAACCATCTTCTGCAAGTCTTTTGATGAAAGGTCACCAAAGTCTCTGCATACAAGAAGTCAATAAATTAATCACCAAAGTTCTAGTGGATCACTTGAAACAAGAAACTGAAACAAAACTGGTAACTACTTTGAACTGTGTTTCAATTGCGCAGCTTTGTTCTTCGACACGAAGTTTGTCATCTTTTCATGCAATCTTTCACTTGCCTGAAAAGAAAAACAGATTACTACCAAAAAAATCCACATAACCATGTGAAATCTTAAAATTCTGAAAATGAGGAGGCACGACATACATCTGCAATATGAGCATCACGAAGCTCCACCCAAATGGAATCTTCCTCATCTAGAAGAACCTCTTTCTTCTCAGGTTTATCACCAGTTTTACTCGGAACCTATACACTAAGAAATAAAAGGGAAATTACCATATGCTGTAGTGATAAGCTACAACTAACTTTTACAAGATTTGAAAGCGAAACCAAAATGTCACCTCGTGTGTGTATTTATTTCCTTCCATATTAAGCAAATCGTGGCACATCGCATCATATGTCCACTCATGAATGAGAGGTGCGATCTGAGAAGCATAGAATGTTATATTCTGTTATTAAGTGGCTATGACATATCAAGCAAAACTGATTGTCTGAGTGAAAATCCTGACCTGGTCTATGGATCGATCCAAGATAAGTAGTTCGCATGTTTCAGTCTGAGGAAAATCTTCGATTGTCTGTTTGTATCTTGCAAGACAATTCCATACACTAGCAGCAAGCTTTGTAGGAATCAACTCTCGGTAAGTTGTCATTGTTGTGGCATCAAGAGCTTTGGCTCCGCGGTAGCGAACAAAGGGATATTCCTGTATATCAGAAAAATTAACCGTCATAGGAATGCCAAAACAATAAACAAGCTGTAGCAATTTGTGCCTCGTACCTTTAGTGAGGCCAAAACTGTAGCAATTCTTTTAGCTACCACATTTAAGCAAGCATCTGCTCTTTGATGGTTTTCGTCGTCACAGAAAAGCTCTTCTAAAGCATTTTCATTATTTGTAACAAAGCCCTGCCGAGACATAATACATAGGGGCACTTAAGTAAGCAGATTTCAATATAAAACGCCATGCATTGGCCTACAGACGAAGTGATTTTGATAACGTCAAGCTATACAAATTGTTATACATGCAAGCTGTATTTGAGGTTGGCCTAAAGAAAAAACCACCATTAACTTGATTGGTCAAGCATGAAACTCATTATTAAATATCACAATTTTTCATACTATGAAAATCTTAAGGAATAGACAGAACTAAATCTGGACTTTTAATCATATAAGATACCTGGATGTCCATGCTAATATACTCCAAGTTCATCTGCATAATATGGAAATCCAACTTTACATTATCTTAACTATCTTGTGAGATTGCATGTAGATAAGGAAAGTCAGAAAAAATATAAAAGTGGCATATAGAAGCAACCTCTTTCAATCCCCCAATTCGTTTCATTGCTCTCATGTCCTTCTTAATGAGATTAACTAAGCTTCTCGAAACAGGAGAACTAAAGAAAACAAAAGCCCTGAAGCCACAATAAAGAAAGGATTATCATTTCACAAAGACAGTCCATAAATATAAGAACTTCTGAAACAAGAAGGAATTGTGCACATACTTCTTGTAAAGTGGTGATTTTCCAGTCATATCTGATAAAAACGCAGTGACACTGCAAAACAAAAGCGGAAACTTCAGAAAATCATAAAATTTCATTGGCGAGAAATTGATGTCAAAGATAGAAGAATTGTTACTTCTCTTCGGTCGGTTGAATAAAGTATATGACTTCCATTGCTGTCATAGGTTGCCTATGTTTAGTTATAACCTCAACCACTAGAAAATAAAACACAACATCAAAATATTTCCATATAAAACAATGCGAAGAAGATAGAATTCTGAACAAGATGGTTCTTACAAGAAATGCCTTCTTGTGTGATCTCAGACATTTTGCAAGCAGATGACATTATCTTCACAGTGAACTTGTCCATTACAAGTACCTAAATAATACATTCATATGTTCAGTGAATCAATGAGCAAACCCATAGAATCAAAAACAATAAAGTAAAACCAAGATTTTCAAGGTAAATTTATAAGAAAGCTGGATCAAAAAAAATTACCTTCCAAGTTAATTTAGAGCTTCCATTTCTTTCTGGCCTAAGCATTTCACAAAGTAATCCTGAAACCAAAATGGACATAGTAATTACCTAAAATGCAAAACCCTCATTTTCCTGATATGCAAAGTTTTTGCTTCAATGAACATTGTGATCACGATGACCTAATTCGAAACTCCATAAACCCAATGATTTTCTCATACTAATCCAACGAAACCCTAGAACCTAGAGACCAGAAGCTTCCAGACAAACCCTATAACAGAGTCTAATGATCTAATCAAAAACCCAATTTCGAAAAATCCAAAATTGGTAAGAGAAAGGGTAAAAGAAGCTAACTTTCTCTGGTGATTTGTCTGAAATTCTTGTACTCTCCGCCATAAGAGGACGATCCAGAATCGGAGAAGGACATCGCGTGAAATCGTCGACGAAATGTTTTTTGATGGAAAGGGAAAGTAGAATCGAATATCAAAAAAAAAAACAGATTCGCGAGGAAGAAGAAGAAGAATGAAATTTCCGTTGAAATTGTGGATCTAGGGTTTACTTGGTGACGAAGACAACAACGACGTTAAAGAGTTGAAGAAAACTTGGCGCTTCTAGATTTTTGCCGTTCCTGGGTCGGCTCCAGCGAGCCCATGAGTTTTCAAACTTTGAATGAGTTGTTTTCTCAGACGTGTGTTAAAGTCAAAATATAGGGACGAATTATATAATATTATAATAGTCAAATGACAAACGTAACCTTGATATTAACTAATTTTGCAAAGTAAGCCACTATATCAAGATACTTTACAGTAATCACCCAACTAATTAAAATTTGAAATATAGCCCCCAAGTCAAACTATGATTCACTACTTTAATAGTTATTAAAACTTATAACTAAAGCCAAGGAACATCAAGCTTAGAATAGAAGCCTAGAACCTAAATCGATTTCGTAGACCAAAACTCTAAATCTTTGTCAAACTCGTAAACAAAAGGTATAAAAATCAAATATTTAATAATCTAACTTATAATCTAAAAACAAATCATAAAATATAAACAAAACTGAAATCCAGATTTTAGAATAAGTTTACCAAACAAGGTTAACTTTTATCCGATTTTTCTCAAATTTGTTTTAATATCTTTCTAGTTTCTGAATAAAAACCAATCCAATAGTTTTGTGTTTACAAATGTGAATTATATACCTTTTTTGATAGATAAACGAGAAAACTATATGTGTTTGTTTTTAGTAAAACCAAATGGCGAATTTTAAATTATTTTATTGCGATATATATTGTCATAATTACGCTATATTGAGGCTTTTATATTTGTTTGATGTTTTTATGTCAAGTTTCGTAAGTATAAATAATTTTCCATACTTTGGTTAATTTGAGGGCTGTTTGCAATTTTACTTATAGTATTATTGCAACTGATCTTGCTATATTTATTTATTTATATTCTGTTGAAGTGATCTTGCATTTTTATGTTTACTTTTATCTTCCAAACTTTTAGTTTCTACATTCACATCTTTCTTTTACATTTTTCATCTGTTCTTAGTTAGTTCCAAATCTTTATTTTATCATTATCATTAAAGAAAAACGTTATGAGACATAAATCTTGTTGAGTTTTAACTTTTAAGTTTAACCTGGTTCAAGCATGCCGTTTTTTCTCAAATTTTATTTCTAACATTTTGATCAATCTGCATTCTATGTAACAAAGGCTTTTGTTTGAATATATTTTTTCATGCAAAAAAGAAAACATTTTGATCAAACTAATAAGGAACAAGAAAAGGTATAGTGTTAGGTAATCTTTTTTTCTTGTTCATATTTTACAGTGATTTATTACATCAAAAAAATTTAGCACATAATGAACACTACTTATTGTCGTATTATTACCAAACTCACATATCTCACATCACTACACTTCTTTAATTTGTTCTACACTACTTAATGCCTTCAATTAAGATGAAGTCGCTTCTGAATTCAGGTTTTTTCTTCGTAGACAGCTTCCACCGCAAGAAAAACACAACCATGTTAACAACAACAACGATCATAATCAACCCTACACTGATCAATAAATACCACATTTTATCTGGAGATATCATATCACAGCCATTGAGACTAATAAGAAAGAGACATGGAGACTGGAGAGGCAACATCATCCATAGAAACGCCCACATTTCTATAATATAATATTCTCCAGCTGGTAAAAAGCAAAACACCATGACAACCAGCTGATGTTGCAAGATATATATCTAGAGCGATTAATAAACCATCTTGGTCATGGATGTTTTGGTGGTTAACCTCTGGAGATCCTAGCAACAGCTTTATTGCCTTGATTTTGTTCTGACATGTTTCTATGTGCAAGGCGGTGTTACCATTTGATCACGTCCGTTCAGTTCTTGTGTCTCTAGCGATTCAGCAACTACATGACGCAGAGTACTTCGAGTTCTTCATATCTATCATTCATAACCGCAATGTGTAGAGCGGTCTCATCGTTCACATTAACATCTCTAACACAACCGGGACAAGCCAATCATAAGATCAATCTCCTCTTCTCACTACCATATGAAATGGCGTCGTACATGTTATCATAATAAAGAATGTACCTCTCACATGCATACCAAAAAAATAAACCATGTATTAAACAAAACAAACATATTAGTGTTTATTACAAAAAAAAATTATACTTTCGTTTCCTAGAAGACGAACAAGGTCAGGATCATTCTCTTAAACATTGATACGAAAAAAGAAAATTTCCTAACATTCTAAAGCTAATGAATGTAATCAACAACTTTATTTTCTTATGTCCGTAAACCAAATTTCTTTGGAAAATTTACTAAAATGCTCTGTTAGTTATAAATTTAGATTATTGGTGACTGGTCGTCGTAATAAACGGGAAGAAACGACCGAATCTTAAAAAACATGTTGTATTGAGAAAAAATCTCTCTTTTGTGGTTTGGTTCAGTAATTTCATCGAACACTTGCTAAGCAACCGCATAAACTTCCGTACTTTTATTACACGTGTCGCAAACCAAAGATAGTTCCCATTGACACGTATTCGATCACGTGGCTTTGTCCTGAGCTTTTCTTTCTCTAACGCAAATGTTTAACCACAGTGGCCACGAAGAAGAACGATACTAACAGAGCCTTCACAGAGAGATGTTTCGATTCAATTTCCGTCGTGAAATCTCCAAATATACCGGAATTTATCACCGGAAGATACACAGCGGTCTAGAAGATGCCGGTCCGATGGCGTCTCGCCTTAAATCACGTTCCGTTGTCCGGTTTAGCGGACCGGATACGGTTAAGTTTCTTCAAGGTTTGTTAACCAACGATGTACGGAGATTCGGCGAATCCTCCGGCGAGAAGAACTCGGCGGTTCCTACGCCGAACATGGCTTCCGTTACGAATCCGCCTATGTACGCAGCGTTGTTAACTCCTCAAGGAAGGTTTCTATACGATTTTTTCTTGTATAGCCCTTCGAGACCCGATGAAAAGCTTGATCGGACTGGTTCAGGACCCGGGTCGGATTCGGGTCGTGATGGGTCTGTTGAGTTGTTTGCAGATGTTGATGTTGATGTCCTCGATGAATTGCTTGAAACTCTCAAAAAGTAAGCTTTTTGAAGAAGAAATTTGAAAAATTAGGTCTTTTGGATCTTATTGTTGGCATTGTCAATGTAGATTAGGTTTTTTTGACTTGTAGATGATTGTAAGATAATGCTTAGGTTTTGATTGGTATATTATCTCTATTGATTTTACTGGAATGAGTAAAAAGCTCAGATTTTTAGAAAAGAAACGACTCACATTTTCAGATATTCGACAACATTAGGTCTTTTTGGATCCCAATTTTAGCAATGTTAATGTAGATTAGGGTTAATTTACTTGATGATGATTATAAGATAAGGCCTAGAATTTGAATTTAGATGTGTCATCTCTATTGATTTGTTGGAGAAGGAACCAGTTTTAGTTCTGATTTGTGTGATATGAATGTTGATAGATATCGCTTGAGGTCCAAAGTGGATATTGAAAACGTTGCAGAGGAGTTTTCGTGTTGGCAGCGTTACGGTAGGAATCTTACTGGATCATCATCTGTTGGTTGGGGTGGTGGTGTTGATCGTGCTGGTGAGTCTACAGCTAGTGGTAATAAGTATGGATGGCAATGGTATAAGGATCCGAGGTTGGAGTGTCTCGGTTACAGAAGTATCTTTCCGTCTGATGCAACTCGTGAGTTTCTTAATCGAATATAAGCTTTTGAGTTCTTGAGCTTGTGCAAAAGCTTAGAGATTTGTTTGTTTTGCAGCGCCTTTAGTTGAGGCAGATAAAGAAACAGATGAAAGCAATTATCTTTTATGGAGATTAGAGCATGGAGTTGCTGAAGGATCAGCTGAAATTCCTAAAGGTATGATCTGTTTAACTTCTTGATCTCTCTTCTTCTAGGTGTAGTTATAATATGTTTTTGTGGTTTGTACAGGTGAAGCAATTCCGCTTGAATATAATTTCGTTGGTCTTAATGCTATAAGCTTTGACAAAGGCTGCTATGTTGGTCAAGAGCTTATAGCTCGTACCCATCACCGAGGTGTCATCCGCAAACGCTTAATCCCATTACGGTTTATCGATAGCAATGGAAAAGGTAAACTGATTTTCCTTATAAAGAACTCGAATTTCTCACATGCCGGTCTTAAACCGAATCACCAATGCAGAGTTAAACCAGAAAATTGCGGCTGGAGCTGAAGTAGTAGAATCAGGAACGGGCAAGAAAATGGGGACGGTTTCAACAGCTCTGGGTAGCCGGGGAATGGGTGTAATGAGGGTAGAGGAAGCCTTTAAACCATCAGCTGAATTAGCAGTAAAGGACTCAGAGGAGGTGAAAGTCGAGGCAATCAAACCAACATGGTGGCCAGCTGAATGGTTCCAACAGAATCAATCAGGAGTTGCTGCAGCGTAGTAACTTACTAAGGTAAAAAAAGAATTACAAAATTTTGTGATTTTACTTGATAGAGTTGAGGATTGAATGATCTTCTGAGTAATGAAAATTTGTTCCTATTGTCAGATTATTTTTGCAGTTGAAAAAAATAAAGTTGGATACTTTCCGGCGAGGTTTCTGTACTGGAAAGCAACAAGCTCGTAGCTTTCATTGTATTCCACTATTTAACTAATAAATGTTGGAACCTTCCGGCGAGTTTATAGCCGTCGGATAACTTTGTACTAACTGCTACAAATTTTGTTGTGTCCACTTATCAAGTTTCAAGTTATTGAGTTTTGTGGTTTTTGTAGTTAAAACTTGGTAAATGTTAAAGTTCTATATAGCGTTAATAAATCAAAATTTCAAACTGAAGGAGGAGAAGTTTGGTTCTGAATTGTGTGGTATGATTCTGTTTTAAAACAAGCTTGGTTCGATTCCGGTTAAGTATTCGGTTTACTATTTTGGCTCTTCCTGTGGTAGTTAGTAGTAGTTACTGTCAACAGAGAAGAACAAAAAGGCAAGGAGCATGATCATTCTCAGTTTAGGAGATAAGATCCTGCGAAAGATAATGAAAGAAGAAACAGCTACTGGTATGATACAAGTTGTAGACAAATACTATATGACTACTTCTTTAGCTAGGAGGTTTTACTTAAGAGGAAAGTTGCATAGTTTTAGGATGGACGAAAGCAAGTCTGTTATGAAGAACGTTGATGAGTTTCAGAGGTTGATTGATGAATTACGTAATGCTAAAGTAGAGATATCTGATGAAGACCAAGCTATATTTTTGTTGATCTCTTTGCCGGAGCAGTTTGATGAGGTTAGATCATTGATGAGTCTGTGTAGTCTGTTGAGGAAAACATTGATGAGTCTACAAGTTGCATGTGAACTTAAAAACAGCAAAGTTTAGAGTTAATATTATTAGAAGTAATGATGCTATTACAAAACCTCTTGTTGATATGTTATTAGAAGTAATGATGCTATTACAAAACCTCTTATTGATATAGAATTTGAAACCTTGATAACTAAATTACATAAACTTTTCATTAAATGCAATAGAGTAGCTAGATGACACCCTAGTTTCAATCCTCTGTTCCAATCATCATCATCGATCGTAGAGCACAGTCCGACACATCGGGCAAGTGTTTTTTCTCTTGAGCCACTCCACGAGACAGCTACTATGGAAGACATGGGAACAACTCATGCGAGTGGGTCCTGTTTTCGAACTGGAGACTAGACTCTGTAGACAGATGGAACACGAATCTGTTTCCATGTTAAAACTCTTCAATTCCTCTGCTTTCATGCTCCCTAGTCGAACCATCCTCGATTCCTTTGATGATGTCTCCTCGACATGGACATACTGGTAAGTAACTGTGACGCCAACGGTCAATTCAACGCCGTTGTTCATAAAACCTGCGTTGATTGCAGCCGTTGAGATCTTTGGGACTAAGTGATCGCACAACCAATTGTCGTCGCTATGGAGTTGATCGTGGAGTAACGATTGGATGTGGTGGTGACTACAACTAGGGAGACTGAAATTGATGGGAAGTGATTTATAGGAAAGCGGAGTGGACGTTTCGGCTCGATGGCCAGTGACAGGGTTTATAAGGATCTCATCCTTAATGGTATTGACGATGAGGAAGATCGAGTTTGTAGAGACTTTCACAGCTTGGACCTGAACGCTCACTATGGGTTTGGGAATGGGATCATTCATGTTTGGAAGAGGCTTCTCAAAGAGATTCACAAGAAGTCGTAAATTGAGAGAAGAGAATTGTGAAGATTTAGGAGATAGGGGTAACGTAGTAAGATATATATAAGCGTCTGTGTGTTCAACTATATCTTAGGCTAAGATTAGCGAAGATTTATATCTTAAGAAATATCTAAGTTATATCTTAGCTAATAAATTGATTAAATTTAATAAAAGCAGCTAAGATTAGCTAAGATTTATATCTTAACTAAGATATTTTCTTAAGTTTAAGAAGTAAACAGGTGTTGTGTATTTATTGGGTACACAAATAAACAAAATGAAGGAAAAAAAAACCATTGGAGCATAAATAATTTAAATTTTTTCCCTTAAGAACTTCTTACTTCTAACCATTGGAGCATAATAAGTTAAGATATTCTCTAACATATCTTAACTTTGAAAAAGCAAAATTTTAAGTAAAAAAAAAGGTTAAGATCCAAGATTAAGATGCTTTAACATCTTAACCACTGGAGATGCTCTAGGTTCTATAGTTTCTTTTCTTTTATTTGTCACCAAAAAGTTCCTTTTTATTTGTCACTAAGAGCATTTCTATTGGTTATCTCACCAAAATAATATTAATTTAAGTTGAAAACCTCATTATCAAATACAATCTCTATTAGAGAAGCCCAATGGGTATCTCATAAATATATTAATAATATTTTTCTTTTTTTAGCAAAAAAATAGTGATCATATTAATATTTAGTTTAAAATTTATGTTAAATTTTCATTAATATTTTTTGAACAAATATCAATTTATAAGTTAAATGTACTCAATATAAGTAATCTTAATCTTAATAACAACAATTAACAATACAATCCATTGTAAATAATACAATCAAAGAGTTATAATTTCCTAAATAACACAATTAAGCAAAAACTATATAGAGTAAACTTAAGAAAAGTAATATAATTTTGTTAACTAGAAATGGTTTTATCAAATTTTTGACAAAAATCATTAAATATAATTAAAAAACAGATATTTTTGTTTTGAAAAAATTAAAATAGCATTTTTAAAATTATTACATTATGTTTAGGTATGCATTTAATTATTATATTATTGTAGGTATAATTGAATATTTTATATTAACATTAAGTAATATCAATTCAAATTAGTATTAATATATAATTTAAACTTGTATACTGGTGCTTGATATATAGATAACATTTTTTCTTTATGATTTATATATAATAACAACATATACACTACTTTAATTAATATACTAAACTATGAGATAATTGATTTATCAAAGAAAAACAATTATAGAATGACAAGTGTTCATGTTTCGAGAGAGGGTTTATCTCATTTGAAACCTCAAATGAAGATGGCCTAAGAAGTTTCGTATCTCTCTTTTTTTTTGGGTCTTTTGGGTTTATATATTACGTATTATTGCAGCCAGTGGTAATTCCAGGTAGATATGTCAGTGTCAATATTTCCTAACTTTGATTGGAGAATAGCAAAATCTTACTATTTCCTAATTTTGATATTACAAACTGATTCAAAACCGTAAAACACACATATTCAATTTATTACACTAAAAACAGAGTGTGACACACAAACTCAGAATTTCAAACTTGAACTTGAAAACCTTGATAACAAAACCACATTAAATAAAATCCTTAAGAAACTAAAGCTTGTGACCCACGTTGTTCAATCAATAGATGAAACATGGCATTCGTGTTAAGCCGATAGGTTTCGGACCGGAGACTAGACTCTCGAGACAGATGGAACACCGCTCTGTTTCGATCTTCAAACTCTTCAATTCCTCTGCTTTTATTTTCCCGACTAGAATTGTCCTCAATGATTTCTCGTCGTTTGACGTAACGGAGACGGTCCGGTAAGTAACTTTAGCGTCCATGGTCAAGGTAAAGCCGTTGCGTCCAAAACCTAAGTTGATAAACTCCGTTGAGATCTTTGGGGATAAGAAATCGCACAAGGAACGCCAAGGGTTGCTGATTGTGGATAGGAATTGATTGTGGAGAAGCTTTCGGATGTGGCCGTGAGTAGAACGACAAATATTGATATAACGTGAACGGACATGTGTACTTCCACTTGAGGAGAAGTCATGTCTTTTGCAATGTTCTAAGCACACAAAAGTTTCATAGAACAGGTATGATTCTTGATTTGATGGAAGCTTTAACGATTGAGGAGGAGGATGGGATCAAATATGTTGGAACAGGTCTAGAAGAGAAGAAGAGAAAGGCAATGAGCATGATCTAAGCTGTGTAAGACTAACAAGACTTACCTACAATATAAGCTGTGTAGTCTGTTGAGGAAAACATTGATGAGTCTATAAGTTGCATGTGAACTTAAAAACAGCAAAGTTTAGAGTTTATGTGATTACAATTAATGATGCTATTACAAATTTCAAACCTCTTCTTGAATTTAGAATTTTAAACCTTGATAACTAAATTTCATAAAATGCAATAGAGTAGCTAGATGACACCCTAATTTGCATCCTCTGTTCCAATCATCATCATCGATCATAGAGCACAGTCCTACACATCGGGCAAGTGTTTTTGCGGTTTAGCCACTCCACGAGACAACCATTGTGGAAGACATGGGAACAACTCATGCGAGTGGGTGCTGTTTTCGAACTGGAGACTAGACTCTGGAGACAAATGGAACACGACTCTGCGTTCAAACTCTTTGTTTCCTCTACGCTCATGAACCCTTGTAGAACCATCCTCGATATCTTTAATGCTGCCTCGTCGACACGGACGTACTTGTAAGTAACCGCGACGCTCACGGTCAAGTCAACAAAACCTGAGCTGATAGCACTTGAGATCTTTGGGACTAAGTGATCGCACAACCAATGGTCGTCTCTATGGAGTCGATCATGGAGTAACGATTGGATGTGGTGGTGACTACAACTAGGGAGAGTGTAATTGATGGGAAGTGATTTATAGGAAAGCGGAGTGGACGTTGCGGTTCGATGGCCAGTGCCAGGGTTTATAAGGATCTCATCCTTAATGGTATTGACGATGAGGAAGATCGAGTTTGTATTTCCTTGTGATGGAGAGCGAGAGACTCTCTCAGCTTGGACCTGAACGCTCACTACGGCTTTGGGAATGGGATCATTCATGTTTGAAAGAGGCTTCTCAACACAAAACAGAAGAATAAGAATTTGCAAATCGTAATGAGAGCAAATTGAGAGAGAAGACAATTGTGAATAGCTTTAGGGTTACGTAGTGAGTATATATATATGAGCTGTGTTCAACGGTCAATACATTTCAGATTCTAGTTTCCTTTTGTTCTTTGTTACCAATAAATTTCCTTTTTTGCCACAAAGAAATTTCCGTTTCTTTAATTCTTCTTTTGGGATGATATCTGTTATTTCTTTTGTTATTCAAAACTACTTGTATTAACTATTAAGAGACATTACTCAAAGTTTGAATATTTAGATATCATAATTAAAGAATTCATTCATATGATCATTTTTTTTTTTTGAATGAATGTTAGATTTATTAAACCAAAAAAAGACCTTTGTACAATGAATGTAACCTTATACTAAAAGTTCCGAATTTTTTAAATAAAAGATACCAAATACAATAATCACTTGGGTCTTCCAGCACCAAACCAACTTCGCAAGCCATCCTCAAATTTGGTTGCGGTTTCCTTTAGATTAGAAAGTCTGTTCCGAACTATACGTTCAATGTAAGAAGACATGAGGGTAGGAGACAAGTTTTGTTCCCCATGTCGACGCTTATTTCTTTCAGACCATATGGAGTGCACACAAACTTGGAATACATACCGTAGAATAAACCTCACCGTGGGGGTGAATCTTGAATCCAGCAGCTTAGATACAATATCATTGTATGAGGTAGTAAACTGACCTTGTAATAAACCTTCTGCAATATCATATGATCATTTCTTTTTGAAAATAATGTTAAATTATATTCAATGAAAAATAGCGTTTGTACAACTAGTGCATCATGAGATTGAAATGAGTTACAAGAATTTGCTACTTAATTTCGAGAGTCGAACCAAGTTTGTAATCCCTTATCATAACGTCTATCTCCTGTGAGCCGAATGGTTGAAAACCTGTTTCTCATTTGCTTGTCAATCCACTCTGTTAGTCGGGTTTGACGGTTTGGAGTTTCACCATGCCTTCTGCAGTTCCTTTCTCGCCATATAGTATAAATCACTGTCTGAAACACGTAGCGGGCTATGAAGCTTTCCATACAATCACGCCATGGACCTCAAACTGAAGAGATTAAAAAGAATGCCAATCCGTTGAGTACTTCTCTTTGTAGATGTTTTTTGCCACTGCAGCCCATACTTCAGAGCAAAAGACACAAGAAAAGAAAAGATGGTCTCTAGATTCTAGAGCGTTGTTGCAGAGAATACATGTCCCAAGAGCGCCACTGTTCCTCTGCAACATACGTTCCCCAGTAGAGAGTCTATTACTGACCGCTAACCACACGCAAAAAGAAAATTTTGGGGTTGCATGTAAACCAAACTCCGTTATGCCAAGTAACCGTGATGCCCTCTTTGCGAATATGGTTCCAAGTGTCTCTAGTAGAGAACTTGGGTTGTAAACATCGTGTTTGCCTCTCCACAATACAACATCCGGCTCTCTTTTGTGGGTTTGACGTTTTAGTTCGAGCGCCTCCTCCAACAAGTTCAATGTCACAGTCCTATGTCTCCTCTGCCGTCTAAAGTCCCAAGCCTCTGCAACTGTCAATAGCCTGCTTATTCCCATGTCAACAAACCTTCTGTTTCCAACCAAGTCCAGCGGCCTACCCATGTTGGACCATATGATCATTTATCTTTTTCAGACATTTTTATTCGCCTAATCACTTGTTCACTACTTCATTCATGTTACCTAATCTTGACGGTATATTAATTTTACTAATTCCAAATTTGAAGTTATTGAGTTTGGTGGTGTATATGTAGATAAATCTTGTAGATGTTTTCTGCTAAATATGTATAAGCAAAAAGCATGTTTAATTTTTCTTAATGATCTTAGACTAAGGGGAGACAATTGTCATTAAACCTTCAACCTAAACCTACCTATTATAAGACATGACTCGACGACTCGTTGAACACAAAAAAGAAGAAGATAGGACTCATGATTCTGAAAAGGTAAGTTATAAGGAGACATTTATTTACCGCTTCATTACTCTTATTGTTTATCATCTTCTTTCTTCAAAATCTTCGAAGATTGTGCTGACAACAACTTGACCAGCTCTTGCTTGATGTGAGTCAGAACAAGCTCGATTACGTCTTGGCTTTGACTGTTGAGAACTTTCTGGAGCGTCGTCTTCAGACTATTGTGTTCAAGTCTGGTATGGCTAAGTCTATATCCATCACTCTCGTGTCCTCATCACGCACAGGCATATCAGGTATTCATGCTCTTCGATTCATTTGTGCTTGTAAAATTAAAATTTTCTCTATTCGAATTTTGGACTCAAGGCGCATGAGAACACTCTTGGAAGCTAGCACGGGAAACATGAAGACAAAGGGATAAGAAACAAGGAATCTATAGGAGACAATGGATTATTGGTGGTGCAGAAGTAACGTGATTGTCACGTTAATGACACATCAACTATTGTGTCTGGTCATTGATGGTGTAGTGGATTATGGTGATTAATTAATCTACTGAGGTGTGTGCTTCTGTGTAAGTTCTACATTATGCAGGTGTATAAAAGATCAAAACTTCAAGTCTAGATCCGGATGTCAAAGGTTCTACGAGGCAAGTCAGTAGAAGATTTCAAGCTTGGCTCAAGGTGGATATTGTAAGAATATGATCCAACTTGAAGAAGCGTCAAGAGGAAAAAGCAATAGGGAAGAATAACAAAAAGAGGAGAAGTGTTTTATGCTCAACTGTATCAAATACACTAAAAAAGAGCCAGAGGGTTAATTCCTTAAGGAATGAAGTGGAAGATGCTGAAGGAGATAGAGTCTCTCAAGATGTATCCTAATTGGCCACACGCTCGTTGACACGTGTGAAGTCGTTAGGGTTTTGGGTAATCACGTAGGTTACGTACTATGTTTTACTATAAAAAAGAGGCTCCGCTTCTTAGTTGAACGAAGCCGTTTTCGAGCGCTTCGATTGTTGGTAGAGCGAGAGATTGCTATAGAGAGATAGGCTGTTTTATCTTTTTACCTTTTTCCTTTTGAATAAAATGTAAAATTTATTCGAAACAACTGTTTACATCCAGTGCAGTGTTTTGCACTGAAATGGTTGTAATACGATGCTTATGAAAACAAAAACCAAAGAGCCGAGCTCGTTCTTATTGTGATGCAAACCAAATCGCCATGCACCCGTCATATCTTTGATTGGGTTTTAAATATTAACAAAACATAATTGAAAAAACATCATGTATATATTATTGTCACAAACCCCAAAACTTGTAGATGTTTTTACATAAAAATAGAAATTTAGAAAGATTTAAATCTTTGTATGAGATATGAATAGAATATAAATAGAAACCCCATAACTATTTTCTATTTTTATTATTTTATACAAAAGGTATGAAATATAAATATTTTTGTTTCTCAAGATGTATAAGAATGAAAAAAAAATTAATATGTAAGAAAGATAAAAATATGTATTAAAACTTAAAAACACTAAAGAGACACAAATAAGAACAGTTAATTGAAGAGAAATTGCAAGAAAAATATATATATCTTTTATATTTTATAATCATCAGCAAGAAATATTTCATTAACCAATTAGCCAAACAAGTCTTACATTATACCATACCAAGTCTTATTCATAATTGAAAGAGACAAATGACGACGCTGTAGTAGCAAACGTTTGACAAAGGAAACAGCAAACATAAATAATCGGACGAGCCAAGGAAAATCACAGGTACTTATTGGCGAGCTGACCTAACATCTGTGGGTAATATCCGAGGACTCTTTCCTTTTCTTCTCCGCCTTTAAAGACAATAGTGATCGGATGATATTCTATGCGGTAATCCTTTGCTAGCTCCAACTCCTCGTCAGTGTCGACTGTGTAGAATTTTAACATATATTCGTATTCTGAGTCTAGGAATTCGAGCTCGGGCATCAAACTACCACATTCGGCACAGTCCTTGGCTATGAATACAACTATTACCGGGACTTTAGATTGGATCACAAGTGAATTCCATTCCGATGCAGATAGACTTTGTACTACATACATCAATTGAATATAGAGATTTAAAACGTTATATAGAAATATTACTCAAGCGAAATACAGATAAATTTATTACAACATGTGTTTTTTTGGTAAAGATGTTGTGGGAATAGTAACAATTTTCTACATAGAAAATGAAAAATTATGTCGCTATTCCTGTGAACAAAAGTCAAAAACTGTAAGATAACCTAAAAATCTAAGTGAAAATTATCTTCATTACAATATTTCGAAAGTATAGATATGATATTAAAACAATTCATGTTTTCAAAATACCTTCTACACAAATTGGAGTTTTTTTAACTTTTTATAATTAACTTTAAAACAAATCTAGTTAAGTTACCCAAGCCATCGTGAGACGGTAGTGATGAAGACACGTAAGCCTTGATGAAGGGATCCGAATCCGATCCTGAACACATGCTAACATTAAATCCTAAACACACCAAGCACGTCACCGTCACTACCAAGTGATACAAACCCCTAATTTGCTCCATCGATGCTTTCTGATCTCTCAACCCGTTTTATGTTATGAAAACAAAACCATCTACTCTAAATTTATAAGCGTTTAAGATTTAACCACCACATCTCTCACAGAATCATACTATATATTTTACATGGTAAATAATGTGTTCTTTTATTAGCATAAACAAATCACTACATCTCAGTCATGGTTTTGTTTTGTCTTTATCTTCCCCAACAACACTTAAAATACTAAACACGAGTTTCCCGTATACATTATTAGTATTGTTTTTTCGTAAAATAACGCAATGAAACAGCTCACTAAAGGCATTATCACGATCTCCTAACTAAATTTGTGCTGACTACCGCAAAAGAAAAAAATATATATAAATATGGTAATACATTACCAAGTAATTCTGAATTTGAATCTGTTTGGAAGAGATTGCAATTTTCTTAAAAAAGAATTTACAGAAAGACTGGCATGAGTAAGGAAGATTATAGGCCTCACTTTATTAGAAAGAATACATTACTACAGTCTCACTAGTCTTTATTTTTTTTTCTTAGATGTAGTTAAAAATATATTTTAAGTCACTATTTTTTGTATGTTTACTTTACATCTATCTCCAAAAAAAAAATGATAGTCAAATCTTTAAAGTCAAATTTAATAGGTAATATAACTTGTATGAAAATATGGGTTTACAACTCAAAACCAATTGGCAAGGGATAATTTGATGATTGGGTTGATGTTTGCTTGTGATGGAGAGAGTTTCGTTTGATGATTCATGAAACGAGAATTCATGTTTTGAAACCGAGAAGAGATTCAAACAGAGGAGAAGAAGAAGACTTCGCAAATCGTAGTGACTAGAGAGAGCAAATTGAGAGAGAAGAGAATTGTGAATAGCTTTAGGGTTACGTAATGAGGATATATCAAACAATGAAGTTTTCCTTTTTTTTCTTTGTCATTGTTTGACAATGAAGCTCATTGAAGTTCATTGTTTCCGTTTCCGTTTGTTTCCTTGTAACGCCCTCAAAGTCTCCATATACAATGGAGTAAATTCAACAATTCTAGCTCTAATCCCAAAGAAAATGGAAGCCAAGGAGATTAAAGATTACAGACCAATCTCCTGTTGCAATGTCCTCTATAAAGTCATTTCAAAAATTATTGCAAACAGGTTAAAACGGGTGTTGCCACAGTTCATAGCGGGGAATCAGTCCGCTTTCATCAAGGATCGACTTTTGATTGAAAATCTGCTGCTTGCAACGGAGTTAGTCAAGGACTATCACAAAGATTCAGTTTCAGAACGTTGTGCTATAAAAATCGACATCTCCAAGGCTTTTGATTCTGTTCAATGGTCCTTCCTCAGGAATGTCCTTTTAACTCTAGACTTTCCTCAAGAATTTGTTCACTGGATCATGCTTTGCGTTACCACAGCATCTTTCTCGGTTCAGGTTAATCGGGAACTAGCTGGATATTTTAATAGTTTGCGGGGGCTGCGTCAGGGATGCTCTTTAACTCCTTATCTCTTTGTCATTGTAATGGATGTTCTATCCAAGAAGCTTGACAGAGCAGCAGGTTTGAGGAAATTCGGTTATCATCCAAAATGTAAAAATCTTGGTCTAACACATCTTTCTTTTGCTGATGACATTATGGTGCTCACCGACGGGAAGCTTCGTTCCCTTGAGGGTATTGTGGAGGTTTTTGATAGTTTCGCAAAGCAATCGGGTCTTAAGATCAGCATGGCGAAAACTACAATTTACTTTGCAGGTATCTCGAAATCTGTATGCAAAGAATTTGAAGACCAATTCCATTTTGCAGTAGGACGTCTCCCGGTGCGGTATCTCTGTTTACCTCTCGTCACCAAGCGATTCACTTCACAGGACTACAGCCCGCTACTCGAGCAAATAAAGCGACGAATAGGAACTTGGACAGCCCGTTTCTTGTCTTACGCGGGTCGTCTAAATTTGGTCAGTTCGGTCCTATGGAGTATTTGCAATTTTTGGCTCTCTGCTTTTAGGCTTCCCCGTGAATGTGTTAGGGAAATCGATAAGCTATGTTCCGCCTTCCTCTGGTCAGGACCAGAACTGAGTACTAATAAGGCTAAGATCGCATGGGAGACAGTTTGCAGGCCAAAACGAGAGGGCGGATTGGGTCTGCAGTCAATCAAAGAGGCTAATGACGTTTGTTGTCTGAAACTGATTTGGCGAATCGTCTCGCAAGGTGACTCGCTATGGGTGCAGTGGATTAGGACTTATCTTCTCAAGCGCAACACTTTTTGGTCTTTTCGGTCAGCATCTCAGGGCTCATGGATGTGGAAAAAGCTGTTAAAATATCGGGACACTGCAAAAGCCTTTTCTAAGGTCGACATTAGAAATGGTGAAACTGCGTCTTTTTGGTATGATGATTGGTCATCCAAGGGCCGGCTGATTGACGTGCTGGGAGAACGCGGTCAATTCGACATGGGGATAAGCAAGTTTAAGACACTTGCAGAGGCATGGGATCGCAGGAGATCACGTTATCACCGAGCAGAAACGCTTAATACCATTGAACAAGAACTCCTTTTGGCAAAGCAAAACAGAGTGGCAGTAGAGGACGTCTTTCTTTGGAAGGGGAAAAACGATACTTTCCGGCCACAGTTTTCAGCACGTGATACTTGGAGCCACACACGTTCTATTTCGACAGAGGTCACATGGCATAAGAGTGTCTGGTTTGCAGGAGGGACTCCCAAATTCTCCTTCTGCGTTTGGATGGCGGCTCACAATCGTTTATCAACTGGAGATCGGATGCTCAGCTGGAACAGGGGTCTCTCCACAGGCTGCGCTCTTTGTAACCACATGCTGGAACCCGTAATCACCTTTTTTTCTCTTGTGTTTACGCCTCAGAAATTTGGCAGGCTCTAGCTTGGAACATCTATGGAGCAAAGTATACTACACACTGGAATGACTTGATCGCAGCAACCTCAGGACATTGGCAGGATGATCGAACAACGGGCTTCATAGCTCGCTATGTCTTTCAAGCTGCCGTTTATACCATCTGGAGGGAACGTAATAACCGGCGGCATGGTGAACTACCAAACTCACCGGTACGTCTAATCAGATGGATTGACAAGCAAGTACGAGATCGAATTTCATTACTCAACACAAGCGGTGACAGAAGATACGTGACGGGATTACAAGTTTGGTTTGCAGCAAGAAGTTAACTTTTTTTTTCACTTTGATCAAAGTTGTATTTAGCTTTTTCAAACACACGTTGCACTGAGTGTACAAATGACACCTTTCTTTTGAATCTAATTTAACATTACATTCAAAAAAGAAGATCAAAAGCTTCATATATAGAAGAGGTGATTACGGAAGATCAGAGTCCGTGCTCATCTTGGTATTCTTTGTTTGATGGAAGCTTTAAAAGATTGAAGAAAAGGATGGAAACAAATATGTTGAAATAGCTGAAGTGATTTGTGCTGTATTATCCAAAGAGTTGAAATTTGCAGAAGGACTTCATGTGAGAGGTGAAACAAATCACATTGAAGAAGACGCATAAGGAATCATCATTTAATTTCAGCAACAGCTTGATGTGAAAGGGTATTAAAAATTTCAATCCTCTTCTCTAACTGTGTTAAGCCCTTAAAAACAACAAATTACATTCAATTTCTTGAACTAGTTAAAGAGCGTGCGTGACACAAAATTAGAATTTCTAACTTCTATTGGAAACCTTAATACTCAAAATTACATGAAATTTCCTTACATAAAACCCTAATTTCAATCTTTTTTTGCAGTCATCAATCAATCGTAGAGCTCAGTCCGACAAAGGGGACAAGTGTTCTTACGCTTGAGCCACTCTAAAAGACAGCCATTGTGGAAGACATGAGAACAAGTCATGCGTGTGATGTCCCTAGGTTTAGGACCGGAGACTAGACTCTCGAGACAGATGGAACACGGCTCTGTTTCCATCTTCAAACTCTTCAATTCCTCTGTTTTTATTCTCCCTAGCAGAACCATCCTCAATGATCTCTCGTTGTCTGACGTAACGGAGACGGTCAGGTAAGTAACTGTAGCGTCCACGGTCAAGGTAAAGCCGTTGCGCCCAAAACCTAAGTCTATTGCAGCCGTTGAGATCTCTGTGGCTAAGTCATCGCACAAGTAACTCCAAAAGGGGTATCCGACTAATCGATCGTGGAGAAGCGTTCGGATGTGGTCGTGACTAGAACTACAGAGATTGATATTGATGAGAAAAGGTTCTGAAACCTGAGTCCGGCGGGTTTGGCGACCGGTTGTTTGGTCTTCAATGATCTCTTCAGATATGTTTTCGACGCTTATGATGACTGGTTTAAGTTTGAGTTTGGTTCTGATGGAGAGAGTCCCCTTCCACTGACGTGAACTTCCATTTCAAGAGAAGTCATGTTTTGAAACGAACAGAGAAAATCCCAAAGAAAACAAAATCAGAGGAGATTCACACAAAGAAGAAGTCGAAAATCGTAATGAGAGCAAACTGAGAGAAAATTGAGAGAGAAGAGAGAATTGTGAATAGCTTTAGTTAGGGTTACGTAGTGACAGAGATATATAAAGCGTGTTCACGAAGAAATTTCCTTTTTTTATATATGGGCTTTTAATTTGGGTCGACAATTTAACTTGGGCTTTTAGTCCTGATGGATTATGGGATGAGATGCATAATCTTGTTTATGGCTAATTAGGAGAAGTTTGGTTCTTAATTATGTGGTGTGGTTTTGTTTAAATATGCTTGGTTCAATTCCGGTTAACCTTTGGTTAACTGTTTTGTCTCTTCCTGTTTTGTTCTGTGACGTTACTGTAATTTCACTGATAATGCAAAACAGAGAGACGTCGTTTGTTTGCAGTGATGGCTCTGGCTTTTACGGAAACTTCAGTACTCTTTTCGTTTAATTTCATTGTAATTCTTCTCATATAATAGACCTGTGTATGTTCTAGCTTATGATAGAGCACTGTAAGACAATTTACGTTTTTTGTTTTAGTATTTTTTTTTGTGCACAGAAGTTGTTCGACGAAATGACTGTTAGACAGCTACTGGTATGATACAAGTTGTAGACAAATACTATATGACTACTTCTTTAGCTAGGAGGTTTTACTTGAGAGAAAAGTTGCATAGTTTTAGAATGGGCGAAAGCAAGTCTGTTATGGAGAACGTTGATGAGTTTCAGTGGTTGATTGATGAACTAAGTAATGCTAAAGTAGAGATATTTGATGAAGATCAGGCTATATATTTGATGATTTCTTTGCCAGAACAGATTGAAAAGTTTGATGGGAGAGGTGATTACATTTTGGGGAAGACGAAGATCCTTGCTCGTTTTGAGATTCTTGATGTGATTGATGCTTTAAAGATTGAGGAGGATGAGAACAAATCTGTTGGAACAGATGAAGGTAAGAGTCATTGTGTAGCTTTGAGTCTAGATCTAGAAGAGAAGAAGAGAAAGGCAATGAGCATGATTGTTCAGAGCGTAGAAAATCAGAATCTGCGAAAGAAACTTATGAAGGAGAAGACAGCTGCTGGTATGTTATATGTTCTCGACAAACTCTACATTACTAGCTAGATCTGCTGGTAGTGTAGAGTGTAGGACTGGCAGGACTTACCTACAATATAAGCTGTGTAGTTTTAGGATATATGAAAGCCAGTCTGTTGAGGAAAACATCGATGAGTTTGAGAGATTAGTTGAAGACGAAAGCGATACGTTTGCTGATTTCTTTACCAAATTAATTTGATGACCTTACGCTAGACGAAGTGATTTGTGCTGTACTATCCAAAGAGTTCCAAAGGATATAAAGAAACTGCAGAGGAACTTCATGTGAGACGCAGGTCTGTTAGTAGAGATAGGTCAAAATCCAAAGGAGAGAAAGGGGCTTGCTGGATTTGTGGGGAAGATGGCCACTACAAAAACGACTGTCCATCTAGGAACTCTGAGAAGCCGAAGGAACATGCTTATAAAGCACAAGAAGCATCTGTTCCAAGAAGGAATAATGCTTGAGCATTTTAGGAAGAATTATACTTTGTGGGAAGTGCCAATGTATGTATCTCTGTAAGTGTCAATATTTCGTAACTTTGATTGGTGACTAGCAAATATGTTGAAGTAGCTGAAGTATTATCCAAAGAGTTGAAATTGCATAAGGATATTATAAAGACACACTGCAGAAGGACTTCATGTGAGAGGTGAAACAATCACATTGAAGAAGACACATATGAATCATGATTTAATTTCAGCAACAGCTTGATGAAGGGTTTTGGTTATTTTGTTAAGAATTTAAGAGTTGCAACTTGCAAGTGAATAACTTAAAACCGACAAAGTTTGTAGTTTTTTGTTGTGATTAAAAACTTCTCTAATTGAGTAAAACTCTTAAAAACAACAAATTACATTCAATTTCTTCAGCGTGTGTGACACAAAATTAGAATTTTTTTCTATCGAAAACCCTAATTTCAATCTTTTTCTAACTTCTAATGGAAACCATAATTTCAACCTTAATACGAAAATTACATGAAATTTTCATACATAAAACCCTAATATCAATCTTTGGTTCCAGTCATCGATCGTAGAGCTCCGTCCGACACAGGGGACAAGTGTTTTTACGCATGAACCACTCCAAGAGACAGGGATTGTGGAAGACATGAGAACAAGTCATGCGTGTGAGGTCGCTAGGTTTTGGACCGGAGACTAGATTCTCAAGACAGATTGAACAAGACTCTGTTTCCATCTTCAAACTCTTCAATTCCTCTGCTTTTATCCTTCCTAGTAGAACTATCCTCAAAGATTTCTTGTTGTTTGACGTTACCGAGACAGTCCGGTAAGTAACTGTGACGACCACGGTGATGGTAAAACCGTTTCGTCCAAAACCTAAGTCGATAGCCGCCGTTGAGATCTCTGAGGCTAGGTCATCACACAACCAATGGTGGCTAGCGAATCGGGTACGGAGAAGTGATCGGATGTGGTCGTGACTAGAACTACTGAGATTGATAGTGTCGAGACAAGATAGAGTAGCCGGAGTGGACCGGCGGGTTTGGTGATCGGTTGTTTGGTTTACAAAGATCTCTTCAGATTTGGTATCGATCTCAACGATGACTGAGTTTGCATGTGATGGAGAAGAGAGTTTCCTTTGAAGATTGGTGAAGCGAAATTCCACTTTGCGAGAATTCATGTTTTGAAACGGAAAGAGAAACAGAGAAGTAGAAGAAGAAGACTTGGCAAATCGTAGTGACTAGCGAGAGCAAATTGAGAGAGGAGAGAATTTGTGAAGCTTTAGGGTTACGTAGTGAGGATATATATACGCGTCTTCAACGTTCAGATATTTTAGGTTCTAGTTTCCTTTTTTTCTCTGTCACCTAACAATTTCCTTTTTTTTTAAGAAGTTTCCTTTTTTCCTTTTTAACAGTTTTATTTGTAGAGTTTGATTTGAAGGGGTTTTGGTTATTACTTATTAGTTTAAGACTTAGCAATAATTATTGGTAAGTTTTTAGTGGGTTCTTAAATTAATTTGAGAATAAAATTAAATGCTAAAGGATGTATTAACTTAAGAGGGCCTCTTATACAAGAGGCGAAAAATGATGGTAAGAGACGATGATGTGGCAAACTATGTGTGGGCCATGGGAAAATACAAACTTCATTCTACGAAGACTAATATCTTAAGATGTGCAATGAAAACAAATCAAAATCCTTGAAAGGCTTAAAGCCACAGAAAAGTAAATCAAACTAGTTTCAATACCTCTATGTCAAGAACTCAATGCAATCCAGAGACTTAAAAATCATACTTTTGTTGGCGACTTGATTAGATTCTGCTGGGATAATAAGCTCTGACTGCAAATTGAGGACGAATACTTTATTGAGCAACACATGTACTTCCAAATTGTATTATAGCCATATTTAGCTCAATACACTCCCTGTAACACAATATAAGTAGGTCTCAGCCTCAAAGTCTAGCTTTTTAACTCTAAAAATGCAGAAAGCAATCATTTTTTTCTCAAAAATTTGTTTTGATTATGAACTCTTAAATACCAATTATGAATCTCTTTTATATCTTTGTGTCAATACACCAAACACCACCAATTACTTCATCGCATATATTCCTTCTCTCCACAAAACCACACATAAACCAAAATCATATCTTTTTTTTTTTAAGAATCCTAACTTAATATACTATCATTGAGGATGACTAAACTTAAAAATCTTACCCAAACTCTTAACTACCAAATTTTCAAAATCTATTCCTAAATTATTGCTAAGAGCCATTGTTAATAACCTCCCATTAATGATGGTCCAATGATCTTATTTAAAACCCTTAAAAGCACAAAATTACATTCAATTTCTGGAAGCACAGAGCGAATGAAACAAAATTAGATTTGAAACCTTAATAAACAAAATCACATAAAATTTCCCCAATATAGAGCGTACGTGTGACACAAGTTATGCAATCAGTAGATGAAACCCTAATACTTTCAATTCTTAGAACAAGTCATGCGTGGGAGATCGCTAGGTTTCGGACTGGAGAGATCGTGGAAACAGATGGAACACGACTCTGTTTCCATGTTCGAACTCTTTAATTCCTCTGCTTTTATCCTCTCTAGTAGAACCATTCTCAATGATTTCTGTGTCGTTTGAAGTAACGGAGACGGTCCGGTTAGTAACTGTGACGACCACGGTGAAGGTAAAGCCGTTTCGTCCAAAACCTAAGTTGATTGCCTCCGTCGCGATCTCTGGGGCTAAGATATCACACAAAAAATGGTAGCTAACGAACCGACTACGGAGAAGTGATCGGATGTGGTGGTGACTAGAACTACAGAGATTGATAGTATCGAAAAAAGATGGTGAAGCCGGAGTGGACCGGCTGGTTTGGTGACCGGTTGTTGGGTTTACAAAGATCTCTTCAGATTTGGTTTCGATGAAAACGAGAACTGAGTTTGGTTGTGATGGAGAGAGTTTCCTTTGGTTGATGAAGCGTAATTCCACTTTGCAATATTTCATGTTTTGAAACGAAAAGAAAAACAGAGAAGAGATTCAAACAGAGAAGAAGACGACTTCGCAAATCGTAATGAGAGAAAATTGAGAGAGAAGAGAATTGTGAATAGCTTTAGGGTTACGTAGTATAGTCACATATTTCAGGTTCTAGTGTCCTTTTTTCTTGTCATCAAACAAATTTCCTTTTCTTTAAGAAGTTTCCTTTTTTCCATGTGTTTTGGGTCGATAATTTACTAAATATTGGAGACAATGTTAATTCCAGGTGGATATATGTTACTTATTTCTTTTAACTGATTCTCGATTAATTTTAAGAGTAGTACGTAAAATAGATCTTTATATTTTTGGCAACCGATATTAATTAGAATTCAAAATAGTTAATCCCAAAAAATATTGTTTACATATATGGTATAATACGGTTTGATACGAATCTTTCGTGCTAAATTATCTACTTTTACATTTGCACTATGAAAAATTAAAAATAAAGAAAAGTTTGTGCATTTTTCTGCAATTATTCCAAATATATTAAAAATATGGGTAATTCGGTTGGGAAAGACAGATCAATAAAATGAAAGAAATTATATCAAAATCCAAATATTCTTGGAAATTGATTCATACCGAAATCTAATCAAAACATATGTGAAAATAGATGTTGATGAGTCACATGATGACCATTAATTATTACATACTTTACGTCGTTAACTGAGAATGACTGCTACAATCACGGACCATTCACGGCGTCAACGTTGACAGGCAGTTGATATAGGAGACTCTGTTATCTCGCCGTTATATAATTCCTATCGAAAATCAGAGCAAAAAAAAATAAAAAAGATTAATTGCAAAGTTGTTCGTGAAGAGCAAAAGCGAAATTAAATACATAAATTCGATCGGATGTTGAAAATCTCCGATCGGCGATGAAAGGCGTCTCTTCGACGCCCGGAGATTACGTCTACTTTAAATCTCAGGTTCCTCTTCACAAGATTCCCGTATGTTTCTTCTTCCTCTCTCTCTCTTTGACTTTTGATGAATTTTCGATTCTGCATTCTATTCGGCTACTAAATTAGGTTTAATCTCGAGCTTTTGAGGTTTTGATTTTTGTTTTTTTTTTTGTTGATTTTCGATTAATCTCATGTGGGTTTTAATCGTTTGGGTTTATGCAGAATTTTTTGTGTGAGTAGTTCTATCGTAAATGGGTTTATCCTGCTGAGTTTGGGTTCAAATTTTATGCTTAGAATTTTAATTTTTGGGTTCTTGTCTAAAAGCAAGAACTTGGTAGTCTTTAGTTTAGTGATGGGTATTCTCCATTTTTGATCTTTTTAACTTCTGTAGATTCTTTTAGTGTTGCTTTTGATTTGATCTATGAGTAGCCTGTGACACACTTAGTGATTTGTCTTTGTTTATGTTCGCATATTTAGTTCTTAGCTCTACTAATCCCAAGCAACTATTGAATGGCTCTATAGATGTAATGTTTGTTCGGGTTGTGTTGCTTAGAGTTTGGAAAACTGTGATTTGTTAAGCATTTGTACATGTATGTCCACTGTTTCAAGCTTCGGAATGAAAGATTTCATTTTTTTTGTTTTTTCTTGGAATGTCATTTGCTCAGAGCATAAACAATCTTATAAATATCTAGCTTTATGTGCATGCTAACTGCAGATTGGGACAAAGCAATGGCGTTACTATGACTTTGGTCCAAAGACTGTTCCTCCGCTCATATGTATTCCTGGAATTGCAGGAACTGCAGATGTTTACTATAAACAGATTATGGCACTCTCTATGAAGGTTTGTCAAGTTCTAGTCTTTCAACAGTTATCTGCAAACAATCTTTTCTTAATCACAGGTAGCTTTAAACATTTGTTAGGATATGGTAACTTAGATGCTTATGTGTTGATGTGATCCTTGGGGACTGATTAGATATCTCCAAAAATGTTGAACTTATGTTGTTAAATCTGCAATTCCAGGGTTATCGGGTAATCTCAGTTGATATTCCACGGGTTTGGAATTATCATGAGTGGATTCAAGCATTTGAGAAGTTCTTGGACACCATTGATGTTCATCACGTAAGATCTCTTTAAGTTACAAATCACCATCTAAGTTCCTAAATTTTTTTATTGGTGCGGAAATATATGGCATTGTAAGTGATTGTACTTGACCATTCTTAATAGGTGCATCTCTACGGTACTTCCCTTGGAGGCTTCTTAGCACAACTCTTTGCTCATCACCGTCCAAGGCGGGTTAAATCATTAGTTCTATCAAATACATATTTGGATACTCGTACTTTTGCTACTGCAATGCCATGGGCTCCTTTGTATGTCTCTCTTATACGATTATTCCTTCTTTATTTTTATTGTTTGTGCCTAAGTATTTGTACTGACTCTCAACGCTTTTCGTGATGCTCTGTGCAGTGTCAGTTGGACCCCTTCTTTTTTGCTTAAACGATACGTCTTAACAGGAATTCGTGACGGACCTCATGAACCCTTTATAGCTGACTCTGTCGACTTTGCTGTTTCTCAGGTTGCTATCCTGATTATTTCATCTATGATATTTTCTTGAACGGATCTGAATAACATGTGGACAAGGAATTTTAGATAAACTTACCAGCTCGGTTTCTTTGGTTTACTCTGATTTAGGTGGAGACATTGTCGAAAGATGATTTGGCTTCCCGGTTAACTTTAACTGTGGATGCTGCTTCCGTGGGATCTCTACTACTCTCTGATTCTTCAGTTACTATAATGGATGTAGGTTTCGATTAGCTATATACGGGACTTTTCGTATTATCAATGCAAGTAATTTTATCGTTGTCTAACAATGCTGTTATGTCTTCCAAATCAGACAAATGATTACTGCGCAATACCACAACATCTTAAAGATGAACTAACAGAGAGGTATCCTGAAGCAAGGAGAGCTTACTTAAAGAGTGGAGGAGATTTCCCATTCCTATCACGGCCCGACGAAGTCAATTTGCATCTACAGGTACATATCTACTCAGTATCTAAAGCCAAATTTGAAGTATACATATACTCAGTTTCGACAGCCGAATTTATATACTCCTAAGGCTCTTTTCAAGAAATTATGAACTTTTAAAGAAACTTGAAACTTCTCTACCTATTTTTTAGATTTCATACCGTTGAAGGGATTTTTTTTTCCAATCAAACCGGTTTTATTGCTTGGTAAAGGAACATCATGTTACTGCATCAAAACATTATATTCTTATGATGAATCTCACTCTTATGTTTTCAGCTACACTTAAGGCGGGTAGGAGTAGAACCACGACCCGAAGTGGTTAAAAGCATTCCAAAAGGCGGCGCAGATGGCACAGACGGTAGCAGCCAGAGCAAGAAGAAGAGTGATGAGGAGAAGGACGACCGTAACAACAATATGCCTCAAGACTCTGGAAGCTCATCTTCAGATCAATCACCGACATTTCCAGAAAGTTCCGGAAGCTCCAACGATCCGCCTTTACCCACAGACACCATTCAGTTACTGAGTTCATCATTGAACAACCTCATATTAGTTCAACTCGCTGGTGAAGTTTATCAGTCTTGTGTGGTTTTCACATTGTGTTACTGTACATTGGTTTTGGTTCACGGTGGTGGTTTTATCTCCAGACAATTGGTTTAGTGTTCTTTATTTATTTATTACCTCTTTTGTTGTTTAAATCTTTTTACTTTTGGGTTTCTTTGATCTGTTTTGGTTTCTCTTGACTTTTTGTATAAGTTTGTAAGACAAAGCAAGAGTTCTCTGTATGTTTCAAGTTATTACACTTTTGGAAGAAAACTTTGGTTGGGTTTTGGGATTAAACCAATGTGCTTTCTATTATTTACACATTTTGCTCTTTTAAAATTTAGTCGCTCATTATTTATTTGTTTTTATCTTTTACTGTATTCAAAACAATAACAGTAATAACCTAATGCAGTAGAAATTTGATAATTTTCTATGAACAGTGGTGTGTTTTGTTCCCTAATAAAGTTAAGGAAGAAAATTGTAACATTTACAAAGTTCAGGGTTATAGGTGTTATATTTTGTATTTCAATTCGTCTTCTTCTTTGCTCCAGATTGAACTTACATGAGAATCGCCGAACTCTAATCGGATCCGGGTCGGGTATGTAATGTAAACCGGGTTTTTTGAAGCCCCCATCTTCTCCGTCGATTTTAAAGATCCCGGCGATGTTTTCAAGATTTGTCCTAAAAAGTTGGAGACCTAAAACCCAAACCACATCTCTCAATTCAATCAAAGGTTTTAGCTTTAGCTCTAGCTCGATAAACCCTAAACCCAAAATCCGAGTAGGGGTTTGGTGGGATCTAGACAACAAACCACCAGCCTCTTTCCCGCCTTACGACGCCGCCGTCAAGCTCCGAACCGCCGCGTCGTCTTTCGGAACCGTGAAGCTAATGATGGCGTATGCGAATCGTCACGCCTTTAGCTACGTTCCTTTAGAAGTTCGAGAACAGAGGAAAGATAGGAAATTGCTAAACAAATTAGAGAACAAAGGTTTAGTTAAACCACCGGAGCCTTACTTCTGCGGTGTTTGTGACCGGAGATTCTACACTAACGAGAAGCTAATTAATCATTTCAAGCAGATTCATGAGACAGAGAATCAGAAACGTATGAGACAGATTGAATCTTCGAAAGGACATCGAAGAGTGAGACTTGTGGCTAAGTATTCGATGAAGATTGAGAAGTATAAAAGAGCGGCGAGGAATGTTTTGACTCCGAAGGAAGGTTACGGTTTAGCTGATGAGCTGAAACGAGCTGGTTTTTGGGTGAAGATGGTTAGTGATAAGCCAGATGCTGCTGATAAGGCGTTGAAGGAACATTTGGTTGAAGTGATGGATAAGAGAGAAGTGGAGTGTGTTGTTTTAGTGTCTGATGATTCTGATTTTGCGGGGATTTTGTGGGAAGCTAAGGAGAGGTGTTTGAGGACGGTTGTGATTGGAGATTCGAACGAAGGTGCGCTGAAGCGAGTAGCGGATGTTGCGTATTCGTGGAAGGAAGTGACGATGGGGAAGGCGAAGAAGGAAGTTGAGAAAGTTGTGGGGAAGTGGAAGGATAGAGATGTGTTGAAGAAGTTGGAGTGGACTTATGATCCTGCTTTGGAGAAAGAGAGAGGTGGTTCTTGCGGTGTTTGGGATTACGAGTTTGATTATGATGATGAGATTGAGAATGGAACAGAGGTGGAACCTGTGGAGATTGGTGATGGTGTTGACTGGTGGAAGATCGATACTGAAGATGGTGTTGGATCTTCAAGAACTTGTCGATAACATCATCGCATATGTCGTGGTTGATTGCGCAGAGGAAGATAACATGGTATAGGCTAGAGAACAATCTTGTGAATCTATTGGCATATTACATAAACTTCAGGCTAGAGAACATTCATTGTTTCTTGTTATAAGATTATGCAGTGATTTGATTTGTTCTTCCAAACCATCATCGTTAGTCAAGTGATTAGAGCTATGTAAAAATTGGTCAGAATAAGAATAAATATATGTTTGAATTCACAAGAAACAAGTGACAATAGATTGAATTACTACAGAGTATATGCATCAAAATCCAAGCTACTTTATTCCTCCGACATGATGGAAAAGACAATTGAGTTTCGACAATTGAAACATCTAAGTGATGAAGCTGTACATTGCTCAAAATCTACTAACAAATAAATGAAGCAAAATCTAGCAACACAGAAACAATGCAGATACGTAAGTGATTTTTCCTGGCAATGCAAGTGCTCGGTTTCAAAAGCTTAACCTAGAGCGAACTCCAAGCTCAACAAGGGGAAACAGAGACCATGACTTAAGCAGAGAGACAGAGCTCACCAAGAACTCTTCTTCTTCGAGCCAGTGTAAAAACCCATATACCATTTCACAAACTTTTTCAAACCCGTCTCAAGATCAACCGCAGGTTTATAACCGAGCTCTGCTTGCGCTAACGTGATATTGGCATGAGTAAACTCAACATCCCCATTCCTCGGTAGAGGCATGATCTTTTTCTTAGCTTTCATCTTCAAAAGCTTCTCTAATATAGTCACAAGCTTAGTAACAGGAACAGGAGAAGTATTCCCCAAATTATAAATCCTAAACATAGCAGGACCTTTCTTCTTACCACCACTACCAGTACTCTTCTCAGCAGTATCTAACGCACCTAAACAACCTTTTACAATATCATCAATGTAAGTGAAGTCCCTAGCAACACTACCTTTATCAGGAGATTCAAACACAGTAATCGTCTTCCCTTTAAGAATATCTTTAGTAAAGAAGAAATACGCCATATCTGGTCTACCCCAAGGTCCATAGACAGTGAAAAACCGCAAACCCGTTAACGATAATCCGTAGATGTGATTGTAAGTATGCGCAATTCCTTCACCTGCTTTCTTCGTAGCTGCGTACAAACTCGCTGGTTGATCGGTACGGTCTTTCTCCGAAAAGGGTACTTTCGAATTCAGACCATAAACAGAGCTAGAGGAAGCCCAGACTATAGCAGGTTGCGGATTCGCTGATTTCGATACTTCTAATAGATTCACAAACCCAGCAATGTTACTGTTAACATATGAGCCAGGGTTTTGCATTGCGTAACGCACACCAGCTTGAGCAGCGAGATGCATAACATGTGTGAAGAGGACAACATCAAAGAGCTTTCTGAGTAAAACGGCGTCGTTTATATCGCCTTCGACTACGAAAACACCTGATCTTTCTAAAAGGCCTTGTCTTGCTCGTTTAAGCTTTGGATCGTAGTATCGATTGAAATTGTCGAGACCTAGAACACCATCGCCGCGTCTTCGTAACGCGATCGAGACGTGAGTACCGACGAATCCGGAAGCTCCGGTGACTAATACCGTTAAACCGCCGTGAGACCTAGGACGAGCGGATTTACGGACTTGTTTCTCCCAGTGAGAGCCGCCGTATTTCGCGGCGGAAATGGAGGAAGAATCGTTGAGATTCCGGCGAGATGGTGACGGAGGAGGAGATAAAACGAGGTAGAAGAGGAAGAGAGCGAGGAAGAGAGAAGCCCAAAGGGTGAGTTTTGAGAGACGGAGGTAACGGTGGTGGTGGAGAATCCCGTACGGTGGAACTTTATCGGTTTTGTACTTTCCGGGAGTAGAAGGAAGATCATCAAGGTGAGACATTTTCACCGGAGGAGGATTTAGAAATCGGAGAAAATGTCGATTAGGGTTAGGTTTGGATTTTTGGGTCTTAAGGAAGCAAAATTGAGCAAGTCAAAAATGAGAGGATTTTCCGGGAAAGAAGAAAGAGACGATCTTTTACTTACTTGTTGTAATTAAATTAAATGTGGATGGTTTAATTTGGTTAATGATGTAAATTTATTTATTTGGTTCAATCTTTAAGATATGGTAATAAGAAAGCTGCCAGAGAGTATATTTAGATTCATGAATTTTAGATTGCTTTTCAAAGTTAAAACGTGTTTGTAGATTGTTGACATTTGTATAGTTGTATTGCATTCTATATTGATCATGTTATGCATGTACTTTTGTACACGATCACATATACACTATTTTTACACGCAATAATTGTTTAATAATATTTACTACTTTTGCTTTTAACTTCTGTATTTCTTTGTTCCGATTGATAATAAAAAGAAAAATTATACAATAACAAAAGGTTATAAGAAATGTGAAATAACGGGGGTAATAATGATAAAAATAGATATAAAATCGATCGTATCATGTCATATATATAAATAATATCTTTCGGGATTAACTTTTTTTAGTTCTAATTTATATCGATTGACAAAAAAGTAAATAATACAAAATCGGTTATTTTTGAGGAATTTTATTACGAGTTATTTTTTATTTTATGAAATTGATCTGTTTTTTAGGAGGTAAACAATAAAATTGCATTAAAAAATGTAGTGATTTTTTTATTTTTTAATAAGAATTTTCTACTTATAATGTGAACAATACTATGTGGATACATGCTAGTATGTTAGCAATGTGAACAATATTCGTGATAAGTTAAATATTATTTTAATTTAGTTTATGATTGTTATATCTCACCTAACCATTATTTTCGACATCAAACGAAAATTAATGTTATATATTCCTAGTGTCATAGTAAAAGCTTTAAGAAATAATCCACATTTAATAAGATATACAAATCGTAATATACCATATAATCACGCAACACTGATATTAATCAGCTTAGTATAGTTAACCTATCAGAAAATTGATCTCTTTATAATAAAATTCTATTTCTTTATGGTAATAAGGAGCCAAATCAATTACTACCAAAATATCGGTTATGCCATATACAGTTAATTTGTAATTACTCTGGTTAGATTAGGATATTATCAAAATCAAGATTGACTTTGTCCTTCTAGCGATCATTAACTAATTTTACTAGAGCATAACCGGCTGGGTCAAAGAAATTTGCTTTTATTGCACAAAATTCTAAATTTATTTCAAAAAATTGTTGTTTGACGCTTGTACTAATTATCAAGCTAGTCCGTACACATCGTCTGATATACACTCATTTGGTTGATAGGAGTATTTTTCTCCTAGTCCTGGGCGTTTGGGTATTCGGTTCGGGTTCGGATCGATTTTTTCGGGTTCGGATTTTTCGGAACTATAATTTTAGACCCCGTTCGGGTATTTGAAAACTTCGGTTCGGGTTCGATCCGGTAAATTTTGGGTTTGGGTAGGTATTGGTACTTCCATTGAAAAATCCAAAAAGTAACCGAATATTATTCGATACTAGTTTATAACTACTATAATATACCCGAACATACTTGATACTAACCACATATACCATAAAACCTGTAAATTTGTAATAAAAAAAACTTAAAGTAAAATCAATAAAGCATGACATAATAAAAGTTTCATACGTTCAACCCAAAAAGCAAGATTCAAAACATCCAAATAAAACCATTCAAATAGAAGAAAGAAGTTCAAATCCAAAGCAAGACATAAAAACATCGTTTAGAATCGAATCCAAAGCATTCAAAGTAAAGAAAGAAGTTCAAATCCAAAGCAACATCCAAACATGATAGATTCCCCATGACTTGTTCCTGTTACATCAAAACCAAATAAGCTCAGTTGAAAAATAAAAAACCATAATAAACATTAAACCATAAACCAAGTAAAAGTCAAATACGAAATGATCGTTGATTCATAAGTCTAGTATATTAACATTGAGCTATAAACCAAGTTCAGAAGTAAAAGAAAACAAAATGGAGTGATGAAGTTACCTTGTAGTCGTTTCCTTGATTAGTCTT
>Ga0041059_1000193_pt1 | contig 39800 bp, 42 predicted proteins | sample AraColnosormetaG_FD_56232 | JGI IMG/M metagenome (GOLD analysis project Ga0041059, IMG submission 56232) | Arabidopsis roots microbial communities from North Carolina, USA - Col MF nosort | ecosystem: Host-associated > Plants > Roots > Unclassified | place: USA: North Carolina | collected...
TATATATATATATATATAGTTTTGTTATCGGTATTAAAGCTCTATTTTGTAGTCGAAAGAATAAAATCATATAAAACAATTTTGCTTTAGCTTTATATCGATTTTATTTTGTGACTAAATACTAGTTTTGCAAATTACTATTCATTATGTTAATTTAAAATATTTTCAAATAGAAATAAAATAATTATTAATATTTTTTAAAAAGATATAAAAAAAATCGATTACAAACAATGATATAACGAGAAAAGGATAGCATTAAAAATTCATTCCTAACAATTTTGTACTCAATTATTTTCCATTTTTAGAAAAACAACTGCTTCCCAAATATTTGATCTTAGAATATTTTTCCAAGCTTTTAAAATCTTTTTGACAGATACGTGGCACATAAAACTAGGTGGTGACATAGATATCGACGTGTGTAACGTTTCTTGTGTCCTAAATCAATTAAAAAAGCCTCACATCTCTTTGTACACTACAAAGAAAAGATCATTGATTCACTCACAACTTTCATCTATTTATAGTCTTTAACCCATTTCAGTATCATTGATTCACTCACAAAGAAAAGATCATTGATTCACACACATTTTCCTTTTTTGTTGTTAAATATTCACACACACTTTTTCTTCCAAAGAAAGAAAGATGCCGATTAGCCGGAGAGTTCTGACGCCGATCACCGCCGCTCCGGTTATCTTAGCCGTCCTTTGCTTCTTCTTTTGGTCATCAATCATCGGGCCGGACAATTTAAAGGGCACGAAACACGTCCTTCAAGATGCTAAGACCATTCCTCTTCCCGTCGATGGACCAGAGAGCCTAGAGTTCGATCCACAAGGTGAAGGCCCTTACGTTGGCGTCACCGACGGTCGCATTCTCAAATGGCGCGGTGAAGAACTCGGCTGGGTCGATTTCGCCTACACTTCTCCTCACAGGTTCATTCATAAAGCAAAACTACTAAATTGCCCTTACTCTGTTTTATTACTTTTTTGGTGAATGAATTGAATTCATTATATGATTTTACTTAATGTTCCCAATTAATTGGAGTATTTTTGTTTTTTGGTGAATAAAGAGATAACTGTTCGAGTCATGAGGTAGTACCAAGTTGTGGGAGACCATTGGGACTTAGCTTCGAGAGGAAAACAGGAGATTTGTACATATGTGATGGTTACTTTGGGGTCATGAAGGTCGGACCAGAGGGAGGCCTGGCCGAGTTAGTTGTTGATGAAGCCGAAGGTCGTAAAGTTATGTTTGCCAACCAAGGGGATATAGACGAAGAGGAAGATATTTTCTACTTCAATGATAGCAGCGATACATACCATTTCAGGTAACTTTATTACACTTGCTTTACTTTAACACATCCAATAAAATCCTTTTTGGTTGCAATAAAAAAAAAAATAGAAAAAAATTTCATAGCACATACAAATAGTTTGAGACTTTAATTTATGTTTAACAGATTACAGATGAGATTCTATATATATGTATACGCATATAAACGTGTTATGTTATTTTTGTTGGATAGGGACGTATTTTACGTGTCTTTGTCCGGGACAAAGGTTGGAAGAGTAATTAGATACGATATGAAGAAGAAAGAGGCCAAAGTTATTATGGACAAACTTCGTTTACCAAATGGTCTAGCTCTAAGCAAAAACGGTTCGTTTGTAGTCACATGCGAGAGTAGTACGAACATTTGCCATAGAATATGGGTCAAAGGTCCCAAATCCGGAACCAACGAGGTTTTCGCAACGCTCCCTGGTTCCCCGGACAATATCCGGCGTACGCCAACAGGCGATTTCTGGGTCGCATTACATTGCAAAAAGAATTTGTTCACACGTGCAGTTTTGATTCACACTTGGGTCGGAAGGTTTTTCATGAACACGATGAAGATGGAGACTGTAATTCATTTCATGAACGGAGGAAAACCTCATGGAATTGTCGTGAAACTCTCTGGAGAGACAGGAGAGATTCTTGAGATACTTGAGGACAGTGAAGGGAAGACGGTGAAATATGTTAGTGAGGCTTATGAGACAAAAGATGGAAAGTTATGGATCGGATCTGTGTATTGGCCGGCCGTTTGGGTTCTTGATACATCGGTTTATGATTCCATATGAGTTAGCCAAAAGACCAAACGCCAAAATGAAATAAATTATCACTTAGTTGTGTAATTTGTTTATTAGCGGGAATGCATCTTGTTTTTGTATCTTCTTGTTTGTTGCGTGAGTGAATTATATATGATGTAAACTTGGATTCTACAAAATTTTGTTTGAAGTTGAGTATTTGAATGTAGTTGTGGGTCGGTATGGTTTTTTTCAAATACGGCATTATCGAAAAAAGGAAAATGAAAATTGTGTCGTGAGACTCGTGGCCATAATTGGATTTGGCGAGATTCTGACAAATTATTGGAAACTTTGAGAACTTTTTTTATCTGAACATATCAAACATGATCTGTCTAACCGATGACAAAGACAAACAAACAAAAGCAATAAGCCGTGCGTGGAATGGACTCTATATGTTACACACTATATTAGTATACGATAACAACTAACAAATAATATAATAACATCGTAAAAGAGCATTCGTGTACTTCTTTGTAGTGGAGAATGATTCTTTCTTAATCTAAACTGATTCCTGTCGTCAAAAGATGCCCCATTGATGTGAACGAGGGATCTCCACCAGCCTTTTCACAACTGCACATTCTTTTGCATGATTTCTCTTTTTTTCCAACTTACTTTGTATTTATAGGGTTTTATTTAATTACATATGAGAAAAGGGTATATACTAAATAAACATTAAGTTTATAAATTGATTTTTTTAAATTTGAGTTTAGCTTATTTCTTTACTTTTCTTTGTATAACAATACTTTTATATAGCCCCTTTTTCGAAAATATGGTATTGTTATGCACAATACATTATGTGGCAGACAATCACATATTCACATGCTTTCTTTTCTTTAAACAAATCACGATTAAAGGTACGTTTTAAGTGCGATCGATTGGTTATTGTTACAATAATTACGAAGATTTAAAGTGGGACAAAAAAAAAGTTAAATAATAAAACGTATATAATAAAAATTCAATAATAATGAAATTAAAAGACCTAATTAACTGAAATGAACCAAACAAAACTAGGGTACAGTTAAGAAAACCAAAGATTTCTTAAAAACAGAAAGAGAACTAAAAAACGTATCAACTGAATTGTTTTTAATTTAAAGTGTAACAGTTTAATTATTTTCTCGTTTAATTCAATTTGGCAATTATTTGGACTTCAAATCAAAATCAAAATGATTAATAATTATTTTACAAGAATATCTGATTGACAAGCTGTTAAAGTACAAAGTAAATAAGTGAGGACTTCCAACGAAATCTTTTCACAAACGGCGTCGTTTAAGCCGAAACTGTGATTACCTACCTTGTCCGTGGACTGGACCAAGATCCAATTCTTCTGGTCCAAGTACAAATAGGACGGCATGGCCGTGAGATTGAGCGAGGGTCAAGAGCTAATTTTGGTTGTTTTCGAGGTTCAAGTGGAAATCAAATTTTTCGTAGAGAGAAATAAACGAAAATATACAGTTTTTTTTGGTTCTGCTATAGTCATATTTTACACTCAAAATATTTTTTACAGATAATTTAAGGTAGTTCCCCTACTACCTAAGTATATTTTTTGATTCTTAATCACAGGAACATCTCTTTCTTTTACTTTATATTACGTTTGAATAAAATAGTGGAGTCAAAATTTCAAACGAAAAGTTATAAACTCGATAGTAGATAAACAATGTGTATCACAACAACATAGCTTAAAGTAGTTCCTACCATTAGAGCAGTAGAGAGGAAAACAAAGGACCTTATAATCATTCTTTTATATAATATTCCAATTTGTTGCTAATGCCTCGCAGATTCTTGAGATACAGTAGGCTGCGCTCAATGGATACTCTGAAACTGCATAAATCAAGAAACTTCTTTCAGATTTTTTGTTTCCTTCATTTAAAAACTTTTTTTTTGTTTTCCCTTAACAAAAGTATGAATGAAGGAAGAAGATTTACCCGACACAAATTCATCGATATAGTTGCAGTCTATTTTCCCGTGTGCCATTGCGCCTACCTGAAATGGTGAGACAAATAAGGTGTGGGTTTGCATAAGACCGATATATGGAGGTTGCAAGCTAAAGCCTATTACTACGTAAATTAAATGGACTTTGTGAAGAAGCTAGAGACTAGAGAGAAACATTTGGAGAGCACTAACCACAAAAACTGTGTCTCTATCATCATCACATACAGTAGCTAGGTGTTTCTGCATATTGACGAGTTTCTCAGAGCTATGCGAGAAGCCTGATATAAGAAAGAGACAATCCCTCTTTTTAGCTCACATAATCTGGATAAACAACAAAATGTAGGAGGAAACTAAAGTTTTTTTTTTGTTTTTACCTATTCTGTGGGAGTTAACCGGTAGATGATGTTCTTCGATAGGGTTCTTGACACACCGTAGAAGCTTCTCACGGCTGTTAACTGCAGTAATGCTCAGCTTTTGTAGCAGTTGCACTGCAAGACCAACAAATAGGATAAGAGACAGTAAAAACTGAGGAGGTTAAAGTAACAAAATATCAGAAAGGATGAGAGGAAAGTTGGACAACTAACACATGATTCCGGCAAATCGTTTGAAAGTTCTTGGTATACGAACATGTGGCTTAACTTCAAAAAGGACACCTTTTTCTGTTCTAACATAAACAGCTTTCAACCTCCCAGCTTTATTAACCGGACTATCCAAAATCATAAGAAGCGCCTGAAGAGGGAGATCCACTAAAGATGAGTCACAATTTGTTATAAGCTACCTAGATATGACATAACAGTTTTTAAGACCCTGACCTGATGAGTAATGTCTGGTCGGTAATCAGCCGGATTTCTGTTATTCTTTTTCAAGAAATTAGCATGATCATCCGAGTTCAGTAGCTGGTAAGTCTGCACACAATCAGTAATCACATATATTAGTACCATAAACAAACTCCGAGGCTTACTGTAATGCAAACATTCCTGCAGATTACCTTTCCAACTTTGGCAACTTCAAGAGAGGCCTTCTCAAGCACGAATACAATGCCAGACTTTTCCTTGTTAGGAGCATTAAGGACAATAGGTATCCCTCCCACAATATCCTCTGCTGCTGCAGTTGCTTCCACAGTTACTTCCTCCTCGTCATTATCTTCCTCTGCTCTTGAAGTGCTTTCTTTTTTAGCTTTCTTCGAACTTTCTCTTGCCTTTTGTTTTTGCTCAAACTTTGGTTGCTCCTCTACTTCATCTTCTTCCTTATCATACCTCTCTTCTCTCTCCTTTCTCTTGTTCACTTTAATCCCATACGGCCTCACCATCTTCCTTCAAAAATTTCTACACACAAATTTAAGTCAATCACAACACCACAGAGCTAAAGAATCAGATGCTAAAGAAATATACTACAGTGTCGATGAATTCATACAAAAACTAATCAAATTTCTTTAAGGTTATCGCTACTACAGAGAATCAACTCAATCAATCACAGTTCAGTAGAGCTTAAATTCGAAATTAAATCGAACCCTTTTATGAAAGACAGCTAAAAGAGAAAATAATCGCTTACCGGAACTTTTTGAGCTTGCGAAGAAATTCAAGTGAGCAGGCGACTGAATCCTGATAAACCCTAATTCGAAGTTAAAGGTAGGCGTTTTTTTATTTTTTGTTTTTTGTATTGTTTCACACAGATTATATAATCGTTTAAGGGCTTATTGTAGTAAAATAGGCCCATTAAGTTTTAGGGTTTTTAAAAGGCCCAGAAAAAGAAAAAGAGACCAAGAAACCTAGAATTGTGACCATCGACGTCGACTTTTGTTCTGCCGGAGAGCACGACCGCCTTATGTATTACAAGTGGTGTTTCTTTTCATTTTTATTTTTGGCTTCAATTTTTGCGTTTTCTCTGCAACTCGCCGTCAAGGGTAGAAGAATTAGGGGTTCCTGTTCTTAACTGCTTGAAGATGACGTCTTATGGAGATAGACTGAAGTCGACCTCCATTAATGGAGTTAAGTTATACAATGTTTCTTCTGCTCCCAATGTTCCTACTTGGCTTAATCCTAAGAAGCAACGAGCTCTCCGCAAAAACCCTCGTAAGTTTCACCTCTTGTTTCTGTCTCAGCTCTGAATCGTTAACCCCTTCATAAACCCTGTCTCTTAAAGGCTCGTCCTTTTTTTCTGTCTTCGATGTAAGATTATATGCAAAGAGTGGAGCTGATTCAGGAGTTGAAGTTTGAGACTGCCACTACTAGAATCAAAGCGACTCCAGACGGAGAGTATCTGATTGCTTCAGGTGCGTTTTCTTTCTTTGTAACTTCGATGCTATTGACAAGAAATAATGTTCTCTTGTGACTTTTCACTGATTTCGTTTTTGTTGAATTAGGCATATATCCACCACAGGTAAAAGTTTATGAGCTAAATCAGCTTGCTTTGAAGTTTGAGAGGCATTTGGACTCGGAAATAGTTGATTTCGAGGTACCTTTTATTGCTCCATGAGATGTGTCTTAACACCATTGATAGTAACTATCTTGTTTCTGGTTTTTTAGTATTGTGTTTTGTTGGCTCTACAGATATTGGATGATGACTTCTCAAAGCTTGCCTTCTTATGTGCTGATCGTTCTATTAATTTACACGCCAAATACGGGAAACACCACACTTTACGAATTCCAAGGTACTTTAGCTTTGTTGGTCTATGAGATATATCTTTCGTGGTCTAAAGCATTCACATATTTGCAGGATGGGGAGAGATATGACATATGATTCCTGGTCTTGTGATCTTCTTTGCGCTGCTTCCTCACCTGATCTATATAGAATCAATTTGGAGCAGGTACTTTCCAGTGAATTTATAATAGTTTAGTGTTGTGACCTATCTCAGTCTTTGTTAGAGAATGATTTGTGTTTTTTGCCTTCTTTCTGTTTAGGGAAGATTTCTTTCTCCTCTCAGCACTCAATCCCCAGCGCTTAATGTCGTTTCTCGAAGGTCTGTATACCGAACTGTCTTTTCTTTCTATTATGTTTCTTGATTTCATCTAGGAGAAAATTCGATTCTGGTACTCTAGATTATTATTGCTTACATTTGAGCACTATTTTCTTTCCAGCAACCTCCATGGATTAGTTGCTTGTGGTGGTGAGGATGGTGCTGTGGAATTTTTTGATATGAGAATGAAATCATCTGCTGCTAGAATTAACGCGGTCACACATGGTGGTGATGCTGCTGCGGTAATTTTTTCTAACTTGTGTTCCAAATAAACAGACTTTCTTAGCTTAGACGTCATGTGATTGGTGAAAATTGCATTGATTTCTGATGATCTTGTGCTTTAAATTGGCTAATAGGAGGTTACTGCTATAGAGTTTGATGACAGTGAAGGTCTTCAAGTAGCTGTCGGGAGTAGCGCGGGAAAGGTTTGATGCTATATTCATTTTTTTATCTGAAAGGTTTAAAACATTGGTAGGTCAATTTGATTATATAGATATGTTGTGTTGATTGTGCTGTTCGGTATCTGCAGGTATTCATATACGACTTGCGTACTTCAACTCCCATAAGAGTGAAGGATCACATGTAAGTCTTACTGTGTTTGTATTAACTCAAAATTCTTTGTATATGCTATATCGTTAGGTTATTTCCTCAGTGTTCATTGATTTTCTGCAAAACTTGCAGGTACGAGAGCCCAATTTTGAATATTAAGTGGCAACGGACTCTTAATACTCAACAACCTAAGTTGATTACTACCGACAAACACATTGTTAGAATATGGGATCCAAACACGGTAAGCATCAGATAAGAACAGGTTTAACCTCATAATTTTTTTGAAAAAACAAGAAATATGTCGAGATTTTTGATTCACCATATTCTGTTTTGTTATTTTCAATTTGTGTTTATCAGGGAGAAGGTATGACCAGCATTGAACCGACTCAAGGAGGAATAAACGACATTTGTGTGTTCCGTGGAAGCGGACTTATGCTTCTTGCTTTAGACTCTAGCCTAATCCCATCTTACTTCATACCTGAACTCGGTCCTGCCCCCAAATGGTGTTCTCCTCTTGAAAATCTAACGGTAAATTGAAAATTCTTCCTATCCTTTTACAGGTTTACCATTCCAGTGATGTCACCATTGTTACAAACACGTTTCTTGTGTTTAATATTGTTCTCAGGAAGAGTTGGAGGAAAGTGCACAGACAACTATTTATGATAATTACAAATTTTTGGCAATGGAAGATCTGGAGAAGTTGCAGCTAACTCATTTGATTGGAACAGATCTTTTGAAAGCATCTATGCATGGATATTTTATTAATTACCATTTGTACAAAAAGGTGAGTCCTTAACATTTTCATAATACTTATACCATCAGAAAAGTCTTTTTTTTTTTTCGGGTCAAATTGGAATAGTCTCTATAATGTTTCTTCCTTTCTTTTTACAGGCTTTAGCAGTGATTGAACCTTTTGCATTTGATGATTACTTAGAACGTAGGAAGCAAGAGAAGTTAGAAGAGCAGCGTACGCAGAGAATCACAGTTAGTATTTAAAACCTTAGCAGCTATACGTTCACCATTTGTTTGTTTACCGGCTACTTACATACACATCTGTTTCTCTTGTGCTTCCTTCAGAAAAAGAGACGGTTGCCAAAGGTTAACCGAGACCTTGCAGCAAGGCTTCATGGGGACGAATCAGAGGAGGAAAATAAAACTGCCGAGGATGGGGAGGCCACCAAGAAAGTGCTGAAAAAGAAGAAACCCATACTTACTGACGAGCATTTCGTAGATGGTCGGTTTGGTTCGATGTTCCAAAATCCGGTATTAACATATTCTTTTCAACTTTTTTTGTTTGATCTTTTTATTGCTCTATTTCACATCGTATCAAACGTATTCTTGGGAATCTCCTTTTGGTTTTCAGGACTTCCAAATTGATAAGGACTCATATGAATATGGTGTCCTACACCCTGTTGCTTCTTCGAAGAAGCAACCTTCTCTGTTAGATGAACACTTTGAAGCTGTATCAGATGATGACGAGAACAGTGATTCTGATGCATCACAGCCTTCAGATGACGAGGCCGACGATGGAGACGCAACTAGGCCAAGCAAGAAAGCGAGAACTCCGAAGTTAGTGTCTTTTGACTGCATTCCAGGATCTACATTTGACACATTCTATCTTGATTCTTTTGTTTTCTGATGTGGATGATTTGGTGTCAGGTTGTATGAAGTGAAAGATGAGCGGCATGCCGCAGCTTATCACAACCGCACTTCACTGGCTAAAGAAGATAGTCTTCCTATGGGCGAGCGTGTCAAGGCTATAGAGAACCGGCGTGGCAACTTTGGAGGCTCGAAAGATATCAAATTCGGTCCTGGAGGATCACGGGAGTTTTCTTTCAAGGCGAGAGGGTCATCAAAGTACAAAGAAGATAGAGACGATGAGTATGAAGATGGGCAAAGAAACAAGAGGAGAGGAGTTCAGTCTCTTGGACTGAAATCAACAAATATTAGAGGCGGTTTCAGAGGTAGAGGAGGTGGTGGTTTTAGAGGGAGAGGAGGCGGCGGTTCCCGGGGAAAAGGTGGCCGTGGTGGTGGGCGTGGAAGAGGCCGGCAATGATAAATGTAGCTTTTCAGGGGCTTTATTAGATTTGAAAAATGTGTCACCTACTATTGAGAATCTTGAAACTTAATTGATCACATATACAATTTTGGAATATTTTTGACCTGGTCTTCAATCAGCACAACAGAATTTGCTTACTTGAGGCTAAAGGTAATTGATTGGAAAGAGGATGACCTAAAGTTGACCCTAGTTCGATAATGATTTATCAATCCGCATGATAAATCACCGACCGAGGGTTGTTAATAGCTAAATTAACAAAGCTAACATTGATTTAATAAAGTAATTAAAGAAGATGCTTCTGGTTTTTTTTTTTGGGAGGTCAACAAATAAATAAAATGCTTATGTATATGCTTACAACATGAGAATTGCTTATGTATATGCTTACAACATCCAAGTGTTTGGGACTAGGAAGACGCCTGAATCTGATTTACACGCGTCTTCCACAATTTCTTCAGGCTGAGTCATCTTTCAATATGTAAACTCTAATACTTAATACATGTAATATTCTTCTTTAATTTTTTATATAGCCAGTCTACTTGTGACTAGACCTTGTTCACCCGTGGGACATAGGCTTTGGCATGTGTCGACCTACGTCCTCAGATCCAAACATTCTTCTTTATAGTACAAGTCGTATAACACTTATAATATAGTTTGCGAATTTTTAAAGTTTTGGTTGTATAATAGTATAGTTTGTTAATTTATACTTAACCATAGAGATTGATATATTGAATTGTATATATCCGCATTATATATACGTTGGACAATAATATTCTACCTAAGTTCAGAACAATCCTAACCAAAGCAGCTTCCAAGCATCTAGAGAAAACAGAATCTACAATACTTGTCCTTAGTAAGCAAAAATGTGTGCATTAGTACCTCCATTGTTTCCAAACTTTGGGTGGCCATCAACGGGAGAGTACGACAGCTACTACCTCGCCGGAGATATCCTCAACAACGGCGGGTTTCTTGATTTTCCGGTACCGGAGGAGACTTATGGAGCTGTTACAGCGGTGACTCAACATCAGAATAGCTTTGGTGTTTCTGTTTCGTCGGAGGGAAATGAAATAGACAACAATCCGGTGGTCGTCAAGAAGCTTAATCACAATGCTAGTGAGCGTGACCGTCGCAGGAAAATTAACTCTTTGTTCTCATCTCTCCGTTCATGTCTTCCTGCCTCTGGCCAATCGGTAAGAAGCTACTCCGACTCATTGATTAGACCCGTTATAGTTTATGCATCTATACAATTTAGAAGAAGAATACTGCGTTAAACCTTTTTTCTTTCCTTTCTTGCAGAAGAAGCTAAGCATTCCTGCGACGGTTTCTCGAAGCTTGAAGTACATACCAGAGCTGCAAGAGCAAGTGAAGAAGCTAATAAAAAAGAAGGAAGAGCTCTTGGTGCAAATTTCAGGTCAAAGAAACACTGAATGTTACGTTAAGCAGCCACCAAAGGCCGTCGCGAATTATATCTCGACCGTTTCTGCGACTAGGCTTGGTGACAACGAAGTGATGGTCCAAATCTCATCGTCCAAGATTCATAACTTTTCGATATCTAATGTTTTAAGTGGGTTAGAAGAAGATAGGTTTGTTCTTGTGGACATGTCATCTTCAAGGTCTCAAGGAGAAAGGCTTTTCTACACTTTGCATTTACAAGTGGAGAAGATTGAAAATTACAAGCTGAATTGCGAAGAGTTAAGTCAGAGGATGTTGTACTTGTATGAGGAATGTGGAAACTCATATATATGAGAATTTGGTCTTGTTTCTTTATAGTTATGTTATGTCGTCCTTTTTCTCTTCGAAATCTAACATTCTTGACAAAGCGTTGTAGTCGAGTTGTTTCGTTTTTTTGGTCGAAGTCAATGATCGATTAGTTATGCTATTAAGTATAAACTGATTATTATGAAGTTCATGTTACAGCTATAAACTTTAATTTTCGCCTAGACTTTGAATGTTACTAATAAAAAATTTGTTTATGTATATCTTGTTATTTATATCCAGTTAAGACTAGAGTTAGTGATGTTTTGGTGTATCAATAGAATATAAAAACGAGAAAAGACAAAAGAGGGTATTTTATTAACAACTACTATATATCACTACTTGTGGGCAACATTATAGTAAAGAGTCTATGGGCTCCAATTTAGAAGATAAGTTATGTAATTAAGCCAAGTTGCACTTATGAATTAATAGATTGTGGTGACATTAAAGAGTTAATTAAGATTTATTAGGATAAATGATAAATGAGAAGCCATGTGGTTATCCATTGATCCTTTTTTTGTCAAAGGGTTATCCATTGATCTTGGAGTTATTATATACTAGAGGCAGTTTTTTTAATCAGAGTGGCATCACAGAAAAAAGTTTGGAGTATTGGTTTTGAAAGAGTTAAATCTTTGGATTTTTAGTTTATGTTTGTTTAAAAAAAGAAGAAGAAATGTATTGGTTTACTTGGCTTGGTTATAAAATATATGAGATCGAATAAGGATATGAATTTACATGATGATAACTGTAGCTTTCGGAGATTATCATATTAGCTTAGAAAATGTGAGTCACGAAACGAATGTTGGAAACTTCATTGATTCACAATCACATATACAATTTTGGAATATTTTTGATCCATTCGTGAAAGAATAACTAAATCAGAAAATATATTACTTTAGACACAAATGGGATCAAGTTGACATTAGAATATAAAATGACCATCGTCATTGTGGAATTAAAATAACCAGGTTACATTTATTTTAGATAAAGATATTAAATTTTGAAATGCTTATGTATATGCTTACAACATGAAAATGCTAGTTTATGCTTACAACATAAAAAATGTATGGGACGAGGAAGTAAAGACGCCCAAAGCATCTTCCACCTGATTACCACGAGCTCTCAACATTCTCACTCGCATGAGTCATCTTTCAATGTGTAAACAATAATCTTACTATCGTGTCATATACATGTTTGATTCTTACACAATATGCTGAGCTTGTGACTAAACCTAGTTCATGCGTGGAACATAGGCTTCGACACGTGCCAACCTATGCCCTATAGAGACCTAAATATTTCTCTTTATAGTATGTAAGTCGTATAACACAATCATATAATCTCAACGAATAAAAACACTTATTATATAGTTTGTTGAACAATATTTAACAACAGAGATTTGTTTCTTTAGTCTTTCATCCGCATATATAATCAGGAGACTATAATATTCCTACCAAAACAACTTCAAGAAAAAAACAGAATCAATAACCTTGTCCTTGATTAAGCAAAAAATGTGTGCATTAGTCCCTTCATTTTTCACAAACTTCGGTTGGCCGTCAACGAATCAATACGAAAGCTATTACGGTGCCGGAGATAACCTAAATAACGGCACATTTCTTGAATTGACGGTACCACAGACTTATGAAGTGACTCATCATCAGAATAGCTTGGGAGTATCTGTTTCGTCAGAAGGAAATGAGATAGACAACAATCCGGTTGTGGTCAAGAAGCTTAATCACAATGCTAGTGAACGTGACCGACGCAAGAAGATCAACACTTTGTTCTCATCTCTCCGTTCATGTCTTCCAGCTTCTGATCAATCGGTAAGATCGCTAGTAGCTACTCTGATATGTCATCTACATCTGTTTCTAATAAGCTCGTCTATACAGCTATACAATTCTAAAGAAGAACACCGAGTTAACCCTTATTTCTTTTTCTTTACTTTCTTGCAGAAGAAGCTAAGTATTCCTGAAACGGTTTCAAAGAGCTTAAAGTACATACCAGAGCTGCAACAGCAAGTGAAGAGGCTAATACAAAAGAAGGAAGAAATTTTGGTACGAGTATCGGGTCAAAGAGACTTTGAGCTTTACGATAAGCAGCAACCAAAGGCGGTCGCGAGTTATCTCTCAACGGTTTCTGCCACTAGGCTTGGTGACAACGAAGTGATGGTCCAAGTCTCATCGTCCAAGATTCATAACTTTTCGATATCAAATGTGTTGGGTGGGATAGAAGAAGATGGGTTTGTTCTTGTGGATGTTTCATCATCAAGATCTCAAGGAGAGAGGCTCTTCTACACTTTGCATCTTCAAGTGGAGAATATGGATGATTACAAGATTAATTGCGAAGAATTAAGTGAAAGGATGTTGTACTTGTACGAGAAATGTGAAAACTCGTTTAACTAGGTGACTAATTCATATAATGGTGTGTTTATCCACTAGTTCTCATTTCTTTTTAGCTGTGTCCTTTTCTCATATGAATCTAACACTGATCTGGACCAAATCATTTGTGTACTGAGTCAATATTGATTGAACAAAACAATATAAACAGAGAAAAAAAAAACATTCACTGCTACAGATGTCAACTGTTGTTACATAGTTTATTAGAAAATCAGAACATTTAAAAACTTAAAAGAAAAAGGTAGTAGTGTATATATATACCTAAGCCCTTTTTTCTTGAGCCACAAGAAAAGCTGTGAAAGCCAGAAACAGAAGAGACTTGTTTCAATTATCCTCAGTGAAGACCTTGAAGATGAAATCACGGAAACGTCTCGAGTACAGCCTCGGATCGACGGCTGAGATTGAAGTAGGATCGTACTGGATGCTCTTGTAAGCGTGTTCTAGTTTCTTGCTGATATCATAGTCTTGAAGAATGTCTATGATTCCAAAGATCATGACAACCTCATAGTACTCTCCTGTCGGTTCGCCAACTAGCTGGAACTCACAGTCGCTTCTCCTCATTGTCCTCTCTGCTCGAGCCGGCATGTTGCCTCCAAGTCTGATACTAGCCCACCTGCAACAGCCAACAGATTTATTCTTAAAACCGAAATCGAGAAAGTTGCTTTCTAGGATTGAGTTTAATTTGTTTTGTGTTTACCTTGTAGGATCAGAGAGAAGCTGATCCACGTCTGCTCTAGAGAGACGAGGGGCTGATTCGTCTTCAAATTCACCTGCAGTTGCGAGAAAGAAACATATACATTTGCTTCACGGGTTTCAAAGGAGAGATATGATATTTGGTTTTGTTAGGAAAGCGAACCAATAGGTGTGCGAGCTCCAGAAGGAATCAGCTCTCCAGCGACTGATGCCTCTCTGAAATGAATCCCAACCAGAAGACTGTAATCCATTATTCTCTCCTGTTCTAGAAACTCGCAGTCTTTGTCGACTTGCCTGAACAAAAACACAATCAGCATAATAAATAACAATGAAAAATGTCAATGGAAAGAGAATGATTGATGAATCTCCAACCTGATGAATTCTTGGTACCAAGCTTTCTGTAGTCTAAAAATGAAATTCAGATCAAGATCTTTCAAAATTGTATTTGAATTGATTTCCGATTCAGGTTTATCGGTTGTACGGCCAAGAGAAGATCCTTTCAAATCAAAGCGTCTGTGGATGGAGTACTCAGAACAAAATAGGTTTCCCATAATGACAAACCGCACCTGCAATTTGCAATAAAGGAGATGATATATTCAATCAAAATCCAAGTCTCAGTTTTTTTGTCTGTTTAGCATTGTTCTTAATTCTTACCTTCTTTTGGATTGGTCCAGTTAACTTCACACAGTGGAGACCGTAGAATCTAATGACCAAAGTGTTCTCAAATGCTCGAACATGGTTGTAATATGCTGCAAGCATCCTCAGAAGCACCTGCATTATATAATTCCAGAATAAAGTTAATAGCAGCTACATATTTTTCATCTTGTCATTTTAAAATAAAACAAACTCACTTTAGTTTCAGACTTCTTCATTGTCTTTATCATGTAACGATCATCATTTGTCAAGTAGAAAAAGCTTCCACTCTTACCAGGGGATGATAGCTCCCGAAGGGCATCATTCCCGCAGATCGATAACATGTAATCAGCTGGGTCTACCTTGAATAGCTTCCTCAAGCTCCTAAAGATAGATAAAATTAGCATAACAGTGTGTGAGAATACGTACAGATGGGAAATAAGTAAAGCCTAATGTTATTTGATCTCACCTAAAAACTAATGGGCAATAGTCTTTCCATTTGAATTCACTAGATTGATGAGGAGGTGTGTATTTGGTTCCTTCTGGTGGAAATCTTGTCCATACCTTCTCCTTTGGATCAAAAGCCGAATGCTTAAGATCAAGAGACACAACCGGAGCTTGTTTTCCAACAGCATGTCTGCGTAAGCAAATACATTTCACATGAGCGCTTATACATCAACAAAACTTCAAATTGTATAAATGAGGCAGCAAACTGGGATATTTACCTGATTCCAAGCTGTAGATTAAGCATAAGCTCGTAATTCCGGTGGCCTTTAGATATCGTCTCGCCTTGCTTCCTCCCTGCCCTTGGCAATCTCATAGGTGCAGGGCTCGGTCTCAGGCTCTGAATGAACCCTTCAGCCTCTAGTCTCATCATTTCAGCATCCAAGTCCCTCCTCGTGGTGGAATCAATATCAGCAGCACCTTCTCCGCTTTCGGTTCCCCACATATTCATCTTCTCAAACGCTCTATCTACACCCACACTTACCCTCCCGTCAACAGACATCCTCCTCGGTTTCTCGACACGTTTGGAAGAGTTCCAAACAGATAGCTTTTTCTGTGAAGGCAACACAGGAACTCTCTCTCCGCTGCAGATCTTGTACTCACTCAGATTAGTAAACACGTCTTTAGGATCCCATTCAGGACTCCCGTCGTCTCCTGATGGATAATAAGTACCGTTCATCTCTTCCGGATCATTAGACCAATGACCAACGTAGAAACTCCCATCAGCCCATTTGAAAGTACCGTTTCCTCTAGGAAAACCGTCATCCCAAAATCCGTCGTATCTATTCCCATCCGTCCAAATAAAAGTACCTTTGCCACAGATCGTAGCGTTCTTCCATTCCCCCATGTAATAGCTCCCATCTCTCCACTGATACTTTCCTTGGGCTTCTTGCAAACCCCTCCTCCATTCACCATCATACACATCTCCATTCGCGAAACGCTTGATTCCATGTCCATGTTTCAGGTTCATCACCCACTGACCTTTATAAGTATCTCCACTAGGACCTGTGTAAAGGCCAACACCATCCATGTATCCACTTTTGAATTCGCCTTCATATGTGGCACCAGAAGGCCACCCGAACTTCCCTCTTCCCATAGTCTTCCCGTTGTACCAGTCACCAATGTACATGCAACCATCTGTCCAAAGATACTTCCCATGCCCGTGAGGAAAACTATCATACCATTGCCCTGTATAATAGTCTCCATTAGGAAGTATTCTCTCTGCATGGTACAATTCCCCTATGCTGCTTCTGTTAGTGCTGGTCTCATCATCATTCTCCTCAGTCGTAGTAGTAGCATCATCATCTGTCTGTGGAGCTACAGATACCGTCCCAAAAATGCTGTTTGCACGCTTCTTCGCTTGTTGGGTCTTTCTTACGGTCACCTCCCAAGCCTTTAGAACACAGCTTTGTTCCTTGCTCATCTTCTTAAACTAATAAAACTTTTCTCTAAGATACCTATATGTATATCCTAGAACATAAACTCAGAAAACATATTTGTTCTTGTCTAAACAACAATCCTATCAATGTACACATACACAAGAGAAAACCATGAACTCTGTGCAAAAGAAAAAACAAAGTGTAAACCTAAAACCATTAAATCAAACGCAGCATGAAGAAATCTGCAATGGTCTTTACTCTGTGACTTCCTGTCTCTATGCCATTGAATCACAAGAAAAAAGAATGTTTTTTGGTCTTTTAGAATGCAACATTTTCGGAGTGAAAGCTGATATGAACAATCATGGAAACCTAACAAAGAATCAGAGAGAGAGAAAAACCAATGGCCAAAAGAGTTAAGGGATCAAAAAAATTCTCTCCGACATTTCATCTTTTCTTGTCAATTCATCTTAACTAATTATGTCGTTCAAAGAAGAAACCGTTCATCTCCTCAAACCAATGAAAGCCTTCAAATTTAGAGAAACAAGCATGACCCATTTTTCTCTATTCTTAGCATCTCCGAGCTTTCCTCTCATAAACAAACATATTTTCTTCAGAACAAAAAAAATCGGAAAAAGTAATAATTAATCAATTTAGCCAAGACTGATAACGTCTCCAATCTGAGATCACTAAGAGCTATAATCAAAAACAGAGGTAACTGAAACTCTAACTCACTGAGGCATTCTGTCGAACACTTTAAACGCATTGCTTCTCCACTAACAAGTCACATTTTTCCGTATATTCACAACTTATTTTCAAAAGGAAAGATCCATTCCCAATGCTGAAGCTTCAAACACCATAAACGATAGAAGAGAGACAAAAGTTACAACCCAAAGCCAAGCGTGTAAAGATCAAAAGGTCATATTTTTCCTGAGGGGAAACTTCCGTCGCAGGTTAAAATTGGAGGGCTTTTTTGTAAACAATTCTTAAGAAGGCTAATTGTAGTAATTTATTTGTAATTATTAGTTAACTGTGTAAAGTAAATACTTTATCCAGTAATAACGTATCACTTTAGTTGATGTCTATTGGTTAATAGCCGAAGCTCGTTCCAAAATCGAAGAGAATCTATAATCTCATCACGACACACCAAAGCCAAAACCTTTATTGTCGGAAGCTGACTCAGACTCAAACAATGTCTCTAGCGTCAATTATATGCTAAATTCACCAGCCGCTTAGAGCCAATCATATAATCTCGATTCTCTTCAACGGTCCTCAATTATCCTAAATTCAGATCATAAAAACGCTAACTTTTAATTTCTTTCTTTCTGAGAAATTGGTTCTCATCGTTGGAATCGAAAAATGGGACGAATCGGTTTAGTAGTGACTGATCTGGTATTGTCGTTCATGTGGATATGGGCAGGAGTTCTGGTCAACATTTTAGTCCATGGAGTTCTTGGATTTAGCCGGACCGATCCTTCCGGTGAGATCGTTCGTTATCTCTTCTCTATCATCTCCATGTTCATCTTCGCCTACCTTCAACAAGCCACCAAAGGCGGGCTTTATAATCCTTTGACCGCTTTGGCTGCTGGAGTCTCCGGTGGCTTCAGCAGTTTCATCTTCTCCGTCTTCGTTCGAATCCCCGTCGAGGTTTGTTTCGTTGACTTTTTTTGGTTTAATTGAAATTGACTCTTCGTTAGAGAGAGGTCTCAGGGTTTGTGTAATGTTGTAAAATGTCAAATTAGAGAAAAAAAAGGAGAATTTAGCTGATGGGTTCTTCTTTGAAAACCAGATCATTTTGGTTATATGCTCTATTGTTTTATAAAGACTTCATCTTGAAGATCTTTTGCTCTAATGTGTAATCAAAGATGATACTATTGTGAAACTCTGGTTTTGTGTTATTTCAGGTAATAGGATCAATTCTTGCGGTTAAGCATATCATTCACGTATTCCCTGAGATTGGGAAAGGACCTAAACTAAATGTAGCAATTCACCACGGTGCTTTAACAGAAGGGATACTAACATTCTTCATTGTACTGCTCTCAATGGGACTAACAAGAAAAATCCCGGGAAGTTTCTTCATGAAGACTTGGATCGGTAGTCTTGCTAAGTTAACTCTTCATATTCTTGGCTCTGATCTTACCGGTGGATGCATGAACCCTGCAGCTGTATGTACCAAAAAAAAGTCTTGTGATTGTGATTTCAGCAAATAGCGATCTTTGTTTTGAATGTTTGCTTTTGTGTGAATCTTTGCAGGTTATGGGATGGGCTTATGCACGCGGTGAACATATAACGAAAGAGCATTTACTTGTGTATTGGCTTGGACCTGTGAAGGCTACGTTGCTTGCAGTTTGGTTCTTCAAAGTTGTGTTTAAGCCTCTCACCGAAGAACAAGAGAAACCTAAGGCCAAATCTGAGTGAGGAATGAGGAATGAGCTCAGCTTTCATATTTAATCCTCTCTGGATAAATCTCCTTTACACAAGACACAGAGGGTAGGATTGTTTCCAGGGATATTTTCGTAGATTTTGTAATGTGTTTTTTTTTTATGTTGCAAACTCAACTGTATCAACCAGTTCAATAAAATCTGAAATTTAAGTAAGTCCAATGCGCAATATGATCAAATATATGCAGTAAAAGTTTATTGCAAAAAAAAAAAGACGATGTTTCTCAGTTTCGATCATTCAATTACAAGAAATCAAGAACCAGCCGTAAACTCAAGACTTGACATTGCAGCTACTAATAGACAAGATTAGGCTCAAACTCGGCGAAATCAACAGAGCCAGACTCAACAGGAGGCATGAGATAAGCAGCCAAGATCTCAGAGGCTAAAGAAGTAACCAAAGGAATCCTCTTGAGGGTCTTGATGAAGGAAGCATCATCTGTTTCTCCTATAGCCAGCAGCTTCTCATAGCTCACAACCATTCTATCCAGTTTCCTCTTGAACTCAGGGTTCTCAACATCCAGCACCGCAGGGAATATTCTTGCCGTGGTTCGGTTTGTCTGAAACAAATCTCAACATTTTCAGAAAAAGGAACATAACACAGGTTAATATTAATCTTCTTGTTTCAAGTTCCTTTACCTCGATGATGACATGCATATCGAACTCCTTTGTGTTTAACCCGATACCCTCGTAGAAATTAGTTCTTTGGCAGTCATTGAGGTACATTGTCACATAAACCTGTAAAGCCAATCCTCTTACTGGTTAGGCCAATGTGCAAGACACATTGAGAACTAAAGAGAGTTTAGTTTAATTACCGAGAGGCAGAAGAAGCGAGACCAGAGCTTGGCTTGCCAGTCATTGAGGAACTGAGGCTGAGCTTTCATCAAAGCAGAGAAGAAATCACCATGACGGTTCTCGTCTTGACACCAGTTCTCAAAGTACTTGAAGATTGGGTAACATTGGAACTCAGGGTTTTCCTTGAGGTGTCTGTAGATTGTGATGTATCTCCAGTACCCGATTTTCTCGGATAAGTAAGTCGCGTAGAAGATGAATTTTGGCTTGAAGAAAGTGTATTTCCTTGCCTTTGTCAGGAAACCCAAATCAAGAGCCAAGTTGAAATCAGACAATCCCTTGTTCAAGAACCTGCCAAAAAAAGTTTATCATCAAAATTGAAACACTTAGATTAAAAAGAGAGGTCCTTAGTGTTAAGAGATCTTACCCGGCATGTCTTGCTTCATCTCTAGACATAAGAGAGAAGATCTCAGCCACAACAGGGTTTGTTTTCTGCAATGCCATCAGATCAAAGATTCAAAATCAAGCCAATAAAATGATCCAAAGAAACAACAACAAGTCTCACATGTGCTCTAACTTCCACCTAATGAGCATAGCTTCAAGCATAACGTAGACAAGGAACATCAAACCAACAACCACACTTGAAAACTCATAACAATTGAGACTTGACTATTACTTAAAGCCATATATATTCTTAAATTCTCACCTTGAGTCTTCGACCAAGCTCCTTGTAGAGAAGGAAACCAGAGAACTCAGCAGTACAAGACCGCTCAAGGAACTCAACGAAGATCTGTCGGAGAGGTCCTTGCAATTTGTCTGCAGCTTCTTTAAACTCCTTGTTCCTCACGAAATGTGTCTGGTTGTAATCGGTCTTGAACTCTTGAAGCAGAGCCTCGAACTCTGCTTCGTTAAGGTTCTTGTTGATCTCCGTGTTGAAAAGCTGTTCCATTTCCTCGAAGTCCGTCGTGTAGAACCTCGGAGTAAGAAGCGACTCTTGAATCTCTTTCTTCGTTCCCTTCTTGGACTTCGAGGTGGCGGTGGTTGGAGGAGGCGGTGAGGAAGAGGCTGACATTCTGATCACGGTGGAGAAACGTCGGCCGGAGAGGAATTTGCTCGGGTTTGAGAGCTTTGGGGAAGAGAACTTGGAGATGGGTTTCACTAACGCCATTTCAGCCGCCATTGACTGTGAGTTGCAGAAGCAAAGAGTGAGATAGAGAGCAAAAGCAGCTAGAGGAAGAAGATGAGGCTGTGTGGTGATTTATATTTGTGAAAAATCTCATCTTGTGAAAATCTGAATTCTGATGTGGGAGCCAGACACGTGGCGATAATTAATTGGTTTTTCTTGATTTGCATTGTCTTCTTGATAATATCACTGTTTTATTTTTGCGATTTCGTTATTTAACAGAACATTTTTGAAAGAAAAATATGTGATTGATAAATCATTAGAAACAAATAAAATATGAAAATCAACCAATAAAATAAGGAAAAATAATTCCGACAACAGTATATACGTTACAAATTCGTGGTCCAAATCTTTTTTTATAACAAAAAAGGAAAAATAAAAAAGAGAGAAAATATGTGATGCTGGTGATATCCAGACCATTCTGGTATATATAAATACAACTAAAAAGGAGAATTTTAAAAATAAAAAAATCTAGTGCTCAAACTCACAATTTTCTAAGATGATTGTTATTTTTCGGATTTTTTTTCCCACAATTATATGAAACAGAATTAAAAGAATGATAAAGCACAAACTCCATTTCTCCAGCTTCAAGTCCTTCCTTCTCTAGCAAGTAAAAAAAAACAAAGAGGTAAAGCTTTAGGGCTGAGAACGGTTTCTTGAAAAGCAAGCAACTTGCTTTAGCAACTAGAGAAACACAGAGGTAAAGCTTGATTACCTCTATTTACGAAGCATTGGTGAAGTGGATACAGGAGAGCTTGCTCCATCTTCAGATCCTGCGTTTATATTCATACCTTTATCTGTACTCCAATTTCGTTCATACCCTTCAACTTTCTCTTCATCTTCATCTGAGACCCGAACGCGTTTCCCTGTATTTTCACCATCACTTGAAGATCCTCCTGATTCTTCTCCATTTCTCTCATCTTTGTTACTACCAATCTCATTGGTAAAAAAAGGGTCAAAAGGAGGGATGATTCCCTCATTATGTTGATGTTGATGGTGATGGTGGTGGTGATGATCCTTAGCCTTCAAGTCATCTTCCTCACAATCATCCTCAAGATCTTCATAGTTTAGATTCCGGAGAATCTCAGGTAGAGAGTAGCTCTTTCCACTCTCATCAACAATCCTTCCTCCTCCCATTTCGATATCAATCTTCTCTTTCGAGCTAACTAGACTTTCACCTAGATTTGAAGTAGGAGTTTCAACCATCATCATCATATAATCTTCTTCCTTGACAAATGATCTAAACTTGTTCATTGATGGAGGAATCTTAGACAGAAATATTTCCCATATGTTCCCCAAAATTCCTTTGTTGTATGGATTCTCCTTCTTATCATAACGGTATCGGAAATTCTCATAAGTCGTCTGCACAAAACAGATTTTCACCATTAAAACAAAACAGAGCGAACAGAAAAAGAAAGACCTGAAATGTACGAAAGCATATATCTTTCTAATCACCTGGTTAGTACAGATGAGATAGGAATGAAATATTGTGAGTCCTCCAACAAACCAAACAGTAATGAAGCAGTAAACTATGAGAATATCCGATAGAACATCTTTGGATATAGCTTTCCAGATGCTAATCTTTTCATCCATATGTCTTTGAAATATGTTCAACCAAGAAAAGGCAAACACATATATGCACAGAGTGGTTGATGTTGATATGAACATGAAGAAGAACCGGTAATTTCGCTGCAAAAGAATCCAAACAAGTTCAAAACATAGAACCGGGAATATATGGCAAGAGTCATGGAGTAAACTTACCACTCCAATGCACTGGCCAACCCAAGGGCAGTGATGATCAAATCTCTGGACACAGTTGTTGCATATGGAACAATGAGAAGCTCTAGGTGGACGGTAAAGCAAACAAGTGTCACAGAATTTCACTTTTACGGTATGTCCATTAACAGTTACATCTTTGACCCGTGGTATTCTTATATTAGGGGTTCTACCGCTAACCCATTCCATCGATGGAGTAGTTGAATCCGGTGCATCATCGGTTTCCGGAGGCCTAAAACTTCTTGGCACAATCCCGGGATCTCTACTAGATGTCATTAAGAGGAAAAATATATCCTGAAGAAAACTATTGAAACTTTAGTTCACTTTTTACACACAAAAAAATCATTTAAAAAAAGTTCGAAAGCAGAAGACATACCAAAATTGTGAGTATCCAAGACACACAGAGAATTGGAATACATAGATTTGGATTCTTGGTACGAGGATCAGCCATTTTAGTGTACATTTTGACAAAGAACATTACAGCAGGACCAAGGATCAAGATGGTTGATAGATATAGAGATGATGCATCAGGACCAAATATTAGCCTCCCGCCACATAGAAATTTCTTCAAAGAAAAATGGAAAATCAAAGTCAGTTTTAAATCCATAGCTTCCAATGACCATCGCCTGAAAACTTCCATATAAGAACAATCAAGACTCAAGATAGTAACAACTACAACTACTAAGAGAATGAATAAGAGTCAAGAGTCTAAAATGATCTAAAACACAAGAGCTAAACTGAGTCAACGGAAGGTGACAATTAGATACAAAACTGGTTTGCTTCTTTCTTATTTCATTACCAAAATAAAGAGTCAAGAGTCTGAAATGCTATGACTTGGACTCAAAGGAATCCAAGAGCGATTTCATTAATGACCAAAACCTATGTGATAAATCTTCTCCAGGTTATGAAAATGTGAAAGAAACGAAAGCAAAGTGGAAAATGTCAGGACTTACATTGCTTCCTCTCCAAACTTGATAGAGCCTCTTGAGTTTGGTCTCATTCCAAGCCATAGCTGAGGGAAAACAAAAGACAGAGAGAAGAAAAGCTCCAAAAGTGAAGAAATTTGAAAGAACCCACAATCAGAAACCCATCGGAGAATCCACGGACAATGATGATGAGATCAGATCAGAGATCAGAATCAAGAAAAACCCCCAGAAACGGAAAACAAAATCTCTTCTTTCCTTGAAGAAAAAGATTAACAATATGAAAACACTCGAATTTGATTTGTAGTTCGAGAGGGAGAGAGACAGGGGATAATGGAAGCTGTCGTCTCTCTCACTCGAAAATCACAAAGAACTATTTTCGCTGTTTTGCAAAATTGCGATCTCTTTTGCCCCTTTTCTCTTTTCTCTTTCCTTTTTCTTTTGGTAATAAATATATTTTTTATTCCAATCTCATTACCGAATATTCAGACAGGAGTAAATGAGATAATGGGGACAATGTATGTAATTAGGACAAGTGATTACGCTAATAGGAGGATGTCTGTTCGAACTAAGAAGGAATAATTTCTTGTTTAACTTAGATTTTTATTACTTAAAAATATTGTTATTTCATTGGTCGGCCAACTATATCTATAAATATTATTAGATAAATAGAATGATGCAACAATGAGCTGGTGAAGCCAAGTCAAATCATCTCTCAATCAAACGTGCTTCACACCTAGATTTTTTCCATCATTTGTGTTTTTCTTCATCTTCTTTCTTCTTTTCCTTTTATAAATGCTTCACTTCTTCGATTATTTTTGTAATTAGTTTGTTCTATGAATGCTTTCAGCAAAAAAAAAGAAGAAGAAGAAGTCAATTTGATTAAAGATCTCACAAAAATAAGATGAGATATTATTGTTATATATGTATATAGCTTTTGCTCAATTGGTAAAGTATTTTGAGCTTTTTTATATATAGAAATAGAATATTAAACATATCAACGAATCATCATCATCTCTTCACATCCCTCTGTCTCTTTGTTTTCTCTATTGGCAAATTTTTCTTCTTTTCTTATAAACCCCTTACCGTAAGACCTAAGAAACACTATACATTATATGAACCCTAAAAAGAAAGATGGAGACAATAATAAACACCAAATTGAATTACCTGTAACGCAAGAAACGATTATTTATGTACACCAATTCTCCTAATTCCTATTCTTAATGGGAAAAAGTTTAAAACTCATCTTGACGAGTAAAGAGAGAAAGAGAGCTACATGGCTTTGAATTACAAAAGTAGATTTTACACCTGTTTGTCCTTTACTTTGGCCTATCTTGATCTCACTTCCACGCTCGAGCTTCTCCTTGTTTTCCGCTGGTTCTTGGTAGACCAAAGCAGTCGTTGTGGCGTCTTCATCCATACTTATCTCTTGACAGCCGTGCCACCGTTGTTACCGTTCTCTAGCTTCGGAATCAGACTTTCCACTGCTCATTTTCGTGTCTTTTGGACCAAAGGCTCTGACTAGCTCAGAGGCTATGGATCCAACCTCCACATCGTCTTCTTCTTCTGGCGACCAATCTCTGAAATTGATCAAAGGTGGTGGAATTTTTGCAAAGAATAGCTCCTTGAAGTTCTCTAAGATCCCCTTTCGGTAAGGGTTTTCCTTCTTGTCGTAATGGTACCGAAAATTCTCACAAGTCGTCTGCAAAACATAACAAGAGAATCAGACCAACAGTAAAAGCTACTTGGAAACTACGTTAAAAGCTAAAGAATCTTGCCTGGTTGGTGCAGATAAGGTAGAAGTGGAAGACAGTAAGTCCACCAACAAACCAAACGGAAACAAAGCAGTAGAGACCAAGAACACCTAATATTAAGTCATCAGCGAGAACAACATAGAATTCCCCATGGACTTTAAGCATGCTGACCCATGAGAAGACGAAAACGTAGATGCAGAGGAGTGTTGAACATGATAAGAAACAGACGAAGAATGGATAGTTACGCTGCAAAACAAAAGCCCGTAGATAACATATCAACTCATAGATCTTACTCAGTTCTTTGTCTAGGAAGTGAGAATTAATAGTAAGACTTACCAAGGCGATGCACTGACCAACCCAAGGACAGTGATGATCAAACCTTTGGACACAGTTATTGCAGATTGAGCAGTGAAAGGCACGAGGAGGACGATATAGCTGACAGGTATCGCAAAACTTCACTTTGACAGTGAAGCCATTCACCATTACATCTTTTGTTCGAGGTAGTTTCACACTTCCTAATTTGCTAGTCACCCATTCTGTCGATTGGGTGGTAACATCAGGAATCTCTGCCTCAGACACTTGTTTGTTCCTTGGGATAATCCCGGGGTCTCTCGATGATGTCAAGAAGAGAAAAGTGAAAGCCTAGATAAAAAGTAAGACGTAAGAAGATGCATGAATTTGGCTTAAGGTATGACTTGGCTTATGAAAGTAAGTAAATAGCAAAGCTTTATAGTTATACCATGAATGTGAGAAGAATTGCACCAATCAAAGTAAGAGAATGAAAGAAAGGGTGACGATGGCTTATCAAATAAGCCATCCTGATGGAGAAAGCGATAGCTGGCCCTCCTATCATACATGTGGTCAAAAGAAGTGACGATGCATCTGGACCAAACACTAGTCTTCCCCCACAGTAAAATTTCTGAAACACGAAAACAAATTGAGAAACTCCACTTCAGATGATGATTTCATATAGACAGAAGCTAGGATCTTGCTTTTGCTAAAATCATGTGTGAAACAATACACATAAAAATCTTAGACTATTTCCATTGAGAGAATCTTAAAAGCTCATGTTCTTCAAACTTTAGCACAGAGAGAAGCAGAGCATATATTAGTAACAAAATCAATTCCGAGCATCTTGAGGTATTTTCCTCATTCATGATTCTTATCTTCCAAAGTTAAAATCCTATAAAAATCCACAATGCGGTTTTAAAAATGTAAATTTGCTGTCAAATCATCAGAAGTCTTACATTTTTGGCGGGCCAAACTTGATAGATCCTTTGTCGTTCAAGATTCTGAGAAGACATAACGTTTTTCTTCGGGGAATGAAACTCAGAAATGTTATTCGCTTTGTTTCCAGTCTCAGAATCCGCGGCTAGACACGTCCTACAGCTCCATATCCAAGTTTCCTCAATTCACAGCCAAGCGAATGAAACCGGCGATATCCAAATCGTGCCGCCGATTGTGCGGATTTTGTTCTCCTTTCGTCTTCTGATTATGGTTTCTGTTTGATAGATTTGTTTCTTTCTCTCTCTCTCCCTTTCTCCATAGATTTGTCCTCCGCCATTGGAAGTTGCTCAAAACACCAACCAACATCATTCTCTGGAACAACCTTAACTTAGCCTTTCTCCCGCCAATCACACACTGGGACAGCCACGTGTCAACTCACAGTTCTATAAAAAGTACCCACTCCGGTTTATCTATTCAACCCGAATCAGGAAAAAGAAGCCGGTTCGTTTGATAATTTCTGTATTTAATTAAACCGGATTGAGCCGGATCAATCCAATCCGTTCGTTAAGAAGACACAGACAGAGAGAAGGAGAAAAAGCTTATCCACTATCAAATGAAAGTCTGAAGACAAATTCTTCCATTAGAAGAAGAAGATGGCTCTTCTCTGCTTCAATTCTCTCCCTTCTCTCTCTTCTCTTTCTTCTTCTTCTTCCTCGCGCCTTCTTCAATCTCCGTCTTTCGCTTCTCCAGGTAATGTCTTGTCACTCGTTTCTAGTCTTGACATTTCGCTTTTGCTTCGTTTTGTCGTGGAATTGTATCGGGAAAAAAAAAAAAACAATAGAGACCCATGGAACCAAATTGAAGCTCCTGGGCTAGTTCAATTTCTTGATTGTCCCAAAAAAGTGAAGTTTTGTTTTAGGGCAGTCAGGTTTTAAGCTTAAAGATCGAAGCATTTAATCGAACACTTGGTTTACTTGTAATGCTCTAATCTTTTGTGTTTCAGTTTTGAGCCTTAAACCCAACGCTGTCGAGTCCAAGAACAGAGTCTCTCTCAGTGCTTACAGCTTGAACTCTAGCCATGGAAGAATTGTGGTGAAGGCGGCTGCTTCTGGCGTGGACGGGGCTGAGCCTGAGAGCAAGGAGGAACCAAAGACTGTTGTTGCTGCTGTTCCAGTGGATAAACTACCGTTGGAATCGAAAGAAGCTAAAGAGAAACTGCTCTTGGAATTGAGGCTGAAGATGAAGCTGGCCAAAAAGATTAGGCTACGCAGGAAACGTCTGGTTCGTAAGCGTAAGATGAGGAAGAAGGGTCGATGGCCACCTTCCAAGATGAAGAAAAACAAGAATGTCTAAGTGACTCAACTGTTTGCTGCTTTTCGTATTCGTTTTTTGTAATGTTCTTTTTGGTGTTCAAAGACCATTAATGTACTTCAAATGCAACCATTGTTTTTGGATTTAACTTCAAAGCTGAGTTCTTTAAAGAAACCATTTGTATACAAAGAGTGAGCAGTCTACAAAATAGAACCAAAAAGTTTGAAACTTGCATTAAATTTGAACCATTTGGCTATTAAGGAAGAACATGTGAGCGGAAGATGAGAGGATAGGTGCAACAGAATCCGGTGCTCCAACACTGCAACAAGGTTTATTTGGAAGATTAATTAACTAACCGATTCTACCTGTATGAATACTTTGGCATGAAAAGAGACTTAATCAAGCATATGCCTTACCACAGAAAGGAGTGGACCTTGCTTGAACTTGTCATGGAATGAAAAGGAGAGAGCTTTCGGGTTTTCTCCAGGTCCTCTGATGAAACCGCTGTAATCATAAAAGCATCAGATTTTGTCTATCCATTTAGACAATGCAAAGATATACAAAAGGAGGTCAAGTCCGATGGAATGGATAACAGTAAGAGTTACTTACACTAGTGATGCTGATACAATAGGTGTCCTTCGTGTGTCGTAGATGGCAATCAATCCTTTGTAATTTTCATCGCCTCCTTTGTACGACACAGCCAATCGTTCTCCAGATGCATCCCATGCTATCTTCTCGATGCCCTCACTGGTTATTTCAGTTATGAAAGACAATATCAAGAAGTGATTAACGGAAGGCCTTTGCAAGGGTTTATTGAACAAAACAATCAAATAATTTACCAGCCAGTTAGAGAAGCAATCTCTGGCAATTCAACTGGTAATAGATGGGCATCTGAAAGTAAACCAAAACAGAGATTTAGTGTGCTAACTGGTAAGTATTTCTAGTAGTATAGGCAAAACGACTTCAAAGTTTCTGCATACCCAAGGATGGTGGCTTGGATGAGAAATGAACAGAGCCCAGTGTTGAAGATTTCGAAAACGAAATCAAGATAAACCGTCCTTCGGGATCCCATATCGCTCCCTATCATAGAAGGGAGTATAGTATTATTGCTTGGTCCATTTACGAAGATGGAACACAGTTGCAATTTCATACATAAAAGAAGGAAATGAATGCTTTAGTACAATGGAGTCATGTACATAAGCTATGCATACCACACTAGTGACGTTAACCTCTCCAACAAAACGCTTTTAACAATACTCTATTGCATATCTCACTATTATAGGCTCACGATCTTACCGTGACAGATCCAGATCCACTAGACAAAGACCAGGGTTCAGATGTCCATGTGTTTGTTTCCCAAAGACAAAAAGTCCCATCACTGTGACAGAAAAACATTTTATTAGCAATCATATCAAACAGGAAGCTACTTTCCACATCTGTAAAAAAGAAAGAGAGTTGATGTCCTACAATCTTGCTGCAAAGAAGTAGTCTCCTGTAGGTGACCATTTAAGCATTGATATTCCACCTAGTCCCCGTCTAATAGGTGTCCCTGCCCCTGGAAGATGTATACATATCACTTTCAGAAACAAGGAATTGCAAGATGCATTTTCTCATCTCAACGCAACAGATAGGATGTTAAATAAGAGGAAGCTGGATTAATGTTCAAACATTTGCATGATGTTGTGCATTAAGAAAGTGTTCTTAATTGTCGTTCTAGTTACCTTGAGAAACATCCCATATGGTGAAAGATGAACTGTCATATGAGGCTGATGCTAAATACGTGAAAATAGGTCAAGGAGTAACAGGATGGACAAAGTTAGGGATCCATGTGATGCAAAGACAGAAAAGATCGAACAAATCCAAATACTTTCCCAACAAATGCCTATCATGCGATGCGGCTTGATAAACAACTATGGTAATTGAAATGATCATGGAAACGTATGTAGTTAAGTAACAACTCCAAAATGAAGTTAAGCAAAACAGTTATAGCAGAAATTTTGTTTAGGATATCTTCCACAGGGGCTCCATGAGAGAGCACTAATTTGCTCATCATTTTGACACCGAAGAAAGTCCACCAAAATCCAACGAGTTCCAGATCCTCGAGAGAGACTTCCCCTCAATGCGGAACCACCAGATCTAACCAATGCCATGTTACCCGGATATGAAGCAGCCCATATGCATATTCCTCCCCTGTTTCAATGGAACAGTTATTACAGTAGAATCAAACTTAGTTATCTATGAAACTGGCTACTCTAGAAAGTAGACAGGATCAGAAGACCAATAATACACACCGACAGGCAATGGATAGGGATTTTCCACCATTTGGTCTCCACTCAAGGGCTTTAACATTTCTTTGTGAATCACTTGTCAAAATGCAAGGTTCTTTCTCATCTGTTCAAAAGAAGAATATGAAACTGTATGCACACACCGGCAAATGTGAACTAGGAATCCTGAATTGAATAAATAAAACAAACCTTTGTCCTCATAATCACGAATTGTAACTTGATTTGCACCGGATATAAAGGCAATAATATGCTTCCCTTGATGCCAACTCACTCCTTGAAGATCAATCTCTGAGAGTAGAGTTACCTAGAAAAGAAAAGGTGAGCAAGGCTGTGGCTTTATTAATAACAGCTATGATAATGCCATTTTGAAATTGCAAAGAACATCCCTCCTATCAATTCCCCTAGATACATAAAGATAAGTATTGTAACCATCAATCACAAAATGCTAAGCTTTCTTTAGTCAACCAAACAAAGAAACAGACTGATAGTTGAAACTCTTACATCGGTGGGTTGTAAAATCTGTTTAAGAGAGTCTGCAACCTTCATCTGCAGTGTTGCAACCAGTCCTTTACTCTCACCACTTGCCTTATCTCCATTCTCTTGTCCTTCATTTTCCTGAAGAGAGCTAGGAGTAGAGTCGAACGAAACAGGGCTAAACACCATTCCCTGTGATCAAACGCAAAACCCCCAAATCCGATGGAAATTTGTCAAAAAGAAAACATTTGCTACTTACAAATATGGTTTTTAAGCTTATAAGAAATCAGAAACGAAAGAGAAACGCCCACGTACAAGAACTTTTCCATAAGTCTCCTGAGCTCGCTCATCAGATAAGTTCTGAGCCGTAACTGCGCTACGAAAATCTAACCATTAGCTCAGAAGTTTCGAAATCCCTACATTTTTCAATGGAAGGGAAAAGCTTTAACATACTCAAGTCTCTGTTGATCTCGCAGACGGTGACGGAACCGGGATGAGGAAAAGATGCCATTGTCCCTTTTTTAAAGATGCAATTCAGATTGAAACAGTGACTTCGGTGTGCAAATTCGTAGCAGTTACTTATCTGCTCAAAGGTTTGATGAGACTCGAAATGACACGGTTAGTGTAGACTGTGGCCGGAGAACGGCGACTGATTTTCACCGGAAAAACGGAGAGAGAATTTGAGTTTAGGGGTTTTGATTTTGAACGATGATGTGTCTCAATATTCCGGCAGGTTGGGTGAGTAGTAAAAGACTATTTTATCCCCATTTGATCTTATTCCTGGACCGGGCCTTAACCGGACATAAACTTTTAAATAAATCATTAATCATCAAATCAAGGATGAATTAAGTTTAGAGCCGGACCGGACCGGTTTAGTCATCCTTGACGTTCCTAATCATTAATCTCTGTGTTATTTTAAGTCACAAAACTAAGAAAGAACCAAAATCTTTCTTTCAAGATATGGTTTTTGCTTATGTGCTTCTTCTCGGTAATTTACGTAACACAAATTAAAAAGGTTTCTCAATCTTTTTTTCTGCGAAATGTAACTTATAGAGTACACAAGTGATCAAGTTGCATCATAATGTGTTGTATTGCCCTTTTGATTTTGTTTTTATTGGTGGTAAAGCGAGTTATTTCGTTTACGTATTTAGTAGATTTCGAAACCTCACAAATTCAAATGATTTGGATTTCATTTTCTCTACTTGGAAATGCTATATATTCACATTTTGGCTATTCACACGACTTGCATGCATTCTATCAACATATATACATTAATAAGCTAATATGTGTCTGTAATTTTTGTATATATCCACTATTTGGTAGGCAGGAGATCTTGACTTTTGAATATGCGTATGCCACTTCGGTTCGGATTAATTGCCTGGAAATCAAAACTAATAAAATTTAGATTGGTCGGTCTTATAGTTTTCAATATCCAACGAAACTTTATTAAAAATAAAATAAAATCAATAATACATTTATTTATGTTGAATCTCGTCAAATTTCTTAACTCTACGGACAGAAAAAACGTTAAAACGATTGAGACAAGTTTCTGTATATGCTTCTACATCATTTTTAATTAATATAATTTTAAGCTAATCTCTTAATTCTTTGAAATACGCTAAAATTCATATATTATTTTGGTAAACCCTTACTCTAGTAATAAGACACAATAATTAAAACTCTGGCGACACCAAGACACAAGATATATAATGTAAGACTTAGGACATAAGCTTTTTGCATCTCACAAGACGCAAACGCGGTTTCTTGGAATCACACACCAAGTGTTCCTAATACGCGCAGTCATTTCCATTCCACCTATATAAATATATCTCATACACATACAACCAAAATATTATATTGAAAGCAAAAAGATCTTAAGACAAAACGTAAATTCTCGATCGACAAGATAATTAAGAGAATGTTTGATTGGATACATGGAAACTCTCGATTACCAATCGCTTTATCTGTACGTTGCCATCTATGTCTTTGTTCGTTGTTCTTTTTATTGATGGTTATCATCAAACGTTTTGTTCATTTTCTAATGTATATTTTCTTCTGTTGTTTAAGATTGTGGAGCTTTTGGTAGACATGGATTGTAAAGGATGTGAAAAGAAGGTTCGAAGAGCCATTTCTAAACTCGATGGTAAGAAAAATTCAGAAAAACAAAATCAAACATCGATTTTAGTCGTATCATTTAGCTTTCATAAATATATGTTTGGTCTTAAGGCAAATCTTGATTAACAGTATAATAATAAATATGTGTAGGAGTGGACACGGTAGAGATAGACGTGGATCGACAAAAAGTGACAGTCACGGGATACGTTGATCGAGAAGAGGTTCTAAAGATGGTGAAACGAACGGGACGAACAGCGGAATATTGGCCATTTCCTTACAATGGATATTATGGTGATTACTATACATATCCTTCTCAACATTTGGAACAATCGGATCAGAAGATATATCAGACAATCTCATATAGTGGAAAGTATGATTTCTATGACGTTGACGACTTTCAAAATACAAACAACTCTACTATCAATGGTTATTATCCTAGTTCATCCCAAAAAGTTCAACCTAATATCGATGAAAATGCTCTTCATCTTTTTAGCGATGATAATGCTCATGCTTGTACTATCATGTGATTTGTGTTATTAATTTTTGACGTTGGATTCTTTCATTCCTTTATTCATTTGTTCATTCTTAACCAAAACAAGATTTTGTTCCCTCTATTGTATAAGTTTGTTTGATATAATACACATGTTTTATCTTAAGTTTCCTATTAAGCTAATTCCAATATAGTTTGAGAAGAAAAAAAGAAAAAAAGTCTTCATTTTAATTAGAAAAAAATATTAATGCGAGATGAAAGAAACTAATAAGAAAGGTTATTAGAATGTTGAATTGTGAAGCCAGGCCCTAAGATTTTAGCAAACATTTATTGGGCCCTAATATTAAAGTATAGGCCTAATAACATCAAGATTTGCAGAACGACGATTGAAGTTGTTTTAGTTTGGAGGGAGGAGCGGTCACTGAAGCGCCACGTACTGTATTCTCTCTCTTTTTGTCGTCGTATTCCTAAAACCCTCTGCTTCTCCGGCGGAACAATCACGCACTCCGGCGAAACCAATGGAAAGAGGAAAAATTAAGGATCTGGTGAACTCAAGTGGAGGAGAAAGGATAGAAACGATATTGATGGTCCTTTGTATTATCGCTGTCAAAGGACTCAAGGGATATGCATCAATGGGGTTTTGTATTACTTATCTAGAACTTGTTTCGAGGAAACACTGTCTTTGATTGTTTGCTTTGATGTTAGCTCTGAGGAGTTCAAGTTTATTGAGTCAGAATGCTTAGATGATCATATAGAGGACCCTAGTGGATTAAGTTTGGTCAACTATATGGGTAAATTAGCTGTGACTAAGTGCAACTATGTTGACGTTGGTGGAAGACGTTCCGTTGAGTTGTGTTTGTGGGTTCTAGAGGATGTTGAGAAACAGGAATGGGTCAAGTATGTCTACACTTTACCGGAGAATGAAGTCCTTGGTTCCTGCGAGTTTTCAGTTGCTGGAGTGACTGCAAGAGGCGATATTGTTTTGTGTATGAAGTATACATGTAAACCGTACTATGTATTCTACTTCGATCCCGAAAAGAAAACCCTCCAAAGTGTTGAAATCCAAGGTTTTGGAGCTAAGCTTGAAGAGGTTGAGCATCGTGGTGAAGTTTATGCCTTTGTTGACTATGTTGAGGATCTTAGTCTAAACGATGCAAAGCAATTCAAGTCAAGCATTTCTCATATCAAGAGCCGCTGTTACTGCTGTGAAACGTTATGTCCTGACAACGTAGGGGACGAGGTATGATGATGGTGTAAGTAGGGAGAAGAAATGGAAAAGACATAAGTGAAGATGAAGACAGAAGAAGAGGAGAAGAGTATAAGAGAGTAAAACAATGAGACAAGGAATAGGTAAAAAGCAAAAGGGCATCATGTATGCCTTTATATTCTTTAGTTAATAGTATTAGACGTTTGTAAAAGTCTGTGCGAGTCAAATCTAGCTTTGGTAAATCGTATGTACCTCGTGACTATCTTTGGTTAACGTAGTTTTCATTTGTAATTCTATCTCTCTACAGTTCTAAATCAGTAAATCCGATTGTATAGTTTAATGCTGTCTCTACCATTGCACATAATTTTTTGCCTTGATACCATCATCTGGAAGAGGTCTCTGCAAACTCGGTTCCACTCCATCTATGAATAACAAGCGCAGCAGAACAGGTACAAGTATTTGCTAACCTAGAGTGAGGACAGGTGTTGATTTGATTTTCTAATCAGATCTTCGAGGCCAAGCCAAATTAAAAGTCAAGACTTAGTTTCAGAAAACACGAAATGATTAAGTTGTTGTAATCTGCATTTTCAGGTTTTTTCACTATTTGGATCTCTTTAGATTGATTACTTACTGCATCCACTGTAAAAGCCCAGCTGCTTGATAGAATGTGTCTTTCTTATAAGGGTTTCTTGATCGAAGCGTTACAACTAAAAAACAAATGAGAAGAAACAGAGGAAATCTCATAATTTTACAAGTGTTTGCAAATCTAAGAGCACATTTCTAGCTGCTTCACCAGTGTAGTATAGGCTAGGAAACAAACTAGAGATCAACTTGTGGAAGATGTGAAATACAAAAATACTTAATTACTTCCTAGCTTTTGGTAATAAGTTGTGTTTATAAGCTGAATCATACCACAGATAAATACTGGGTTTAACGTAAACTGAACACACACTTTTGGTGTCGTCCTCATAATTAAAAGCCCAAAGACCGACCCACATGAGATGATAGATAAGTGTCTGAATCAGAGTGAGACAAAGTAGATGATGATTCCCTCATAAACCCATCTCAGGTGCAACCACCAACAACCCCTAATATATTTGTCGCCTTTACATTAGTCTTTGTTCTGACTTATGACTTACATTATATAATCGCTTTGGTCAATCTATGGCCCCTCCTAATATTTATTGCTCGGTTAGTCTCTTCCACCGTCCACATGTTACACCAATATTTGCAAAATTTTGAGTTTTTAAAGTGAATAGATCCAACAAAAATGTGAAGTGCATCCAAATCTAGTGTCAACCTTGATTTAACGTTTCGGGATCTTAAGTTAAGTCTTGTTTAAAGTATACGTTTTGTTTCTAATGAGTAAGTTTGATCTCAACGGGACATATATTGGTGTCGTGTAATATAGGAATCAAAGAATCAACGCAAATGACGTTTAACAGTCAAACTAAGAACACGACTCATGATGAATCAGTGCTTCCTCTTTTGTGGCATTGACGTTGACTCACTTTAAAACTGACCTAAGGAGCTGTTGAAAAAACTAAACTATTGCTTGCGACTTTTCTCATATATAATCTCCTTATAAATGTAATTTTTTTTTGTTTGTTTCTGATCACCAAACCCATTATGAGAGTATTCTAACTTTTCTTTTTTACGATGCAATCTTTTTGACTTGGGTTGTTGTCGCATTATCGTTTACTTTGACATACTCCTCTTGTAGTAGTTGTTGAAAGCTAATCTCCTATTTTGTGTAACTTAATTCTTGTTGCTACACTATGCTTCATTTTATTAATCTTCAGATTATATGATAAGAGGAATCTTTACATCTAAGAGAAAAATAGATTTGTATCAGTAATGGAGACATTATTGTGGTGGTGGTAACGTGTATGATTGTCTTTTCTGTGTATAGATACATGGGACCATAAAGATATTCCCTAGCTTCTCTGAAGACAAATCCTTCTTTTACAGCCATGTATAGGCTGAAGAAGATTTATCCTTTTTCCGCTTTTTATCCTTAAAAACAGTTAAAAAGTAAATTTGATAGTGCTAACACAAAATTAATGCAGTAACAAGTTTTTTTTCCAATAAACCATTTGATTTCCCCAAAAGTATGAACAAGAGACTCCATAGCTGCATAAGCTTAAGGACTAAAACAAGATTCTTCATAACAAAATGAGAAACACAAAGGAAAAAAACAAAAGGGATTACATCTCTACATAAACACTAATCTTAAAATCAGATCGATCACATAACTTTCCATGATTCGAGTGTTGGGAAGCTCGGGTAACTATCCAATTCCACGGCGGAGCTACCACCACCAACGTTCGCCGTCGTTGTACCTGCACTGGATTGATGATGAAACGAACCGGTCGGAGCTCCCAAATCTGTGATAATGTTCTCTTGGTGATGGTTAGACAAAAACGACGACGTATCTAGCGTTGGAACAGCTGAAGATCGGTCCAAGTTTCCGCACGACGGTGGTAATCTACTAGCGAGACGGTGTGGCTCCGGCTTCACAATCGGTGCGAAAATGCTGTTGGAAGAACCGAGGAACTTAGCTCCGGTGACTTGTTGAACCATCTGCCGGAAATTAGCAGCGTCCGCCGTTATAAACGTGGTTTGAGATTTCTTATTAGAAACTCGAGATCGGCGTTTCGTTTGTTTACCACCGGAAACACCAGGACCACGTTTTCGTTTCCCGAGACCAAGAGCACTAGCGGCGGGGATTTCTGGATCTGAGCCGAAAGAGACGTTGGAGAGAGTTTGAGGAGGAGAAAAATCGACGGCGGCGGTTGAAGAGTCGAAGAAAGATGAAGGAGAAAGAGGAGATGATTCGGTGGAAGTGGAGATGGATCTGTGAAGAGCTTTAGCGAGTATATCACTGTCGTGTGAGAAGGAATCAGAGAGTAGCCACGAATCGATGTTGAAGTTTTGACGGAATGACCAAGGATCAACGCTTGCTAATCCCTCCGACGACGCCATGATTGTTAAGTAAGTAAATCACCGGAGAAGAAGAGAAAAGAGAATCTTTTTTAGTGGATCATTATTGTTGAGCTCTGTTTTTAGAGAGAGAGAGAGAGTGAGTAAAGGAATGTGATAATGAATGAATTGGAGAAATGAAAGCTGAGGAGAGATAATATAAATAGGACGGCGAAGAGAGAGAGAGAGAGAATGAGAAACCGCGTGGAGAAGAGAGAGAAAGGAGAAGACACGCGTCAGCAGAATTGTACGGAACTCTGACTCAGCTCTGTTTTTTTCGTCTTATTTATTAAACCCATTTTTCTTGACTCTCTATCTAATCTCTGTATTAATTTATGGATTATGTCGTCGCTAATCTCTTCTTTGAACATTTTTATTATAAAAAAAAGATGGATTGAGAATTGGTCTTGTAAAAATATAAATTATTTTTGCTCCTAAATATCTCAAGGTTATATAGCTGATTTGACACATTTAAGTACTTAATTGTTAATCTTTTTAAAAGAAAATTAGTGGAAAATAGAGTTGAACAAAGAAACAATATTGTATATAGCATTGCTCACTTCTACATGTAGAGTGTTCGACACAGTCCAAATGTAGCCAGGCTATTTTCAACATTCCAATTCAAATTTGATATTTAAAATTTTGAATTTGTATATGTAATATGATTGGAGAAAATGGTTTCAATAGTTTGGTTTCTAGTCTATACTTTATTAACATTCTGTAACTTCACTATTTAAATACCCACTACAACACACTAATCTCACTAGTGTCCTTAAGCTTCTTTCTTATATATGGCACAAAGACTGTATTATTTGCCCGTCGAAACTGTTTATCGGTTTATGTTCAAACTTGAAACAAATCAACACAACGATCGAAAGGGAAACGTTAGGTTGCATAAATGCAAGTAGGCCATGGTGACCAATACTAGGAGAATATGTATAGCTCTATATATATATATGGATATGAATTTTAGATATTATTATGGATATGAATGTTAGATATTATTTTGTTGGGTCAACAAATACTATTAATCACAGTAGTACTATTTTAAGTGATTCCGTTTTTGTGTTGATTTTGTAAAGCTTCAAATTTATCGCAAGTTTGAGAGGGCTTCATATCGTATTAAATTTTGGTTTCCTTTTATATTCTAGTGGGACAAATTAATGTCAAAATTATCTATACCAACATACAAACAAAAAAACACAAACACAAAAATTTTGGTTTCCTATTTATTTTCTTTAACAACTAGGTGCATGGAGTTGTGATAGTTTTGAAGGAAACAAACTTAAAACATAGCAATGAGTGGCTTTCATGTTGATGTGTAATTTATCAAATAGATAGTTTATTTACACTAGTCTAAATATTTGAACCGGATTATGTTTTTGGATCAGACATTAATGGTTTCATTTCAACCATATAATATTCTTTATCTTTTTCTTGGGCTTTGATTTATAAAATTAAATGATATCATCCAATGTTATACCATGCATGTGAAAGTTTATAAACTTTGATCCCAAATACATTTAGTAATCAAAAAAATCACTTTTAAGATTCTTATACACACCTAAATTGGACAGCTAAACTTTTTCTCAGCTTAATTACTAATGTAACTGAAATTCGAAAACTAAAAAGTGTAAAGAAGCGACACACTTATATTAGTATCAAATGAAGCTGTAACGTGGGAATCGAAAGTGAGTTTTTTTAGTCACTTTTTAGGCTTTTGCATGATCCATGCATGAACGATCTAAAATGATTATCTGCCACGTTCGTCATAAACCTTTTTTTTATTTGTAAGAAATAAAAACGCGTTTTCACGTATCCCGACGTCTCTTCCTCCTCACTTACCTTACACTGTCCCCTCCGGCCCATTCTTCTTTTTTTTTTTTTTTTT
>Ga0041059_1000194_pt1 | contig 39779 bp, 31 predicted proteins | sample AraColnosormetaG_FD_56232 | JGI IMG/M metagenome (GOLD analysis project Ga0041059, IMG submission 56232) | Arabidopsis roots microbial communities from North Carolina, USA - Col MF nosort | ecosystem: Host-associated > Plants > Roots > Unclassified | place: USA: North Carolina | collected...
TTTTTTTTTTTTTGAGTAATCATTTTTACACGTATGGTTTATTCTGAGACTGACAAGAAAAAAAAAAACATTTCGTGAAGTGTAGCTCAGTAGCTGTAGTGGGAAACTAGTCAACCTAATCTGTATTGACCACTTCACATTATTATTCGAAAATTCCGCAACATATTATTACCTGACTTGTCATAACTTGTTTCTGGCTATATTCGTGTATTCAAAAAATTATTTGCTTGTGAGTTGAGGTCAATATTTCACAATTTTCTATTTTAATTTACTGGTGGATTGACCACTTTTTCGTCTCCATGTATGACTTCAAAATAGCTTGGGGTTACTAATGATTTTACCACTTTGGATAATCAACTTCCATCGATTTGTATCCATCATGAATTAATTTCAGAGATCTATGAGGTCTTATTTGACGACATATGCAACATAATAAAATAGAAAGGGGTCGGTCAAATGTAGATATAGTTAGAAATCTTAAGAAATATTTTATAGAGTATAGAAAATATTTTATAGATATAATGTAAATATTTTAAATTTAGGAAATATATAATTCTTTAGGTTTTATAGAGTAAGAAATCTTTTTTAAAAAGTTTTCTATAGGTTATAATAGATTTATCTCTTGAAAATTTTCTGATGTTACAAGTCAAAATTACTAGTCGGAAAGGAGATTTGTACGGGACGAAGAGTGTTGTTTGAAATTTGAATATTATAGGCTCACAAGTCACAATTCACAAATGGGAGATTTTGAAACCTAATATGTTGTTTGTAAAATTAATCTTTTGCTTCTAGAATGGAAATCAGAACTCTCTAAATAGATACATTCCCTAACCAGAGTTTTTAAATTGATATTATGTATAGTCGTGTGATCTAGAAGACCCACTATAACTTACTTTAGACAATGATAAAACAACTGAACTATTTTGTGCGATTTGTATGTTTTTGGTATCAAGTTTAAAAAAAAAAACTTAATCACCCCAACAACAATCGTGATATATAGGTCCATCCTGAAGATCTATAACCTAATCCACCCTAAAAACAAACTTGTAGACTTTATTTGCGGGAATTAGACATCCTAATGAAAAAATTTGGATAACTTTGGTACGGAGTCATTACCACCACTCCTAATGTCAGGGATTAGGGACAAAGAAGATTTTGTACTTGGTCTTTGGGAGGCTAAATTGGTCAACGTTTTGGTTATAGTCAACGTGGATAGACTGAAAAAGAAAAGAGTGATAATATTAGGTGACAGAAATATCTTAAATCTTTTTCTTATTTTTCATTTTGAATAGTGTGGAACATCTCAAAAATCAAGTCCAACTGCATATAATTAAAAATTTGCCTCTACTTATTTTATTAAATTACTTAAAAACTTTAGCTGTATCCCAAACTCCAAGACTTTTGTTAGGAAAGGAGTGTAAATTTTTGAATTTTCTAATTAAGCCATTATTACAATATTTTAGAATTACACTTTTCTCGTTTCTCTCTCCTTTTTTTTTTTGATTTTTTCCTTTTAATAAAACAACCTTTTATTTTATTTCTATAAAATCAAATTGTAATAATGTAATAAAATCCGCTCCTTTGATTTTTTTTATATTTTCTATATTTATTTATTTTCTCTTTCCCATTCTCCTCAAAACCCTAATTTCTCACATCTGTAAAGAAAAATTCTCCCTAAACTTAACCCTCCTGTAGAAAAAAAAAAAAACCCTGGTAATTATGAGTGTTTTAGGAGAAATTCTTCTGAAATTAAGATTCCGCCATGGAAGCTTTTGATCTTTCTCTTCACTAGTTTTACTTAATTTTCAACACACAATAACAAAAACAAAAAAATCTCTTTGCCCCTTTTCTCTGAATCTTACGTCCTCTGGATCTTTCTTCTCTCTCTCTCTCTCTTGTCTATACTTTAAGTGTCTGTCTGAAGAAGCTTGAATCTGTCGTGATCATCAAGATTCAAGTTCTGTCTTTTTGAGTCTTTTTCTTCTACTTCTATTGAGTTTCTCTTCCTTAATTGTCGGAATCAGAATCTTTTCAGATGGAGGAGAGAGAAGGAACTAACATCAACAACATCCCAACCAGTTTTGGTCTGAAACAACATGAAACTCCTCTTCCTCCTCCTGGTTACCCACCACGGTCTGAAAACCCTAATCTTTTTCCGGTGGGTCAATCCAGCACTTCCTCCGCCGCCGCCGCGGTGAAACCTTCTGAGAATGTTGCTCCTCCTTTTAGCTTAACAATGCCGGTGGAGAATTCTTCTTCTGAGTTGAAGAAGAAGAGAGGGAGACCAAGAAAGTATAACCCTGACGGCTCACTCGCTGTGACTCTCTCTCCTATGCCTATCTCATCCTCCGTTCCGTTGACGTCGGAGTTTGGTTCTCGGAAACGAGGAAGAGGTCGAGGAAGAGGCAGAGGAAGAGGACGAGGACGTGGACAAGGACAAGGAAGCAGAGAGCCCAATAACAACAACAACGACAACAATTGGCTCAAGAATCCTCAGATGTTCGAATTTAACAACAACACTCCTACTTCTGGTAATGTCTTTTTCTCCTTTCCTGTTCGAATTTAGGAATCTCTGTGTGTGTACATTGGCCTCTCTGTATAAGAATCAATAGATAGCTTTTAATAGATCTATTTGACTTGCAAAAATTTTGGAATAAGGACAAAGGTTTTGTCTTATAAAGCTAGTGAATGTTACTGTCCAGTAAACTGGAGGATTCTGTGTGAAAAAAGAGTTGAATTTAAAGGAAAAGTCCCAGAAGAAGAAGGCAATTTAGGGAAACTAGTTCGGATTCTTTGATGATAGTGACATAAGCAGTGTGATTAAGAGTATATATATCGAGGAATCTGTAGGCTTTGGTCTTATTACTTAAGGATTTAACTTGAACTCTTTACTGTTTTGGTTTTAGCAATTTGTTAGTTTTCTTGATCAGATTTCGTTTGTTTTATCTGTTAAGCTTGATTCATTTGATGATTAATTTGCAGGTGGAGGAGGACCTGCTGAAATTGTCAGTCCAAGTTTTACACCTCATGTGCTCACAGTAAATGCCGGTGAGGTATGTTTTCGATAATTCTATCTACTTGTGATTTATTTACTGAATTATTTGTGAGTATAAAGTCAGTTTAGCGACCTTAATAGGAACATACTATGATTAACCAAGCTCATTATTCTTGACTAAGTCCACAAGATCTCTAACTATTTTTGGCCCACTGAATCTAACAGGATGTGACAATGAAGATAATGACATTCTCTCAACAAGGCTCGCGTGCTATTTGTATTCTTTCAGCGAACGGTCCCATATCCAATGTTACACTTCGTCAATCTATGACATCTGGTGGTACTCTCACTTATGAGGTTTGCTCTCTCTCTTCACTCTCTCTTAGATTCTTTCTAATCTTTTTTCTTTTTTACTAAATTTAGTCTACAATTTGTGGTCAGGGTCATTTTGAGATTCTTTCTTTGACGGGTTCGTTTATACCAAGCGAGAGTGGAGGAACCCGAAGCAGAGCTGGTGGGATGAGTGTCTCTCTTGCAGGACAAGATGGTCGTGTCTTTGGTGGTGGACTTGCTGGTCTCTTTATTGCCGCTGGTCCTGTTCAGGTAATAACTTAGACCATGAGGTGTTGTGTTGATCTCTTTAATGGACTCGTGTTTTTGTATCGTTTTAAGCATTGTGGTTTTGAATACGATATGTATATTGTTCAGGTAATGGTAGGGAGTTTTATAGCGGGTCAGGAGGAATCGCAGCAGCAGCAGCAGCAGATAAAGAAGCAAAGAAGGGAAAGACTCGGGATCCCGACAACAACACAAGCTTCTAATATCTCATTCGGTGGCTCAGCGGAAGATCCTAAGGCTAGATACGGGCTCAACAAGCCTGTTGTTATTCAGCCACCACCGGTGTCTGCACCACCTGTGTCCTTTTCGCATGAACCAAGTACTAACACCGTCCATGGTTACTATGCAAATAACACAGCTAACCATATCAAGGATCTCTTCTCTTCCCTCCCTGGAGAAGATAGGGAAGAAGATGAGGATGATTTAGAAGGTGAAGATGATGAAGAATTCGGAGGCCATAGCGAATCTGACACCGAGGTTCCAAGCTGATGATCGATGGAAAGAATCCGACATATATGTGTTATGAATCTTGAGTTGTTTTATTTCGGTGTCTTCAGATTTTTTTAGAGCGTAATGGTATTTTTTTTCTTTCAGATTGTTAGTTGTTAAAGTCTTAAACAGAGATATTTCACTAAAAGTTAGGGTTTACTAGAGGATGTAATCTTTAGGGTTCTTTGACTTGTGTCTTTCTTTTAATCCTCAGATGGTTGTTGTAGGCTTGTAGCCAATCTTAGTGTGTGTTCAAACTCTCTCCTTCAATCAAACTCCCCAATGACTTCATTTTGAAATTCGACTGAATTTTATTGATTCATCTTTTATAGCATCTATCTACATAGTACATTTGTACAACTATCACATTCGTAAGTACGTGTTCATGGAATTTGACATATTAACGTTTATCATGTATCTACGTTACTTTAGACCAACTAGGTAGTTCAGTAGTTGTATTCGAGCAGTTATAAATACCTAATGGTACCAGATACTTTTATCTCCAAGTTAAGGGGTGGCAGACTCCGTCTTTGATCTCAACGCCGATATAAGACATGTATTTTACAAGGATACGTCTATATGATATTCCTTTTGAAGGATTAACTTTTTCAACGTTTCTATTTAGATCTGATTGATATGGATATCTTAAGAATAAGAAATCTAGATTGGAATATACTCACCTCGTCAACGACAATTCCGTTTGGAATAGTAAACAACATATTTTTTCGTTTATTTAGTTTTCAAAATTTATATGACCATAAAAGGTAAAAAATGTATTTTAGGATTCATGATTAAATTTTGTTGTCTTTCCTATTGTAACTAACACCTGTGAATTTCGAAAACTATATAAACAGAAAATATGTTGTTAAAGATCGTTTATTGTTAGTTAGTAGCGTTTTAAAAAAACTCATTCACTAGATCATACAATTTATTTATGTATGTGTTGAGATCTCTGTAATGGGTTTTTCTCAGATTTAAGTTGTTTTCTTAAACGGAGATCTCTCACTATAATCTTAGGGTTTATTATAGGGTGTAATCTTTAGGGTTCTTTCACTTGTTTGTTTTTTTTGTATCCCAAGTGGTTGTTGAAGAAGTGCAAAACTTTAGTGTGTTCTAACTCCTTTCTTCAATCAACTCTTCCAATCTTCAATTTAAAAACTCAACTAAATTTTATTGAATCGTCTTTATATCCAGAATTTTACAACTACTCGATTTATAACCATGTGTTCATTGAAGTGACGTATTTACATTATTATGCAATTATGCTACTCTAAAGTTTAAACGCACTAGTAGTTGTATTCAAGTAGTTAGAAATACATCATGGTTCCATATCTAACAGTTTTGTAGTTTATACTAATATATGTAGCTTCTACTTTCTTTTTTTCACTTGTAAATATTTCAGAAAATGAATATTAAAATTACATTCTTAAATCTTTAATCGAAATTTACCAAACAATATAAACATAAAATATGGTCGATATAATTTGTCTGATTTAGCATAAAGACTTTCCCCTTTTGGATTCTCATGATTTTCTAGTTAATTCACTCAGTAGAGGTTTATGTGTTCGATTTTTAAGTTTTATCTTATCGTCTTGTATTTTTGTTTTTTTCTGTATGTTATTTTCTTTTGGGCTCTTATCTTTAGAGATATCATTATTATCCGTCGACTTATCTTACCGGAGATATTAACTATTTCCACTAATTGTTGTATCCTTCGAAGTTTTATTAATAATACTGTAGACAGAAACAAAATTAAACTTCATAGTAATAGTAGTGTAAATGATATGAATCAGAATTATTATTTTATTTTAAAAAATAAAAAATAAATAACGAATAGATTCAAAAAATCCCAAGAAAATGCATCTATTTTGTTTATGAGGTTCCCAAAAATTGTCATTCGCATGATAAATAAACAAATTTTATTTTTATGAATTAGAAAATGACTTCTTAAAGAGAACTTGCAATTTTAATTGAACAATTAATAATGTTGGTTTGGATACCGTCCTTGGTGTGTTTTCAAACTCTCTCTTTAAATGACTTCATTTTGAAACCCAACTGATTTTTTTTAATTCGTATTTATAGAATCTATCTACATTCGACAACTATCCGATTCATTACAAAGTGTTCATTGAACTGACATTAACATTATGCTACTTTTAAATACACTAGTGGTTGTATTCAACTAGTTATAAATACATTATGGTGCCAGGTATTTTTGTTAGTTTATGTTTACTATTTTCCTACCCTTGTAAATATTTCAGCAAACGAAATTTTTGAATCAAAATTTAGCAAACAAACTAAAAATGTGATTTGGAATAATTTCGTTGTATTTATTTTCTATTAATATCCTATTAAGTATATAGAAACTATATAACTTTGCATTTAAAAAGTGATAGAATTTGTATTAAAAACTTAAAATAGTTCAAACCATCATGGTCATCTCTGTTTTAAATTATTTGGCGTGACACATTTTTTCTCAAATCGCAAGCTTTTAGACATTTGATCTATATATCTGAATTTAAATTAGACTTCTGGTGATGGAATATTCTTTCTCTAAATAGAGTGTTGTACTCAAATTTGGTTTGTTAAGCAAGTGAATGAAAAATTGTGTAGGCTACTATTTTGCTAATTCTTGGACTCTATGAATTTCGTGAAAGCTCATTTACATAGTGGCTGACAATGATATAAGTCAGAATCAATACAAAAGAAGAGAAAACTAAATTATGGTTCATAAAACAATATTTAAAAATCACAAAAAAATCTACAAACCTCCAAAATTTGGCATTCGCATAATAAATAACAGAATTAGTTTTTACCAAATCAAGAATGACTTGTATAAAGAGAAGTTGCAATTTCAAGTAAACAACTAAAAAATGTAGGATATCGTCCTTAGTTGGCAAGTGTTTAAAATCATCTGTATAAATCCAATTTGGTCTAAGACATCATATCATCCTTGTCGGATTTATTCATATGTTAGCTATGTTTTTTTAATTGACTTATGGATTTGATGAACTAGAAAGATGCCTTTTTCTCTATGTCGAACAAACCATATATTAAATTGTAAATTTTCACCAACCAAACTAAATTGCATCTACACAAGATTACGCAACTCATGATCATGCATATAGTATTAAAACTTTTAACGTGAATCGTTTCTTTTTGGTTGGATGCTAGAAGTTTAGGCGTATTTTAATTCTATTTTATTGGAGGAGTATGGCTGCAAATTATCCACATGTACGAAATCCTTGTTGAATCGGATCAGAAAATATATGATATGTTTTCTAACTTGATTTTATGTGTTGATTTCAGTGTCGTTTTGCATTTGTTCGTTAGTAACGTTGTTTGAACTTAATTTGAAGGTAAAATTCTCTTTTAATAATAACAAATTTAACTATGATTTGATTTAATCTGGTTTCGATACAAATTTAGTTAATTTAATTCATAAGAAGAGAATTACTATTATGTCGTCACTTAGTCACTAATATGGACTCGTGTTTCTTCTCATTCATACTTTTTACTTAGAGCATTTCTTCCATAAGTATAAACAAAACTTGGATTAGTATAAGCGATAATTACTCTTAGTGTTTTCTGATTTCCATTGAGTATTTACTTTACGAATAAATTCTTCAACTCGTCTACGAAGCACACACTCCATTTCGCTCTCATTCTCTTCCAAGCTCCCTTTCTCATCATTCTTTGCAATGTCTGAACCGGGTTCCAAACCGGGTTTGGAGGTCAACGCTTTCTCCGAACCGGCGGGTTTGGAGGAGAGACTAGACTTAGATATCAGCCCTGGTTCTTGTAAACCGGTATTAGATGTGAGATTCGACTTAGATATCAGCCCCGGTTCTTGTAAACCTGGATTAGATGTGAGATTCTTCGACTTAGAGATCAAAACAGATTTCTCAAAACCGGGTTTGGACAAGAGAACCGGTTTCGATTTCAAACCCAATTTCTCAAAACCGGGTTTGGACAAGAGAACCGGCATAGAAGTCAACAGGGATTTCTCAAAATCGGGTTTGGAAGAGATAGTCGACTCTGAAATCCTCACGGTATTCTCAAAACCGGGTTTAGATTGGAGAACAGAGTCAGATATCATCATGGAATTCTCAAAACCGGGTTTAGAGGAGAGAACCGAGTCAGAAAACATCACGGATTTCTGCAAACCAGGATTTGGCGTGTCTTGGGAACCCGGTTTAGAGTTGCCCATGAGGATCAAGATGATGATGAAGTTGCAGAAAAGGAACATGAATAAAGAATTGGAAGTAGTCTTGTTGACAAGCTCCATAAGAGAATCTATCATCATCTTCTTTAATCAGAAAAATAGAGAAATAGAGAGAAGAGAGAAAGTGAGAAAGAAGAAGAAGGAGAAGAAAGATAGTTTGTGCGAAAGAGACGGGTTTGTGAGACCTTTAAATTGAGGATGAGAGACTTCTAAGACAAGTTCGATGATGACAAAGACTGCTGAATAAAGTAGTTGGAATCTGATTGTTTAATGACAAAATTTAAACAAGTGATTAGTATTAACTCCTTGCCAGCTAAGTTGTAATAAGTCTTTCTAACAACTAAGTGTTTTAATACACATGGGGTCTTTGTTAATTCAAGTATTTTATTACTCTACATTGTAAATATATATATACTTGGACTATGAAACCTTTTGACAGGGACAGAGGATCTCTCTAATAGTAAAGCATTTGTGATTTGTGAATAAATTTTGTTTTTATTCATAGGTTTCAACTTTCAACAATGAATTTACAATTGTTCATTACACAAGATGATTGTTAATTATAGAATGATGTTTTGTTGACATGCTACATTTATAAAATGTTTAACAAAAACTTATGGGTTTTTTTTATATAAAAATATATATAATTTGAAAACATAATATTGTATGAAAAATTGGGTTATCAACATTTAACCTATACAAAAAAGAAAGACTCCTAAGTACATCAAGTAATTCATTGCTAAAGGCCCTCTATAATAAGATGTGAACTTATAAACAATATTAATGATCTATTTGATGTAACGTAGATATTTGAAAATGGTTGTCATGATCAAGAGAAAATGGCTGTGTTGGAGAGACTCTAAGGCAAACAAAAGGTCATTATACCTCAAAAGAAGCAGCTGGTTTAAGCTAAAACATGCTAGTATTTGAAAATTTAAGAACAGGTTTGAGATTTAATGAAAAAGAATCTACTCTAATCCTTAAAAATATATAAACACTAACACTAACATCCAGAAAAATGGTTAGAGATCAACGAGTGTTTCCCGGTGTGGTTTCTTTAAGAGTACAAGCTTTGATCCAATCTTTCGATGGTGGTGTAAGGTACGACCCCCCAAATCACCAACTATTACATGCTTTTGTGGTATAAGAAAGAGAATATGACTCAACAAAAAAGAACACAAAGATATGTCTCAACTTTCTCATGTTCCTCTTCATAAGAGTTCCAAGTATTTTGGGTTATTATCTATACCATAATAACAATATCACCATGAAAACCATTATAGAAAAGAAAAAAAAATAGAGGCAAAATCCAACAAATTCACTCTAGTAAAACATAATTTAAACCATAGTCAAGTGAAAGCAAAAGTAGCAAATTCAATTCACAAGCCGAAGTGAATCTCTCTCTAGACGTCGTTGACCTGAGTACTAGCGGCCGCCTCCATCATACCGTTGCGTATCTGGTCGCTGATGTCCCTCACATGTCCCGGACCGTGTGGGAGAAACACCGTTGTGTTCTTTGACGAGTTTCCAAGGTCTCTAATAGTGTCAAAGTACTGTGTGATCATGATCAAGTCCATCACTTCTTTGGCGGATGTGCCTTCTACTTTGTCAGAAAAGTTCAATATGTTCTCCCTCAATCCGTCTGTGATTGCTTGTCTTTGTCTAGCCACACCGACACCACCTAAGTACTTGGCTTCCGCTTCTGCTTCGGCTCTCTTCACTTGGAGAATCTTCTCTGCTTCTCCTTTGTAAACACTCGCGAGCTGGAGCCTTTGTGCTGCATTTAAGTAGAGAATGGATTTGAGAAGCAAAATTGAAATGAAGTCAACAAACTGTAAATTAACTTCGCATAAACTCTTAACGAAACATCTAACTGAGTCCTATAATCATAAAATGTATAAATCTTTCTGTGCTTTGATGTGTAGGGAACCATTAGAGACCTGAAAAGTATCAGACACTGATTCCCTCAGTATCGGAAATAAAGGTTACCTGCATTGATTTCGTTCATTGCCTTGCGTACAGAGGGATCAGGAATAATGTCAACCATTAGAATGTGCTCAATGCTGTATCCATAAGCACCCATCACCTGAAGAAACAAACAACTCCAATCATGAGTCATGACCATTACAAAAGTCTTCACCAGTCTCGAAAGCAGGCTACCCTCGAATATATGTTATTACTTTTCTCTATGCAATCCACACATATCTATGATAACACTTCACAAGACTCAGTATTCACCCATTAGTTATCTCAAATGCAGGATCACGATAGAACATCAAGAATCTCACAAATGAAAACATAGTCTTGAACAAAACCAAACATATACTTAACGTTGTAACTTTTCTTTATGAAATCCAAACATGCCTACTTGATAATCCACCTATTAGTTAGCTCAACAAATGCAGGATCACTACAAAACATCAAGAATCTCAAAACAGATATCTTATATCCTATTATGAATAAATAGTCTCTAAACATACAAATGAATGAGATAGTGAAGGAACAAGATGTTATACCTTCTCAAGCTCCTCAAGAACAGACTTGGCAACTTCACCCTTTTGTTCAAAAAGAGCATCAAGCGTCATCATTGGGACCAAAGCCCTAACCACTATGATTCAAAAAACAAACATACAAGAACAAATCAAGAATCAAAACAGAGCTTCTTCAAACAAAGAAACAAAAAACATCAACAGAGAAGCAAAAAAATTACCATCAAAGACATAAGCTTGGATCTGCTCTTTAGGGTTTTGAAGCTCATAAAACGCATCATCAGCACTAGCTTTCACTACACGATACTGAATCGAACAAACCAGCTGCACAAACACATTATCCTACAAACAACAACGACAATAAGCCTAATTTACATGAATCTCACCACATACAGTATTAACCAAAATTCGCAAAGGATCAAAAGGAATAAGTGATCACGAACCTTAGTTTTGGTTTCAATTTTGACATCAAGAGATTTGATCCTAGTGGAGAGAACTCCGGCGAGCCATTGACCGGCGAGAGGGTTGAAGAAATGACATCCCGGTTCAGCTATATGCTCGAATCGACCCCAACGTTCGACCACACCAACGCTAGCTTGTTCAATACAACCTCCTAAGATACAATACGTATTACCCATTTTTACGCAGCACTCTCAAGCTTTCGAAGAAGAAGAAGAAGAAGAAGAAGTCTCGCTTATAAATCTCCACGACTCGTTCGTTTCTATGGAAACAAATGGTGTTATGTGATCGAAGCCTTTTGCTACCGTTAGATCAAGCGGTTTGAGGAGAAATGGACGGTTAGGATTAGTTACTGATTAATTAGCTATATCAACAATATCTTCCTTCCTTAGATATTTGGTATAATCCTTTTTTGACCAATGAAAAGTATAATTTGATATTTTTTTCTGTCTTTTGTGGACAACTAATAATTTAATTTATTTCTTTCAAATAACTCAAGTAATTCTAAAAATTTACTAGGTCCAAAATCTAATCCTGAAGTCTAGAAAAATCATGTAAATTATTCGAATCTGGTGGCCAATGCTAATAGTTAACCTTTGACTTTATATTTATAAATTTGTATCTAGATCTAGATGACTAATAAAGACTTAAAAGTTAAAGCTCATATCCAAATCTAAATCAAAACCATCTAACAAATCAATTCTTTTGATATTGATTTGATCAATATCAGAAAAAAAAATGTTATACGTTATTTTTTTTCTATATTGAATTATTGACAATAAATTGGTTCAGAAAGTTATAAAAAAAAAAGAAGACAAAGTACCATAAATATTTTCCATCTACCGAAATTTTTTAAAAGTAATGTACTTGTCTTGTCTTCTTCTAAGGTTGAAGAGCTTAACATAAACACAAATCATACAAACCAATAAAGTACAACACGTTGAACAGTTTTTAAACGTTAATGGGAAGGGAAAAGGCACCTTTTTCTTAACCCTAAACACAGGAAAAGGTGACTAACAAACCCTTCCTTAATTGATTCCTAAGGTACACATTACACATTTGCCTCGAGAGAGTTCTCAGAGACAGCTACTACAGTTACCTAGCTCATGAACTACAGCTTCCACGGATGGTCTTTCAATGGGAGATTCATGAGTGCATAGCCACGCGATTCTAGCTAGCTTTGTGGCTTCATATTCAAAGAATCTTCCTTGAAGATTTGGATCTATGTAATCATTGAACCTACAAGCTTCAGTTCCAAGCTTAACAAGATGCCTAACCTTCTGTTTCCCGGAGATTATCTGAAACACAAGAATCCCGAAAGCGTAGACATCGGTTTTCTCGGTGAAACGTCCGGTTGTGGTGTATTCTGGAGCGAGGTAGCCCATTGCTGCACTGTCTTTGAGTGCAGAGAAGACAATGTCGTTTGTGAGAAGTGTGTGGAGGCCTGAGTTTGAGAGTAGAGGACTGTATCGCTGGTCGATTAGAACTTTCTCCGCTGAGATGTTTTGGTGAACCAATGCTGGCTTGCTTCCTTTGTATGAATGTAGATAAGCAATCCCTAAACACAAAACATCAAACACATAAACAAAAATGAATCAAGAACGCTAACAAAATTGGTTCGGCATAAATAAAACTCATACCTTTTGCGATGCCTTTAGCAATGGATACTCTCGTGGACCAATCAAGAACATGCGCATCACCATCTTTGAGATCAAGATAGCTCAGTAAATTTCCATTAGGAGCAAAATCATAGATGAGAAAACATTCTCCACGGCCTCTTGAACAGCAGAAGCCTCTAAGTTTTGACAAGTTTTCATGTTTCAGAGACGCCAACATGTTGAGTCCTTTCAAGAACTCAGGTTCTTCAGATTTGCAACTTGTTTTACTAAACCGTTTGATCGCTACAGCAGAACCATCTCTCAAGATTCCTTTGTAAGTCGCAGAGAAGTTGCTTCTTCCAAGCAAATTCACTTCTGAGAAATACTGTGTAGCAGTTTCAACCTCTTCAAGATTGAATCGAAAGCTCTGGATAACTTCTTGAGCAAAGACACTGAGATTCCTATTGTCTGAAAGTGGATCCCAACCATTAGTATATTCAAGACTGGCCAATGGAGAACCATTGTTCTTCCTAAAACCTCCTCCTACGGTGTTGAGACGGTTGTCCGACATTTCATAAGTGGTTGAAAGCTTCTGTTTGCGTCTGCGATAATGCGTGAACAAGAGGATGCTAATAGCAGACAATGCAATAGTCGAGACAACCAAACCAATAAGGATTGCACCTTGGTGAGATTTTGGAGGAGTATTACAGTTTGTTCCATTACAAGGTGACCGTAGATTAGCTGATTCTGGTATATCCCGGGATGGAAAACCAAACACGGTTGCACCGTATGGCTTAGGTTCCTCAGGAGCTGTGCCATTGCAAGATTTCAACGGCGAGAACTCAGCTCCACATAGTCCCAAGTTGTTTTCAAACGAAAAACCTTCATTTAATCTCTTCAGTACTGTCAAATCGGTACAACAGAGAAAGAAATATAAACCAAAATGAGAAACACTTCACAAAATACGCAAAGTTAGTTTCAAAGATCATATAGTGAATCAGTTTTCTAACCAGGAGGTACATTGCCAGTGAGGGAGTTGTTGCGGATGTCGAGAACTCGAAGCAGAGGAGGGCTAGCTAACTTGCCTGGTACAGAACCAAACAAATGATTGTAGCTCAAATCTAGCCGCTCTAGAGCACTTAAATCTCCTAAACTCGCAGGTATAGCTCCAGTGAGTTTGTTAGATTGAAGAGCAAGAACACTCAGCTTCCTCAGTGAACTAAGCTCCCTAGGAATGCTTCCAGTCAAATTGTTGTAACAGAGCTGCAAAACTACACAACAACATAGACCAAAAAAGGAATGAAGCTTAGCTTTGACTTACATTAACTTAGAACTAATTCTAGATTTAGAAACCTGGTCCTGCTAATTAAAGCTCAAATATAAAGCCTTTTGAAAGTAAGTGAATCAATTATCTAAATAAACAAAATTAATCAAGAGAAGTACAAGTTATCTTCAATTCAAGTCCATATTTTGGGACCAGTAAGCCATTTATGGTTCCAATTAAAAGTTTGAATCTTAAAAAGTTCTTGACTATTCTTCCTTACAGGAAAATTACAAAAAGAAAAATCCTAACAAAAAGACATGAAAAGGACGTTTTAAAGACAGATCATTAAAGCATTAAATTCCAAAATCATCTAATTCAAATAATTTCAACTACCAGAGATAGTAATGAAGTAACTAAAACCCCTAAGACAAGGAGCTCAGATTTCTAGGTTTCAAATCTCCACAGAACATTGATTAATCTTGGGACAAGAATTTTGCAGAAACCAAAGATCTAACAATGCTAAATTTAGGTTTTAAGTTTAATCAATGATTAAGATTAAAATTAAAGTAAAAAAGAACTAACCTTGCAAGCCTTGCATCTTCCCAATGTTTGAAGGAATCTCACCGGAGAGATTATTAACATTGAGATAAAGATCCGTAAGTTCCGACAAGTTACCAAGTTCTCTAGGAATATCTCCAACAAGAGCATTGTAGTGCAAGAACAAACCCGTCAAATGTTTAAGCTTTCCAATGTTCGGAGAGATTTTACCAGATAAGCCTTTCCCTTGTAGAGATATGTTAGAAACTCGTCCTTTCCAGTCACAACCAACACCTTCAAAGTCTTTACACAGATCTCCATTAACACTCCATGAAGCTAAGTGTTTGTCTTCTGGGTCAAGCTCTGTTTTAACCTCCATCAATGTCGCTAACTCGTCGGTGATTTCTGCCATGACTTGGTTGCTGAAGTGAAGGAAGAGAAGTGGAAGAAGAAGAAGATGAAGCAGCATTTGTGTCGCCGTCATTTTATTTCTAGGGTTTGGTTTTGAGCTTGAAGATAGCAGCTTCAGAAAGCTAAAGGAGATGTGAAGAAAGAATTAAAGGTTCAGTTTTTCAAGAAGAGGAGAGAGAAGATAAAGACACAGAGATGTCGCATGCTTTTGTTCCATTCAGACAAAAGAAAAAAAAAAGTGTTTGTGTTTTGGAGATACCAGAGATGGTTTAAATCTGATCGTTCGATGTTTTTGTGTTTGATATGAATCGTTGGATCTCTTGGGATGTTTTTAGTTATGGTGAGTTGGTTTTTATGTTATCTTATCTCGTTGATGTTGGTCCACTCTGACTAGAGCAATGCATGTTCTCTTTTTTTTTCTCCTTAGTTTATATATATTTCAAATTCTATTTCTTACAACATTTGTAATAGAATTTTCAAAATTTATTATGAAGAATTTGTTGTACTTGTACATACGAATTTTCTACAGTAAGTCTATAAATTGTATTATGATCCAACTTTTGATATCTTTTGTAATCGTAAATAATTTAGCTAAAAATGGTAAACAAGAAAAATGAAGGTCAAAACAAAAAGATCCCACATAGATTTTGGGAAAGTGGAAAAGCTCTTCTAAATAAGGCAATCATTCAATTATGCTGCGATGAAGCTAGGAGGAATATGACCTAATGACCATTATATTTTGGACACACTAAAATGTTCTAATTTGCCCCAATAGCCGTTGTTTTAATTGGTTAGGCTACTTATTTTTGAATACTAATAATCACAGCTAGATTTTATATTTAACCAAATATAGTCATATAATCCTAAATGTAGTTAAAGACAATCCTAAATTATATTTTAACCAACACACAATCGCAAATATAGTCGTGTAATCCTTAATGCAGATATAAAAAATCAATTTAACTTAAGATGCTAATAACATATTTATAAAAAAAATATAACAAGTCTGAATCTTATATACACAAAAAGAGATGTGTCGATGGAGTTGGGAGACAATTTGTAAATTGAAAGCACAAGCAATGCAATGCAATCTATTAATCTAATAAGTGACTGGGCGACGAATTCGGAATGGAAATCATGTTCTCTAAATTGGGCTTTAAACAATATTGCGTGAAGCAAGAATAATAAATTTGGGCTTTAGAAAATTGCTAAAAGGCCCATTATCAAATACCCAAAAAAAAACTAGTTTCTGTGTCGGAATTGTATTGAGCTACCGTCTACCGATCATGGCATACCGCATACTTATCTTAAATTATTAAAATTGCCTGTCATTATTCAGTCATGACTAAAATATATAAAAGAGAGCAGAGATTCATCGTAGTAAAAAAAAATAACGACCCAAAAATTATTTTACATGCTTTATGTGACTTTCTCATTCCTTAATGATTACACATAAATCCCTGAATTCATTTTATCTCTTATGCTATCATGAAGTCATGAACTATAGAGACGGTTAACGAATTTGCATTCTACCATATTACTGAAGTGATGCAACATGCACGCACTTTAAATATAAATTTGCATGCAGAGAAACTATAAAAGGAAAATTGGCTTGAATTACTTAACATGAATGAAACTAAAAATATTAACGAGGTTCGATTATTTTGATTTTCACACTAAATTTCAAACTATATATTAAATTGAAGTCATTGAAGGTTATATATATGTGAAGTTGTTTTGAATCTTAACGCTTAAATAGTCATTTCGGATTGTGATCCCACTAAAAACACTCATTCAGGATTATGAGATTATCTAATAGTACTACAATTCTTCGTGAGCAAAAGAGAAGATCCTAAAAATAATGTTTGCGTTTTCACTTTTCACTCGTTTTCACCGAAGCTGTAATAATCACTCGACACTCATGTGGGTCACGACTCGGTCACCTTAAATTATTGATCCCAACATTTACGACATAAGTTCAGAATAAATAGCAACGACATAAAAATTCATTCTCGACTCTTGGGTTTGGGTAAAACAATATCAATAGAAAATACAAACTTCATCATCGCATCCACGATTCTAACTTAGATAACAAGAATCGCATCCCAATTAACTGTGGTGAAAAACGAGATTCCTGTTCACTGTCACTTAAAATACAGGTCACTAATCATCGAACTGAAAATAAACAATCATGCATGTTTGTGAAAACGTGAAAAAATTTCCACTGTCAAGAAAGTCATCGCACCTTACAAAATAATTAAATTCACCACTAAAGTCTACAAAAGAACATTATGAAACGAATTAAATGCAACACGACCAAAACTAACGATGGGCCTCACCATTCACCGGAGCGTACACTTCACACGCGGTCTAGGGAGTTAAAAAAAGTCCCGCAAAATTCACGCGACGTCTGTCTCTTTCACACTCAGATGACGTGTCATTTAAAACAAGGAGTCAACACTGCCAGGTCAGCGTATAAATCCACATATATGCCAGGTGTTGCCTGTCTGGCGTCAGTGGTTGTCCTTCAGTGTCACCGTAACGTCAGTGTAACAAGTGAGACCCACCAATAGCCAAAAAATAAACTTTTAGTGGCCCATTTTAGCAGAGAGCTTTCAATCTCAGCTGTACGATTCTGCTTGCTGACTAGTATATAATTAAATTTTATTTGGATTTTGTTTTGTAATATTTTTACAAAACAACATTTTCGTTTTTTTTATAAGTGTTTTGTAAAAATATTTAAAAAGTGTTCACATCAATATATACATTGACAAGAGAGCCGCGCAATTCGCTCCGCGATTGAGACGGGCCCATCCTCCTTATCCTTCCCAGGTTTTGTTTTGTTTACTTCTCATTTTTTTTCTCTTTGTTTTTGGATAATTATAAAATGTATCTAAAATCTAAATTTAGTTTTCGATAACTGGTTTAGTGGAACTATGCTGACGAGGACAAACGAACAGCTATTATCCGATATTTTATCTTTTTATCGTTTTTTTTTGGGAATGATACTTTGTATGGTGAAGAGTAAAATATAAAACGAAATTCTAAATATTCTCATTGGAACCTTCAAATGCGAATTATGGGAAATAGTTTTTATGGGATACACACCAGCACCTCGTATACACCATCACTGCTCATGTGTCCCTATTTTATTCACCTCTTTTCTCTTTTCAATAGTCACATTAGAAATTTCAAAAAAAAATCGAAATTTTAACACTTTCTTTGATGATTGGAATTGATGATTGGAATTGATGATGTAGAATCGTGGTTAGGTATAGCTAATTGATCCTACATTTTCCCCTACGTACCATAGTGTAACTATTGAGATTTGATAAAACAATCAAATTCCAAGCTTGATTTATTACTCTAAAATAGGGTGCTTCTGCTATTTGGGTTCAGGATTTTCAGGTTAACAATGATTAGTGAGTTTATTTTTTCCTCTTAATGGCAATGATTATGGGTTAATGGAGACTATATCATCGAGTATAATTTAAGTGATAAGGTTAACTTAACCGGTTGGTTTTGGCTTAGCATAGAAACATCTACGTTATTTTTTTTTTTACGTGTGTATACCAATAATCGTTTCAAAATATATAGAAATGAATTAACTAATTTCATATGTTACGAGTTAGGTGTAGATTACACAACTAAATATGTAAAAATAAAAATAAAAAATACAAGACACAACTATATATATATAATTCAGCAATATCTCTACTTTTACACAACTGGTTAGATATCTTAACAAGAGTATTTTTCAGATTCTTGTTTTGATTTTTCTTAGATTGAGCATTTCAAAATTCAGGCACACTAATTTAGAAAGAATGTATTTAACATACACACTGACACACATATTCTATCTCTATTGTATGTACATTTTTTTAAGGCATTCAAATATTTTATACAGATATAAGGTTTTTGACCACAAAAATAACTAAAAATAGAACACAAAACTTAGTGTGCTAACGTAAATATGTATTAGGTAATTAAGGTCTACTAACGATGGATGGTATTTGGTATTTGCTATATTCACATGACAGCTAGATAAAAAAATAAAACCTTATTTGTGTATATGAAAAAATAGTAATCTTGAAAACATAAAACATCTTTTTGGGTATACAAACAAACCACCAATTCTAAGTGATTACAGTTTAGTGTCTCTGCTAGTTCACGACGATATTCTTATATTTCATTAGTCATTACTATCCTCTCAACTCTCAAGTGGCTCAAAAACGACAAAGAACAAATACACAACTTTCTTTTTCTCTGCAATAATAATAATAAAAGATTTAGAAGAAGAGTGTTTTCAAAACTCGTGGTGGTCCCTAATTATTAAAAAAAAAAGAACCAAAGAACGAAATAATTCTGAAAAGTGAGGTCCATACCCAGGAAAAAGAAACAGTTGAGAAAGATATTTCATATTTACCCTAGCAACAACGAATAAGATTTCCCGCGCAATGGGGAACCAAAAAAAAAACGAGGGTTTGATGACGTCAGATTGAAAACAATCGGACGGCTATTAACGACGCCGCTTGTGTTCTTGTAGTGGGTCCTACTTGTCCACCTCACTTTTAAGTCATCACCCATCTGTCCTCCATAACCCCAAAAAATCCAATTCTCTATGCACTAACCATTTACAACTAAATGAGTATCAGAGTATATTACAAATTCACTGGTCACATTATGTAGTTCTTTGGCCAATCTTCATTTTTTTTGGTGAATGGTAATATATTATGAATACCATTCATAAGTTTAACCTGTTTGTTGTAAAGGTTGAGTAACAGTTCAAAACTTCAATATAATCCTTTTCAGTGAACAACAAAACTCTATAGTTTAACTATTCTGAAATGAAAAATGTTTATTTTTAAAAAAGCTCTATTTTGGGATTAATGAACCAAAACAAAATTATATAATTTCATATTTAAAACAAATGTAGTACGAATTAAATAATCCTATATATACACCAACTTCACACTCCATGACTCTTCAGACAAGTCGGTCCACTAATTCAAATTTTCTCCATTCTCTCGTTCCAATTATTATTTACTTTTTTCACCCAATAAAAAAAAAACCATGCATTCACTTCCGGTGAATCTCGTCCTCACCGTACTTACGGTGTTCCTAACATCACCGGCGCAAGTTATCGGATACCGTCCATATCCACCAAAAACCAACGGCTCCGATCAAATCTTCGACGCTTCAAAAAAATTCGAAGGCTCATCGAATCTCGTCCGCCTCCGTTACCACATGGGTCCAGTCTTAACCAACAACATCACCGTTCACCCAATCTGGTACGGCACGTGGCAAAAATCCCAGAAGAAAATCATCCGTGAGTTCATTAACTCAATCTCAGCCGTTGGATCTAAACACCCTTCAGTCTCCGGTTGGTGGAAAACCGTACAGCTTTACACTGACCAAACTGGATCTAACATTACCGGTACGGTTCGTCTCGGTGAAGAGAAAAACGACCGGTTTTATTCTCATGGTAAATCACTTACCCGGTTATCGATTCAATCCGTGATAAAATCCGCCGTCACTTCTAGGTCTCGCCCGTTGCCGGTTAATCCCAAAAGCGGTTTATATCTTCTCCTCACCGCCGATGATGTCTACGTGCAAGATTTTTGCGGCCAGGTTTGTGGATTTCACTATTTCACGTTTCCGTCGATTGTTGGATTCACGTTACCGTACGCTTGGGTTGGAAACTCGGCGAAGCTTTGTCCCGGAGTTTGTGCTTATCCGTTCGCCGTACCGGCGTTTATACCGGGATTAAAACCGGTTAAATCGCCTAACGGAGATGTTGGAGTAGATGGGATGATAAGTGTGATAGCTCACGAGATTGCTGAGCTGGCGACGAATCCGTTGGTTAATGCTTGGTACGCAGGACCCGACCCGGTAGCTCCGGTTGAGATAGCGGATCTTTGTGAGGGTATTTATGGAACAGGAGGTGGTGGTTCGTACACAGGACAGATGTTGAACGATCATAGTGGTGCCACGTATAATGTTAATGGGATCCGACGGCGGTATTTGATCCAGTGGTTATGGAGCCACGTTGTTAGTTACTGTACCGGACCCAATGCGCTTGATTAGTGAATGAATGGTATGGTTTGTGTTTAAATTTGGGAAGGGTAATTTTGTCTTTTGGAATTTGAGCTCGACATTGTGGAATTATTATGATCAAGAATGGGTTTGTTGTGTCGATGCATAATTAAAATTAGTTAATGATAGTTATGAGGAAAGTCACGTATGTTGCTTATCTTTCTTCTTCTTGTTAAAACAAAGCCAATCTTAATGCATAATATATCTTGGTTGTCAAAGAGTATTGATCGTATTATTTAATTAGACTGAATTTTGCACACGAGTTATCTTAATAAAAGACAAAATTTATCCTTTAATTGTCTTTCGTTAATCATTTCAAAATTCAGCTTTTGCCTAATGATTGCAAATTTGCAATTATAAACATTGATTTGATGCCAATTATTGAATTTGAATAGAGTTTTCAAAATGTTTTTGATAAAGACAGTAAGTTAATTTGTACCCTAAGACTTTTTGTTTTTATATAAATTTTTGTGGTCGTAGATCTTCCTGCAAAAAGAACCTCTTGTGGAGTCCAATTATTTTTCATAATGTGATAGTAAACAGAATATTTCACTGTCCATAAAAATAATATATTTCTTTAGAAGTTGACATTTTAATATTTGTTATTAAGCAGTTATATTTTAAATAAAAATAGACAGTTAAATTACTTATTACCTGGTGCACAAAAAAAAAAATTACTTATTACCTATGTATGTTTATAAGGAGGATAAATCATATAGTTATCTGTAATTAAGTGGATAAGTTGATATCTTAAGTGTTGTTGAGGTTCAATTTTACCCTTAGTACGAACTTGTTGGGAGATATTTTCTCAAGATATCAAGTAGGAAAACGAATTCAGAAGACAACAGGATAAATCATGAAGTGTAAGGAGATATTTTTTGAGGAGTGAGGAGAGTAGGTGAAAGATCCAAACCTAACATAATTGTCCTTTTAATGTTCTTCTTTGGAATTTTTTTTTTCCTTAGACAATCAATCATAACTTATTTACCCTGATTTGAGGCAATCTTGTTTACTTTTCTTTTTACTGAGGTAATCATGTTATAGAGGGGTCATTTTCTTTAAACATTTAAATGGTACAAAGAAAAATCCTTTACAATGTACAGAGTAGAGCACTATATGAAATTCTTACCAATAAATAAACTTTTACCAGAGTCAGACAAGTTGTCTGAAACAATGACCATTCTTAGTCTAAACTCAAAGAAATAAACTTTTACCAGAGTCAGACAAGTTGTCTGAAACAACTACCATTCTCAGTCTGAACTCAAAGAAAATTTTAAGGGTAATGTATGAAAATGGAGAAAAGAAGGGAAAAAGTTTTTTTAAAAACTGAAAGAGAAATACAAAATGTAAAAGAAAATCGTGAAACAGTTTTTTCATCATGATCCAAAGAATTGTATTAATTTATTTGTTTGATACGTGTGTTGTTGTAGACTTGAAGTAATGTGTTTTTGAGTACATGAAATCACGAATGCATACGCGTGTAATGTAGTCAACATGTTGTTTATTGCATTTCAACGCCGTTACTCTTATTTGACATATACATTGATGGTGTTTGAACAACGACGCTACGTTCGTTACATTGAATCTACTTCATAGCAAAATTGAATTCTTCTAATTCAAAAAGAATTTCAAACGAAAACTAGAATAAAAATCAAGCCGTAATACAAAGGGTCAATCAAAGGGAGTGTAGTGTAGTGTAGTGTAGCTGGATGTCAATTTAAGTTAGAGAGAAGAAGAAGTTTAGAAGTCTACAACTAAAAGTCCGCAAACTTAGACGAGACTTTGAAAAGAAGCTACGGATACATAGTTAATATAAACAAAACAAAAGAAACTTTTTATAGAAAAAGATGAGAAGAGAATCAACATCATGATAATCAACATCATGAGAATGATAACAAATGAGCAAATCAATAGCACGGTGTCTTGTTAGTGGGAGCGAGGGACTTAGCGGCGCCTCCTACAAGGGCCCCAACACTTGACTTTCACCTCCTAATTTCGGTGACTCATTATAGTCTTGTGTTTATCTATATTAGTTATTTCCCCTAAAAGTTGTTTACTTTTAGAGATGAAAAAGACCTGGACTCGCTCATTTGGTCATGTGTTCTTTAGTCCGCGCACTCGTATAACATACTCTTGTACCAAATAAAAATGAAAATGGACTGGTTTTGACATTAAACCAGTCTTGTACCAGGACTAGCAGATTCATTTTAGTACTAAATAGACCAAATCTGCCCTTAATATACAAATGCATATAAAAACCGGCACGTCCCTAACAAGGATGGGCCAGGTCAGCCCATGAGCTTTTTTCTCTGGTGTTCATGACAACAAGACATTACTACATACATGCCTTGACTCTTCATTTTTGTTTAGGATAAAATGAAAATGGCACTTGAATAACTTCAAACTGATTTTTACTTTTACATAACCAGCTCTCTCTGCATATACAATGACTAAGGTCCGACCATTACACAAACTCCGCTTGCAACACACTAATTTAACATCAATCACGAGAAAGCTCAAATATCCATGGTTGTATAGTATCACTCTTGACCCTTCATTTTCTCATTCTGTATGTACTTCAGAACTCCATATGCAGTTGTCCCAGCTACGAATAACACAACCGATGGAGTGAACACTGGATACACATACTTCACAAACAACTTATCCAACTCTTCTGGGAGGAATCCTGCAGAAGCCAACACAAACACACAAAGGAGATTTCAATAACTGTTTATCCTCTCAACACATCTATTGAATTGAATTGGAGATTTCAATAACTGTATATTCAAAGACTACTAAGAAGAGGCAATGAGAAGTATCCTCTTCTGATCATTCATTATCTCTCTAGCTAAATCACAGATTTAAGCAATTTGATCCATATCACTAACGACTGTTAACAAACCAAACCAAGTTTTATGCAAATGCCCAGATTCAATACCTGAAGCAGCGAGAATAATGCCTTCGATGAGGATGACGATACCAAGCCCAAGCCAAGTAAGAAGAAACGCGTTTTCGTTTTGTCTCTGCTCCTCTGCCTTGGCCGCTCCTTCTTCGCTCATGAACACAGGTTTCTCCACAGGAGCACGCCGATTCACCTCTCTCTTACCTTTCCCTTTCTTGTTTCCCGATGTAGCCGCACTCAATTTCTTAGCCGGCGAAGAAGAAGACGCCGGTGAACCGAATCCTACGCCGGAAGAGCTTGAATTCTTTGAACGAGATGGATCCTCTGTTGTATCGGATTCGATTTGGGAATTTTGACATTTGATTGCGAATCTAGGGTTTCTGGTAGTGAAGAAGAGATGATAGGGTCTCGTGGAGAAGGAACACGGAGAGTGGATTTGTAGCGCCATTTTTAGTTGATGCCATTATCCAGTCATGGATTATTATATTTCACTCGAAAACGACATCGCATTACTCAAACCCAAACTACTTGCCGTTTCTCAATAAACTATTATAAAGAGCATTTTGTGTTAAAAGTATTGTTTGTTCCGTTGTTCTCCTATAGTCTAAGCTCGTTTAAAAGATACGTGGTTGCAGGAACTATGCCTTCACCATGAACACTAATGATCTCTTTCCCTGCTAGATCGGTAAGTAGCTCAGCTGGATCTTTGGCTCCTCCATGTTTGAAGAACTTCTCTCTCAGCAATGTTCCTGTGTTCAACGAAAGCGGATCTTCTTCACATATTGATTGCCATATCGTCGATGCAAAGCATTTAGCGTATAAGTAGCTATAGTACCCTGCACATACACAACAGAGTTCAAGATACATCTGCAGAGAAACGCTTGTATGCATTTATATATGTAGACTGATATATACCTGCTCCATAGTTAAGTAGGTGACTGAATCGGATATACCAATGTGTTCCTTCAACATGGTTCCAGCTAGTGTGCTGCCGTTTCAGTTCAGCCACGAGGTGACTCACATCTCTTGCTGTCTCTGGTTGTTCCCCGAACAACATTTGGTCGATCAGCGCATAAAAGACCTACCAAAAACCAAATAGAAACCGAAGTTCAAGTTGATCTCTCTAACACAGTTGTTTTTACTGCATTGAATCTATTTGAGAGGTGAATCAATTAATCAGACCTGGCGTTGCATTTCCGTTGCTGCAAACATGTTCCTCGCACCTTGTAACGAATTAACCAACTTCTCGGGTATTGTCTCACCGGTCGAGTAATGACGGGCAAATCTCTTCAGGAGGCGATAGTCCCATGCATAGTACCTGAGGGACGCATGGTCACATTCATTATGTACCAATCGAAGATTTTGCAACTCAAAATTGAAAGCGTATTGAAACAAGAGTTACAACGTTGGGAATTATACTCACTCAAATAGATTTGAAGGCATTTCTGCCAAGTCAAGAGCCACCCGGGTACCAGAAAAATGTTGGTAATCCTGCAAAATCCAGAAAACATAGCAATCAGCAAAGTAAGAGAGAAATTTGAGAGGGGGACTGTACTTAGCTTCTTCACTTCTTGAATTGATAAATTTGTACAATACCGTTCGTGAGAGCAGAGAGTGAAGAGCATGTCCGAATTCGTGGAACAAAACTTCAACTTCAGAGTGATTAAGCTTCACAATTGACGAATCACAAGCTCGCGAAAAATTGCAAACAAGAGCTATAACCTACAATAAGATTAGATCAACAGGCGGAGTGTAAGAAAATGATATTTTTTTAATCCAACTAGGCAGTTTTCATATATGAAGGAAAATAAATGAAATTTGAACCAGCATACAGGAAGTTGGTATTCTGTCTCAGAAATCTTGCGTCCTCCTCTGATTGCAAAGCTAGCACACCCAGGGTACTTGCCTTTTCTTGAGTATAAGTCAAGGTAAAGATACCCGAGATCACCCTGCAAGAGACAGTCGCATGATTTGTGAGAACAAGGGAACAAAGATGCTACGAAAAAATTGGCCATCTAGGAATGAACTATTATTGTGTTTATATCTACAAGACTTATGCAAGGATTATCTTAGTTTTGTGAACAACATACCTCGTCCGGGTGATGAAGAGACAGTTTAACCACATTTGGGTGCCAAGATTCACCTGGCGCGAGAGGAATAGTATGAAATGTTGCACCAAATAATGATTCAACAAGCACTTTTAGGCCTTCAATACACTGTGGCAGAGGAAAATATGATGCTACAACCTGTACAAGAATATTCCAACAGAGCATGACAAGAGAAGTCTTAGCAACAGAAGTAAAAAGAACCAAAAAGCTCCCATAAGTATACAAAATGAAGATAGAGAAGCCGAAGTGCTTTTGCAGCACAACAATAGAAAAATAAATAACAAAAGCAACTTACAGCAGTGTCCACATCATTGATGGAGGATTTCATCATTGAAGTGTAGTAAGTTTCATCCCATGGCTCTAACTCTGCAGATGGATTACCACATTTCTCTCTTTTAAAGTCTCTAATGGCTATGAATTCCTACAGAGATGGAAACTGGTTATTAGAGCCTTAATTTTCAAACACAGCCACAAAGAGAACATCATAGAAAGTTCAGCTTTTATGAAAATAGTGTGAAGGTCAGCTTACTTCGTCCGCCTTCGGTTTGACTGTCTTGCTCAGTTCTTGTAGGAAGGATGTCACAACCTTTGGGGATTTTGCTAGGTTTGGCTCGACCATAATGTCAGCATAAGAATTACACCCCATCATCTGAGAGCAACAATAGAAAGCTATTACAATAAGTAAGAGAAATCTTTTAAGACAGGCAATATACTACAGAGTATCATAAATGAATATGTACAAACCTGGGAAAGCTCATGGCGTGCAGCAATAAGCTTCTCAAGAACTCCGTGATTTGCATGAGGAACAGAGTTCCCTTGGATGTATACCATTTTTCTAACCTGAAAATAGAGATATTCAATTACATTAGTCAGCAGAAAATGGATTTAGGTGTACAATCTATGCAACTTCAAAGCACATTTCCCTGTTTTTGAAACACCACCACTCTAGGGTACTTGTTTATAAAACGCTTGTAAGTTACCAATGAAAAACTGTTTATTCTCCCACCTCTATCCCTGAGGTTCGGGTGTCAGAAAAAGGAAATAGAAAAATAGGTCAAGTAGGCACCTCTTCGTCTGATGTCCATTGCAAAATGGAAGAAACGGTTCGTGGATCAGTATTTATTCGAAACCCTTTCTGTTTCGACTTATGCGCTGATCTTGTAGACCCTCTTGAGCCCCCTGAAGTGGATCGGTAGGTAGGGTTGAGAAGATGATGCAGATGTCGAGGGATGCGTGATCCTGGAAATATATCAACATGTCCTGGATCATCAGCAATATTTTCGCTGAACCTGAATATAGATCATAAGGAAGTTAGCACTCACAACACAAAGCCCCGTTATAATATCAGACTTTTAATAGAATCAATCGTGTGTATTCATGGGTACTCACTCCCTGCATAACTGAAATATGTTGGTTGTTAAGTTATTCACTTTATCTAGCTTCTCTGCAAAGAATAAAAGAAACTAATAAAAAAATCATTCAACTTAAGATACATCAGCCTCGTCAAAAGGGTACAGAAATAACAATGGTAAATAACAAACCAGGGTCTAGATGAATGCCACCCCGTTCAAAGTCCATTCGAAGGTGATGTGCGGTCCTACTTGCTTCTTTGGTAAGCAAGTTAGAATCTTGCTCTGCTTTTTTCACCGCAGCATACAAAGTATGGTTCGTGTTAAGATGCTGAACATAAACAACCCAGAAAAAGTTAAGAAATTGCCAAGAATAAACATAGACTCAACTCTGTCTACGATACTGATACGAATGAGAGTCTAGATAGGTATTTTATAAGATGCTATGTTTACAGATCTTTTCGTACAGCTGCATATTCATGTCTAAACAATAAAAAAAAAAATTCAAAGATGAAGGAATTCCCATACAAGTCGTCATTATAGACATTCCATGATAAGAGAGAAAAATCAAAGCTGAGCAAATTGTTGGTCACCTCACATGTAGATAATCATTCATTTCAATTGCTGCTTTATTCGCTTCCTCAACAAATTCCCTATCATATTTATAGAGCAAAGTACACAAATTTAAATAAAATTACAACAGAACATAATAAACCAAGTATTGAAAGCTCAGAACTAGAAAAAGAAAAGAGACCTGTCAGGATGAGTTTGTCTACAGAGTTCAGCAGAGTCAACAACACAACAAACCTACAAAAATTCGCATTCAGAAAAACATCACTACAAGCACGAATAAGAGCTAGTATAACAAGAACACTAATAGAGTTATAGTAACATAAATGCAGCAAGAACTTACAGTGTCTGAAATCTCATCCATGGCTTTAATAATCTCTGGAGACGAAGGCATTCCTGATATGTAGCTCACCAACTCACCAGACCTAAGAAAATGGTTCCAAAATCATTTCTTCAATTAACCAAATTACATCACAACACTACACAACACAGTAGCACTAAGTCTAAAAACCACATCATAATTCATGAAAATGACTAAGCTAATAACAGTTCTACCAACCCATCAACTTCAATGGCTACTTTGACAAAGCACACATAGACTAATTCTATAAAAATCATACCTTTCAATGGCATCAGCAACGAATCTCTGAAACCCTTTAGCTGTTTTTAGATGATCGAAGCCATAGAGACCGGTGGCGTCTCCAGCTCCTCCATTCCGGAAATTTCGGACTAACCATCGGGTCGAATTGATATGCGGCTGCAGTCGCCGCGTCAGCTTCCACATTGCTCTGCTTCTTCTTGCGGCTTGTGACAGAGGACCTCTGAGTTTAACTTAAAAATGCTCAGGGTTTAGTAGGGGATAGAGCGATGCGCTGCCGTTTTTAAATATAACAAACGGCATGGCGTTTGAAACGAGAACTTAATAACAGTAGAATAGCTAATGTGTCTTCTTTAACAGTAAAACTCAAAACACTTATTAGAGATCCGACGAAGAAGATTGAGATTGTTGATTTTCAAGTCCAAACATTTCCACGAATTTTGTGTAACACCAACATGAAGATCGTTCTACATTTGGGTCTTAACCCAAAATCGAAGATTCACACAATTTTTGGGATTTGTTTTGGTTTGCTACTCCGTGAAAATCCCAAACGGATATTGCTTACAAGGGGTTCGACAGAATTCCTCAGTGCTCATAATTGGTTTTTTTTTTGTATCAACCCTTTTCACGTGGCTCTCACGTGAGAAAAGCCAGCTCACTGTTGCTGTTGTTTTCTACATTCTGACAAATTTCTCTCCGAAGCAAAGGAAACCTTGGAGAGCAAGAAAACGCAAGAATCTTGAGAGTCGTTACTATGATGAAGCCATCTTTCCTGGAAGATGTTGAGGTCATAAAACTCATCACGAAATCTAGAGAAGAATTCGTTAAAGGAAATCACTGCAAGGCCTTGGAGATACTTGAAGATTTGATTTTTGACCACAAGAAAGACAAGGACTCATGGTTTCTTCATATCAAACAAGGTACAATGTTCGTGAAACTAGAGGACATAACAGAGAATCCAGACGTGGGTTTCGCATACTTGGTGGCTTCTGTACAATGCTATTCTCAAGATGTGATATTATCACGACTTTGTGCAATGGGATTCTACAATTTGGCCAAACAGCTTGGGTCAGTATCGTATTACAAGCAATGCGTGAAGAAATCAAAACAAGATTTATCAGTTACTTACCCAGAAAACACGAGTCCTGTTGCTCGATCAATGTTGCAAGAGCTAAAAAAAGATATGAACAAAGAATTCAATACTTTAATCAGAGATGCAGAGCGCATGATCGCTGGAGCCAAGACTTCCCCTTTAAGCTCTGAGTCTAAAGTTTGGGAGCCAAAGAAAAGTTCAGACCTTGTTGACGACGAGATTCAAGAATTGAGGTCTTATTGGATGGGATTGGATATTAAGATCAAAAGAGACTTTATGAAAGTAAGCATTGCAAAGCTTAAAAGTTTTGTCGAGGGAGTACATAACAGAGAGGGACGAGATGTTTTTGAGAAAGTTCTCACTTCTGCTAAGGCAGATAGAAAATGGACGTTTTGGATGTGTAGAAGTAAATGTTTGAAGAAGCTTTCTAGTGCTGAAGAATGTAAGAATCATTTTGAACAACAACATGATGCAGATTTTAAAAATGCTTCGAAAAAGGATATGGTCCAGAGGATAGGAAAGGACTGGGCTCGTAAGATATCGGTTGGAGCTTGGGAACCAGTGGATACAGTAGCTGCCGTTGAAATGATCAAGAATCGGCTCGCAGATGTGAAAGCGTTTGCACCTAAGAATGGATGGTCCGAAGAGTGGCCTTTAGCTGCAGATGAAGATCGCAGTAAGTTACTCAAGGAAATCAAATTGCTCCTTGTGTCACTTTGTGACCATAAAATTCTTCCTTCTAGCATTCGAGAGTGGCTGATGCGTTTTCCGGTTCAACATCTTGCAAAACTTGATGTTTCCGAACAGAGTCTTATTGATTCTCACCTAGTGGGAACACCTCAGAGTATCTGTTTTCTTGAAAGTCATGAACTCAATCAAATCCTAGACTTTCTAAAAACCATCAAGTGTAAAAGGAATGATGGTACAGATCTGGTTTGCAGAGCAGTGAACAGTTTCTTGGATCATACTCGAGTCAAAGAAAAGATCGACTTTGACCCTCAGTTTTCATTTCTGCTTCTGGATAAAAGACTGCTAAAATGCAAAGATGTTCCATTCGATGATGAAGGGACAATCAATGTTTTTGATCCCAATGCTCACTACGCCAAGGCACCAGCTCAGGGAGATGATATCATATCCTGGTTAACTGACTACAATTCAGTAGATACGATCTTTCCCAGACCTATCAGGGAACACAATTTTGGTATCTGGGTGGCTGTTCTGAAAGCTGTTCAGTTCACATTTTCGTTTTTGGGAAAAAAATATGCAAAGAAATATCTGGTCTTAGATTATGATGCAGCTCTTACTGTCGTTGAGAACTTGTGTATGAGTGAAGATGAAAGGAGAAAGAATCTTCTGGAAGATCAGTGGAATAAATATGCATCTCTTCTATGCGATAGCTGTGAAGAGAGAGTCTCCGAAAATTCCATCACTGCAAATTTTTTCTTGTGGGCAGTACGAGATGTTCTCCAAGGAGCATCGCATCCGACATTTGATTTCCTCGATTCAGAAGATTGCATGAATCTTATACGTCAGCGTAAAAGTCTCGGCGATGATATAGCGTTGAAGTCCATACACCACCTGAAATCAGTGGTCACCCACAAGGTTTGTTTGATGTTAATATTCATTACAACATAATAACATAGAATAGCCCATCTAAAAATATCTATATGACTCGCAGGTTCTACTAATCGATTCTAAGATTTTGCTGATTGATAATTCAAGGATTACTTTGCTAACCAACCTCACCAGGCTTTCTGCTTTTGACAACCGCACTTATATCCTTCGACTGCTGAAACCTTTCTTACTGGTTGGTCTGAAACTTCGGTTATATATAGAGAGCTTTTGTTTACCATCTGATTTGGCCTTTGAATTGTTTCTTATATGTTAGTATGTATCTTATTATCTAGAATGAAATTGTGAATATGGAATCCAACGCCAAGTCAGATATAGCAGCAGCTTATCTTTTACTCGAGGAGGAGAAGAAGTCACGGTCAAAGAAGAAAAAAAACAATAAGGTCTTTCAACTTCTAAATTCTCTATTTGCTTCTCTAACTTTTTCGGATAATCGGTTGTAAGAATGAATGGTCTTCATGGCGTAACAGAGGAATTCAACGAGCTTGTCTACTCCCCTTGATAAGACTGTTGAACAGTAAGTACCTCAAGAGTGTTTTTCGCATGTTGATAAATATTTTTGGGTTTTCTCTGAGCAAAACGTGTTCTTACATGTCCAGTGAACCTTCTGTCGATCTTGAACCTGGAGTTACATCTCCATCACTAAAAATTGTGAAAGAAGATTTTATGGAACCAGAAGATACTCGTGCAGGTGAAAGGGGTCGATTGGAAATTTCATCCAACACTGACAATCAAGAGGAAGCTACTAAATTTGACCCTGGTTGTTTAAAATTTTCTCTATTGACGAATAATTCAAATAATTTTGTTTAGAGATGTATAATTCTTAATATTATTCATTCGCTATCTTCAAGATATGCAAAACATGCCTAGAGAAGATTCACTGTCAGAACATATGGAGTCAGCATCTGGAGAAGCTTCAGCCAGATACAATTCAGCTCTTGACATGACGCTGAAGGTGAAGTAGTTACCAACAAATATATGATTAAGTATTTTAATTGTCGTCTTCTGATTCAGCTCATTCTAGATCTCTTTACTTTCTTATTCTCGTTGATAAGTTCACAGAAACATGTGGTATTGCAGGCCCTCCTGAACATTAAGATTCTCAAAGAGTATTTGATGCACAATATGCAACCGTTTCAAGACCACTTGGAAGAACCAGTTCCTTCTGCGCTACAAACTTTATTTACTGCTTTTGTGTCAGAGGACATAAAAATCGAGGGAGTCTACAGTTGCCTCTTAAGCGACTTACTTGTTTCCGTTGAAGAAATGTTTTCCATGGTTTGTGTGGAGAAGGTAACCTTCTAGGCATGGTGTTTTTCTTTTTCTTTCTGTCAATAATCTGCTATTTTAATGACACTCTATCTTTACTCTATTCAGTTGAGTGATGCTGATGCTGCTGAGGTAGTTGTAGCCATCTTTGAGTTTTGGCATTGCTGGAAATATCGAGAAAGAGAGAGTTTGGTAACTCGCCTTTTCACCTTGGAGGAAAATGAAAGAATGAGTTGTATAAAATGCAGAAGTCGGCCAAATTATCCAGAGCAACGTTCTCATGGCATTGTTGTGGCTGCAGATTCAATTAGAGACCTGAAGGTATGTTTCATTTATTTTCCTCCTTATCTTTCCTACAGAAACTAGTGCTTCCCCTTATAAAGTTGTTATGTGTTTATATATATGCAGTGTGCTCTCGGAAATATGAAGTTTGTGGATATCCTTAAGGTGACCCGCATGGAATATAAAATGTTATGTGACACTAGATCAGGAGGATGTGGAAGGACAAATATTGTTCATCATATTATAAGTAGATGCCCGCCAATCTTCACAATCGGTAAGGTTTGAGAAACATGATTGTGATCTTATATATACTCATTTCATTTATAAAGCAGAGTTGGTGTTTTGTGGTTTTGCAACATTAGTGTTAGAATGGGAGAAGAGTGAAACTGAAAAAGAAATATCTGAAACAACAAAGGCTTTGGAGTGGGAGATAGATATCAGCAGGCTGTACGAAGGCTTAGAACCAAACACTAACTACCGGCTTGTGTCAATGGTAGAAAAAGTCTCACAAATGATTGTCCTATTGCTCTTCTGTATTTCTCTTTTACAATGTGTCGGGATATATGGGAATGTGATGTAGGTTGGTTGCAGTGAAGTAGAAGAAGAACACATTTGCATAGCTTATGAAAAGAACCGATGGGTCAATCTCAAGCGTGAGTCTTTAGTAGGAGAGGTAAGATAAAACAGTTGATTTTTTGCCTTCCTTGAGTTGAATTGTGACTTTAGATAGGCCTGACATTGTTGATCTATGTGTTGTGATGCCATAGGATATTGGTAACTGGAAGAGTGTGGTCAGGTTCTGTGGAGAAAAGAAGGTTCGACCAGAGATTCTTTTTTATGAAGCTGCGAGATGGATGGCTTAACAAGTGTATCAATATGGAGAAACCCAGCATTGAAGTATAAAACAATGACACGTTCCAATTCAAAAGAAGTTGTGTCCTCTCTTCTATAATAGGATTTGTTTTAGAAACTACATTTGTTCATCTACACATTATCATGTATGTATATAACAAGCAAACAAGAGCCTTCTGCATAAATGGTTCAGATACCAAATTAGACAACTCTATTCTAGTAACAATTGCGGAATAAGAACAGGAGAAATCACATGGTTGCCTATGTTCCTACTATTGAAATCATTTTCTGTTTGTAAGTATATATTCGTTTTTGAATACAATTTCTTTGAAAATGCTTTCACCATTTTACTTTAGCATAATAAACATATATGTGATATATATCATACAAGTTGGCTTAACTTAAATTAGCTCTAACATTAACATGATACAATAATATATAATAGACACAAGAAATTTATCGCATGCACATGCAAGGAGTAGTAATAATTCATCAATAATAACTTTCTTCACTTTTATTTTTATTATTCGTAAGCTAGTAACGTAGATTCGTAATAAGCGCCAAAGTATTACTAGTCGTCGTTGCAAGTTCCTCAACAACCTTATTTACCTTCTTCTTTGTTTCTTTATTCACTTTCACCTCCTCGAACCCGTCCGTACAAGTCCCTTCGTCGGTCAACGCCGAGCTCACCCACGTCCTAACGTTCGTTATATGCTCAGCCATAGAGCCACCATCTTGTAGATTCTTCATCTCCGTGATCGCTTGCTTGAGCTCAATAATTGTGTCCTTCATCTCCTCGAGACAGTCCTTGAGTATAAGAGCCTCTGGTAACATTTTACCCTTTCGTCCGGCGGTTGATTTCTGAGACATTTTGAGAAGCTTAGAGACAACGGACGTTGCTTCCTTTGCGGATTTCACGTTGAGGTTAAGCGCGGTGGTGCATAGTTTGATCGGGTCGGATTTGATATTCGATGAGTAGGAGGATAAGGACTTGTAGCATTTGTCGGGGTATGTTGTCGAATTGCAAGCCGTTTTCACGAACGTTTTGTGGTTTTGGGAGTAGGATGATGCACTGCCTGATGTTTTCTGGATGTTTGTCGAAGCGAAGAAAACAAAGACGATCGTTAGAGAGTAGAGGACTTGCGACATGTTGATGATGGCAGCTTCCAATATTTTAGGGTGTGAACAAATTTTGCAGGGACGAATTGTGAAACTATGTTGTTTGTTGTGTGTATTATATATATTCAATACACATGCACATTTGTTTTTAAATTGAGTGAAGGAACTGAATAGATAGATCTCTTCTTCTTTTTTTAACGTAAGTATATGGTTTATAATTGTATCGATCTTAGCTTTGTTCAATAAAAAATAATTATATCGATCTAGATGTATGATGTATCAATTTTCTTAATACAACAGAAAGATCGTATTATGTGTATGTGTACGTAACTTGTTTTTTCAAAAATGGTTAAGAGAAATTGTATAATATATCGTGGTCAACTCTCAAGTCTCAACTGTTGGAATTAGATATTCCTAATATGAATGGTTTTCTGTGGTACAACAGTAAAGATGATTCCGTTGTGATTATGTTTTTCTTCTTTTGTTATGGTTTATTAGTGTGTACTCAACAAGGCCACTAATATAAGGTCCGATTATTATAATTATCCGCATTCATTGATAATACTATTTGACTTCACCATTTTGAATCTACTACTACTAGGGTAATGATCTCATTAACTCCTCTGGTTTTCATCTAATTGTTAATTATATAATACATGATGATTTTCCCCAATTGAATTTGCTAGTATAAACTAATTCAGTCAGGTTTATATCATAACCATCTCAAACTATTTGTATATCCGGCGTTGTCCTTTTTTATTAGAAATAATTTGATGTGTTAACTTTACAAGATTTTGTTGTTGATTAAAATTGACCATAACTTAATTATATACTTATGCATATAAAATAATCAATCCGGCTATATATATTCGAATGATTCGGTTGTACATGTTTAAAAAACAACCATGCGTTAACGAACATGTATTTTTAGCAACCATCATCATTCGTGATTGCTTCATTTGTTCGACGAGGCACTTCATTAGTGTGTGAAAGGAGATAATATAAGTTCCGAAATAATGTATAGTGTGAATTGTGAAAAGAGAAAATAAATCTTTAAATGCCTTCAACAAGACTAAAACATTATTACAAGTTTATTCCGCTATTTAAGCCTAAGCAAATGTGAGGTACGTGACACGTGATGTGATGAACATGGATTAGATCTCCTCTTTTGGAGGAATAACTCGTTCCTTATCGATCTTCTAATTTCCCAAATAATTAATTATTTGCTAAGTGGTCTATCATGCATTACAATATTACATATACATGATTTTTGTATAGGTTGGCATTTTACAAATAATTTATTGTTTGAAGCTATATAAGCCATGTTTTCATATAAAGTCTCTTTGATCAATTGAATCGGACTCTGAATTTCAATATCGATCTTTTTCGTATGACAAAATCTAGTAAAAGTTGAATATGCAAACAAATACTCTATATATATATGCACCTTTTTCTGATTTGTTTGGAACTTAAAAGATAAAATTTAAAAGAAATGGACCAATCTATTTATAGACTTATAGTCAATTAGTTTTAAGTCCAAAATTTTTTGAAACTTAACTAAGACATAATTTGTATGATTATGATGAGAATCTACACTTAGTTATGTTTTAAAACGGTTTGGAAGTATTTCTATGCGATACGAACTTCAAAAAACAATAATACTAAGTAAAAAAAAGGATCAAATATATACAAACTCCTAACTATTTGTGGCGGGTGACGCGGGTCCAATGAACATGACCTAGAGTGTTTTCTAATGTTCTTAGTGAATGCGAATCCATTTTATCTATTACTTACAAAATACTATCTACTTGCATCTTTTATTGTGACTCATCTTTAATCATTTGTAACTTATTATGGATGCGTTTACTATTACATTATGGCTAAGTTTTCATTGACATTTCAGTAATACTATTATATACAAATAATGCTATTACAAAGATTCGAACTTGAGTTCAACTAAATAGTAACAAGGAGATTTCAGCTTTCTAGCTGACTGTGTATCATATGATACAATAATAGACCGTCGCAATAATATTCACATAGTAAGCAAAGAACATGTGATAAGTACGGCTTCCACACATAGGAACCCTGGTTATCATAGAAAACGATAATACTAATATTTGGAACAATTGAAATAAACGTACACGGTAATATCAATAAAAGAATAAAATGGATATGTGAGAATTGGGAAGAGGACATTAACATGGGCCACTTGGTGTTCTTGGCTGGAAAACAACATGACCGTGAGTCTCATATAACACCTCTTTTTTTATTAACATTTGTCGTCGTCGAGTATTTGCCTAATTTTATATATATTGCTTCATGTAGGTACCGGCCGACGAATTATATTATTTTTCTATGTGAATTGAATCGTTAAGCTTAAGCATGAGAACTCGTTATTTTCTGATAAGTGGTTATCCCTTTGTTTACGTTTGACTTTTGCATCTACGATTTGCACACCATTTTCAATTAAAAATAAATAAATTGTAATTAACCTTGTAAAACCTCAATATTTCTATCAAACCCCAAATAAGCTTTCACTTTTGGCAAACACAAGTCATTAACACCGCGAAACTTAACCAAAATTTTCATCAACCTTATACCTGATAAACTATTATACTTATATGAATATAGCTTGTAACATTTCTAGTTTCTTCTGTTGCATTTGGATTGAAAGATTGAAATGGTTTGACCCGAGAATCGTTCATCTCTTGTAAACGACATCATGACCAAATTTCACTTTTGTTATGTCTACCACGTTTACAATCTTAACGGTTGTTATGATTGGTAACCCACAACGGTAAAGGCTGCGTACGAATCACAAAGTTGGTAAAGTAAGAGTGAAGACGGTAAACTATACACACATTTTGTTCTCATCGTTTCTCAATATGCAAATATCTCTACCATTTCTTTACGGCTAAGAATTTTTTTACCGCATCATGTCACCATTTGGATTTCGGACCTACATGTTCTCTAAGCGAATCATATTCCGATGTGCTATTTGAAAGGACTTACTTGGTGCATCGCGCAATGAATAATGTGTTTGAATGACTGATTAAAAAGCTGAAGTAAACAACGTTGTATAACACTAATCACTTGGTGGAGAGAACAAAAATGGTTCAAAAATTACAAATTCCTAAGTTCTTCATTTAAGAGAAGCACACACGACAGTGCCCAAATTTTATGTTCCTCTATGCTGCTTTCGTAGGTGGAGACATATTATTGACAAGGGACCCTGTAACGATGATCGCTAATATCTGCACCACCGCTCCTGCATTCAACAAAAAAAACCGATAAGATCCATATTCCCGGAATGTGCAACTCAAGTTGCAAGTAAGTATAGACCACATCAAAAAAAAAAACAAGAAGAATCTTCAGGAAGTTTTACCTAATTGAGCACAAATGAAACCTGCGAGCTCAAGCTTCGCGGTTGTTCCAGAGCTATTGCGTTCCTACAACATTTATTTAGAGTCAGGAGAAGTATCAACGTCAAGCTCAATTTCCATATTCTGTAATACCATGACTACCATAACCAACTGTTTTTTCACGACTACAAAAGTGTAATCCTTTTCTGCTTTAAACCATTACCTGATCCTTTACTAGTGTTTCTAACTACTAAAAGCTTGTCAGCTAAAGGACTAATGATGAGAGTAAGGTTTGTTGAAGTTAGGCGGTTTACCTCCATGGTTAATCTGCTCCTAACAGCACAAAACACAGAAAGAACCATAACAATGGTTGATGCAGCCGTGTAGAGCCTCAAAAGGTTTACTCTGCTACGTCTGCAACCTTTTTCCAACAAACATATATAAAGACACCAAAACAAAAGGATACTTTTTCATTACGCGTAACCAGCAAAACAACAAAGAAGAGAGAGTTAACCTAATTCTCCTATCAATGAACACACTAAGCCAGCAACAGCAGCTGCAATAGCAAGGGTGTTCTTCTCATCCTTTTTAGTTGTTGTTAGAAACGCACACGATAATCCGATTACATAAATCGCAGCCTGCAAGTAAAACCCTGTAAGAGTTTAGCTAAAAAGAGATACATATCTCACAGAACAATATCAAACTCTTTAAACTAATGCTACACAACTTCAATAACACTACAATTTCAATTAGAACAAAGCAACGAATGTGATATTGCAATTATGAGAACCTGATCATATACTAAACATGAATTGATTAATTCAGTGCTCAAAGGATGTAACATTTTGAAATGCATCACAAAATCGAATTATAGACCAATCAATCCAAAATCAAAGAGATTCAATTACCTGAACAAAGATCAAAGGACGGAGACGAGCTTTTTCTTTAGTGACCTTCGTGTAACCTAAAACAAAGCAAAGCACATGGATCAAGAAGAAATTGAGAGAAAAAGGATCTGGGACAGAGGAGATTTGGAGTTTTGGAAACTCACGAGAGTCAACGACCATGCGGTATGAGAAATCGGATCCATCGGTACCACTGGGTCTACCCGCCGTCGGCTTCCTCTGCTGCATCTTCGCCGGCGAAATTGGAAGTATGCGTTTGTATTTGATCGGAGATTGAAAGAGGGAGGTGTTAGTAGGGTGTTAGGGTATAGTCAACAAAGTTTATTAGATTTTTGTTGTTTTTATTTTTCGATAGGATTTAGCATTTAACCGAACTAAACCGAACCAAACCCAAACTAAACCGAGCTAAATCCTTTAGCTAAAGATTACGGCCTAACATTTTTTTGAATAACTATACTTATTCTTACTTTTTCTTTTTGTTAAAAACTATACTTAATTCATTCTCTTTTTTTTTTATCATTCAAATTTTTGTTTTCATTATTTTTTTTTTTTTT
>Ga0041059_1000195_pt1 | contig 39771 bp, 28 predicted proteins | sample AraColnosormetaG_FD_56232 | JGI IMG/M metagenome (GOLD analysis project Ga0041059, IMG submission 56232) | Arabidopsis roots microbial communities from North Carolina, USA - Col MF nosort | ecosystem: Host-associated > Plants > Roots > Unclassified | place: USA: North Carolina | collected...
GATTTGAATTCCAACAAAAGTTTGAGAGTGGTTGGGATTTGGGCAAGAGGATACAATGGTAGATCAGCTTTAGCTAAATATGTTTATCAAGACATCTGTCACCACTTTGACAGCCATTGTTTCTTGGGAAGCGTGAAAAGGATTTCTCAGGGTCGTCACTTATCGCATCTACACGAAGAGTTTCTGATAAGGATTCAAGGAAGTAAACATAATCTCAAGGACCAAAAGGTTTTGCTTGTGGCTGATGATGTTTATAAGCTTGAACAGTTAGATGCTCTTGCTGAGGATTTCAACGGGTTTGGTCCGGGAAGTGTTGTTATCATCACTACACAAGACAAGCATCTGTTTGTTTCTGCTGGTATAAAGCTTGTCTACGAAGTTGAGCTTTTGAAATTCCAGAAAGTTTGTGAACTCTTCCGACAATTCGCCTTTAAAAAGAGAGACATTTCTGCTGCGGTCAAGTTGGTTTACTATAGGGCAACAAATTGGTTAGGTTGTCTAAGTGGTAGATCTGGTTAGGGGGGAAGTGTTAAGAATCAATTTTGAAGCTAAATCTCTTTTCATAGGCAAATAGACATTAAGTTAAGGGAATGTGGCTTTGATTAAGTTTGAAGCCTCTCCAAATAACCTTCCGGTTCTCGTTTGGGATACCATCCTATCCTTTTATTACTTTGTTTTCCTTTCCACTCGTGTAAAAGCGAGTTCCTTGGCAAAGAGTTCCGTTTGCTTAATTGTGATTTTGTATCTTTGGTTTAATTAATCTTAAAGGAAATTGTGAAAAAAAGAAGTTAATTTGGTTTTGAAATATGAATGTTTTTGTTTTTTTTTTGGAGTATTTTGTTTGTAATTTTGAATAGACTAACTAATACAATATACAATTTTTCTTTTAAAGTTTTGGGTTTGATGTTTCCATATGCACAACAAACTTATACCTAACTAAAGTTCATAGCTCAAAGTTGGAATCTAAAATGACTAACAACAAGATAAAACAGAGAAAGGGAAGCTTTTGAAGAGGAAGATCCCAAAAACGTGAAAGCTGTCTTCTTCTGCTTTCTCTCACTGACACTGTAGAATTTTTCTGTCTGAGAAAGACAAAAGAATGGGTACAATTTCTCTATCTGTCTGCCAGTATCCTTCGTCCGATTTATGCTTTTTGATACCTTGTTTGCTTCTTTCTCAGGCTTTTACGTCTCATGGACCCGTTTTCATGACTTTTTTTATGGGAACAACAAAGTGGGCTAAAGCCTATAGATGGTAACTGAAATTAAACAAAGAAAAACAAAACAATCAGAAAAGGCCCAGCCCAAATAGGGAGAAGGAGGCCCAAACAGAAAAGAAAAACGGAGCACAAAATGGTTTTACCGGCGGCAAGAAAACCGGCAAAGTCTCTCGGCCGGAAGCCTAATCTAAAATATTGCACTGCATTGTGTCATTTCATTGAGTTGACTTTGATATTTTCTTGGTTACAAGCTGACAAAAATAACAAATAAGAAAATGCGAGGAAATTTAACCTGTCTCTGAAGCATGAAGAAGGAGTCTCTGTAAAATCCTCCCACACGGTTACACGTCCACGGCTATTAATCCCACTTATTCCATTTCTCTTTAGAATCAATGAAATGTCAGATTCTTCAAACACCCTCCCAAAGTTTGATGTTTTTCTGAGCTTCAGAGGACTCGACACTCGCCGCAGCTTCATCAGTTTCCTCTACAAAGAACTGATTCGAAGAAACATTCGAACCTTTAAAGACGATAAGGAGTTGAAGAATGGCCGGAGGATTACGCCGGAGCTAATACGCGCCATTGAAGGGTCGAGATTCGCAGTCGTTGTGGTCTCCGTGAATTACGCTGCGTCTCGTTGGTGTCTCGAAGAGCTCGTGAAGATTATGGATTTCGAAAACATGGGCTCGCTCAAGGTCATGCCTATCTTCTACGGCGTGGATCCGTGTCATGTGAGGAGACAGATCGGAGAAGTCGCTGAACAGTTTAAGAAGCATGAGGGTAGAGAAGATCATGAGAAAGTGCTTTCATGGAGGCAAGCGTTGACTAATTTGGCGAGTATCTCCGGCGATTGTTCATGGAAATGGTAAAAATTTCCTAACTTTGATAATAAAGGTCGAATTTTTATTGTTAATTTGAGTGAATGGATTGTAAAGTTTCGATTTTTACTTTGCAGGGAAGATGACTCGAAGATGGTCGAAGAAATTACTGACAGGATATCAAAAGAGCTGATGATTGATACAACAAGAAGCAATGGGAGTGACCTTGAAGGGATTGATGCACACATGAAAGCTCTTCACCGTTTATTGAATTTAAATTCTAAGAAAAGTGTGAGAGTGATTGGGATTTGGGCAAGAGGAGGCAATGGTAGATCAGCTTTAGCTAAATTTGTTTATCAGAACATCTGTCAACACTTCGAAAGCCATTGTTTCTTGGAAAGTGTGAAAAGGATTTCTCAGGATCGCCACCTGTCTCACTTACACGAAGAGTTTATGATACGGATTCAAGGAGAATGCTTGAGTAAATTAAGGCTCAAGAACCAAAAGGTTCTGCTCGTGGCTGATGATGTGAATAAGCTTGAACAGTTAGATGCTCTTGCAGAGGACTTTAACTGCTTTGGTCCTGGGAGTATAGTTATTATCACTACACAAGACAGGCAGCTGCTTATCTCTGCTGGCATAAAACTTGTTTATGAAGTAGAGCTTCTCAGATTCCAGAAAGTTCGTGGACTCTTCAGACAATTAGCCTTCAAAGAGAAAGACATTTCTGCTGCGTTCGAGGTGTCTTTGTATAGGGCAACGAATGTTGCCATGGAATGGTTAGGTTGTATATGTGGTAGATCAGGTTAGGGGAAAGTGTTAGTGTTAGAATCACTTTATAAAGCTGATCCCTTTTTTCATGTACATTAAGTTAAGAATGACTAAACTTAGTAAGATGTGATTGTGGCTTAGAAGTAGGAATGTTTTGTCTATTTTTGGAGTGTGTTGCTGGTGTATAGAAGAATATTATTCTTTGATTGGATTAAATGATATACAAATTCTATTTCAAGTTTGTGTTTTGATATTTCCATGTGCCCAACAAATTTGTAGAGGAGATCTAAATTTCCTAACTTGCATTCCTTGCTTTTGCCTTTTCCAAGGAAAAAGAATAATAACTCAAAGTTGGAACCTAAAATGACTGACATGGAAAAACAGAGAAAGGGAAGCTTTTGAAGAGTGAGATCCTAAAAGCGTGAAAGCTCTGATCTTCTTTTTCTCACTTTCACTTTGAGAATTTTCTGTCTGAGAAAGACAAAGAATGGGTACTATTTTCTCTCCCTGTGTGGCTTTTTCCTTTTATCAGATTTATGGCATTTGATTGATTCCTGATAGTTGGTTGGTTCTTTGTTGTTTCGCTAGCAATGTAGATCCATATATACGAGTACCTTTTTCTCTGCTTTCTTCAGAAAGAATGTCATTGTTATTGGTTTCAGAAAGTAATGCCTCTGCATGCGTAAACAATACTAAGACCAAGTCGTTTCTCTCGTTTCATTTCAAAATTGTTTGCTTTGGTTGTTGAATAAAATATCTCAATTAGGAGACAGTGATTGTGTTTAAAGGGCTTCTGTGACGAGCTACATAATCCATATTAGATGCAGATAAAAGCGAGGGATGTTGTTCTGTACAGCTCATCGACGGAGATGGTATATACAATGTCTCTCGCATCGATCATTTCATTAAAGATGTGAAACTTGCAGACTGTGGCCTTTCTTATGCTGTTGTCTCTATTATGGGTCCTCAAAGTAGCGGTATGCATTCCTTTAGAGAAGATGGACTTTTGTAATAATCAGAATTTGTTTGAATGTAGTTAGTTCATTTACAGAAATGTTTTGTGATTTGACAGGGAAAAGTACACTATTGAACCATTTGTTTGGAACAAACTTTATGGAGATGGATGCATTCAAGGGAAGGTATGATTTCATCTGATAGTATTTGCTTTTAACTTCCGTGTAAAAGTTTGTTGCCTGATTAGGAACTCGTCTATAGGTCTCAGACCACAAAAGGTATCTGGCTTGCAAGATGTGCCGGTATAGAGCCTTGCACCCTTGTAATGGATTTAGAGGGCACCGATGGCAGAGAGCGAGGAGAGGTAATTTTTGTCTCGCTGTTTTGGTTTAGTGTGTGGCATTGATCACTTTCTTTTACATAAATTTTCTATAAATGGTGTCCTCTTTTGGCCAAGCAGGATGATACGGCATTCGAAAAACAGAGTGCTCTTTTCGCTCTTGCTATCTCTGATATCGTCTTGATCAACATGTAAGATTGTAGTGGAAACATCAAAATATGCAGCTTTCGGTTTTGGTGAAAGGAAAGTGTTTCGTTACAAATTCTCAATGCTTGTGCTTTTAGGTGGTGTCACGACATTGGCCGTGAACAAGCTGCTAATAAACCTCTCTTGAAAACTGTCTTTCAGGTATTTTTTTTGATGCTCAGGAAGTTAAAAACTCTTTGTGTATCACAAAAATATTTTCTTACCCTAAGTTTGAATCTTTGGAGTTGGGTTTGGCAGGTGATGATGCGATTGTTTAGTCCACGTAAAACAACAATGCTGTTTGTAATACGAGATAAAACCCGGGTACACTCTCTTCTTTTTTCTTTGTATCATTCTTCTTACATTGCAGATTTGTAACAGCTAACTGGTACATACATTGTCTATTGATGATTTTGGCTGCAGACACCGTTGGAAAATTTAGAGCCTGTCTTAAGAGAAGATATTCAGAAGGTAAAAGAGGAGTGAGTGACTTTCAGCTAATTCCAAGTTGATAAGCTGATCACCGTTTTGTTTTGTTCTTCATTGTGGCAGATATGGGATTCTGTTCCAAAGCCTGAAGCACACAAGGAAACTCCTCTAAGTGACTTTTTCAATGTATGTTATGTTACAGCTAGGCTTATTAGCAAGAAGGATTTCCAAATTTCAGGAATGTCATGGCTGTTTCTTTCTTTGATGGTTAGGTTGAAGTTGTTGCTCTTTCCAGTTATGAGGAGAAGGAAGAACAGTTTAAAGAGCAGGTGTGTGTATGTGAGAGGCCAGGATTTTTGCAGATGTCTGATACTTATGTTGTGTATCTCAAATTTCATCTATTTCATGACTGATTCGATTTTGTTTTGTAACTTAGATTGCTAGTTTGAGACAACGGTTCATGCATTCTATTGCACCGGGAGGTCTTGCTGGAGACAGAAGAGGAGTGATTCCAGCCTCAGGTTTTGCATTTAGTGCAGATCAGATCTGGAGAGTCATCAAAGAGAATAAGGATCTTGACCTTCCAGCCCACAAGGTATCTTATAGTGCTAGCTTTTTAACATTCTTTAAACTCCTTCTAAGCTCATTCTGCTTGCAGGTCATGGTGGCTACTGTGCGGTGCGAAGAAATTGCAAATGAGAAGTTTGCGCATTTCATTACAAACGAGGTAATGTTAACGTTCTGCATATCTTAAACTTTCACTCTTCTTCATTGTTTGAAAGCTGTCTTTGTAAGTCCCATAATCACTAACTAACCTTGTTGCTTCATTTACAGGACTGGCGCAAACTGGATGAGGAGGTGCAAGCCGGTCCAGTTTCTAATTTTGGAAAGAGGCTTACTACCATTCTCGGTTCTTGCTTATCAGAGTAAGCACACTTACATTTAATCAAGCTACACACACCACACACTGTAGTTGAATTCGAAAGTAATGTCAAGTTCAGTAATATCATTAAGATTTTTTTTTCTTAGATCTTCCTTGTGGATTTGATCTTCACAGTTCCTCTATTTTATTAGATATGACGGGGAGGCTACATTCTTCGATGAAGGTGTCAGATCTTCGAAGAGACAGCAGCTTGAAGAAAAGCTTCTCCAAGTAATATATAATAAGATCTTTTAATCATGTTGTTAAAATTATATGCAGACGTGTCAATGAAGATAAATGAATGGAGATTGATACTATGCCTTCCTTACTATAATATTACCTTACAGCTTGTGAATCCAGCGTTTCAAGATGTATTGGGACATATAAGATGGGGAATACTTGAAAAGTTTAAGGCTTCTTTTGATAAGGCTTTAGGCATTGGTGAAGGGTTTTCTTCAGCTTCCCAAGATTGGTTCAAGGCTTGCATGACCCAATTCGATGAAGAGTGTGCAGGTGCCATCATTGAACAAGCCAATTGGGACACATCAAAAGTACGGGACAAGCTAGTACGTGACATTGAGGCTCACATTTCCTCTGTGCGGACTTCCAAGTTATCTGAACTTACCAGTCTATACGAGGTAACAGAAAGAATAAAGAAAGCTTGCGAAATTGAGCTTAGTTACTGATTTTTAGCCTCTAATTTGCAGTCAAAAGTTCATGAAGCTTTATCAGAACCGGTGGAAGCTTTGTTGGATGGAGCCAACGATGAAACGTGGAGCACAGTAAAGAAGCTTCATCGGCGTGAAACTGAATCTGCAGTATCTGGACTCAGTAGTGCATTAGCTGGTTTTGACATGGAAGAAGAAACAAGAGATAGAATGGTGAAGAGCCTTCAGGATTATGCAAGAGGTGTCATTGAAACGAAGGCAAAAGAAGAGGCTGTGCGGGTTTTGATGCGTATGAAGGAAAGGTATAGCAAGGCTTCTTAATGTGCCCAGTGATCTTTCAAAACCAGTTTCAAACAACCATTTAATCTTGAATCTGGTTGTAATTTTTTTTCAGGTTTGGTACAATCTTCAGCCATGATTCTGATTCAATGCCACGTGTTTGGACCGGAAAAGAGGATCTTCGAGCAATTACTAAATCAGCTCGATCTGCTGTACGATTGTTATTCCTCTTTACATTTTGTTTAGTAGGCTTGAGAAGTCCAAACACCTTCTTATGGTTTTTTGTTTTCAGTCCTTGAAGTTGCTCTCAGTAATGGCTGTCATTCGATTGGGGGATGAACCTGATAACATCGAGAAGACACTAACTGTAGCTCTGCTGGATCCAACAAAGAATGATACTTCTAAGAAAAGCATCACAACATCTGATCCACTGGCTTCAAGCACTTGGGATGAGGTGTGTATAACTCTGCTGCGATGTGTTTCAACTTCAGTTGATTCTCGATCTTAACAGATATGAACTCATTACTTTTATAGGTTCCATCATCAAGAACTTTGATCACACCGGTGCAATGTAAATCTATATGGAGACAGTTCAAGACAGAAACAGAGTATACAGTGACTCAAGCCATATCCGCACAGGCATGATTACTTTCCTCATAAGTTAGCTCTTCACTCTGCTTATATGAATACTTATATAAAGTGTTTATACTAATTCAGGAGGCGAACAGGCGTGGAAATAACTGGTTACCTCCTCCATGGGCAATTCTTGCATTGATCGTCCTTGGATTCAACGAATTCATGACTCTTTTAAGGTCCATCAAAGCTTAGTATTCACTGCTTCATATCCAATGATGATATGTAACATTCTGATTTCTTTACCTTTTTGATGTAACAGAAACCCTCTCTATCTTGGTGTCATGTTTGTCGCTTTCCTTCTGGCAAAAGCACTGTGGACGCAATTGGATATCCCTGGCGAATTCCGCAATGGTGCAGTAAGTGTTTGCCAACCTTCTCAAATCCCATTAAAGTAGTAGTAGCGTTTCAAGAATCATGGACTCGAGAAAACTTCAAGACTCAAGAATTCTTGATAATAATACTCATATGATCTATACTACCTGTGGTTTCTTCAGCTTCCAGGGCTCATATCGATATCCGCAAAGTTTGTTCCCACAGTAATGAACCTTATCAAGAACCTTGCAGCGCAAGGCGAAGACCCTCCTGCAGCTAATCCAGAGAACCGTCGTTCGAGCAACAACACTTCTTCATCAGAAAATCCACCAGATCACAAAAGCTCCTCAAAAGAGGACTAAAGAGGAGAGAAACAAAGAATCTTCTTACTCTCCAAAGGTTTGATCTCCAGTTCTTGACGTTTTTTTCTCCTTATTCCCTCACTCATGAGTCCAAAACGCTGCGTTTATAGGGACCTTTTGCTCTGTTTTATTAGAACTTCTCATTATACACACGAGTGAATTAGAACTTGAAAACGTTGTGGCATCATTTGAATATTTTTCCTTCAAATAAACAAAAAAAAAAAGATGAAGATGAAAAACAATAATAAATATATGTACGTTCTATAATAACTCGTTTCATGAAAGTGGAAGCATGGGATGAGATGCCAATCCCATGAAAAGTGAGCAAAAATTAATATTTACATTAACTGCTGAGTGGGTAAAGTTTAATAACCATTTTCTAAAAATAACTTTTATTCAGAATCCAACTCATGGATTGGTGTGTGTATTTATTATCATCATTTCTATACACATATCCACCCCCAATAACTCTGTCAATTATACACCTCAAAATCACTGTAAGTTATAAAAAAATGAATTTCTACAATTAATCAAAGACCGTCCAAAGCCTTCGTGGCTAATTGGTGTTAAACTATTCACATTTTTAGTCAAGTATTTTTGCATATTATATGAGATTAATTTTGCCACACAAGATCGTTAATAAACTCGACATGATGATTCTGTTTATGTGGCTTCTATTAACTAGGAAATGAAACAATGTAGTTATAGTTGTGACTGATATGAAGTCAGAGAAAATGGCTACGTAATCTTATATGACCAGACCAACGTACGTGATGCGATGTGACATTTTTCATTCAACACTAAAGTTAAAACCTTGATTGTTTTTGTATTACATTTGGCAACTAATCCAATATGTTTTGTTAGTTGTTAGTACTAAGTACTGACTGATGATCACATTCACGCTCAACCAAATAAAACGGATGATATTGTTTTTGGTTAGGTGAAAGAACAATTAAATTAGTTGCCAAAAACATAACCCGTGAAGATTTATGTTAGTAACCAACCTACAGTCATAATTAATAAGTTTATGACTAATAGTAATTAAATGACTTGCCAAAAACATGGCTCTGTATAGTATAGTTTTTAGATTTTGGTTAGGTGAAGATGATTAATTGATACACTATGAATCTATGAAGACTTGATCCAACGGCTACCAGATCTCCGACTTCAACTGTTTTCATATCGCCATTAATGATACAGACAAGCTGTACTACTATCCTTTTTATCTCTTTATTGTTTTATATGATTTTACAGTAATACTATTACTAAGTACTAACAAATTGTTTTTCTTTGCAGCTGGTCCCAAAAGTCAAAATCATGGGACAAAAAAACGAGTTATTATTCTTATTATCATCACCAAGGTAAAAAAATGTGAAAGGAAATCCTTTTAAGGCTTAGTTTCAATATAAATACAAAGATGTTATTTGATAGTGATTGTTCTTTGTAACGAAGTACTTATCATTAATTTCAATTTGCAACAAACAATTCTGTAACAATAAGTCTAATGTGAGGAAAGTTACTAGCTGGTAAAATAAATTAGTAGGTAACTATTTTTTATGAGTAAATGAGGGAACTATTAATTGAGTAAGATGATTCATATGTCCTTTTCATTTGCTATATTCGACAGAATGGGACACACCTAAAATCAAATTTACGTTTTAGTGTAGACCACCCCAACATCTCTTTATTACACAACTTGTGTTTTTTTTTACTATATGATTTTTTTACCGAATGTTGTTGTCTAACCAAAATTCAATGTACCGTATAAGACTATAAGTTATACAACTCGTAGAAATGGTTACATATATGTAACAATATATAGAGACACATGTGGGTGTAATTAATATAGTTGCTCTGTTGGATCGTTAGTGTTATTTATAGGAGAAGAAAACACACAAAACAAGACCATTCATCAAAAGCCACATAAGAAGTTGATGCAGAAGCAATAATAACAAAACAAAAAAACATTAAAAAAAAAAGCTCTTCAGTTTTGGTTTCTGCAGTCTCCAATGGCTCTCAAGCTCTTTCTCTTTGCTCTTCTTCTCTGTCTCCCGACTTCTCTCTCCTCCACTGCCTCTAAAGGTCACTTCTCTTTCTCTCTTTAAACACAATCCTCCCATTACAAAGTTCTCTCTGTTTTTATCTTTCTCTTGGTCGTTGATGATTCTGTCTTGTTTTTAGCTATAGCTCTGTTTTTCGAAACTAGTTACTTATTCATAGACATGATATACATTCATAAGCTTCTTTTTTATATATTAAAGACTCTGTTTCTTGATCCATCATGACCGAATCTTGAGTAACCAGGACACTAGTGCACAGTCCAGTCTTTTTTTAACGCGTAAACTGTTGTGTGTTTTTTGGGTTATGTTCTGCTATAAACACATTAATGGTGTAATTACTTCTACCAACTACCCATAATTGTTTTATTTATTGAATAGTACAACTAAAAAAAACAATGATTTTGTAGGTAAAGAGAAGAAGTCGAAGTTTAATCCATACAGATACACATTCATCGATAAAGCAAGCACATTCTCATCATCTTCCTCATCTTCATTTTCATCCAACGGTCAAGATTCGTCCTACGACTACATAGTCATCGGAGGTGGAACCGCAGGGTGTCCTCTCGCCGCAACGTTGTCGCAGAATTTCAGCGTTCTTGTTTTAGAGAGAGGTGGCGTTCCGTTTACAAACGCAAACGTTTCTTTCCTCAGGAATTTTCACATCGGACTTGCTGACATTTCAGCTTCTTCCGCGTCTCAAGCGTTTGTTTCCACTGACGGCGTTTACAACGCCCGTGCTAGAGTTCTCGGTGGCGGTTCCTGTATTAACGCCGGTTTTTACTCCAGAGCCGATGCTGCGTAAGTATAATTTTTACCTTTTTAAGACAAGAAAATTATGTTGTTTATTATATACTACTAAAAGGATTTATTGGTATAATCGATGCCTCGTGTCCTAGTGGATATGTTACATTTATGAAAACGCACCGAGCGAGAATGTTGTGTTTTCTTAATAATTTTGGGGGCAATGGTCCGTAAGACTTTTAATTCTCTTTAATTTTTCACACTAATCAACACAATATTTTTAACAAATACTTTTCTTCAGTAAAAATTGCAACCATTTTTTTTTTCTTTTCGAAAAATTGATTTCTTATATAATATTAAAAAAATTCTCGAAAAAACTGATTTACTGTCATAAAAACTATTTTTTTTGTTCAGTAAAATAAGGTAAGAACAAATAAATGATTTAAATTGTGACAAAACATTCAGGTTCGTGAAGCGAGCAGGATGGGATCCGAAGCTGGTGAAGGAGTCGTATCCATGGGTGGAGAGAGAGATTGTTCATCAGCCAAAGTTAACGTTATGGCAGAAAGCTCTCAGAGACAGTCTTTTAGAGGTTGGAGTCAGACCTTTCAATGGTTTCACTTACGATCACGTTTCCGGAACCAAAATCGGCGGTACAATTTTCGACAGATTCGGCCGTCGTCACACCGCGGCGGAGCTTCTCGCTTACGCTAATCCTCAGAAGCTTAGAGTCTTGATCTACGCCACCGTGCAAAAAATCGTCTTTGACACTTCTGGTACTGATAAATTTTTGTGTCTACCAAATGTTCGATGAAATTCCTGAGTGAGGAGGTTTTTAACTTTTGTTTTGGTTTTGGATGTAGGAACAAGGCCTCGAGTAACAGGAGTAATATTCAAAGATGAGAAAGGTAATCAACACCAGGCTTTACTCTCGAATAGAAAGGGAAGTGAAGTGATCTTATCTAGTGGAGCTATTGGGTCACCACAGATGCTGATGTTAAGTGGGATTGGACCTAAGAAGGAGCTTCAGAGGCTGAAGATTCCTGTGGTTTTAGAGAATGAGCATGTAGGAAAAGGAATGGCTGATAATCCCATGAACACGATCTTGGTGCCTTCAAAGGCGCCTATAGAGCAGTCACTTATTCAGACTGTTGGAATTACAAAGATGGGTGTGTATGTTGAAGCCAGTACTGGCTTTGGGCAATCTCCTGAGAGTATTCATACTCACTATGGGATTATGTCGAACAAGGTAACGTAACTTTGTTGTTGGTGTCTTTGTAGGAGAATGTTGTTTGATGTTAAGGAGATAATGGTCTTTTGATTTTGTATGCAGAATGAATTGTTTTCCACCATTCCTGCAAAGCAGAGAAGACCAGAAGCAACGCAAGCTTACATCACAAGAAACAAATACCAACTTCACGAAGCATTCAATGGAAGTTTCATCTTGGAGAAACTTGCTTACCCGATCTCTAGAGGGCATTTGAGCTTGGTCAACACAAATGTTGATGACAACCCTTCAGTCACCTTCAATTACTTTAAACACCCGGTGGATCTCCAACGCTGTGTTGAAGCCATTCGTCTTGTTTCCAAAGTGGTGACGTCTAACCGTTTCTTAAACTACACGCAGTGTGACAAGCAAAACGTACACAAGATGCTTAGCTTAAGCGTCAAGGCAAACATCAATCTAAGGCCAAAGCAACTGAACGATACCAAATCAATGGCTCAGTTCTGCAAAGACACTGTTGTCACAATCTGGCACTACCATGGTGGATGTCTTGTGGGTAAAGTTGTGAGCCCTAACCGCAAAGTTCTTGGTGTCGACAGGCTCAGAGTTATTGATGGTTCAACGTTTGACGAGTCTCCAGGAACCAACCCGCAAGCTACTATGATGATGATGGGAAGGTAAATCAAAATCATTACCAACATAATGAATTGGAGGTTTTCTTTTTAGTTCAATATATAAACAGAGGATTTGTCAATCTTTGCAGATACATGGGAGTCAAGATTCTTCGGGAGAGACTTGGAAACAAAGCTGGTGTTTAGTTTGCAGATTGAGCTTTTATGGTAGACAAATTCGTAGCAGATAATTCTGTTGTGGAATTGTGTTGGAGAATATCTCTCTCTGTCTCCTTCTCTGTTATTTGATATTCGATTCATTAAAGTATAGGATCATATTGTCTAATGAACTGTGTAACCCTCTATTGGGCAATCGGCTCTGTTGCTTATTAGCTTGTGTGAAAAGTTAATCACGTTTTCTGTTTCAATACTCTTACAATCAATTCATGGCCTGATTTTGCTTTCAGATTCACTCTGACAATTTCTCAAGCTAAAACAGATTCATAAACACATGTTCTTGTTCTAGTAATAAAAGAAAAAACATTTGTAAACAAGATAACTAGTTCTAAAATTCTAAAGGAAAATACAAGAAATATGGTAAATTAAATGACCATTCACTATAGCAAAGATGAGAAGAAAAAGCGTGATAATGACGAAGCTGAACTAGGGTTTTCCGTGTTCAAACTTCATACAACACATGAGACTAAAAACCTGAAAGGAACTACTTTTATATGATTGCCGACGACATGAGTATCTGCCTCATGAGATTGTTTTTTCTCTGGTCAGAGATTTTTTCCTCCTCAAGCTTTACTTTGCTGGTTTGTTCAGGCATCTCCAAAAACATATCGTAGTTTGACGGATTCTGTTGCTGCTGCTGCATCTCTTGTTGTTGTTGCATGTTCTGATGATCTAAACCATCCACATTAACGTATTCATCTCCGTCTTGTTGTAATAGACTTTCGAAGGAATTGCAGCGATATGGAAGATTTTGCCTTTGCCTATGCTGCTCCTGAGCTAGAGAGCGACACATATCGATTTGCTGACGAGTTAAGTTAAGCTCAGTCTGAACAAACTCGATCTTGCACTTAAGATCACAGATTGTCCTGTAAACCCCTCCTACTGGATCTAGGGCACGAGCATTAGCGTGGTAGATAAGATTCTCCATAGCGATGTCTCGTTGAGATTCTTCGATTCTCTTGAGCATCTTGGTGATGTTGCTTACTCCAAACAGTTTATGAGCGTTTAGAAACTTATTTGTGCCATCTTGTGGGAAATAACGAGCGAGAATACAGTTTTTCTTACACTTTTTTCTTTGGTGTTTGCAGGCAGCGCAAGCTGTGGTGGAACCACCGGAGAAAGTGCTTAAGGACATTAGGTTTATGTTTTGGGATATATGGAAGTTTTAGGATTTGGCAGAGTTTCCTTGTTTTTCTCCTTAAGAGAAGGTGCAAGAAGATCGTGGAGAGAGTTCTTCCGAGTTGTGGGTAGAGAAATTTTCAGCAATGGTATCTTAAGAGAAATTTTGGTAGTTAAATAGAGTACTAACAATAGCCCTTTTCTGATTTTCACAAATATATATCTGTTTGCAATTATATTTTTATCAGATTTTAGTTGATTTTTTCTAATTTTTAGATGTATCTAGTTTTTATTTTATTTGTAGATAAACATCTAATATTTGTAGGATTATCTGATAATTCATTAATGTTTTTATATTTTAGTGGCGTGTATAAGGTTTTTTGTGTGGATAGAATTGCTTAAACAACAACAGTAAAATAGATTTTTGGATTTACGGACTTGGAAATGTTTTTTCGACCATAAAATCTTTTTTTATCGGGTCTGACTTTTTAATGTATAGTTTCATGTTTTTGGACACACAAAAATCTTTTGGTTAACTTTAAATTCTTTATCATCCAACATATGATTTATAGCGGGCTGATTGTTCACGACTGGAACTTTTGGTTGTATCCGTGAACTGAAAATCTACAACTGATTAACTTTGGAAACATTTGAACCGCATGTGAAGTCTTGGTGATCCACTGCCTCCAGCGAAAGCTCGAGATGCGGAGATTCCAACTCGAATACCACCTGCAAAAGAATTCAACAAATCTAAGTAATGGATTACATGGAATGAGAATGTATAGAGATTTTCCATTCCTCTGTCCTAACTAACAAAAAGGTTAAATCTCATGTTCATGTTGACATACCAAAGTGTTTTTGCCACGCTTAAGAAGTGGCGCAGGAACATAGAGGTTGCACTGTGGTCCAACAGACTGCAAAAAGTATCATGTGTAAGAGAAACTGTACATTGGGGATGAGCTTTATAGAGGAGGAGAGGACAGAGTTATACCGGCCAATATCTTCCAATGTTGAATTCATTGACAAAAGCAACTCCTTTACCCCAACCGTTGAATGATAGATATGTGTCTTTGATTTCTTCTTCACTGTTGATAGAGAATTCACCAGCAAACAGAGCGGGTTCCTTTCGACCAACATCTACAGTTATCGGTGTAAGAAGCAATTAGTTTCATTCATGTCCCTACTAGTAGTAGTAGATACTGAACACAGCAGAAAAGCATCTTTAGCGATTGTAGTAGCCATGAAATTCAAATCACCAACATTCTTAACTTAATCAAGGGCATGCTGAAAAAGTTAAGACCACTGACCATTAGTAAGCTCGAACTTTTTACTTCTGTTTTTGGTATGTTGCATCTCGAAAGTGAGATTTGGCTCTTGATTTAGATTGTGAAAAGGAATTGGTATCATCTTCCATCCATGGAGAATTTGACCATCTAGATAAACCGAAGACAAAATACCCTGAACAATAATACAATATAGACCTTTTTAACGAGCTACCGTGGATTCCGAAATCTTGAAACTGTCTTCAAACTGTAAATATCACATTCACTTTGTATAGATAACTAACTTTGAAGAACTGTCGAGAGTAGATGTATAAGATAAAGTGATCTAGACAATTTTATCACATGCCTGCGAATAATAAATGTCTGTAACATAAGTCTTACCTTGTCATCAAAGATATATGGCCCATAATTTACACGACCCATGTTTTCAACCTATAAGAAACATGAGCAAGGTAATGACCCAAGTAAGAATTTGCTTAACCAAAATTTTATATAACTGATGATTCTAGAGCTCCATAGAGAGGTAAAGAATCTTATCTGAGGATCCAAGGATTCTCTTACCAGAATAAATAAGCTAGTGTTTGTGGTACACTCAATAGTTGGAAGAGAAATAGGTTGGTTGTTCCATCTCTCAGTAGTACCAATGTATCTCAGTACTCCCACATCAACATCTTGGGAAAGACATGAAACAAACACTTGAGCTCTGTCATGAACCTGCAACTCATCACGTTAGAAGATGACCCTTATACATATTGCCATTGGATTCAGACAAAAAGGTTCATACCTTGGGTATTCTTAGTGTATTCCCACTCTTTTTTGCGATGTATGAAGATTCATATAAAAGAAATCCGAACATCTGGGAGCAAGACAATAAATTATCAGTTTATACAAAACAAAGGACAATAATAATAGACCATTCCATGGTGAGTAGGGAGATGCTTACGCTGCACCGTCAAGAATAAGGAATAAAGACAATTGACATTACATACCTGTCCAACAGATTCCATTGAAATTGGGTTGGCGGAGGTGATCACATCTGCAGGATCTGTCATACGAACTAAATCAAACAGTGATGTTGTCATCTGCATCTTGATAGAGCCATAAGCTTTCCGTTGCTTATTGGATGGGCTAATGGGGTGTGGTGAAGCATTGTACTTCTTAATCACTCTCTGAAGAGCTGACAATAGCACAAAGGTTAATAAAGGAAACAAGACTGCAAAATCGCTAAAAGCAATCATAAGATCAGACCTTGGAATTTTGGATTATCTATGTCACCAGACTCCTTAATGGGAGCATCCTGAAATGACAAACAAAAACAATATTACTTTGGAATATAGTTAAGGATTTACAATAGCAGGTAATGATGTGAAATTGCCCTACATAGTCATAAGATGTCAGATCTGGTTTATAGTCAGATTCTTCAGAGCCAGTATTTGCGCCATTGTAGAAACCAAAGTTTGTTCCTCCATGCACCATCTGAACATCACATTACACAATCCTCAATTATCATTAATCCCTATCTGGTTTAACACTGATATGTGAGAAGTTTTAAGCACATACATAGAGCACAGCAGAACCATTTCGAGACAGAATTTTTTCAAGAGAAGCTGCCGTAAATTCGGCATCTGTTTTTGTAATTTTCTCACCCCAATGCGTGAGCCAACCAGTGTAGAACTCCCTGTAACAAACAGCTCAAAGGATCTAGATGGAAAAAAATAAAATAAAATCAGTGTAAGGTTAGGCGCACAAGAGACTTACGAGGAAAGTGGAGGTGATCTTCCTGGAGCATTAAACTTCTTTTGCAATTTAAATATTGGCCAAGGATCATCACCGGTAGAGAAATCAACAGCTATCAAGAGAAAGAACTTGCTAGTCATTGTTATATCACAATGTTAGAAACAGACCATTATTTCAGTTTACTATGAATCATGGATGCAGAGTAAACATATACTTTACCTGAGTAGACATCAGCTACAGGGACAGTTCCTTTATCAAGAGTTTCTTTTGTCCCTCCATCTGTTGTGTACCTGAAGATCATTATCAGCAACACCAAAAATTCTCAACTGATCAAAGAAACTGCTAGTTATCAACTGATTCAACACAATCTCTTTTCACAGGACAATGGTTTCAAGGTGCATAACAAAACACTACTAGATAATACCACTGAAAAACGAGAGCCTAGCATGAGATGTAATTCTTAACATATATTCAATAACATCTATAAAAATTCACCCGAAACATGCCAAAACAGAAAGTAAAAAGGAGCATAGTTCACTGGAGAGTTATAGAAACTGAAGAAAGTAGAAGGCAGAATGTAAGTCTTACACAATAATGTCATCCCCCAGGTGTCCCCTAGCCATACTAACTAGCTTACGAAGATAAGCTTTGTCATTTCCATATGAACCATATTCATTTTCAATCTGCAAAAATTAGCCTACATAAAATAAACAAACATGCTCATATAAAAGATCTGTGACAGGGATTCACATTAGTCAACCATAGTGTTCCAGGTCTACGAAATTTATACACAAAGATATCTTATTTAAAAATCCTTTCAGAAGATCAACTCAGTAATGAAGCCGACACATCTTATTAACTGCAGTCATCAAGCAAACACTAGAGTACCAGATCAGGATAAAAGATATAGTGGAACATGGCTTTTGATCACGTACCTGAACCATTATAACAGGACCCCCGTTGCTGTAAAGCAGAGGAAATACCTTCGGTAACAGAACATCCCACCATCTTTCAACCTGTAATATGTTTTGTCATGAAAAACTCTACTTTGAACATAATGCATAAGAAAAGTCTACACAAATGGCGCCTTTTTCTTGCTAGTTTGCATAAGAACAGCCTTTCTCTTTTCACAATTATGCAAAAGTAATCATAATTTCTACCCATTCTCCACAGACCATTACATTTTGCTTCTTAATTTTCACAAAGATACTTGAGAACTCAGGCCTGTAGCATCATGGTGATTCTAAACGACAACTTAAAGAGGCAAACATGGAACTATGAATGTGTATATATCTTAGATTAATAATGCACACTGCAAGCTGATTAACTGCAACTCCAACTATCTATCTACTACTTACTTCATTTAACTGATAACTTACCAACTTAAGATATACAGGATCTGATGTCCTTAGTTGGAGACGTGGTTTCACAGCAAGTAACCAAGCAGGAAAGCCTCCCAAATCCCATTCTGTCATGGAGATGGGAACATGTATCAGAACTTTTTCCGTTGTATAAGCAAATCTTCCACATAATGTGGTAAAAAACATTGGTATCAACTCAATAAGAATCACAACAACACAGACCTCCACAGATATAAGGTCCAGCACGTAGCATAACCAGAAAATCTAGTTTCTCACACAGCTTGAGAAAGGAGACAAGATCACCAATACCCTCAAAAACCATCTTCCCAGGCTTTGGTTCATGCAGATTCCAAGGAACGTATACTTGAATAGTATTCAAGCCTAAAGCATTGGCTCTTAAAAGCCGATCCTCCCAGTACTGCATCCATAATCTGGCATTAATTCATCAAATCATATATATTATAAACATAACATAATGATGGTTAACAGCAGAAAATATTGAAGATTTCTTACTTAGCAATCATATGGATTACTTGTTATAAAGACACATGTACCTCTGGAAGAACACGAAAGTAATGCAAATCACCACCAATGATCTGAAAACGATTCCCATCTTTCCAGAAATTGTCATCCTTGATATAAAACTTGCGAGATATCATCTGCATCTCTTAAAACTGAAAGTTTAGAACGTTTACATTGATTTCGGTTCCAACTAAAACGAAGCAATTAGTAGAAAGCACTGAAGTATGAATCATGCTTACCTTCTCGTCCTGAGGTATAGCAGAAGGTAGAGACTGAGGAGTATATGACAGTGAAGGGAGAAGAGCGAAGACAGGAACATAGATTCCGACAACTACAAGAACCAGGAGCAACATGGAAGCCAATTGATGTCTTCTTTGTCTTCCCGTTGATGGCCAGCTTGTCATCGCCATCGTCCCTCTTCTGCAATAGTACGCTTGGCCAAATTGCGCACTTTTTAGCCGGTTTTAGCAAAATTCAACTCCTAAACCGGGAGACATCGGTTCCGGTGAACTAATGCCGGGTTTGCATACTGTATCATAGAAACCTGACGGATACAATCACCACATCAGAGACAGACTGCAACAAGAAGAAGTTGAAGTATACCAATCAATTTCCTAACTTGATGTTCCTTAACAAGCCCAGATTTGAAAAGGACAAGCTACCAAAAACTATCAAATTGGTTTAAGAAGCTATCGCTATCGTACCGGCAAATTCAAGCCCCCATGGCCGGAAAAGTAAACGGCTCGGATTTGACGACAACATCACTACTTCGTTATCACGTGCACATCACGTGTTGATTAGAGTATGGACTAAAGTCAACAAAATAAAATTTACATATTGTGTGTAGTGTATTGGACATGGGCTCAACTCAAAGTTACACTAATCTTGATTTGTTTTTTCTTTGTAATACACGCAACTTGCATACAAACCAATGCCCATACGAAAGTCTAAATCAGAAACAACTCTTCTTCCACCATATACACCCTTAATAGGGGCGTTGATCTTTCTTCTACGTCTTGCATATCATATTCAATTTAACAAATTTAGTTTAGATTCCATTTTGATGCTTCATTTTCGTATTGTTTATCCAAAAAGTTGATCTATAGGTAGCTTCTGAAGGATCCAATGAGTCATACAATAATGAGATTTGATGTCACGTTCACACTTGTACACCCAATTTTCTAAAAAGCCAAATGACAAAGGCATTTTCGTGCAGCCCAACTCCAAATATTAGTCATAACACATTATATATCTATATATATACGTATGTCAAGAGAATTAGTCCTAGTTTCGTACACAATTTTCTTCTCAAAATTAAAGTACACCCAAAACCATGAATCTTGCTCCAATCCATGATCCATCATCATCATCAACAACAACAACATCATCGTCAACACCATACGGATTAACAAAGGACGAGTTCTCAACACTAGACTCCATCATCCGAACACACCACACGTTCCCAAGATCGCCAAACACGTGCACATCACTCATAGCACACCGTGTAGACGCACCGGCACATGCCATATGGAGATTCGTCCGCGACTTCGCCAATCCAAACAAATACAAACACTTCATCAAGAGTTGCACCATCAGAGTTAACGGTAACGGCATCAAAGAGATTAAAGTTGGGACTATAAGGGAAGTTAGCGTGGTCTCTGGTCTTCCAGCGTCAACAAGCGTTGAGATACTCGAAGTTCTTGACGAAGAGAAACGAATCTTGAGTTTTCGTGTTCTTGGAGGAGAACACCGGTTAAATAATTACCGGTCGGTTACATCGGTCAACGAGTTCGTCGTCTTGGAAAAGGATAAGAAGAAGAGAGTGTATAGTGTGGTATTGGAGTCTTACATTGTTGATATACCACAAGGTAACACGGAAGAAGATACAAGGATGTTTGTGGATACGGTCGTTAAGTCGAATCTACAGAATCTCGCCGTCATTTCCACGGCTTCTCCGACCTGAAAGTGTTTGTGTTGAAAATGTCATGTGTGGTGTATATAATGGGCCATAAATGGGCCGATTATTTGTTCAACGGATGTGTTTGTGTGGAATGTGAGGTGTGTATATAAAACTATGGGCTATAATGGGCTTAGTAATTATTATATAAGGAAATCCCTGAAATGATCCGACCCAACTATATATATTTGTTTGCTTTCGGCAGCTATCCCAAATTTATATACTATCGGCACTGAAGTTAATTGATTATTACTCTTTTCTCTATACTTTCACGTTTCATGAAAAATTTCATGCTTGGATTTTTCTTAATTTTGAAAATTAGAAGTCACTTAAGTTAGATGGAAGTGTTATTGATATTTACAGTATGAGTTCAATTATATGTAAAGTAAAAGTAAACATTCGAATATAAAATAATCTATGTATATCTAGTTAAATTATATATAGATCAGTAGAAAAATGCTGGCTGTCAAAAATAAAAGTCAGTCCAATTTTTTTGATAGAAACTTGGTGCATCATCTTTCAGCATTTGTTACAAAATTTCTTGAAACCATGAAGAAAACGAATACACGTATCGTCATTGCAACACCATGAAGAATATTCGTGTCAGATGATTCGAAATACGAATCTGTCTGTATTTGGATATTTGGGACCGCATGGCTCACGTGGCTTCTATAAATTTGGATTTGGAACATCAAGAAAACCAATTGTTAATTGCGATTTATGAACTTATAAATTATGATAGATTTGTTAACTACTTTCTAGGGTGACAAAACACACGTGAAAAATGAATGACAAAACAGCGTAATATTAGACGAGGTTCATTCTTCAAGAAATTATATAATTATCAAACAAAACTCCATAATTCTTCTTTTTCTTCGAATTATCAACCAATGAAGAACTAATAAAAACAAAGATCGCAATCTTCTTGCAATTTCATCGTCATACAATATTAATTTAGGATAAATTCAATCTTTTTGGAATCGTACGTACTACAAATTATGCATATATGAGGAAGAAGAAACACCACAGTTGTAAATCTTCTTCCTCCACTATTTCAAAAACGTCTAACTAGACTGAGACACACGAAGAGCACGAGGCAATATTGGTTCATGATGAACATTATTAATCCCGATAGAGATGGTCTGCATCTTGCAATTATTCTCCGCACTAGTCAACATCTTCTCCTTCTCTTCCTCCAATCTAATCTCCTCGATCGTTCCTATCAATATCATCTCCATGCTTTGGCCATCGGTCCATTCTCTAATCGCTGCTTTAATCAGCATTGGATTTTGACTAATTAGATCCCATACAGGGAAATTCTTACGTGGCATCACGTAATCTTCAGTGTTTAGTTTCAAACTTGGACAGTAATCGCCAGCTCCATCTCCTAGATAGATCATTTTCTTCTTCCCTTCTTTAGCTAAAGATTGTTGAATCCTCTCAATGATCAAACCCTAAATAAATGTAAAAATATGGTTTAATATTAGAAGATAGAAAGGACCAAAGTAGGACAATAGAGATGTCATGTTTTGACTGATTTGTTATAGACCAAAACTAATTTTATACCAATGTTTCCCAAACATTTGTCAAAATACTTATTGATAACGCTAATTAAAAGAGATCATATAATTAAATGTAAAAGTACCTTGCACATGTTAGGAGGGCAAGTGCCACAAGAGCAGCTATGAGGGGATTTAGTGAAGTCGTGGTAGGGAGAGATTTTCAATGTGCCACGTTCATCGACATATCCTGGGTTCGAGTTGATCTCAGAGAAGAGTTCGCTAATTCCGAGATGTTCAACGATGGTCTCGATGAAAAACATGTTTGCATCGCTCACTATCCTAAGCTCACACCTGAAACCGAACCCGTAAATATCGGATCAGAAATGGTGGGTTTTGTCTAACATTAGACATATTTTAATAGAAAAAAAATATTGTTAGACATGTAAAATTTGATAGTTACAAACAAAAACTAGAAAGAATAATAATGAAGATTATTACCCTAAATCATGTGCAGATTTGATGGCAGGGACGACACGTGGATGAATTGGGATTGTTCTCAAGACTTGTTTGATCTCCTCAATGGTTTTGCCTTGATCATGAAGCTCCTTCATCATACGGTCCTGTTATTTTATACAATTCCATTTAGGGTTTTATTCGATAACAAAATTGCAAGATAACAAAAGCTTTTATAAAGGATTGAAATTGCAAGATAATAATCGAATACAAAACCGAAAAGTTATTCGAAATTTCAAAAGGAAAATGAGAAAACAGATGAGAGAAGAAGGTAGAACAAACCATGAGTGTGTTCCAAGGCATGGTGGGGAGAAGTTGATTGAACAAATCAGTGAAGCCAAGTTCATCGATTACCCAATTATCGCTATCAACGTCGATGATGGTCTTGTCGAAGTCGAAAACAACGACAATGTTGTTGTTGTTGTTATTGCTATTGCTATTGTAAGCCATGACTCAGGAAATTTCTAAAGAAATTAGTGATTCTAATTGATGGATCTCTCTTTGAGTTCTTGTTGGTTTGTGAATTGAGGAGAATAGAAATGTGGTTAGGTATTTATACTAATGAATGGAGAGAAACAATGGGGGATTTTATCGGAGATGCCAATGGAATATTACCTTCAAGGTAACAAAAAAAAGAAGAACAAATTAGAATACTTTTGATTTTATTCTGAGAACCGTTGGATTTGATGACGTTTACGGGTCAAACTTGAGTCTTGTAGAGAGATCCAACGGTTGTGAGGGCTCTGGGGTGATTTCTTGCCTTTTTAGAAGTTTCCTGGTGGGTTTAATAAAAAAGATGAGGAGGAGGTAACGCGGGAATAAGAGAAGAATATTCCGTTACCCAAATATATCCTTACTTCAAATAAATAAATATCAAAGAAAATAACTAAAAAGCAGTACTATATCAGATAAAAATTTGATCTACGATTTAAAAGAGAATGGAATTTTAGATAATTCAAACCAATATAGTTATAGTTTTAGTAATATATATTCTAGAAACTTTTTTAAAATTGATTGTTATTGTATATATACATAGTTTTTGTTGGTTTTCTTTTAAAATCTTAACATTGTAGTTAATTCTTTGGCAAAAATGAACTCTTATAACATTATGCTATTTTGAGATTTCTTTATTTTATGTGATATGATTATTGGAACTTGATAGGAAGGCACTTGCAAGGAATCGTGAGGGACAGAGATTAACAATAATAAGAAGAATATCCTAATTAAGTAGCAGCCTTTTTCGGTGGCTACAGGCTTTCATTGTTTACTTTCATCCATTTGATTTCAACACTCATTTTTCCAATTAATTGTACTATAAGAAAACCAGAAGATCATATTTTACCAAAAAAAACTGACAGACGGTCCACGGTTTAAGACTGAATTATATATATTTAGCTCTAAAAATTTGACTAATTTCATTTACACAAATTTTGATTAAGAGCAAAAAGCTTTTGTAACGTATTTGAATACTTAATGAGCACTTCGAATAGCTATGGTGAGTTAAGAAAAAAACAATTAATGTAAAATAAGAAAAACAAATAGGTGCGTGTCAATAATCAACAAATGTTGTAGAGAAAAACAGTTGTCAATAAATAGATAAAGTTGGATCCGTGACACTAGAGCAATGGCAAAACCATAAGCTGCCACCAAATAAAGATCTATAAGAAACACGTTGCCTTGTAATCATAATAACAATAGTATGTGATATACATGACGCGTCAGCTTTCGAAACTTAGCAAACGTGATATTCGCATTTGCTTTGAACATTGATAACCATGCATTTTTATTTATTGAGCAAACATTCCCTTCTATTTCGTCATATATTATTCACGTTAAATCAAGTGTTGTGTTATGACCAAATTACAAGCTATTTTCGTAAACTGTTTAGAATTATGAGTTTTATGGAAGGGTCTCATGTCTAGCCACACTTTTTTTTTTTTCCATACTTTCTTCTCACGTATCATATGATGATTCATCGATTTCTGAAAGTTAAATGTTATTCCAAACACTACAACATGTTTTACAAATTATAGTTTGACACATACACTTATTCGGTAGCCTAACAACACTGACATGATCCGAGAATCGTCATTAGAATATAAGCTCGTGATATTCCTTGTGTCCGTTGATTATATTAGCACAAAAAATGAAGAATCCAAAGTTTGATAGAAATTCTCATTTTAGTACACGATTATTTTATATGCGGTTCGTATGCAAAAGCGACACTCGCTGATTTGTGATTGTGAAACAGTTTTAAAAAGTAAATTCGTCCTTTTCTATTTGTGACATGCCACGCCATCTATGTCCCATTAAAATCCTAATCGCACTTACTAAAGCTGCATGCCAAGTTCCCAAGTATCGTGCGGTCCAATATTCTTCATTTTTTTTTTTTTTTGTCGAAAACGATCCAATATTCTAGGATCTAATAATAATTGGGAATTAATACTGTAATAGTTAAACATCTAACGTATACGACATTTTGAAGTGTGTGCTTAGCAAATCTGAAATCACGCGAATTTCTATTAAGTATATCACGCGTAAACATACATATATTTGAAATTTGAACTGTATTAATATACTTAAGTTTATATCATTACGACAACATTAGAAGTTAAATTAGTAATTCGATCGGTTTAGGATGGATAACAACGTAGAACAATAATAAACACTAATCACATTCATATATTTATATGTATTGAAAATTGTGTACTCGTATACATAGAAGGATCTAGAAGATATTGAAGATATGGTAAATATATGTTATTGATATTATAGAGATTTGTATTCATCTAGATTATGAAACACTATAAATATGTAATTAACCTTAACATGTATTCTAGATCTTTCTATAGTATATACTTTCTCTAAAGGAAATTCTAAATGATCTTTCTATTATACACCTTTGAGTGACTGCATGCATAGGCCACGACGCTGTGTCTTTAATACATGACGCGGCGAAAATCAACTAAATCAATCGTCGTCTATGAAATGTTATTGCACCATTTTATTTTGCTGCTCCAATTTTCTCTATTTTATTTTTTTCAAAAACCTTTTGATGATTTACGTCTCTTTTATGTTTTTTCCCTGTTGCTTACTGTCTCCACTAATTTGACTTTTAGAAAATAAATTATTAGTTTTGCCAAAAAAAAATTAACTGGTGGTGTTTCTAAATATTATTGTGCTGATTCTTTTCAGTATCATATAATCCTAAAGATCTAATGGATATTAAAATTTAGTAAGTGGTTATTTTCCTACACTTTTTAAAATTATCCCTTCTAAATTTAAAAGTTTATATTGTTTTTTAAATTGTGATGGTAATTTTGAAAAACAAAACATACAACGTGCATGACATTATTGAGAAATGCTCTATATGATAAATTATATATTTTTTATATTAAGTATAGCGATCTCTATTATCTAAATTATAGCATCACAATTCACAAATAAAACCGATAATGAAACTACGTCAAAGACAAAAACGTTTAATAATTTGATTAGGTGAAAAGATTTTCAGTAACCTTACCATTCAAAAAAGAATTTTCCACTAATTTCAAAAGGAGAAAACTGACAAAAATATCCCATCTTTAAAGGTAAAGATTATATCATATCTTTGACACAAAAGAGATAATTATTGTTCTAATAATTTCATCTTTATAAGACTTCATCATAATTGTGAAAGTTTCGCGGTCCAAAAAAAACTAGAAAGTTTATTAATTTTTTCTGCAACATATGAAATGTTCGAAACTTTCATATGTTGTTAATGACATGTGGAATTCACTGAAATATAAACATTGGACATAACAAAATCAAATATATATTATAATGATTTCCTCATAAGTTAACGTGTTATAGACAAAACCGAAGATACAATGTCTTCAAGATATTATCACACAGCTACTATGCACAAAAGGTGGCAACGAAAAATCAAACTGTCACACAAAAAGTGAGAGCCTTTTGGTGTTCTTTGTTTCTTATCTTTCAGGTCAAAAGCGCTCTGAGTCTTGTTGTTGTTCTTGTTCAGGTTTTGTCAAGGAATTAAATTCACCAGAAATGCTTCTTAAGAGCTGTTTACAGTACATGTCTTGTGCTTGTGTCACGTTCTTCACACGACTGGCTCTAACCCAAGCAGGCTCTTCAGGGACGAGACGAGAGAGTCCAAATTTCAGAAGTAAGAGTACATGTTCCATGATGAGAATTGCGGCGAGTCCCGGTTCAATCTTCCATTTGCCTTCTTGATCATATAAGCATACCAAGAGTGCCGAGTTTGTGCATATGGACATAACTACTAGAAACTGAAACACAGAAGAAAGAAATCACTCAATTCACTCAGATAAAAACAGTGATATAAAATCGTTATTTTCTTGCTATCCATTGTACCTGCCAGATGTTTAACCAAGCTCCAATTGTTGCAGCAGCACGAGGAAGAGGTCTTCGAAGTGTCACCAAAAGCTTTAAAGCATTTGTTCTTATTTCCATTACATTGCTCTGTGTAAGACATACATTCAGTTTTCAAGAAAACCAAAAGCTAAGGATGACATTGAGAAAATAGTACTAGAAGTAACGTTACCACTGCAGCAAGGGCAAAAGCAAGAGGGAAGGCACAAGCAAACATCATAATCATTCCAAACTGCAAAGCCAGCTCGAGGGAATCTGCAATGCAAAATAAATTTTTAGCTGAGACATTTGCAAGCTACATCAAAACATAACCACAAAAGATCATTGACTTCATAAGTTTTTCTTACCATCGAAAAGTCCATCTTCAAGTTCTACCCCAATGCTTGCTGAATATGTAGGCTTGAAATATTCCTTCTCCACTCTTGAGGCTATTTGAATTTTCCCTGTTGATGATCCATCTTCCATTTTCTTCTTCGTCCTGGAAAAAGGAAGCAGTTATGACATTTCTTGCAAGTTCTAACTTTTGCGCATACGCTTTATAAGCTGCATAGATGAATAAAGAGCGTACCTAGCTCGATATTTTCGGTAGCTGTACTTAAGATAAGGTAAAGAACCATCCATCAAAGTCCAGAAAACCTGCAGAAAAATTGTAGTTTAAACATATGCAGGTAACAACATCCTCAAAGGAAAGTTTTTATCACAGCATCTTCTCTCTTTTACCTGTGAGATTATTAACCGTTGGATCAATACTTGTCGAAGTGTCATGAAGTTTCGATGTAAAAGAACATGATAAAAGATCCCAATATATGTCTGCATAAAATAGAGCCCAAAAACCTGCAATGCCGAAAATTTCCATAGCAATGATTAGAAAAGAGAAACAGTGACTCTGCAAAACAATGCTTTTCTTACTTTGTAAATCAAGCTGTTAGCTCGGTATTCCACACTCTCGTTGATTTCTCGGTTTATCAGCTTGACAGATACTTTCCCTCCTAGCCGAGTGAGGTACTGAATGATTAGAAGGTAGATAGCTGTCAATACGTACCTGAGACCATCATAGAAAATTGTCATGATTGTAACAAAGTTGCTAACACATGGGACTGGTAAAGCTTGTAAACAAAAAAATGAGTAAGCTCTCACTTGATTATATCAGATGTGATAATCTCGAAAATATGAGCATACGCGAGCTCAAATGGAAGTTGGAGGCAGATAATGCTCATGATAACAAGAACATCATTCCTAAACCTCTTGCGATAAGCAAACCATTCATATCTCTGGTAGGCTTCCTTCTCTTTGGCTCTCTCATTTCCGAGATTCTTAATAAGCTCCTTTGGAAAAGGAAGGGAACTCCATTCCATTCCGAGAAATCTATATCCTTGGCTGGGGCCAACTAAACAATTTATCTGCCATCTATTGATAGAGAATTGACACAAAAAAAAGAAATCAGAAAATAGAAAACAAATCTAAAATTGTTGCAGAATTATGCATCAGTGTAGGAGTTTCCTACCTGGCTAACAAGGCCGCATTTTTACGTTTCCAGAACTGAAGAAACAAGGCAGCCCAGAGTATTGTGCCCACAAAGAAACTTGGGAGAGCAAGAAACTGCAAGGATCTGATCAAAGAGATAGAAAACAACGCATGATGGATGTGCCGGCATGTCTATTAGTATTTACTTAAGACCTTGTAACAGAGTTAAGAACTTACCCAAAATCAACCATCTGCACTATAAACCCAAGTAAGGCTGGAAATATCAACCATTGCGTATACATTCCCAAGAACGAAAAGTAGACTCCAATCTGTGATTTTTCTATGTTATGAGTTTCATATCAACACCTTTCTGCTACATAAATCATATTAATATTTATAAGTGTCTACCTTTGCACCAAAGTAAGAGTAGATCTGATCAATTGGTTGGTTTGTGCAGTTCCACCAATTTAATGCCCAATTTTGGAGAAGTTCCTTTCTCTTGAGTTCATCTACAACCAAATGTTTTTGTGAGAATTCTTAACCATCTAGAGTCTAGACTCCTTGTAACCCAACAGATATAACAGAGTAGCTTACCATGAAGAGGAAACATTTGTTTAATGACGCCCTCTGATTCCAACCTTCGAAGTAATGATTCCCCTGCTGTCCAACAAAACTCTCTGCCGTCAAGTTTCAGAGTGACATCGTGTCCACCAGAGTTTACCTGTAACTCAAGAGTTCATTTGCTATGTCATAAATCAAGTACACTGTAAACTGACACACTAACGCAATCAAAATTGAGTTAATAGTTAAATTCACGATAAAGACAGATGTTTTAGAGAGATGGAACTTACAATTCCATAAATAAGATGTTGATAGCACCGAAAACGTTCAAACCAGCTGAATAATAACCCATCAGGTTGCCGAATGAAAGCCTCAGACCCTTGCATCTCAAAGGGAAGATCAATTCCTGAAGTGAGAGATAACCATCAAACTTAAGACAAACACAAAATGAGGAAATATCTGCGATACGAGTAAACAGTAGTATTTACCGAGACGAGTAGGTTTGCGTATATGAAGCTCTGCAGCTGCATTGCCCAAGATCTCCGAAGGAGCTGCTACCTAAAGAGATACTTGAATTGCTGTTATCTCAAACATCACTCTCATAATAGCAAAACACTCTTCAAACGTCAAAGTATTTTACAGATTTAAAGCTAAATAAGGAAAGAAACTTCACTAGATACTTCGTTTAAAGTTCCCAATTTGTTGAATCCTAGACATAATATAGCAAGTTTTATCAAACAAAACTCAATTCTACTTGACTTTCAGATAAGTAATTTTGTATGAAAAATCAAAGACTTTCACACCTGAAAACCCCTATTTGGTCACAAAATTACAAGTAAATTGGGCAAAGAAAGACCGACCTTGAGAAACTCATGAGCAAGACCGACGACTCTATCAACAACCATCCCTTTCTTCCTTAGCTCAGTCACCAAAACCTCAACACAGTCTCCTTCTTCTTCTTCCAGAACCCTCTTAGGAACCACCATTGCAACCTCGTGAACAACTCGCTCCTCCCCATTACTCCCATTCATTTCCAAAAACCCTATCACACAAGCAGAATTTTGAGATTTCTTCTCAGTAGCTGGAAAGCTTCCTTTTTCTAAGATCTGACTCAAAATGCCCAAATGTGTATTCACCAAAGAATCCACCTTTATTCACTTTTTTTCCTCTGAACTACTTTTCTCCTCTGTAATTAATCTAATTTTCCGGTTTCTGGGCCACAAAAGGGGATCAGGGTTTTAAGTCAGAACACTGCAAAAATCAAGAATTCGATTCCAACATTCCACGAAAAGGACCTAATTTACTACGTATCTCTCACGAATTTGAATCTTCCATTACTTCAAAAAAACGTTTCTGGGAAATGGAAGAGACAAGACAAAAGCATTTGGGGTTTGAATTTGAAACTTAGATTGAATTTTGGAAAGAAATTACATGCAAAACAATCCAAAATACTTTAATTTTGCTATGAGTTGGCACGCAGATGATGATTGATCCATCGTGTAAAAAAGAGTGACACATCGGACGGTGCTGAGTCACTTTTGACACGCGTGCCTTGTGTGTGTGACTGTTTATTATCACCATGATATATAAATCAAACCGGGTAATGACCGACATTTCGATTGAACCGGTCAATTCCGATTTTGACTTAGCTTCCTTCCTCCCCTCTTCTTCAAACATCAACGCGTCGAGATATTTTCCCCAAATACAGAGAAACCCTAAAGTCTCTGTTTTTGAGAATTTTTCTACCGATAGATCCAAGCGAATTGATCTAGAGGAATTGATCCAACATGGGTAACACAGATAAGCTGATGAATCAGATATTCGATTTGAAATTTACGTCAAAGTCTCTGCAAAGGCAATCAAGGAAGTGTGAGAAGGAAGAGAAAGCAGAGAAATTGAAGGTGAAGAAGGCTATCGAGAAGGGTAATATGGATGGTGCTCGGATCTACGCTGAGAACGCCATTCGTAAGCGTAGCGAGCAGATGAACTATCTCCGTCTCGCTTCTCGCCTTGACGCTGTTGTTGCTCGTCTTGATACTCAGGCTAAGATGACCACCATCACCAAATCCATGACCAATATCGTCAAATCCCTTGAGTCTTCTCTTGCCACAGGTATTTCATCGTCTGTGAATTATACGAATTATCTTCGATAGGTTGGATATGTATGATCACCATGGTTTATGTTGTATTAGTTAAGAGTTAAGAGATTTGTCCAAAAAAAAAAAAGTTAAAAGAGTTAAGAGAGGTAATGTAAACTTGAAGGATGATTCTGATTATAGATCAGGAAGGTTTTGTTTATATGGAAATATATGAAAGGTTTCATCTTTAGTTCATTTGAGCACAAATGTAATTTGATTTCTTGGGGCTGTTTACAATATTGGTTCTTATCTGTTTTCTGTATCCTTCACCAGGGAATCTACAGAAGATGTCAGAGACAATGGATTCATTCGAGAAGCAGTTTGTGAACATGGAGGTCCAAGCTGAGTTCATGGAGAATGCTATGGCTGGTTCAACTTCATTGTCCACTCCAGAAGGCGAAGTCAACAGCCTTATGCAGCAGGTGGCAGATGACTATGGTTTGGAAGTCTCTGTGGGGCTTCCTCAGCCTGCTGGTCATGCCATTCCTACTAAGACTGAGGAGAAAGTCGATGAGGATGATTTGTCGAGGAGGCTTGCGGAGCTTAAAGCCAGAGGATAAATGCGCTAACCAACATTCATGCTTGGATTACCTGCCACTTTGCATGCGATCCTTATCGAATTGTTGCTTCTATTATCCGCAAACACGGGCGTATTTGTGTATATTGCTCACTTTGAAATATGCTTTGTTTATAACTTTATATAAAAAACCTTCGTGTGTTTTTAGTTTTTACCATTTGAATGATATGCTTTCCTTTTGAGTTGTTCATTAAAGAGTGTTTTGCTCAGTCACTTTTGGTCTCATGGACTAAGATACATCTAACATCCTTATTTGTAGAGTATAGTTTTACATTCTATGCAAAGGGCTTAAATCATGCTACTATCCTTGTGAGCCAGTGAATCTTCTTTCGGAGCTTGTTGATCATCTTGGTTGATTTAGGGCGTGATAGATGGAAGCCGATGGAGTCAAGGTACCAGCCACTCCTACCGTTCATACCAACAATGCGTCCCCCATTGACTGAGAAAGTGAAGGGTGTTCCCTGTTCAACTCCATAAGGTCCATACACTTGTTTATTGCTCTTGAAGGTCATTGATCTGATTACAGGAGTGCCACTGTTAACCATTGGACAGTAGTAGCCACTCACGCCAGTCAGATACTCCTCTGGGTATTGCAGCTTTATCTGCAGAAATTCGGTTCATGTAAAAGAAACCAAAATCTGAGGGAGGAAGTTAAAGAGAGACATAATCCAGAGTGATAGAGGAACATACCTCTGATGTTTTGTTGCCTCCCACACCTCCATGCTTCTCTGACTTTGCGGGTTTACCATTCTTATCGTAGATCACCGAGATGGAGTCAATGCAATGGTCATAAACAAGTCTGATCTCACGGACACCATCATAAATCCCATCATCCCAAGTGGTTCCTCCATTTCCTCCCCAGGGTCCTACGAACACTGTCAGATTCTTATCACCTTGTTGTTGTTGATCCATGAGTCGTCCTGCTGTTTAAATGACAGCTAACTTTTGTAAACACAATGGAAGGGAAGATGCTAAGAAACCAAAGTTTTACAACAAAGAGGAAGCTGCTATTAATCTGATACCATCTATGGAGAATCAAACTCGTTCTTCGATGTAGCTGAAGCTTTTTGGAACTAAAACAGGTTGCAGATCAATGAAGAACAAGAATTGAGAGTTTAGCTTTTGCAACACGCATATAAAAAGACGTGCATGCTTCATGGGAAGGTATTGGATTCCAGGACAGCAATGTAAGAGGACGATAGATATGTGTTTAATTGTCTTATCTTTCTTTACATAAAGAACTAGGAGATTCCAGAAAACTTCAAGAAGAAACATTTACGTGGAACAAATTCCAAAAGTGTTCATCATAGTGCCAAAAAGAAGATGAGAGGAATATTATATTACCTCCTGTTTTCACATTATCAATATTTAAGTTTGCTCTAGTATGTACTATGCTATATGAACATGTCCTCTGCTTTCTGACACAGGAAGGTTTGAAATTTGCCATAATGGTTACTCTGAAAGTAAGATCAGGCCATTTATCATTATATCTCAATCCTGTTTTTTTACATGAACTATAGACGAACTCCTGTACTCCGTTATTACATGAATTAACCGAGGAGTCCAATGATAGAAAGAAAAAATGAACAAACTAACTGTAGAACCATCTGATAGAGAGCTACAGGTGAACGTATAACAGAAAAAGAATCAGCAAACTAATCCAGAAAATGCGAAAGAGCCCATCTTGCGGAAATCATTTCTATCTCATCCTCTCTCTCAGCATCTTCAGCCCCATGTACCTGCAATTAAAGCCAATGAAATTTGTTTTTAAGTCTGGTCAAAAAGGACTGATACAGTTTCGAAGAGTATACACTTTGATGGTTTCTTCTTACCTTCCAAGCATCATCAAGGTAGCCTGAGGATTAGTCCCTGGAGAGATATTGAAGGTTGATCCATCCACGAGTCTAAGAGAATTAACACCAATGACTTTGAGATCAGAGTCCACTACTTTTCCTACAACAGCGCCTCCATGGTAGTGCCAGATTGTGCTCACAGTTCGTCTGCAGAAATCTGCCATCACAAGATCATTTGATTGGTCCACAGGCAATGGAGCTCCAACAAACCTGAACCTACGGTTCCCAAACCATTCCCTTATCATAAAGTCCTGCATAGCTCGGCTCCTGAGTATTTCTCCAATCTTCCTAGTCCCATTGACACATCTCTCTAGATCCTGTGGATCACTGAAGTAGTTGAATCTAACAACTGGGTTAATCCTCACATCCGTTGACGCCAACCTTAGTAAACCAATAGACACTGGACCTAGGATCTTTTCCATTATAGTTGTCACAGGGACGTACAAAGGAGAAGCTGGAGCTCTGATGAACACAGAATGTAAAGGCGATGCAAACGGAATCACATTCGAAGCAGCCTCCAGAAAAGCCCCATCCTCAGTAACACCCACGACTTGTATCAGTGAGTTCTCCATTGGAACCGGAGGAACAATGGAGATACCATTCCTCGGGTTATCATACACAAAATCCCCCACATGAGGCTGGTCAAGAGCCACAGGGATCCCCCAAGTTGAAAGATAACTCCTTGGACCAATCCCACTAAGAAAAAGCAACTGTGGGCTACCGAGTGCACCAGCAGACAGTATCACCTCTCCTCTGTCCCGTATCAATGCGTGATGGAAACGTCCCAGCTGATCACGGTAAACCACTCCAATCGCAGAAACGTTGGAACCTGAGACACTAGGAGATGAAGCAAGCAATACTCTCTCTACAGTTGCGTAAACTGCAACTCTAATGTTGGAACTCCTTGCATATCTGAGAAGATCTGCAGAGCTGTGTCTCCTCCCAGTACGATCAAACGTGGAACCTCCGATCTTAGTCCCCACTTTATGCTCCAAGGTGAAGCCATTAAACGGATGGACACCAACTTCAAGCAACGCATCCCTAATTGCAGTTTGCCAAGTCCTGAGCTGAGGTCTAAACACAATCGCTCTCTCAACCCACTCATAAGACTGATTCACACTACTCAGATCCCAAACAAGACCCGAATTCTCAAAGAACTGTTTATCAGCACGGCTATAGAATCCAGCATTGATCGCACTACTTCCTCCAAGAACACGACCTCTCGCGTTAGGAACTCCTTCCTCAGAGATGAAAGACTGAGCCGGCGAGTCGAAATTGTTGACGTCAGTGAGAGTGGTCAAGAAACCGTCGTGTGACATCACGTTAGGTCTGTTGTAGGGAACGCCACCGCGTTCTAGCAGAAGAACTCGGAAAGATTGCGAAAGTGTGGCGGCTAGTGGACATCCCGCCGTTCCTCCTCCGACGATTATGTAATCGTAGTAATCCTCCGACGCAAAATCAGTTGCGTTCGATATGAATCGCATGAAACCGGGAGCTGCAACGAAGGTTCCAACAGTAAGAAACAACAATGAAAGAGAAGAATCTCAAAATCAAATTAGGGATAAGCTAAACATCGATCATCGTTTTCTTGCTATTACTCAAAAGCGATACAAGGAAATCAAAGAAACCTCATCAAAAACTTCTTCGTCGCCAAAGATTATGATGTTTCAAGCATTAACATGAGATTCTACAGAAATTTTCTCGGAAACTTACGTCGATTAACGCGTGGCCTTGCATTAGAGCGATGAACTACTCCAAGAAGAAGAAGCACTACGAGCGCCGTGTAGAGAAGAGAAGAATCAATCCGTTTCGTCATTCTCGTTCTTCTGTTGAAGATTTTCTCGGAGCTGATAGAAAATTAAATTTTCTCGGGAAAGTGAGAAGTTTCTCAGTTAGAGAGAGAAACAGAGTAAAAGTAGTTAAAAAAGAAGACTCAAATTAAATGGCGCTTGGATTCTGTTATAGAGAGAGTTTCTCAGCTCTGGAACTCTGATATAAAAGTAATCACAGCCGTCGATGAGGTTTAGACCAAGTTGAGATCAGCGGTTGTCAAGAGAAGTAGTCCTGAGCTCTACCGCAGTGGATAATAGCATGCAATATATTTGACGCCGTTAGCAACCGTCTCTGGACCCTTTAACGTCGTCGTCTTGTTGTAAAAGTACCGATTTGATAACTGCCAATCAAATTCCGGTTCAATCCGGTTAAGGGAAGATAACAGGATTTAGCCACGTGTCATGAGGTTGTGCAGATTAGACTGTAGCCAGTGTTATCACTACCGTCTAAACACAGAGAGAGAGAGAGAGCAAAAATGGCTATGGCGATTGCGATGTTACCGGCGCTCTTCTCTTCTCCTTCGATTCTAACCAGCAGAATCAGATGCGGAGCCACCGCAAACAGCGGCGGCGCAATCTCATCTACTTCTTCTAATTCCGATCCTAGGAGAGGTGTTCCCTTGTATAAGCCCAAATCATACGAGGTTCTAGCCACTGACGCCGCCAATTCTCTAGCTTTCGCTCTCCAGGATTCAAAATCTCGTTTGGAAATCGATTTTCCGTAATCTCCCTGCTCTTACTCTATCTCAATTATCTGAATTTTGTGCTCTGGGTTCGTGATTTTAATGGCTTCTTTGGCTCTTTTTGTTCATGTGTAGACCTTTACCCAGTAGCATTTCTTCTTACAAGGTAAGCTTTTTTTAACTTGTTACCATTGTGACTTAGTTTTTTAGCGAAATTTTAACTGTGTTGGTTTTGCAAACATTGTATAGGGTTCTTCAGACGACTTTATTGATGCTAATATACAACTGGCCGTGACTGTTGTTCGCAAACTTCAGGAGAAAATCGAGACCAGAGCATGCATTGTAATCTTTCTCCTTCATTACTCTATATATTACTCATCCTTTTTATTTGGTTCTTCTGACCTATGAATGATCAAACATGTTCCAGGTTTTTCCTGACAAGCCTGAGAAGCGCAGGGCTTCGCAACGCTTCAAAGCGGCATTTGATTCGGTACAAATAGAACTTCCACTTTGCTGCAAGTTTTTGCACATGTTAGGAATAAGATATTGAACACTTGGATCTTAACAACGGCTTATTTGTGAGTGTCTCATCAGGTTGATGGCATAAGTATTGGCTCTCTAGATGATATACCTGGTACTTCTGTCACCAATTTCTTTAGGTCCATAAGGAGTACCCTGGACTTTGATTTTGAAGATGAAAACGAAGGTATAGCTAAAACTGTCCTTTTTACTTATTTTAACAGATGGATTATTGCATTTTAGTCATGAGGATTATGTGTTCCTACAGGAACTTGGGAGCCCAAGGAGCCACCGACCCTTTATATATTTATCAATTGCAGCACTCGGGAACTCTCTTTCATAGAGAAGTTTGTGGTATTGAATCCTTTTATCTTTTCTTATCGTTACATGGAACTTGGTTTAGATATATTCACTGTCTATGGTCATTTTTAAATTTTCTTTGTGCCTTCTATATAGTTCTGTAAGTTGTTGGTCTATACTTGCAGGAAACCTTTGCCAGTTCAACCCCAGCTCTTCTGTTCAATCTTGAGCTAGATACTTTGCGGTATTATCACTATTGAGATCTCAGTTTTTTGCGTAACTCAATCTCTCTCGGTTTCCTCACTTGTGGTGACAATTGAATTTTAGTGCAGTGCTGACCTAGGGCTTCTTGGCTTTCCCCCTAAAGATCTGCACTACCGGTTTCTTTCTCAATTTATTCCCGTCTTTTATATCCGAACCAGAGAGTATTCAAAGGTACTATACAATTAGGATGATATTTTCTTAGCGGACCTTTCTTGGCTGCTTACAGAAATGAAGCAGCATAATAGTTGTTTGTGTTGCTTGGCTAAGACAGTGGCAGTGGCACCATTTGTGTTGAACTACAACGGAGCACTTTTTCGACAATATCCTGGTAAATGCTAGACTATTCTTTACAAGACTAAAACAATATATATCATAGCTGTACCTATTTGTATTGTGACTTCCTTGATCACTAAGCATGATGTGATGCTTGTCTCAGTCTCTCTATCAGATTTGCATAATCATTCTCAATTCCAGTGTCCTGAACATGAGAGAGTGTTTTCTCTATCCATATCTGATATGGAAAAAAAATGCAGGGCCATGGCAGGTGATGCTTAAGCAAACTGATGGTTCATTTGCGTGTGTTGCAGAAAGCCCTACTCGTTTCACGCTGGGTGAAGTATGTGCGCTAAAAGCGTTTAACCTTTTGAATATAGTCTTTTTTATCCAATCTCTGGGAAAAAAGTAACAAGCTTTTATTGATGTGGATGCAAACAGACGAAGGAAGAGCTGTTACAGGTTCTGGGACTACAAGAAGAGAAAGGAAGCTCACTCGAGTTCCTGCGCAGGGGATACAAGGTTTAGCACATTGTCTAGATTGTTTTTGTCTCTTTCTTGTATATGCGCATAGAAGCTTAAACTGGTCCGAAACTGATGGTGTTGCAGTCGGCAACTTGGTGGGAAGAGGATGTGGAGCTCGAGGCATCATCTAATTGGCGTAACTGAACGATGGCCAAGTCATGGATTCACACTTTTGGTAAGTTTGTTAAGTCTCTCAAGATTGAGATATTTACACTTGTATATGTGCAAAGTTGGTAGAGAGAGTTTGGGAGATGTTAATGGGAATGATTAAGGATAGTTTCAATATGTTTTCTATATATAACTCAGTCCAATTATGATAGTGTCTGCTCCACCCAAACACAAACGCAGACTATGAAAAATCATAGGAAATGACAAAGAAACTATTTTAGGAATATTTACAATTTAGGTAGAATATCAAAGATCTCCTCAATTTGCTGTATAATGGTCATCTAATTTCCAACTTATCAACTTCCTTGTTAACAATTTAGGTAGAATATCTAAGATCTTCTTTCTATTATTGGCGTCAATCAGATCGATTATAATCTGTCAATATCCTTCAAGGTGTCAATCAAGTTCTATTTTGTTTCCCTCTTTCCTCTCTCCTCTTGCCCTTGTCTCTTTATAACATGCGAGCTCCATTTGTACATTTTTCTTGATTTTCAAGTCTCAGATGGAGAATCTTGGGTTGTTCCAAATTCTTTTGCTATTCTGTCTCTTTGTCTCGGTCCGCATAGTTTCTGTTTCTTGTTTAAATTCAGATGGGTTAACTTTACTCTCGCTTCGGAAGCATTTGGACAAAGTACCACCAGAATTAACTTCGACATGGAAGACTAACGCATCTGAAGCCACTCCATGTAACTGGTTTGGTATTATCTGTGATGATTCTAAGAAGGTTACGTCTCTCAACTTCACCGGTTCAGGTGTTTCAGGCCAATTGGGTCCTGAAATAGGGCAACTCAAAAGCTTAGAGATATTGGATATGAGTTCTAACAATTTCTCTGGGATTATACCTTCCAGTTTAGGGAACTGTAGCTCACTTGTGTACATTGATTTGTCTGAAAATAGTTTCTCTGGTAAGGTCCCCGATACTCTCGGTAGCTTGAAGAGCTTGGCCGATTTGTATCTTTACAGCAACTCTCTTACTGGGGAATTGCCTAAATCCTTGTTTCGCATTCCGGTGTTGAATTATCTGCATGTTGAGCATAACAACCTAACCGGGTTAATCCCTCAAAATGTTGGTGAAGCTAAGGAACTTCTTCATCTGCGTTTGTTTGACAATCAGTTTACTGGTACAATCCCTGAGTCTATTGGAAACTGCAGCAAGCTGGAGATTCTGTATCTGCACAAGAATAAGTTAGTTGGTTCATTGCCTGCAAGTCTCAATCTTTTGGAGAGTCTCACTGATCTGTTTGTTGCAAACAACAGCCTAAGAGGAACAGTTCAGTTTGGCTCAACCAAATGCAGGAATCTGGTGACTTTAGATTTGTCATACAATGAATTCGAAGGTGGTGTCCCTCCTGAACTGGGAAATTGCAGTAGCCTTGACGCTTTAGTCATTGTGAGTGGTAACTTGTCAGGTACAATCCCTTCCTCATTGGGTATGTTGAAGAATCTCACAATTCTT